>Ga0082212_10001386_pt1 | contig 35697 bp, 38 predicted proteins | sample TergutNt197P3_FD_71548 | JGI IMG/M metagenome (GOLD analysis project Ga0082212, IMG submission 71548) | Neocapritermes taracua P3 segment gut microbial communities from Petit-Saut dam, French Guiana - Nt197 P3 | ecosystem: Host-associated > Arthropoda: Insects > Digestive system > Gut ...
CTCTCTCTCTCTCTCTCTCTCTCTCTCTCTCTCTCTCTTAAGCTCTACCTATTCGTTGTGGCGCGAGCAGTCCTGGCGGCATGCGCCGGGGCTGCCGTGTTCGTTTGTGACAGGACCTCATCCAACCCCAGGAGTGTGCGATGGCTGACTTGCGCGTGACCCGGCCGGAAGCCGGGCAGAATGTGGCAGTGGAGAGCACGGAACACACGCGCTTTGTGCTCGATTTTCTGAGCACGGATGCCGTAACGTCCAGAGACGGCGGCGATTTGGTCTTCACCTTTCCGGACGGTGCCAGCTTTCGTGTGAGCAATTTTTACGCCACCTACCATTTGGAGAATGTGCCGGAATTCGTGCTGGACGGCCTGGCCGTGGCCGGCGGAGATTTCTTTACGGCTCTGGATGATGAGGATCTCATGCCCGCGGCCGATGCCGAGGCTCTGATCGCCGACGCGCGCTTTCGCGATTGGGCTGACGGCGGCCTGGCGGACGGCCTGGGCAAGCTGGCGGGGCTTGATCTCGAACCCGAAGAAGGTCCGACCCCGATCAGAAGCGGCAGCATCGTACCCGGAGTGGGCTTGGCCGGACTTGGCGGCAGTGATGGCGTGGACACCCTGGGCGCCACCGATCCTTTACCCGGCCCTGGCCCTTTACCCGGCCCCGGCCCTAAGCCTGACTCCGATCCCGACCCCAAGCCTGATCCCAAACCTGATCCTGACCCCAAGCCTGACCCCGAGCCTGATCCTGAGCCTGGCCCCGATCCCGAGCCTGTGAAGCCCACGCTGACCATCATCCCCCATGATGGGAAGGAAGGTGCTTTAGCGGCCGGCGACGTCCCCAAGTTGATCGCACAAGAGGAATTGTTGACCACCGTGGGTGGCAGGGTCTTCTCCGGCGGCGCCTACATAAGCTCCAACCTGACAGGCAAAGTCGGAGAGGTGCCAGGCGCCAATGGAACGATGGCAGGTGGAGTGCTCCAACCGCCCAGCGGTACGGTGGGCTTTACCTTCCAGTTGGATTGCGAGCCGGGCGAGGGTGGCGGCACGATTACGGTGCTGGTCACAAATTTCTACGACAACTTCGGCGTAACCAGCGAGGTGAGCTATGAATGCGATGTAACGCTTGACGCGGACGGGTCCGCGACAGTGTTCTTCGCGCACGGCCATGCAAATACTGTGTACAGCGATCCGTCCACGGTGAGCGTTACGGTTCTGGGCAACGAGTACACGCTTGTCGACAGCAACAAGGATCCGGCTACGGAGGCCGTCGCGAATGTGCTGGACGGCACCAGTACCGCGATTGTCCCTGCCATGGGGCACGGGATTGACGATTGGTTCACAGACTTGAACCGCTATGACTATAGCCCTGCCACCGACTATAGTGAAGGGAAAGTAGCTATCTCCCTGCTCCTTACAAACGACTGGCCCATTCTGGGCGAGGTGCCGGCCGTGATATGGGTGGACACTTTGTCCGGCCCCGCATGGATCAGGGTGATCTTTGAGCCGGGCGGTTCGTGGCGTTTTGATGAAAAGTATGATCAGGATTATTACATTCGGTCTATGGTGGCGTATGAGCACAGTAAGGGAAATACTGGCGTCACTGCGGATGACTTTATTGGACAAGACCTTGGCATACGATACGGCTACAGCGACAGATGGCTGGGTATATATGTGAGAGACTTCTGCGAGTTGGACGATCAAGGGCGCACCGTCAATTTTGCGGACGCGGTGCGGTCCCCTGGGATCTACGTGCATTTTCCTGACTCCGGTTGCTTTGAACAGGTGAGGGACACCGCCCTCGCCCCCTTTATGGTGACGGGGAGTAATATGTCCATGGATCCTTATTCCACATTTACCAACCAGGCCGCCGCGCAAGCCTATTGGCACGATGCGATAGAGCAGGCCGGCTATGGCCTTGACGGCACGCTGCTCCAGAGTCCGGCGTCCGCTCCTGTTGCGCCGGCCTTTGCCGCTTTCGACCTCGACCTGGGCATTGATCTCGTCAATGGAAGCGAGAAAGAAAACGAAGAAAACGAAGAAGGCGCTCCTGGCGGCATTGAGCAGACAAGCTTCATGCTCTCTTCCTACGACGAACCCGACGCGGTGCACTTCAACGCCGCGCCAGGCAGCGCGAGTGTTGTCGAAAGTGACGGCGTCACGGTCGCGGACGGGGGCTGCGATGCCGCCGAAGTCATCAGCGCGCATGGGGAAATCGATTTCTTGATCGGGCCGGACGATCACTTTCTGGAGACCCTGCTCAACGAGCACACGCTCGAAGACGGCACCCGGCACATTCATGTCGCGTTTGATTCCGTGAGCAGCCTGCATGCGGATGTCTTCGTGCAGGTCAATGAATCCGCACACCTGTCCTTGACCAATGCGGACGATCTGGCCGCCAATCTCGGCATCACCATCCACGACGGCCATGTCAGCCTGGACGATCACTGGGCCAACATGGAGGCCGACCAGACCATCGAGGGCAACGACTACATGCAGTGGGAGCATCACAACACGGCGGGTGACGTTGACGCCACCATTTTGGTGCAGAAGTCCATTCTGGAAAACACCCAGAGTTGATCACAACACGCCGGACCGGGCATCTTCCCCGGTCCGGCGTGTCTTTTCAGCGCTTGGCTTCGGGCAGGGCCGCTACCACGGCGTGAGGCGTGTGCCCACCCAGGCGGCTCCCCACAGGCCGCTGTTTTCGTCCGCATTGAGCAGGACGGGAACGGATTTGAGCAGATCGAGATAGTGCGGCGTGTTGTAGAGTTCGTCCGCGAATTCCGGGCAGGCCGGCACTGCCGGGTTTTTGGCTGCGATGCCTCCGGCAAGGTACAGTCCCCCCCGGCACAAGGTCGTCAGAATCCAGTTGCGGCAGGCGCGGCCGTAAAACCGGGCATACCAGCGCCGGGTGGGCGTGTCTTCCGCCAGGGCAACGGCGGCCACTTCCTGGGGCGACAGGGCGTTGCCGGTCAAAAAACGGTGCAACAGCGTCAGGCCGAGTCCGGTCAGCACGTCGTCGCTGCGCGCGTACGGATAGCGCAGTTCCTGGCGGACGAAGGCGTGGAATGCCTCTTCCTCGCGCCCGGCAAAGGGAAAAGCCGTGTGCCCGCCCTCGGCTGGCAGGGCCAGCCATGCGCCCGTGCTGTCCCGAATCAGTGTGGCCGTGCCGAAACCCGTGCCCGCGCCGACAATTCCCTTGGTCCCGTGTTCGTGTTCGGACTCCGTCGCGGAGGCGGGCAAGACTCTGTGCGCCTGCTCACCGACAGGGGTCAGACAGGCATAGGCCTGGGCGGTGAAGTCGTTGATCAGCCGGGTGCGGCCAGGCCCGTGGCGCGTTGTGATGCCGCGGAGATCCAGTTGCAGATCGGCATGGGTCAGGTAGCCGCACAGCGGGTTGAGCACCGGGCCGGCCACGGCCAGCACCAGAGCGTCGGCTTCGGCCGCCGGCAGGCTCGGGTTTGAGGCGTCCCAGGCCCGCAGCACGTCCTCGGCGGTGTGCAGATCTTCGGTCCGGCGCCAGACGGAATAGAGCAGGCGCAATCCGTCGGCATCATGGGCAAACAGGCCGAAACGGCAGTTTGTGCCGCCGATGTCGGCCGCCAGAATATGGCGCAGGGTCACGGTCTGCCCCGCAATTCTTTGTACAATCCGGCGATCAGTTGCATTTTTTCCGGAATGTCGATGTGCTGCGGGCAGTGTTCCAGGCAATGGCCGCAAGCTGTGCAGTTGTGCGCCCTGTTCGCTTCCGGCAGTTCTTCGCAGGCCGCGAGAAAAGCCTGGGCGTTTTTGTTGGCGTGATGCATGAGCGAAACGAAAACCGGCAGCCCGAGGCTGGCGGCGCAGCGATTGTACGCACCGAAGACGCCGGGAATGTCCACGCCGTTCGGGCAGTCCATGCAGTAGCGGCAGGTGGTGCAGGCAATGGCCCCGGTCGCCAGATAGGCCGCGCAAACCTGATCCAGAATCTGGCGTTCCGCCGGGGTCAGGGGTTGAAAATTCTCCAGGGTGGCCACATTGTCGTGAAGTTGCTCAAGAGTGCTCATGCCGCTCAAAACGGTCAGCACATGCGGCAGGGAAGCGGCGAAGCGGATAGCCCAGGAGGCTGTGCTGCGTTGCGGGTTCGCGGCTTGCAGGATGCGTATGGATTCTTCGCACAGGGTGTGCAGGCTGCCGCCGCGCACCGGTTCCATGACCAGGCAGGGGATGGCGCGTTCGGCCAGCATGGCGTACAATGTGCCGGACTGGATCAGATCCCAGTCCAGGTAGTTGAGTTGGATCTGGGCGAAGTCCCAATCCTGGCGGGAGAGGATTGCGGCCAGGCGTTCCGGCGTGCCGTGAAAGGAAAAGCCGAGCCGGCGGATGCGGCCTTCTTCTTTTTGCCGCAGCAAGTATTCAAGAGCGCCGGTTTTTTCGTATTTTTTGGCGAAATCACTGTCCGACTGGCCGATGGCGTGGCACAGATACGCATCGAAGTATGCGACCTGGCAGCGTTGCAACTGTTCTTCAAACAGGCGCTTGGCGTCGTCGCCGGACCGGATGAGCCAGGTAGGCATCTTGTCCGCCAGAAAAAACGAGGCGCGCGGGTAGCCGCGCAAGGCTTCACCGATAAAGACTTCCGACTTGCCGTCATGGTAGGGGTAGGCTGTGTCGAAGTAGTTGACCCCGTGCTCGTAAGCGTATTCCACCATGGCCCGGCCCAGTCCGTAGTCAATGTCTGTTGCGTGCGGGCTTGTTTGGGGCAGACGCATGCAGCCGAAGCCGAGCAGAGAGATCGAGTTGCCTTGTGTGTCCTTGCGGTATTCCATGGTGGCCTCCGGTTGGCTGGGGCGGATTTGACGTGCCCTTGAATATAGTGCATTCGCCGTGGTAGAGCAATTTCAAAATGGCCCGGATGGACTGCGTCGGATCGCGTCGTCGGCCAAGGAGAAGAGTATGAAACAGATTGTGTTGATTTGTGCCGTGTTGGGCATCGTCATGGCGGGCATGTGCTGCGTCGCTTCAGCCCAGGCGGCCGAGGCCGGGCGCGTCGCTTTGCCGCAGCCCGACAAAAGTGGCGGCAAACCGTTGATGGAAGCCCTGGCTTTGCGGGCATCCACCCGGAGTTTCAGCGACAAGCCTGTCGCGGATCAGGATTTGGGGAATCTGCTCTGGGCCGTCTGGGGAGTCAACCGGGATGGCGGCCGGCGTACCGCGCCCACAGCCAAAAATTCCCAGGAAGTGGCGGTTTACGTGGCCAGGGCCGACGGCGTATGGTTGTACGATGGGGTACGGCACGAACTGGTTCCGGCTCTCAGCGGAGACTTTCGCGCCAAGCTGGGAGGCGCTCCGCTGACCCTGCTTTACGCCGCGCCCGTGAACAACGAATTTTCCGGCATGCACATCGGTTCGCTGTACCAAAACGCGGGCCTGTACTGCGCCTCCGCGGGGCTTGCCAATGTGGTCAAGCGCTCGGGCGCGGATGCGCTGGACAGTGTGCTCAAACTTCCCGACGGCTACAAAGTATATATCATCCACCCGATCGGATGGCCCAAGTGAAACGGTAGGCAGGGAAGCGCCGGAAAATTGTTTGTCGCAGCACGGGCAGGCCGCCATCCGCGGCACTGCCGGGGCGGATGATCTCGCGTCACGCCGGAACACTTGACAGATTTTTTTTTGATTGATAGACGGAAAGCCGTGATTTCGAGGGTGAAAACCCGAAGCAAAACGGTCCAACATTATGAAGCAGCCCAAAACCTTGAGGGCAACCGCATGCCCTTGAGTTTTGCATCGACTGCGGAGCGGTAGTTAAGACGGTTATAACGCCGGCCTGTCACGCCGGAGGCCGAGGGTTCGAGTCCCTTCCGCTCCGCCAATTTTTCCTCTCAGCAAGTCCCGCGAAGCCTAAAAAGCCTCACGGGACTTAGCTTTTCTCAGAATAGATACTCCTATGCCCTATCATAAAGTCTATGGACATCTACCAGCAATGCTGGTATTTCTGCTGGCATGTCGTGTTTTGCAGAAGTCGATACCAGCAATTGTATTTGTTTTGTCCATCAAGGATTTTGGGCTGTGCTGGTATTTTCTCTGGCGACCCCGTTCCGGGATACCAGCAAGGAAGATGGACCAGTATGAAGCTCACAGATACTTTTTTGCGCGGCCTGAAGGCTACCGGCAAGGTGCTGAAGCATTCTGACGGCGGCGGCCTATATCTGCATGTCTCCCCCACTGGTGGTACGCTTTGGCGCATGGGGTATCGCTTTGAAGGCAAACAGAAAACCTTGAGCATCGGAGCCTACCCCGATGTATCATTGGCGGATGCCCGCGCGCGGCGACAGGCGGCCAAAGTTCAGCTTGCCCAGGGTATTGACCCCGCCGCTCACAAACAAGCCGTCAAGGCCGCTACAAGGGCAGAATCGGCAAATACCTTTGAGATAGTTGCCCGTGAGTGGTTCGGCAAATACAAGGGTTCCTGGGTAGACACACACGCGGAAAAAATTATCCGCCGCCTGGAAAATTATATCTTTCCCATTATCGGGGTGAAGCCCATCCACCAGGTGACCGCGCCGGAGCTTCTCAAGGCGCTGCGTGAAGTCGAGGCAAAAGGGATTCCCGATGTGGCGCACAGAGCCTTGCAGAATTGCAGCCGTATCTTCCGCTATGCCATCGCAACAGGCCGCGCCGAACGGGATACCGCCGCCGACCTCCGGGGGGCGCTCGTGCCTGTGAAATCGGAAAACCTTGCCAGTATCATAGAACCAAAGGCCATAGGCGCTTTACTGCGGGATATTGACGCATACACGGGCAATGTCATCGTGCGGGCTGCGTTGCGCATGGCCCCCTACGTCTTTGTCCGTCCTGGGGAGTTGCGGCGGGCGGAATGGACGGAGTTTGACCTTGCGGGCGCGGAATGGCGCATACCGGCCCCGCGCATGAAAATGCGGCAGGTGCATATCGTGCCCCTTGCCCGGCAGGTGATAGGCATTCTGGAAGACCTGCACCAGTATACCGGGGCCGGGCGCTTCCTGTTCCCGTCCATGCGGGCAAACAGCAGGCCGATAAGCGATGTGACCCTGCTAGCCGGGTTGCGGCGGCTTGGCTACACCAAGGAACAAATGTGCGTCCACGGCTTCCGTAGCATGGCAAGTACCCTGCTGAACGAACAGGGTTACAACCGGGACTGGATAGAGCGTCAGCTTGCCCACGGTGAGCGCAACAGCATCCGCGCTGCATACAACCATGCGGAATACTTGACTGAACGTCGGGAAATGATGCAGTCCTGGGCCGACTATCTGACAGAATTGAAAGCTGCGAAAGACTAACAGAGAGGGCGCAATATGATTTCAGCTTACGCTTTACAGCAACAACGCGGCCTTTCCAGGCGTCAGGTCTTGGAATTTGCGGCAACGCAGCCCACATTCTGGAAAGCGCCTACTGTTACATCAGAAGAAGAGTGCCGTGCTGAAAAGCATGGCGGCATTGACTGGTCAAAATATACCCATGACCGCCGTTATTTCCTTGACGGGTTGGAGTATCTGAAAGCGTGGGCGACAAAAGATTGGTATTATGTAGCCAGTACATTTAGAGAAGCAGCGCAAAAAATACAAGTAGCATGGGAAAAGAGAGACACTGACGCAAATGACAACAAAACAATCACTGACCCATACGACAAACTTGCGCTGGATCACATGCTTTATGCCCGTCTACCACGTTTGGTTCCCGGCAGAGTTGCCGAAGCACTATTGGAAACGGTGTGCCCACAAGAAATTCTTGATGCGCTTGATAAGGAATATCCACTGCAAGGCATCATAAAAAAAATGGATCGCGGGCGGATGCTGAACATGGTGCGGCTTCCGAGTAAGTGCAAGACAACAGATGATGTATGGCTTTTTTTATGTGAAAATGACTCTGTTGTAGTTGATTTGTTCTTTGAGCAGTCTTTTCGTGAGTGGCTATTTTTCTGTGACGATGTACTACTAACACCTGTCCGCGTAAATGTCCCGGCCTCGCTATGGGCAGGAAAACCCCCTAGAGATGCTTTTAAGAACCTAAAGGGGAAATTTTCGGATGCAGTGATTACTTATATATTGGTGAAAAAAATGGGATGTACCAAAACGGACGCAGGACGATATTTTGATCCCGAAGCAATGAAAAAAGGTGATGAAAAAGACGCCGGAACATATCAACGCGCAACAAACGAACGATTAAAAGAGATTACAGCACTCTATACGTTCTCATTTGACGGTTGAATGCCGTTCCTACGCCGCTTTCACGCCGCTTCCATGCCTCACGCTCAAAAAGCTCCTTGATTTTTAATGCCTCCAGCATGGTCTTGATAGGCCATAAAGGAGGCATTTTCCATGCAATTAGCTGAACAGCACCCCAGTAATGGAGTTTTGAGAGCAAAGGGCGCAGCGGCACGCCTTTGCATCGGTGAGTCCACTTTTTGGCTATGGACTCGGCAAGGTAAAATTCCCCAGGGCATCCGCTTGTCGCCAAGGTGTACGGTCTGGAGGATCAGCGATCTGGATGCCTTTCTCGAACGGCAGGCCGCGCACGGCGGTGTGTCATGAAAAAGGCAACCCCGCACGTGCGAGGCGCGGGGCGGCGGAAAAGGCCAAAAATTGAGACACAGACAGCCTTTTCATACCCCCAAGCCGCCTCTGATGTCAAGATGGTCTGCGCTTTATGCTGCTACTTCTGCACAGGACGCCGCAAGGTCTGCACCTATTTGGGCAAGGCGGTATCCCCTAACGATACTTGCCATGCTTCATTTGCGGCTATGGAGGCGATGCCATGACTCGTGCCCAGCAAAACGAAAAAACCACTGCCAAGGCTGCCAAAACGAAAAAAGACCTCAAATCGCTCTCTGAAGGCGATCTTGACGGTAAGGAGCTGCTCAAATTGCGGAATCGGGCCAAAATGACACAACAGGCTCTGGCTGACGCCGTAAAACTGCGACAAAGCGTCATTTGTGAATACGAAAAAGGGCGGCGCGCTATACCGCATGGGAATGCACAAAAACTGATAGCCTTCCTGCGACCCTCTGAGCCTGAAAAGCCACAAGTTGAAGTTCCAGTTGCCAAGGCTATTCCCGCTGCTGAAGCCCAAGGGCAAGCCGTAGCTGATGTTGTAGTCGAGGCTGCACCGACGCCGGAATCTACTGCCGAAACGCCGGAGGCCGAGTATAAGCTACTTACGCTTGATGAGGTGATTGCCCGACCGCTTCCAACATGGCTCATTCGTGACATTCTGCCGGACGATGGGGTTTCAGCGTTTCTTGCTCTAAGTGGGGATGGCAAGACATTTCTCGCATTGGACGCATTCGCAGCTGTATCATTGGGAAAGCCGTGGTTCGGTTATGTGACCAAAAAAACGCCGGTTGTGTATCTCGTTTTGGAGGGCAGATGGGGGATCATGCTCAGATACAGGGCGCTAAAGCAAAAGTACGGTGCCCTCCCCGACTTCAGGACTGTCATTGGGGATTTTGATCTGCGTGTTCCAAGACAGTGTGCCGCATTGATCCAGGCTGTGAAGGCTGTGCTTCCGCCGGGGTGCGTTCTCGTCATAGACACATTGGCTCAAGCCTCAAACGGCTCGGAAGAGAACAGCAGCAAAGAGCGAGGCGAGCTTATAGCGGCAATCAAGAGAATTCAGCGTGCTTTAGACGGTCTTGTTGTTCTGATTGCGCATACGCCGAAAGACGGAAGCCCAACCGTCAGAGGCCACGGCAATATACAGGCCGACCTGGAGGCGGGAGTTTTACTGGGCCGAGAAGGGGACATTCGCTACTGGCGGAGCCTAAAGGAACGTGACGGCCCGGAGTCTGATACGCACTATTTCAGGCTGGAGCGTCGCGTGGTCGGGCAAGACGAACATGGCGACGTCACTTCCTGCACAATCGAACCCGTCTATGGCCACCAGCCAGCTACAGTGCTAAAGGGCGCTACGGCGTTGGCACTGTCAGCACTGAAAGCCGCTTGCCACGAAGAAGTGGACGGCGACAAGGCTCATGTGGACGCTTGGGAAAAACTTTTTGTCGAAAGGTACAGCGAAAAAAAACCGGGGCTAAAAGGTGACTCGTACCGCACGGCATTTGACCGGGGGAAAAAAGACCTTTTGGACAAGGGGATGGTTTTGGACGAAGGGGGCGGGTGCTACTCGCCATTATGGCCTTCGGACATGGCCGGACAAAACGATGCGGGAAGAGAAAGCCGTGCTGCATAATAATCTTCGGGGATTTCGGACACGCCGGACATTGCCCGGACAAGTCCGCTTCGTCCGGCAGACACACCTTGGACGGACAGGACACCCCCCTATGGGGTGTCCATTGTCCGGTGTCCATCTGGAAAAAAAGCTATCCAAGCACACCCGGTCATGCGCCCTTTTCGCTTGCGCGAAAAATCCGCGCCATTTCGCAAAGCCTCATGTCACGGATTACGGACGCAGCCGGGAGGCCACAATGTTTCTGTCGCTCTTTATCGCTCTGTCAACATTGGAAAAAACGCGCTTCACCATGTGTTCCTACCTTTTCGCCATCGCCTTGCCGCTCACTTTCGTGAGAGCGGCGCGACGACGACGGGGCAGGCGAAACAAGGCATGGTATGTTCGCGCTTTGGAAAGGCAAAAGGCATGAAGAGAGAGCAACGCTCGGACTCTGGTGCAGGCGGGAAAGGCAAAAGGGCGGTAGCATAAAGCGATAGGATGCCTTTATTGAACTCATTGAACAATAGCATTGAAGGAGAACAACATGGAAATCGTGAAATTTGACGACACCGGCATGTCACACGGTATTGATTGCGTAATTGACTCTTGCACAACGGAACAGAAAGTCTTGATGCTGTGCATGCGCGACGTGATGCGCGATGCGATGGCTGGACAACGCAGATGGTTTAGAATTGCTTGTGGACTTGGCATCACGCTGGCATTAGTGGGCGTTGCTTTTGTAGTGTCAATATATTTCTGAAGGCTGCCTGTAAAAAACAGATGAAACAGGAAAAGCGATGGCTCGATTTCAAAAAGGTATGAGCGGAAATCCTGCTGGCAGGGGAGCGGGCGCGGTAAGCCGCCAACTCAAGGCGCTCCGCGAAGCTGCGGACAAAGTGCTGCCGTTGCTGGTGGAACGCGCTCTTGCTGGTGATGCCCGCGCTCAGGAGACGATCCTTGCCCATGCCGTGCCGAAGCCGAAGTCCGTATCTTTGGCGGAAAGCTTTGACTTGAATCCGAATGCGCCCCGGCTTGAGCAGTTGCGGACACTTTTACAACAAACGGCGGATGGGGCAATTTCTCCATCCGTCGCCTCTGAACTAGCTAGCGTGATAAGCCTCGCTTGTAAAATTGAGGAAGTTGATGCCTTGCGGGCAGAAGTGGACATACTCAAGGAAACGCTTGAACGGCGTGTAGTGAGGGGAAAAAATGACCGGACTTGATGCGCTACGCAAACAGTATGATCGCCTAACTTCTTTTGAACGCGCTGTAATGACTGCAAAAGCCGTGGAAACGAAAAATAGCGCCCTTATAACCGCCTTATGCCCTCCAACTGTGCATAGCGCCTTTCATAGCACCGCGAATGAGCTTGCCTTTGTCTCACTGGCCTTTATCGCCGTATATGAATCGCAGCGTGGAGAGACAGCGTTTTGGAAGGCTCGGAGCGCTATGCAAGCCATAGAGCATGGAGAAGATAGGAAGGGTAAGGCCAATCCGAAAAACGACGACAAGCTGGCCCGGTGGCTTGGCATCATGGAGGAAGGGCAGCGCCACAGCATTGCATGGATACTCGCTCTGGAAGAGCTTGATGCGGAAGTAGGTGGGGCTTGCACATCTTTTGCGCGTTCGTTTGCTGGTGAACATTGCGCAAAGGTTTTTCAGTCTGCCGTAAAAGTGGAATATACCGATGAACTCAATGCGCTACGCAAGATGTGGAATACCATCATGCAGCATAAATCGAACGTTCCTATGGCCCAGATTCCCGCCGATGCGGAAGATGATGAGGATGACGATTAGCCCGCACGATGCCCTGTACGCCTCGTTTCCGGCATTTCCACAGGGACGGGTCGGAAGTGGGACTTTCGCACGTTCTGGGGCAAATACGGGCGTTTTGGTAAAACAACCTCTTGTCACCCGGCAGGCGGTACGTTGGCATACATGCGGGCTAATTACGGCATGGGAACGGAGGCAGCTATACAGAATGGTTAGGGCGACAGTTTTCGCATTCCGGTTTGGCGCGTTGGCGTTGTTTACCCTGCATCGTTTCTGGCTTTTTCGCTTCAAACGCCAGTTCCGCTTCAATTTGCCCCATGAGTTCTCCAAAGTTGACCCTCAAAACGCGGGCTATCTGCATCAGGGCATTTACCGAATCCCCCTTAATGCCGCGCTCCAGCTTGGAAATATAAACCGCCGAAAGACCAGCAAGGCCAGCAAGCTGACTTTGCGTTAATCCTCTGGATTCTCTTATTTCCTTAATTACTTTGGCAATGGCCCAGTTGAGGCCAGGGACTCTTTCCATGCTATTACGATAGCGTAGGTCTTGCCTTTGGAATGATACCAAAGTATCATAACCGCTCAAAACCTGTGTTGATGTACGCAGGGCAGCGCACGAAAAGGGGTTATCGCGTAACCATGCTTGTTACTAAGGAATACCAATGTACGGGCCGTGGCGACTCGGCTACTCCTGATGAAAAATCTGTGGAGCCAGCAAAGAAAAAATAGTTCCGTTAGTACGCTAAACATGGAGGTGCGTATGCGAAAGAGGGTGCTGGATGCAGACACGACGTCTTTAATTCTACCGCCATCTATTTCAGAAGAATCGATCCCTGACTATCCTTTTTCCATGATTCTTTTGAAGTCAAGATCAAGGGCGTGGAACATGTGTGTAGCCTTGTGTAAAAAAGCAACATACTATCACGAAAAAAACGAAAATATTATAATTGGGTTTAATGAATCGCCGCAAGAATTTGCTTTGTTTGAAGAAATAATATCTGTATCTCGAAATTGGAAAAATATTTTTTTATTTGTGAACGGAAAATTACAAAAAAATATATGGCAAATAGAAAGTTGGTTAAAATGTTATAAAAACTACCAAGAAAATACATGCGTTGATGATTATTGTAAAAATACTTACACCCATAGTTATTTACAAAAAATTATATTTATATCTCCATGCAGAAGGATAAATGATAGTTTTTATCCCCAGAATGCTGAAAATTTTATGCAAGAATTGCATGATTTTGTTTTGCACTGGGGTTTACAAAATTGTCCAAATTTTGACATAAATAGACTATCTATACAAAAAAATGAGAAAAATACAAACGATAGAGATATTTTTAGCAATGACGAGGATAGTCTTTACGTCGAAGTCGTCAGATTTGTGCGCGAACAGGGCAAAGTATCCATTTCCCTGATCCAACGGCACTTCCGTATCGGTTTCAACAGAGCCGCCCGCTTTGTACAGCAGATGGAGCAAGACGGCATAATCAAACCGAGAACAAGCGTTGCCCAAGATGTATCGCAATCACTAGATCAAAAAAATATTCCAAAACAAGATGATACCACGACGAACGGGATAATAAATGTGCTATTACCCATAGCTGCAACACTTCTATTAAAAAATAAGGGTGGGAAAAGCCCCATTCCCGGACTTTCTTTCTCCTTGAGTCGCGCCCTTGGTATATCCGCTGCAAAAGGGAGGTTATCCAAGCAAATTGGCATTCCGTTAACCGCATCTGGGCGACAGCGGAAAATAGGACGCATGGCGGGCTGCTTATTGCCTATCATGGCCGTTGTCTTCCTAGCTCTTGGCATATTGCTGCTATAGTTCTGTTTATATTCTGGTGCGGCTTAGCAACGCCAATCGCTGCTATCGTTGTTGTTGTTCTTGCAGCCTGCGCGTATGCAGTCGCTGAGAAAAAGGATAGGGATGGGGCGTGCTGGGCATTGGGAATAATGCTGATGCCCATCTTATTTCTCTTGCTGCTTCGCCTTGGGAAAATAGAAGATATAGGCGAGAGGCCAGTGATATACCCGTATTGCTCAGAAAAAATCCACAGGAAGGCTAGGCTGTGTAAGCACTGCGGGCAGGCGGTGACGCCAATTGGTGAGGCCATAGCGATGCAAAAGGCCGCAGCGGCACAGGCTGAACAGGGTGAAGATGCGGAACAGCAAGAAGAGCAGGAACAACCCACAGAGCCGCAGCGCGTAACCCGCGAATGTCCGCACTGCGCAGAGGACATTCTTGCCAAGGCGAAAGTTTGCAAGCATTGCGGAAAAGATGTTGAGCCTATTGATGGTCAGGCAGCGGAAGAGGCCGTGGCCGATAATGAATCAAAAAGCTGACATTGCGTTGGGCGGTTTTATTTGGAGCATCCGGTACACATGAGATACCTGAAAAAAATAGTGCCGCCCGTGCGGCAACTGCTTTGCCTACTCTGCCTTACCTTTGCTGTTCCCGCCCCCGCAGCCGACCTTGAGGCCGCTTTCAGCCCATACGGCAAAAGCCTTGAGCTTATCCTGTCCACTATCAAGTCTGCCCGCGAATCCATCCATGTGGCGACCTATTCCTTCACCAGCAAGCCAGTTGCCGAGGCGTTGTTGGCCGTACACAAACGCGGCCTGGACGTGCGCGTGGTTGCGGACAAGAGGGGTAACAGCGACAAATACACCGCAGTCACCTTCCTGGCGAACCAGGGCGTCCCTGTGCGGCTGAACGGAAAATACGCCATCCACCACCACAAGTTCCTAATTGTTGACGGCAAGCACCTCCAGACCGGCAGCTTCAACTACAGCGCCGCAGCCGTGGAAAAGAACGCTGAAAACGTCCTGGTGATATGGAATGCGCCGGAATTGGCGGCACAGTATGAGCATGAATGGAATCGGCTGTGGAAGGAAGGGGAGGCGGCGGGGAAGAGCTACTGAGCATAATGCAGATGGAGTCCTCGCCTACATGACGCCGCCGCAACCATGCCCCTACCTGTCACTTGGAGGTGTGGACATTTTGCACTCCGATCTTGCTATTGTATAAAAAATTCAGGAAAGATAAGAAATGTCGCTGTATTTAGCGGGGAGCGGCCCTCCCTTTGATTCTGTGCATTGCATCTACAACAATTAATCCAATGCCAATTGTTATTGGCACATCCCACAGAGGGACGGTCAGGGAAATCATGCTACATAGGAAAACAATAAACATTGCAAAGTTATAGGCCATACGGCACCCCCTTGACTTTATTAAAGGTTTGGGCAGAGCCGCGCCCTTCTCGAGTTTTCCCCCCGCTAAATACAGCGATAAATTACCGTAACCGAAACGGGCGGGAAATACAACGAATCAGGAAGCGATATTGCATGACCGTCTGGCCGTCCGGCTTTATTGCCATCTCCCTGCCCGACAGAAAAGTGAGTGACCCCACCTATAGGGCAACGGCAAAAATTGCTGGTATTTCTGCTGGTATTCAAAAAGGAATGCGCTAATTTATGATGTTATTACATATAATTGTGACACATAATCGGTAGCCTTCCGCGCCACTTTACAGTCCACCGAAGTCCGCCAAGAGCTGAAAAGCCTTGGCGGACTTCACTTTTAGCGAGATTGATTGTCTATAGGGGTATAGCTTCATTCATTGACATCTACCGCAATGGGGGCAAAAGAAAAAGCGACCAAGGTCGCCTTCAGATGGTGAGGGAAATTGAGGGTCAGGGGCGTTTTTCTTGCTTCCTGGCGTACCAGAGAACATAGGCGCAACCGCCAAAAACCACGATGCCTGTACGATATAAAATAGGGTACTCATTTGTTGCTCCTCCAGAGCTTATAGCCTGCGTAGGCCATCAATGCTCCACACCCGAATAATACGGCTGCCGTTTATAAACGCAACGGCTATACACGCTCCACCGCCACCACGCCACGGGATCCCATGCCCCGCTTCACCTGGAGGCGAGGGTTTGGCTGCCGGCCGCAATGTGCCTGTGACCACGTTGCGTATGCCGACGCACCCGGATAATATCGAAAACCTGATGACAGAGGGAGTACGCCATATGAAAAATGACATCGCCGTGTTTGAAGAAAAGGGCATCCGCCGCGTGTACGACGAAAAAGCCGAAACGTGGTATTTCTCGGTAGTGGATATTGTGCAGGTGTTGACGGATCAGCCGGATTTTCAGACAGCCCGTAAGTATTGGAACAAACTAAGAGAGCGTCTGAAAAAAGAGGGGAGCCAACTGGTGACAAATTGTCACCGTTTGAAGCTAACTGCCGAGGATGGCAAGCAAAGGCTGACCGACGTTGCTGACGCCGAAACCCTCTTGCGCCTTGTGCAGTCCGTGCCGAGTCCCAAGGCTGAACCCATCAAGCTCTGGCTGGCGAAAGTCGGCTATGAGCGCATGCAGGAAATGGCAGACCCGGAGATTGCCCTGAACCGCTCCCGCGCCCTGTGGCGTGAGCATGGCCGCCCGGAGAAGTGGATAGATCAACGCATGCTCGGCCAGGAGACCAGGAACAAGCTCACCGACTACTGGAAAACCCACGATGTCAAGGAAGGCCGGGAATACGCCGTTTTGACCAATATCATTCACCAGGAATGGGCGGGCGTGAGCGTGAAGCAGCACAAAGATCTGAAAGGGCTGGAAACCCAAAATCTTCGGGATCACATGACGGAGGCGGAGTTGATTTTCACGGCCCTGGCGGAACTTTCCACCCGGCAGATAGCGGAGAGCGTGAACGCCACAGGGCTTGATGAAAACGCCGATGCCGGAAGAAAGGGCGGCGGTATTGCCCGCCAAGCGCGGCAGGAATTGGAGCAGAGAACTGGGCAGAAGGTGGTTACCGGCAAGAGCGGCTTGCCCTCCGGCATAAAAGAAGAGTGACCCTGCCTATAGAGTATCGGAGAAATCTGGGGGTATTTTCGGGGGTATGTGAAAAATTACATTCATTTTTATATATCAATATCACCATATTATAGCGTGTATTAAACTTCCGCGCAGCCAAGAGCTGAAAAGCCTTGGCGGGCTTCATTTTTGACGGGATTGATTGTCTATGTGGGTATAGTCATAGTTGGGTCTTGTAATTTTACATATGTTGCGGATATGCTCAGTAAACCGTGCGCGATACGTTTTCAGATACCAGAATCCTGAAGACAAAAATATGAACCAGCCAGCCCCCATAGCTCTGTTTGCTTTCAATCGGCCTGACCATTTGCGTCGCACCCTGGCCGCTCTTGCGGCCAATGATCTGGCGGAGGAGAGTGATCTGACCATTTTCTGCGACGGGCCGCGCGGGGATGAAGAGCAGATCCTGACGAACGAAGTGAGAACCATTGCCCGAGCGGCAGAGGGGTTCCGCTCCCTGAACGTGGTGGAACGCGAAAAAAACCTCGGCTGCGCCAATGCCGTCATCAGTGGCCTGGAGTACATGTTTACCCGGCACGATCGGCTTGTGGTCATAGAAGATGACATCCTCTGCTCGCCGCATACCTTGCGTTTTTTACACGCCGGGCTGGAGAAATACGCGAATGAGCCGGTTGTTTTCAACATATCGGCTTGGTCCCCTCCGCCCAAACGCATGCCCGTGCCGGCTGCATATCCCTTCGACGCCTATTGTATCCCGCGTTTTAACTGTTGGGGTTGGGCTTCCTGGCGGGATCGCTGGGAGAAAATTGATTGGAGCGTTGCCGATTATGCTCTTTTTGCCGAAACCGCCTGCCTGCGCCACGCGTACAATCATGGCGGCCGCGATTTGGCTCCCATACTTGATGATCAACTGACGAACAAGATAGACAGTTGGGCTGTCCGTATGGACTATGCCCGCTTCAAGCACGGCTGCCTTGGCCTCAATCCCGTCTATTCTTACACTACCAATATCGGCATGGGTTCCGGCACGCACACCACGGCATCCACAACATACTTTGACAATGATATCAATAACGCCATACCCAATTCGCGTCTGCCAGACTATATTTTTGTTGACGGAGCTATCTTGGCTGCGTATCAGAAATTCTATGATCCGCCGCCGCTCTGGCTGCGCTGCATCAACAAGGCGGTAAAAATGACACGGGGACGAAATAGCATCAGAGCTTGACGATTGCTTATCAATACGACGTGTTCTGTCAGACAATATCCGCAAGGCGTACGAATGGAGAAGGTGATATGGATATAAAAAAGAGGCTCAAAAAATTATTTTTGCTCAAAAAATGGAGGGAGGAACAGTCGCGCCGGCAAGAAAATTCCCTTCCTGATCCGCAGATCTGTATAGACGCTCCTATGGTTATTGGAGAGACAGTTATCAGTTTTGAAAATGTAGAAAATGATATTGAAGAATTTTATAACCTATACCAACGCATGCCGGATATTGACAATACATATGGAATGAAAAGCCCTCACCTTTTTTTGATGTGGATTGCCCTCCGGCAACTTTCTCCGACAGTGGTCATTGAAAGCGGTATATATAAAGGCCTTGGAACCTGGTGGATAGAAAATGCCATCTCTCCATCAGCTTCTCTTTTTTGCATTGATGTAAATATGAATAATATTGAATATAAATCGTCAAGGGCAATGTACTTGGATGAAGATTTTTCAAAACATACATGGGATGGTATTGACAGAAAAACTGCTGTCATATTCTTTGATGACCACCAAAATGCTCTTACACGCTTGATGCAAATGAAGTGGATGGGTTTTACAAAGGCTATTTTTGAAGACAACTACCCGCCGCTTCAAGGCGATTGTTATTCCTGTAAAAAAATACTTTCACAGTCAGGTTTTTATCTTGAAAGTACAGATAGAGATCCGATTCCAGATATGTTCTTTTTTAAGGAAAATGTAAAAAATTATCAAGAGTTTCCTCCAGTATTTCAAGTTGCGGCTACCAGGTGGGGAGATACTTGGGATTTGCCTTTTTACAAAACACCAAATGCACTTTTAACAACTGCAAAAACTCCATGCCAAAAATTATTATTAGCACAAGCTGCGACATATACATGGATGTGCTTTGTTGAATTAATGTCATAGCACGGTGAAGTTGGATGAGCAAAATATGATACAATATCAACTCAATGAAAATGTCAGCCTGCATTGCCGAAATGCACTGATGACATAGTTGTAAACATGATCAATACCGCACACTACACGCCCCATGAGCCATTTTCTCCAGAGCTTGACGCCATGATAGCGCTCATCGGCAACGATCCGACCCTTGAACAAATTTGGTGGACCATGGATTTCGTCTGGAAAAGCCTGGGGTGCGAAAGTCGCGATCCGGAGAACATACAAAAATTTTATGCTCATCCGGTGTGGTTGCTCAACGGATTGTTCATTGAGCAACATGAACTGTCGCTTGAGAACAGGCGCCGGATGGCAGAATATATCATTCCTCTCCAACCCGCCCGTATCGCGGACTACGGGGGAGGATTCGGCACTTTGGCCCGCATGTTGGGCGAACATGTAACCCGTTCGAAAATAGAAATTGTAGAGCCATTTCCCACCCCTTTGGCTCTGCAATTGGTTGAATCTTTTGAAAACCTTTCGTATGCGCCTTACCTTACTGGAACTTACGATCTGATTATTGCTACTGACGTTCTTGAGTATGTTGCAGACCCTTTACAGCTTATTGAATTGTTTGCTGCACACCTTTCACCGAATGGTAAATTGCTTATTGCCAATTGTTTTTATCCGGTTATCTTGTGTCATTTGCCAGAAACATTTCACCTTCGATATAGCTTTACATTTATTCTCGGCAGAATGAACCTGAAAAAATTGGCGACGGTATCCTACGCCACAATATACACCAGCACGGGGAAAAATTCCATTACACGAACAATACGGATACTGGAAAAATGTTCGCGGTTTTGTTTTCCGATTTTGGCACTGTTGCATAAAATTTGGAGTACAATGAAGGTATGAAAATTCTTCATGCAACTACCTATGAAAACATGGGCGGTGCGGCCGTTGCCGCCAACCGTCTGCATCGCGGACTGTTGGCGGCGGGAATGGAATCTCGCCTGGCGACCGCGCTCCCTTCCAACGAAACGCCGCAGGTCGTCACCTTGGGCGGCAAGGCTACGCGCCGGCTGCTGCGGCCGCTTGTTGCCAATGCTGAAAGAATGGTGGCGGAACTTTTCTATTCCAGACCGGCGCATCCGGCCCATACCAGTTTTTCCTGGGGGCCTTCCCTGCAGCACCGACGGATAAACGCCTTACCCCAAAATATTCTGCACCTGCACTGGGTGACTGACGGTTTTCTTGCTCCTTGGGCCTTGGGTCGTCTTTGTGGACCGGTAGTCTGGACCATGCACGACACGTGGCCTTTTACCGGCGGATGTCATTATCCGAGTATAGGATGTGAGCGGTATCTGGATTGTTGTGGTTGCTGCCCCGAACTATGCAGCCGCCAGGAACAGGACCTTTCCCGCCTGCATTGGCGGTTGAAACGCAAGGCCATAGAGCGCATTCGGCCGGTCATGATTTCTCCGAGCCGGGCCTTTGCGGAGCATGCCGCCAGGAGCGGACTGCTGGTGGGCTGTCGCGTGGAACACATCCCCAATGTCATTGATACGGACGTTTTCAGGCCCTTGGATAAAGCATTGGCGCGAGAACTCTTGGGTTTGCCGCAAAATGGCGTTATGCTGCTCTTCGGTGCCGTAAATGGCGCCAGCGATCATCGCAAGGGTTTCGATCTTTTATGCGATGCCCTGCAAATGGTGTTTGCAAACGGTCAGCACAATGCTGTGCCTGTTGTTTTCGGGGCCTCGGAGTCCGATGCCGCTCTGCCTTTTCCCATGCACTTTCTTGGCCGCCTGCATGACAACCTTACCCTGGCCTTGGCCTATTCCGCCGCGGATGTTTTTGTTTGCCCGTCGCGCCAGGATAATCTTCCCAACACTGTACTGGAATCCCTGGCCTGTGGCACGCCGGTAGTCGCCTTTCCCGTGGGCGGCATCCCCGATATGGTGGAGCATGGCGTCAGCGGTTACCTGGCGCGGCCGTATGAGCCGGAAGATCTGGCCCGGGGTCTCGTCGAACTGCTTGGGAATGCAGAGAAACGCCAGCGCATGGGCGAAACCGGCCGGACCAAAATCGAACGGGAATTCGCCATGCCGATTATCGTCAAACGGCATATAGCGCTTTATGAAGAGGTGCTTGAGGCCGGAAAGCAATGAATGTTGGCGCGCCTGCTGGATTTTCGGCTTGCCAGGCCGGTATATCTCTATTAAACTGAGTCATAATACTCAGTCTTATTTGGAGAGAGCATATGCGCCAAGTCAACATACATGAAGCCAAAACCCATCTCGCTCAAATTTTGGAGCGCGTTGCCGGGGGAGAAACGGTCACCAGTGCCCGGTATGGTGTGCCTGTGGCGGTTTTGCAGCCAATCGCCTCCTCTATTTGAGCCAAGGATATGATACGTCATAATAACTTCACAGGGCCGAGTTTCCTGTATGTAAAACTTGACATGATGCAATAGCCATGTCTGACCCGCAGCCTCTCTTCACTGTCATCACCGTCTGCCGCAACGCCGGGGGCACCCTTGGCCGCACCCTGCGCAGCGTTGCGGATCAGACCTATCCACATATCGAATACATCGTCATCGACGGCGCTTCCACCGACGGGTCTGTGGCGATGATCCGCGCCTGTCCGGCGGTGACAGCCTGGATCAGCGAACCGGATACAGGCATAGCCGAGGCCTTCAACAAAGGTCTGGCCCGGGCGACAGGCGAATGGGTGGGTATCCTGAATGCCGATGACTGGTACGAGCCGGATGCCCTTGTCCGGGTCATTGAAGCCGCGTATGATGCCGACATCGTTCACGGCGCGGTGCGCTACTGGGAGAGCGACACGCCTAAAGAGGTCTACTATCCTCGTCAGGACAGGCTGACATGGGAAATGACCATCAGCCATCCTGCGGTTTTCGTGCGGCGCTCGGTGTATGAGGCTGAGGGCGGCTTTGATCCGGCTTTCAGCCTGACCATGGATTATGAACTGTTGTTGCGTTTGTATGTCCGGGGATACCGCTTCAAGGAGCTTGGCGATACGATCCTTGCCAACATGCGTCATGGCGGAGCGTCTGACAGGCGTTGGACACAGGCTTTGCAAGAGGCCGCCCGGGCGAAACTGCGGCATGTGCCGTCTCCGGCGGCGACCGTGGCATACTGCGGCTGGCAGTTGCTCCGGGGCGGCATACGGCGGGCCTGTGAACGGCTGGGGCTTGATTGTCTTGTGCGGCGAGTTCGCAAACACATTTCGCCGATGCGCAAAGAATGCTCATGAAACCCGTCCTCTTTCTTACCCTGCGCGCCGACTTCGGCGGTGGTCCCGAGCATCTCTGGCAGTTGCTCCGGCATCTTCCGGAAGAAACGTCCGAATACCAACCCCATCGAAGGATTTCGCCACCCCCCGGCAATTTTTCAAATCCGCAATGGGCAAAACTTGCCTGTGTTTTTGTGGCTTGTCCGGAAGATTACCCCTATTACGAACGCTACCGCGACCGTCTGGGCAAAGAAAACATCTTTGTGTTGCCGCACCGGAAATTCAGCCTGTCCACCTTGTGGGGTCTGCGGGCCTTCTGTCGGGAGCGAGGAGTAGCCGTGCTGCATTCCCACGGCAAAGGGGCGGGGCTGTATGCGCGCATTCTGGTCTTGCTGACCGGCCTGCCCTGTGTTCACACTTTTCACGGCGTGCACATGCGGGAATACGGAGGCCTGAAAAGGTTCCTGTACCGTCTGGGCGAACGGGTTTTATCCCTGGCCACGCGGGCGGCGATAACTGTTTCGGAAGGAGAACGGGCGCAGATCCTGGCCGAAGGACTTATGCCCGCAGCCAGGCTTCACCTGATCCTCAACGGGGTGGAAATACCGGCAGCAACGGCGGGAGAAGCCGCCGGGCCGCCTTTTTGCATCATTTCCATGAGCCGTTTTGATTATCAGAAAAACAGCGGCTTTCTTGCCGACATTGCGGAAGCCCTCCGGCAGCGCGGTCGGCTGGGGGAATTTCGTTTTGTCGTTGTCGGCGACGGGCCGGGCAGAGCGGGTATGCTGGCGGCGGCGCAAGCGCGCGGGCTTTCAGGCAGCCTGGAATGCTCCGGTGCAAGCCCTGATCCGCAAGCCTTTTTTTCAGGCGGCCTCTGCTATCTCTCCACTTCGCGCTGGGAGGGAATGCCCCTGGCTGTTCTGGAAGCCATGGCTCACGGCCTGCCCGCCGTGGTCACCGATACAGTGGGCAACCGGGACGCGGTCAAAGGCGGCGAAACCGGGTTCGTCTACCCGGAAGGGGATGCCGATGCGGCGGCATCCGCCCTGTGCCGCCTGGCGGATGATCCCAAATTGCGCCGGGCGCTGGGAGAGCAGGCCAGAGAATACACGCGGCAGCACCATGACGCGTGGAAAATGGCCACCGACACCCTGGAACTTTTGCAGGGCATTGCCTGCGAAACGCTCTATTTATGATGCCCCTTGCGTCTTGCGGCAAATAAGCCTATAATATAAACGAAAAAATGTTTCCACTTGTGTGGAAGATTTGGAGGTATGTCTTATGTCTATCGACAGCAACGCGCTGACTGGGGCCGAGTTGACGCTTTTGCACGCCAATCAGAAGCTGTCCATGGGTTCCACCCTGACGACCGCGGAAAAACTCGGGGCCATGGGCGCCGCCTTTGCCGTGCAGCGTTCCAAGTACGGGCCGGTGCCCGCTGAGGCCGAGCCTGTGGAGACTCCTCTGCCCGAAGAAGTCAAGGGCGCCATTGCCGACGCGCACAGTTGAGCTTTGCATCATTGCCCGGCGAGACGGCCCATGCGGGGTCGTCTTGATGTGTGCTTTTTTTTGGCCGATGCCCGTTGCGCCGGCTTTGCGGCGGCATACCGGATCGTGTGAGGATTCATGAGCGACACCCCCGAAACCCTGACAGTCGCGTACGAAGAAAACGGCCAAATTCTGGTCCGGGAACTGGACAAGGTTATCCTCAGCAAGGGAGCCTGGACCACCATCTTGTTCCGCTACCAGGAGCTGGATTCCGACGCGGACGCCTACGGACCGGACAAATACGCCATCCGCCGCTACAAAAAATTCGGCGGCGAATACCGCATGCAGTCCAAATTCAATATATCCAGCAGCGACCAGGCCAGGAAAATTGTCGAAGCCCTGTCCGCTTGGCTGGATCAGGCGTGATCCGCTACCTCCGGACGTGTGATGCGTTATGACTGAAACTTCCCGGGATCCGCACGACGGAGACCTCTCCCTGTTGCCGCGCCTGAGTCTTCTTGTGCAGCATTTGTCCGCCGACTGGCCCCGGCGCGGCCGCTCGCTGCTTGAAATCGGCTGCGGCGACGGTCGGGTGCTGGAAATTTTGTGGACGCTCGGTTTCGACATTTCCGGCCTGGAGCATGATCCGGCCAGCCTCGAAGAAGCCGGCGCCTTGCTCGGCGGCCGGGCCGATATCCGGCTGGGTGCTTACGACCATCTGCCCTATGAAGACGATTCTTTCGATTATGTGGTCCTGGTCAGGGTTTTCGGGCAGCATCCCGATGTGGGAGCGCTGTTGCGCGAGGCCGTGCGCGTGGGCGCGCGCAGCATGTTGCTCATTTTCCCCAACACCTGGTCCCTGGCCTGGGTTTCCACGCGGCTGCCCTGGCTGGAAAGACCGCGCATGACCGCGTACAATCCTTTGAGCATGTTGCAGAACCTGCGCCGCGCCTGTCCCGGTTGCGGCTTCAGGCTGCGATCCATTCTGCCCGGCCCCCCCGGCACCTGGGGCACGCGTTCGCTTTGGCGTTATGGCAACGACAAGCTGCTGCCCTTACCCTTCGGCGCCTTTGTGGGCATGCGGCTGGATCGCACGCCCCAGGCGCCGGTTACCGGCCTGCCGCTCCGGGTTAAAGCCTCCCGCATGGCCGTGTCCGACGCCTCGGCGGTAAGCTCCTGCGGCGAATGCCGCTGCCCGGCCGACAACGTGCATTCCTTCCTTCCCCGCCCTGAAACACGACGGAGGTTTTATGCATACCATTGATTGGAGCAATGCCTGGAACGGACGGCTGGCCGACGTTTCCTGCGCCCCCGCGTCTTCCGCTTCCGCCTCGGCCGCCGGCCGGCTGGCCGGCGAGTTGAAGGCGGGACATTTGCCTTTCCTGCACATGGCTTACCGGTCCAAGCTCGAACAGGACATGCAGGTCGTATTGCCTCGTCTCAAACCCTTCAAGCATTTGTTGTTGCTCGGCATCGGAGGGTCGGCTCTCGGTGCGCGCGCCCTGCAGAAAGCCCTGTATCCGCAGCAGGATCGCCCCAGCCATACGGGCCGTTGCCTGTGGATTGCGGACAATGTGGATGCGGATACCCTGGACGCCTGGTTCGTCCGTCTCGACCCCCTGGAAACGCTGGTGGTGCCCATCAGCAAATCCGGCGGCACCATTGAGACCGTGGCCCAGTATTTCCTGGTCAAAAGCTGGCTGCAGGCCGGGCTGGGCAGGGCTTGGCATGAACACGTCGTCTTTATCACCGATCCGGCCAAGGGTTTTTTTCGGGAAGAGGCGAACCGCTACAATATTCCGACTCTGGATGTGCCGGATCACCTGGGCGGACGGTATTCCGTGCTTTCGGCTGTCGGTCTCGTGCCGGCCGCCTTTCTCGGCCTGGACTGGACGGCCCTTCTGGATGGCGCGGCGGCCGTGGCTTTGCCCCTGGCCGCCCGACCCGAGGGTCTTGGCACGAGTCTGGCCTGGAAACTGGCTCATTGGGCTGTCAGCCTGGAAAAAGCCGACTATTCCCAGTTGATCTTTTTCAGCTACATTCCGCTCTGGTCCTGCTTCGGCGCCTGGTTCTGCCAGCTCTGGGCCGAGAGTCTGGGCAAGAACGGCAAGGGCGCCATGCCCCTGCCGGCGGTGGGAGTGACCGATCAGCATTCCTTGCAGCAAATGTTTCTGGACGGGCCGAAGAATAAGGGATGCCTGTTCCTGACCTGTCCCAGCCTGTCCGTGGGGCACGATATGCCCACGGATTTGCCCGAGCAGTGGGCCTGGCTCAAGGGCAAACGTTTTGGGGATCTGCTCCAGGCCGAAGCCCTCGGCACCAGCATGGCCATGGCCCAGAGCCAGATACCCTTGCTGCAATTCGCCATGGAGCGCACGGACGCCCACGCCATCGGCGCGCTCATGACCCTGCTCATGGCTGCCACCGTGTTCACCGGCTGGATGCTCGACATCGATCCCCTGGATCAACCGGCCGTGGAGTTGGGCAAGCAACTGGCCAACGCCCGCCTGGGCAAGCCCGGCTGTGATGCCGACGCCGCCCGGCTTGATGCGTTTCTTAAGGGGCAGACCTGGGAAGACAAATTTTGAGTTGGGAGATGATAGTATGGAATTTCGCAAGCTTATGCAAGAAAGGCGGAGTATTCGTAAATTTACGGACAAGCCGGTGGATCGCGATCTGCTCAACGGCTTGCTCCAGAACGCTTTGTGGGCGCCTTCGGGCATGAACCGGCAGGCCTGGAAGATCGTGGTGCTGCAGGGCGCATCGTTCAAGAAACTGTTGCGGTTTTCGGACGGCATGGCGGAAGACATGGAAGGGCCGTTGACGGTCGAAAAATTCAACGACAAGATGCGCGCTTTCGTCAAAGGCTATTTTCGCGATTTGGGCGGGGCGTCCACGGCTGTCGTCTGTCTGTCCAAGGCCTCGGACGCCTATTTGGCCGATCACGCCAACATGGTTTCCGGCGCGGCCCTCATGTATAATTTTTTGCTGCTGGCGCACGAGGCCGGTCTGGCCTGCTGCTGGATGACGGGTTATGCTCTGCGCGAAAAAGAATTCATGCAGATGCTCGGCTTTGAAGGGTACAAGCTGGTCGGCGTGACGCCTGTGGGTTATCCGGATCAGACGCCCCCCGTGCCCCCGCGTAAGGATGAAGCCATTGTCTGGCTGGAATGAGTTGCACGAGCCGTCCATCTTTCGGGCCTATGACATTCGCGGCGTAGTGGACGAAGATTTCGACCCGGCCTGGGTGGAGCGCCTGGGCCGGGCTTGTGCTGTTTCCCTGCGGGAGCGCCGCCTGGACAGCGTGCTGCTCGGTTGCGATTGCCGCCATTCCTCGCCCGCGTATCACGATGCCTTGGCGCGCGGCCTTCTGGCTTCGGGCATCAGCGTGATCAGTCTGGGCATGGTGCCTACGCCGGTACTTTATTTCGCGGTCAAACACCTGGAGCGCGAAGCCGGGATCATGATCACGGCCAGCCATAACCCCGCGCAATACAACGGCTTCAAGATCTGGATGGGCGCTTCGACTCTTTACGGCGACGATTTGCAACGGCTGCGCCTGATTATGGAGCGGGGCGCGTTTGTGAACGGGCAGGGCGTCTTTTCCCAACACGATATCGTGCCGGCTTATGTGGAGGCGGTTTGCGCCCGCATCCGTCTCAAACGTCCGCTTACGGTGGTGGTGGACGGCGGCAACGGGGCGGGCGGTCTTGTCTGTTGCCGGGTGCTGCGGGATTTGGGAGCTGAGGTCATCCCGCTTTTTTGCGAACCGGACGGCGATTTTCCCAACCATCATCCGGACCCGGTCGTGGAGGACAACATGCGGGAAATGATCCGCCGGGTTCAGGTCGAGGGCGCGGACTGCGGCATCGGCCTGGACGGCGACGCGGATCGCATCGGCGTGGCGGACCGTAACGGTCGCCTGTTGTTCGGCGACGAACTGGTGGGCATCTATGCCAAGGATCTTCTGCGCCGTCTGCCTGGGTCCGTCATCATCGGCGATGTCAAATGCTCGCAACGCCTGTTTGACGCCATTGCCGCCCAGGGCGGCCAAGCGATCATGAGCCGGACCGGCCACTCTCTGATCAAGGCGCGGATGCGGGAAACCGGGGCGCAACTGGCTGGCGAGATGTCGGGACACATGTTTTTTGCGGACGGCTGGTTCGGTTTTGACGACGGCATTTACAGCGCCGCCCGGTTGCTCGGCCTGCTCGCCGCCGGCCCGACGTCTCTGGAGGATGAACCGGGCTGGCCGCCGGCCTTTGCCACGCCGGAAATCAATTTGCCGTGTCCCGAATCGTTCAAGGCCGTGATTGTGCGCCGTACGCAGGATCACTTCTCCGCCGGCCATGAGGTCAACACTCTGGATGGGGCGCGGATCGACTTCGGCGACGGCTGGGGGCTGGTCCGGGCATCGAACACTCAGCCTGTCCTGGTGACGCGGTTTGAAGCCGCGACACCGGAACGCCTGCAGGCGATCCGGAATCTGACGGTGAACCTGCTTGAAACCTGGATGGCTGAGCTGGCTTAAATACCGCAGAGATCGCGCAGCAGATGCAGCAGAACCTTGGGGTCCATGGGCTTGGAGATGTGTCCGTCCATGCCGGCCAGGATGCTGCGGTTGCGGTCTTCGGCCATGGCGTTGGCGGTCATGGCGATGATGGGCAGCGCGCCTTGTTCGAGGTGGGGGTGGGTTGCGGCCAGTTCCCGGATTGCGCGGGCCGCAGTCAGGCCGTCCATGACCGGCATGAGAATGTCCATGAGCACTACGTCAAAAGGCTCTTCCTGAACCATGCGCACGGCTTCCTCACCGTTGACGGCCAGGCGGACTTCGGCTCCCTCGTCGCCCAGCAGGGTCATGGCGATTTCCTGATTGAGATCGTTGTCTTCCACCAGCAGGATGCGCATGCCCAAAAGAGAGAGTTCCGTATCGGTCTGCTTGGGTTCAAAGCGTATTTCCTGTTCCGCGGCACGGGGGAAAATCAGGGTGAAGAAGAAGGTGGAACCCTTGTCCGCAACGCTGCGCACATGCAGATCGTCTCCGCCCATCAGCCGCACCAGTTTACGGCAGATGGTCACGCCCAGGCCGGTTCCGCCGTATTTGCGGGTGGTGGAACTGTCGGCCTGTGTGAAGGTCTCAAAGATGCGCAGGGATTGCTCGGACGTCATGCCGATGCCTGTGTCGCGCACGGAAAAGTGCATGGTCTCGGTTGATTCCGTGCTGCTGATCCGTTTGATGTCCAGTTCCACCTCGCCCTCGGTCGTGAACTTCATGGCATTGCTGATCAGGTTGGTCAGTATCTGTTGCAGGCGTACAGGATCGCCGATCAGCCTGTCGGGCAGGGTGTCATCAATGTTCACCAGGAAAACCAGGCCTTTTTTTTCCGCCACCGGGGTGTGCAACTGCTGTTGCGTCATGATGAGTTCGGTCAGGCTGAACGTGATGCGCTCAAGATCCAGTTTGCCTGCCTCAATTTTTGCCACATCGAGGATATCGTTGAGAATGCCCAAAAGGCCCATGCCCGCGGCCTGGAGTTTGAGCATCATGCTGCGTTGCTCGTAGCCCATGTCATTTTTCAGTATCAAATGCGCATAGCCGAGGACCGCATTCAGGGGCGTGCGGATTTCGTGGCTCATGTTGCTTAAAAATTCCGTTTTGGCTCGGCTGGCTTTTTCGGCCTCTTCCTTGGCTTCGAGCAAATGCTGTTCGGTACGTTTTTGTTCGCGCAGATCGAGCAGCAGGGCGAGCACAGATTTTTTGCCGTTGTAAACAAGGCGTACCAGGGTCATTGTGGTCGGCAGCGGGTTGGCCTCCGCATCCTGGAGCAAACACTCAAAGTGGTGCGCAATGCCGTGTTGCAGGGCTTCGTCGTGTTTTGCCTCGATCAGTTCGCGGGAGTTTTTTCCATCGGGCTGGAGCGACGGTAAAAAAGAAGCCCAGCGTTCCGCGACCTGGCTGGCCGAACTCACGCCGAAGTAGTGCGCGCATTCTTCCGTGCATGCGACCATCCGGTTGTCGGTCAGAATGACGTACAGATCCTGGTTGGCTTCATATGTGGCGCGCCGGATTTCTTCCCGATTGCGCATGTTCAGAATGCGCGTGTACAACCAGGCGCCGATCAGGGTGAGCAACAGGACAACGGTGCAGGTGTCGAACAAGGCGTTGCGCAGCAGCGTGCTCTGAATCGGAACGAAGACCGAGGCATAATCCTCGACCATCACCAAAAACCAATCGTTCCAGCCCACGGGAGCGAAGGAGACAAAGGATCGCTTGCCGTTCCACAGCATTTCGTGCGCGCCCCGGCGTTGCCGGAACAGTTCGGCAAGCGCGGCGGGATCGGCGGAATCGGAACGGGCATGGTCAGAATCGGCCATGATCATTGTGCCTTCGGAAGTGAAGAGCGCGGTTTGGAGCGAGGGCATGTTTTCCACGGGCAGCATTTCCAGCGCCAGATCCGGCAGTTCCTGCACGGCGATGATCACGCCGGCCGGGCCGTTGTCGCCCATGATGCTTTCGGCCATGACCATGGCCGGGATGCCGTTCAGGCGGTTTTTCAGAAGACCGGAAACATGCGACATGTCCTGCATGCCGCGCTGGAAATAGTCGCGTTCCGCCAGATTCAGGCCCACACCCTGAGTGTTGCCGCTGCACAGGACAACGCCGGTTCTGTCCAGAATGCTGAAGCGGTAAACCCCGTTGGAGAGGAGGTACAAATCGCGCAACTGGGCGTCCAGGCGGGAAATCGCAACGCTTTGCCCGTGTTGGGGCAGGGTGACGAGTTGCCGCACTGCCCCGGATCTGGCCTGGATGCGCAACATGTTGCGGATATTGTTCAAGCGGGCGTCAATACGCCGGGCCACGGCCACGGCCGTGAACGATTGGCGTTCCAGAGTGGTCGCGCTCAACTGTTGTTCGGCTCGTCGGTAGGTTAATCCCGAGGCGAGGATAACGCCGATCAGGCCCGTTGCCAAAGCGATAAGAACAGCGCGGGTAAAAAATGGCATACAGCGTTACCTGCGGCGGAGCCGCGTTCAGGCCGGGGAATTTGGGGCTGCAATACTTTTTGCAGTATACTGGAATGAGGCTGAGACGGCAAGCGCGGTCTTGGCAGGGAGCGGCTCAAACTGAGGCCGCTTATGGCCGCATTGGCGGTTCGTGATCCTGAATGCCCACCTTGCGGGCGTAGTGGCGGTAATACAGAAGCAGCATGTAGACGGGCACGAGGTAAGCCGCTGCAACCAGAGCCTCCGTGATGGTGAAGAATTCCATGCTCAGGATCATGATCAGGATATTGTTGATGGTTCCGTAGCAAATGACGAAAGCCAGACCTTGCCTGGGTTCCATGCGCCGGGCCGTGGGCAGGGCGGCCACGGTCATGAGGATGCTGAGGGCAAGGGCCGCTGTCAGCGCGGAGGGAATGAGGGCGGGATTTTGATGCAGCAATTCGCCGTACTGGCTGAAAATCGCCACGTTGGTGAAGCCGATATTCATGATCGTGAACGGGTAACGGCAGTCCAGAATGATTCCGGTCAGGCGCGGCAGCTTGGCGCGGGTAAGGTTGGCCAGCACGAAGGGCACAAGAATCGTGACGCAGAGCGATACGGTCATGCCGCCCAGAGACAGGTGCGCGGGCAGATTCATGGGGCCAAGGTGCAGAAAATCCACGGCTGTCGACACAGCGAACAGCATGATCGGCAACGCAAGCGGCAAGAGCAGTGAGGTGGTGATGTTGGCTACCAGGATGAGCGCCGTGTCGGCATGCACCATGAGTGAGAACATGCCGGCCATAACGCCTACGGGCGAAGAACCGATCAGAAAGGCGGCCAGGGCGAATTCCGGCACGATGAAACGGAATGCGATGAAGCACAGCACGGGCAGCAGGATCAGGCGGATGGCGGTCAGCCTGATTACCATGCCCAGGCGGGAACGCATGACGGTGCGCAACGCCTCTGTGCCTACGGCCAGAAAGCCGAGAAAAAGCATGCACATGAGCATCAGGCGGGGAAAGGGCGCAAGCGTTTCGGCCCATTGCGGCAGCAACGATCCGATAAACATGCCGGCAAAGGCCACCAGCACCAGGAAAACGTCACGCGCGCTCATTACGGTTGATCCTGTTCCGGGGAGGGCTGAACAAAAAAGGTTTACGGGTGAACCGCAAACCTTGGAAATTCCTGGCGCGCCCGGAGAGATTCGAACTCCCGGCCTACAGGTTCGTAGCCTGTTGCTCTATCCAGCTGAGCTACGGGCGCATCCAAGGAAACACCATTAGACCCGAGATGGTTTCCTGTCAACACTTTTTGCGGCGCGGGAACGGCTTCACAGCATGGAGGATATGGGATATAGCGGGGACGCGCGGCGGTTCCGCGCCCGGAGGTCTGCCATGATTCTGCCCTGGGGGGCCATTGTCAATGCCCTGGCCATCATTGCCGGCAGCTTGGCGGGCATGTTGTGCGGCGCGCGTTTGCCCGAGCGGGTGCGGCAGATCGTCTTCCAGGGACTGGGATTGTGCCTTATCGTACTCGGCGTGCAGATGGGCTTCAGAACCCAGAACCAGATGGTGGTGATTTTCAGCATTCTGATCGGCGGAGTCATCGGCGCGTTGCTGCGGTTTGAGGACCGGTTTCTGCGGAGCGGCGAACGCCTCAAGCTGGCGTTGCGTTCCAAGAATCCGCAATTCACCGAAGGCATGGTCAACGGGGCGGTGCTGTTCTGCATCGGCGCAATGGCCATTTTGGGTTCGTTTGATGAAGGTTTGCGCGGCGATCGCAACATTGTCTATACCAAGTCCATTCTTGATATGTTCGCGGCCATAGCCATGGCTTCCGTCTTCGGGGGCGGGGTGCTGTTCTCCGCCTTCTTCGTTCTGGCCTACCAGGGAGCGTTGACCCTGTTCGCGGGCAGTTTGCAGATGTGGATTACCCCGGCGGTCATGACGGAAATGACGGCCGTGGGCGGGGTGCTGATTCTGGGCATCGGCCTCAATCTGCTGGAGTTGACGCGCATTCCCTTGTCCAACATGCTGCCGGCGTTGTTTCTGGTGCTGCCGATTTTTGTGTTGTGCGCCTGATGCCGGGATGCATGCAGTCGGGATTGCAGGCGGCTTGATATGAGCTACTCCCGAGCGCGGCTTGACAGCCAAAAATGATTGGCATACACCCGATTTCGCGTCGGGATGTAGCGCAGTCTGGGAGCGCACCTGAATGGGGTTCAGGGGGTCGAAGGTTCAAATCCTTTCATCCCGACCAGAAAAATCAAAGGTTTACGGGCAACGCCGTAAACCTTTTTTCTTTCAATCACCCACCTGTCACCCACCAAGCGAGATTGGCCGAGGTGCATTGTGAGCGGTCGCGAGAAATTAGAATCTCGCCGCGCAACTTTAGAATGAACTAGCCGATTTTCGCGCTGTTTTGAAGGGGGAAAGCCCGTGTTTTTACAGGCTTTTCCCCGTGTTGTTTTTGACACGATTTCCCGGTGATTTTCCGCGTCAATCCTGTGCCAGTTTCTGCACCTTGAACGCCGGTTCAAACGTCGCCACGCGCTCGTCTTGCGGCATCATGCGCGGGGCTTCTCCGCTGGCCAATCTGGCGACCGTTTCCGTGAGCAGCCGAAGGCCGAGCGGCGCAAGCGCCCGTCTCCAAAGCTCGGCAGGCGTTTCATTCGGCAGAATATGGCAGAAGTCTTGCGCCTCCAGCGGGCCGGTGTCCGCGCCATCGTCCATCCAGTACACCGTGCCGCCTGTTATGTCCGCCTCTTCCCACGGGTCGCGGAAGCTGTGCTTGAACGCGGCATATTTGACGCCTGCCTGGGCGGTGCTTTCCGTGGTGTCATCGTTCTTCATGGCAGTACCCTCTTTATGTTTGCCGGTTTATCGTACCCTTTGCCGGTATCGGTTACAGATTTTCGACCTTGTCCGCGACCGCGCCGAGCAGCCCGCCTTCGCCCTTTGCCGCAGTACCGCCCCATTCTATAGGCTCCAGGATGGTGAGTTCGCAGGTCATGGAACCCACGCTGGCCTCGCCCTGGGCACCGCCGCCGCCCGTGAATTTGCCGATTTTGCAGGATTTCAGCGTGTCCACGATTTCAATTTGATCGGGGTTGGCATAGGCGACCACAGCCGTAAATGGCTTATGGTCATAGATTTTGCCGCCTCCGGTGGCCACGCAATACGCCTTCAGCTTTGCTGGTGGCCGGGGGGGCACCGTCCACGAACACGATTCACGCGATTGAAAAGTTGCTCCTGCATGAAAATACACGGCGCGGCATCGTGTTGCGGATTTTGCAAACATGTCTTGAAAGTGTCATCATGGCCGCGCAAAACGCATCATACCAACGCTGTGCTGAATTCACCTTTTCGTATCTGTCGTTGAAGCGCCTTGTCCCCCAAAAGCCGTGCAATCCTGTACGCCATTTTTCTTCGGCGTACAGCGTAGGCGTAATAGTTGCCCCGCTTACTTTGTTCCATTTTTGCTGCCCGTTCCGTAGGTGCTGGAAATTGAAACACACCTGAACTGTTTATCAGTATTTTTGCCGTGATGCGTTTTCCCGTAGATGAATTTTTGTATTTTTCATGGACCGCTTCTGCCGCGTGGATAAAATTTTCCCAATCGAAGTTATCCAGTCGCCAAAAGTCGTGCAGGTGCATTTTCTTCAATCTGTCACGCATGGTGTCAGGATTGAAAGATAGTACACGTCCTCCAATTATTTTCAACGTATCACCACTGAGGCAGACTTCAAGACGGATATTCCATTGTCCACGATAATCACTACACGATCGCGAAATGTTCATGAAAGGTGTGGATTACTCCTATTACTATGAGCAGGAAGATGATATTTCGGGAGACGATGACAACGGATGAGGGATGAGGCAGGAATGAAGGATTTTTTTGACGGCGTTGCCGCCATCATTGAGCAGGCACGGACATATGTGGGCCGAACCGCTGACTATTGGATGAAAATGGAGGTATTTATGGCTTGACAAATTGGGTGCTTGTGGATGTATACATGGGTATGATCAAGACAGACACATTGCATATCACGCCCGAACTCCTTGGCCTGATTGCGAAAATTGATGAATTCAAGGGTGCATGGAAAGCCTTGGGAGCCCTCGCGCCTGATCGTCTTTTTGCCCTGCGCCGAGTCGCCGCCATTGAAAGTATTGGCTCTTCCACTCGCATTGAAGGATGCAGGCTTTCCGACAGTGACGTGGAAAAGCTGTTAGCGAATCTTTCCATCCGTTCTTTTTCTTCGCACGATGAGCAAGAGGTCGCCGGATACGCGGAGGCCATGGAACAAATTTTTCAATCATGGGAATACATCCCGCTGACAGAAAATCACGTCCGCCAACTGCATCGTGATTTGTTGCAGCACAGCGACAAAGACGAGCGTCATCGCGGCAGCTACAAAACATCGCCAAACAGCGTGGCGGCCTTTGATGACCAAGGGCAGCAGATCGGCATTGTATTTGACACAGCGACGCCCTTTGATACTCCCCGGCTCATGCGTGAATTGATTGGATGGACAAATGCCGCGCTGGAAACCAAAAATCTGCACCCCTTGCTGGTTATCGGCATTTTTACCGTAACCCTTCTTGCCATCCATCCGTTTCAGGACGGCAACGGGCGTCTGTCCCGCATCCTGACTACGCTTTTGCTGTTGCGTTGCGGTTATGCCTACACGCCATACAGCTCGCTTGAAAGCGTCATTGAGCACAGCAAAGAGGGCTATTATCTGGCTTTGCGCCAGACGCAGGCAACGATCCGCACCGACGCCCCTGACTGGCGTCCCTGGCTGCTGTTTTTCCTGCGTGCCCTGCACCAGCAAATGAAGCGGCTGGAAAAGAAAATGGAAAGAGAGCATACAGTGCTGGCCGCCCTGCCTGAACTTTCCCTGCACATTCTGGAACACGCCCGTGGACACGGACGCGTGACGTTGAAAGATATGGTCGTCCTGACTGGAGCCAACCGCAACACCCTGAAAGAACATTTCCGCAGGCTGGTGGAGAACAGACATCTG
>Ga0082212_10001387_pt1 | contig 35677 bp, 45 predicted proteins | sample TergutNt197P3_FD_71548 | JGI IMG/M metagenome (GOLD analysis project Ga0082212, IMG submission 71548) | Neocapritermes taracua P3 segment gut microbial communities from Petit-Saut dam, French Guiana - Nt197 P3 | ecosystem: Host-associated > Arthropoda: Insects > Digestive system > Gut ...
ATGCTGCGGGAAATCAGCTGGGCGCTGCTGCACCACGCCATGGAGGCCAAGTCGGTCAACCATACGCTGGATTATCATTCCTGTATGATGTTTTTTCTCAACCGCTTGAAAGACGGGTATGTAACGCCATGAGGACGGTCGCCATCGTGGGCCGCCCCAATGTGGGCAAGAGCCTGCTGTTCAACAAACTGGCCGGCCGGCGGCTGTCGATCGTGGAGGACACGCCCGGCGTGACCCGCGACCGGCTCTACGCGGCCTGCGAATGGCGGGGCCGGACGTTCAGTTTGATCGATACCGGCGGCATAGAACCGCACACCGACGACGATATGCTGCTGTTCATGCGCAAACAGGCGGAAATCGCCATCGATACCGCCGACGTGATCGTGCTGGTCTGCGACGTCCGCACCGGCCTGACGGCCGCCGACGCCGACGTGGCGGCCATGCTGCAAAAATCAAAAAAGCCGGTCGTGGCGGCGGTCAATAAGGTGGATGGCATAGGCCCGCCGCCGGCCGAGGTGTATGAGTTTTACAACCTCGGGCTGGGCGAGCCGGTCCCGGTTTCGGCCTTGCACGGCCACGGCACCGGCGATTTGCTGGACGCTTGTCTGGATTTGATGCCGCCGGACGATGAGGAAGCGCTTGCCGGCGACGGGCCGGTCCGCGTCGCCATCATCGGCAAACCGAACGCGGGGAAGAGTTCGCTGCTGAACAGGATCCTCGGGATGGAACGGGTGGTCGTCAGCGACGTCCCCGGCACGACGCGGGACGCGGTGGACAGCGCGTTCGAAAACGAATACGGGCGGTTTGTCCTGACCGATACCGCCGGGATGCGCCGGAAATCCCGGGTGGACGGGGGGATCGAGTATTACAGCGTACTTCGGGCCGTATCCGCCGCCGAGCGGAGCGACGTATGCCTTGTCCTGATCGACGGGCTGGAGGGCGTGACCGAGCAGGACGCCAAGGTCGCCGGGATCGCGCACGAGGCGGGCAAGCCGTCGGTTCTGGTGGTCAACAAGTGGGACGCGGTGGAAAACAAAGACGAACATACCATGCGGCGCACGGCCGAGACGGTGCGCGGACAGCTGGCCTATATGCCGTACGCCCCCATCGTCTGCCTGTCGGCCAAGACCGGGCAGCGGGTGGACAGGCTGTTCCCGCTGATCCGCGACTGCTATGAGCAGAGCCGGCGGCGGATCACGACCGGGCAGCTCAACGGGTTTCTGGCCGAGGCGGTGGCAAGGGTGCAGCCCCCCGCCGACAAGGGGCGGAGGCTGAAAATCTATTATATGACGCAGGCCGGCGTCGCGCCGCCGTTTTTCGTGGCCTTCTGCAACGACGCGCGGCTCTTTCACTATTCCTATAAGCGGTATCTCGAAAACCAGATACGCGAAACCTTCTCGCTGACCGGCGCCCCGATCCGCCTGAGCGTCCGTGAACGAAATGAGTGAGAGGAAGCCGCTTCTGATTCTGGTCTCCGGGATGCCCGCGTCCGGAAAGACCCGTTTTGCCGCCTGGCTCGGCGAGAGGCTGTCGGTCCCGGTGGCGTCGAAAGACGTCATCAAGGAGCAGTTATACGATACGCTGGGCTTTCGCAGCCGGGCGGAAAAGGTGGCGCTGGGCGGCGCCGCGCTGCGCCTGCTGTATTACTTCGGGGAGCGGCACCTCTGCGCCGGACTGCCGGCCATATTGGAAAACAACTATGACGACGACGCCAAACCCGGCCTGCTGCAACTGATCGGAACCTATCCGTGCCGGACGCTGACCGTCCACTTCACCGCTGACTATCGAACGCTCTATAGCCGGTTTCTCTCGCGCGACCGCTCGCCCGGCCGCCACCGGGGGCATGTGGTCAACTCGCAATACCCCGAGACGGACGGACCGACGCTCTCGCTGGAATCGCGGGGCGTCACCGTGGCCGGATTTGAAAAGGCGATGAACGAAAAGGGGATCGCCGATTTTTCGATCGGCGGCCCGCGAATCGTGGTGGATACGACCGATTTCGCGGCGGTGGACTACGAGGCCATCCTCCGCGAAGTCAGGGAGAGTAACCGATGAAACTGCTCGTCTTTTCCGACTCGCACAACCAAACCGAAGCTATGCCGGACGCCGTGCGGCGCGAAACCCCGGACCTGATCGTCCACTTAGGCGACCACGCCCATGACGCGCGGGCCATAACGGCGCGGTTCCCCGGCGTCCCGCTGCGCTCCGTGCGGGGCAACTGCGATTATGGCGCGGAAGGCGGCGACGTGGAACTGCTGGAGTTCTGCGGGCGGAAGGTTTTCCTCACCCACGGGCATCTCTACGGCGTGAAAAACGGGCTGGACAACATCACCCGCAAGGGCGCGTCGGCCGGCGCGGACCTGGTCCTCTTCGGCCATACGCACAGGGCCTACATCGGCAAATCGGGGGGCCTGACGCTGTTCAATCCCGGCGCGGTCAGCGGGCGCGGCTGGGACCGGGATAAGACGTATGGGGTGGTGCATTTAGGGGAAGAGGAGATACGGTGCGAGATCAAGGCGTGTTAACGCCGGAAACATCATGTATGTTTTTTCTGCGAAGGGCATATCTCATGCTTCTCATCATACCATAAAAAGAACAGCGCCCCATCCTCTAAAATCCCAAATATGCGTTCTTCCCCATTGATTGTCAAGGAAAACAATTTATCGTAGTGTAATCCCAATGCGGTAATCCTGTTTTGGGCCTCTTTAACCAATTGGTGGATGGAAATAAAATGATTTCTGTCACCAATTATGTGTTTCCATTCTTGCTTCTCGAAATCCGAAAACCGCAGACGTATTTTGGGATTTATCCATACTCCGTTTTTCGAAAAAGACCATTTTTCGTGTTCATCATCAATTTTTGAGAAACGCCAAGATGGAAACCTTGCATAGAAACCCTCGGGATTCTCTATATTTTTAGGCTCTTTCTTACGAGCAAAGTCTTTGCTCCGCGGTTTCTTATCCGGCATTATGACAGTCCGCCGTAATACTCTTGCATAAGGTCCTTTTCAATCACCTTTGTACAATTTTCTCCAATAGGAACGCCAATGCGCGCGTCCCTCCACGGTCTCTCCTTATGTGTCAACTCACTAAGCCATTGCGGCTCTCTATCTCCATAATAGCTGAGTACATTATCAAGGGTTTCCTGTTGGATTGCGGAAAAAGCAAAGTCAGGCGCAACTCCGAGCATAGAAGCATTGATAACAAACTGTCCCTTATGAACAGCAAATAATTCAGGACATACAGGCCCGTTTGCCCATGCCTGAAAATCTTCATTAAACAATGGAACCCCGTCCCAAGCCAGCGACCAGGCTTGACAATAGTACGCAAGTTTTTGTAATTTCATGGTCGTCATTTCGCCTAATTTTAGTAGAATATACTTAGACACATCCAATACATTTGCCATCATAGCTACCCCCCTGCTCTTTCTATTATTATATCATAGCTTCGCTATGATATATCTTTGAAACGAGAATATCCCGCAGGGATATTCTATCATATTAGTGTGCCGTTTGTCAAAATGAATATCAAACGTCACCCGCCGCCAAACACCCCCGCCGCCTCCCGCATATTCTCCGCGGCCGGCACGCCGAACGGGCAGCGGGCCTCACAGCTTCCGCAGGCCGTACAGTCCGCCCCGCCGTGAGACAAGGCTTGATAGTGCGACCGGACGGAAGGCGGGACGTTGTTCTTATCCAGCCGCGCGATGTCGAGGTATTTGTTGACGGCGGCGACGTCGATCCCGGCGGGGCAGGGCTGGCAGTGGCCGCAGTAAACGCACTGGCCGGCGAAATCGTTGCGCCCCGAGTTTAGTATGTCCGTATAATCCCGTTCCGCGCCGCTCGCTTCAAAATACCGCAGCGCTTCCCGCATCTCGGCGGCCGTTTTGCAGCCGGGCAGGACGCTGGCCGCCGCCGGGCGGGACAGCGCGTAATGGATACACTGCGGGACCGTCATCGGCTTCCCGAACGGAGAGTGTTCCGGCGAGATCAGCTTGCCGCCGCCAAAGGCTTTCATCACGGTGATCCCGATCTGTTTTCGCGTGCAGAGCTTATACAGTTCCGCCCGTTTCGGGTCCAGCCCCCGGAACAGTTCCGGGTTGAAGCCCTTGTCGAAGTGGTCGAAGACATACGCCTCGGCCGGCAGCATGTCAAAGGCGGGGTTGACGCTGAACATCATCATCTCCGGCAGGCCGGTCTGGATCGCCCGGGCGGCGGTTTGGGGGTTGTGCGAGGAAAACCCGACGTGCAGTATATCGCCCTGCTTTTTCAGTTTATCCACATAGGTGGCAAACTCGGTGTCGAAGACATTTTTATAATCTTCCTCCGAATCGATGAAAAACATCATGCCGAACTCGATCGGGCCGAAAAGCCGCAGCAACTCCTCAAAATATTTCTTCACCGTGGGCAGGTCCCGGCTGATGTCGTATTGCTGCTTGACGTCGGTCGAGCCGATATGTCCCTGTATCATGACCTCTTTGCGCCGGCCGCCCAGCGCTTTGGCAATATGTTCGCGCACCTCCGTCCCCGGCATGAACACGTCCAAAATGTTCACGCCCTGCTCCAGCGCCGCGTCTACCGTCTCCCTGACCTGCTCATAAGGCTTGCGGTCGAGATGCTCGCAGCCAAGCCCGATGACGCTGACTTTCTTCCCTGTGGCGCCCAGTTCCCGGGTTTCCATACAATCCTTCCCTTCCTGTTTGCCCTTATTGTATCCGAAGGGGACCGCCCCGTCAATCTCTGTCTGTGAAAAGAAAATTTTGACCGCGCCGTCCGGATTGTGATATACTGGGCCAATCATCATTCGGAGGGAACCGCTTTATGACCTATGACCGCTGGGACGTCGCGCGTCCCGAACCGGACGCCGTCGCCGGCCTTGAGCGGTCGGGCTACGGCCCGCTCGCGGCGCGGACGCTGGCGCGGCGGGGGGTCCTGTCGCCCGAAGACGCCGAGGGCTTTCTCATCATGAAACCGGACGGCCTGCACGACCCGTTTCTGCTGCCGGATATGCGGGAAGCGGTCGAACGGCTGCGGCTCGCCGCGTCGCGGGGCGAGACGGCCGCCGTATACGGCGACTACGACGCCGACGGCGTCACGGCGACCGCCGTGATGGTGCGGGCGCTGCGGGCGGCGGGCATCCCCTGCCTGTGGCATATCCCCGACCGTGAGCGGGACGGCTACGGCCTGAACGGGGAAGCGGTGGAACAGCTGATCCGCCGGGGCGCGTCGCTGATCGTGACGGTGGACACCGGCGTCACGGCGCACGGCGAGGTGGAGACGGCCAAACGGCTCGGCGCCGACGTCATCGTCACCGACCACCACGAATGCCGGGACAGCCTCCCAAGCGCCGTGGCGGTCGTCAACCCGCGCCGCGCCGACAGCGTATACCCGTTTAAGGGGCTGGCCGGCGTCGGCGTCGCGTTCAAGCTGATCTGCGCGCTGACCGGCGACTGGCGCGGCTCGCTGATACAATACGCCGACCTGGTGGCGCTGGGTACCGTCGCCGACATCATGCCGGTGACCGGGGAGAACCGCCTGCTGATTACGCAGGGGCTGCGGGCGATGGCGGTCACCCGGGGCCACGGCCTGCGGGCGCTGCTCCGCGAGACCGGGCAGGAGGGCAAGGCCATCACCGCGGACACGGTGGCGTATACGCTCGGCCCCCGCGTCAACGCCGCCGGACGGGTCGGGCGGGCCGACGCGGCGCTGGAACTGCTGCTGTCCGACGACCCGGCGGAGGCGGCCGAACTGGCGCGGACGCTGTGCGAATTGAATACCATAAGGCAGGGCCGGGAAAACGAGATCATCGGGCAGGCGATGGCGATGGCGGAACCGTCCGCGCCGGCGCTGGTGCTGGCCGGGGAGGGCTGGCCGGCCGGCGTCGCCGGCATCGTCGCCTCAAGGATGGCCGACCGGTTCGAGCGCCCGGTCTTCGTCGCGTGCCTGGACGGGGAGATCGCCCGGGGCAGCGCGCGGGGGACGCCCGGCGTCCATCTGGTGGAGATACTGGCCAAATATGACCATCTGCTGGAGGCGTACGGGGGGCATGGCCAGGCGGCCGGGTTTACCGTGCGGCGGAGCAATCTGGAGAGTTTTAAGCAGGCGGTGGAAAAGGAGTTCGCATCCCTCCCGAGGGGCGAGGCCGTGCTGGAGATCGACGCCGAGATCCGGCCCGAATGGCTCGACCTGGCCGGACTGCGCGGCCTGGAGGATTTGGCCCCGTTCGGCGCCGGGTTCCCGCAGCCGGTCTTCGCCATGCGGAACGTCACGGTCGCGTCGGCCGCGCCGATGGGCGGCGGGAAGCATTTGCGGCTCCATTTTACCTGCGAGGGGCGGCGTTTGGGCGGCGTCTGGTTCAACAAGCCGCTGGCGGAACTGGAACCGCTGAAGATAAGCGGCGCGGGGCCGGGCGCCGCGCCGGTGGACATAGCGTTCCGCGCGGAGATCAACCGTTTCCGCGGGCAGGAACAGCCGCAGCTGAGGCTGATCGACGTACGGGAGGTGACGGCTGATGCCGGAAGAAGTCTATGATTACGACGAATATCTGGAAAGGCGCTACGCCGCCGTCGTCGGGCGGCTGCTGCGGTCCGACCCGGCGTCGGATACCGGCCGTCTGCGGGCGGCGTTTGATTTCGCCCGTCTGGCGCACGGCGGGCAGGTCCGCAAATCCGGGGAGCCTTACGTCATCCACCCCGTGGAGGCGGCGCATATCGTCGCCGAGATGAACCTCGACGCGGACTCGGTGGCGGCGGCCCTGCTGCACGACACCATCGAGGACACGGGGTATAACTACAACGACATCAAAAGCCGGTTCGGCACGGCGGTGGCGGACCTTGTGGAAGGGGTCACCAAGCTGACGAGGGTGGAGTTTTCCACAAAAGAGGAACAGCAGACGGAGAATCTGCGCAAGATGTTTCTGGCGATGGCGAGGGATATCCGCGTGATCCTGATTAAAATCGCCGACCGGCTGCACAATATGCGCACCAGCGAATACTGGAAGGAGCAGAAGCGCCGCGAAAAGTCCCTTGAGACGATGGAGCTCTACGCCCCGCTGGCCCACCGCCTGGGCATCCAGAAGATCAAGTGGGAACTGGAGGATCTGGCGCTGAAAAACCTGGACCCGGTGGCCTGCCGGGAGATCACCGAGGAACTGGCCGAAAAGGAATCGCATCACGCCGATTTCCTCAGCCAGATCAAAGAAGTGCTGACCGGGCGGCTGGACGACGCGGGGATCGGCGCCTCGATCGAGGGGCGGGTCAAGCACATCTACAGCATCTACCGCAAAATGTTCGCGCAGAACAAGGAAATGATGGAGATATACGACCTCTACGCCGTCCGCGTCATCGTCTCCACCGTGGCCGACTGCTACAACGTGCTGGGCTTTGTCCATGACCTGTACAAACCGCTGCCCGGGCGGTTCAAGGACTATATCTCCACCCCGAAGCCCAATATGTATAAGTCGCTGCACACCACCGTCATCGGGCGGGACGGGGTGCCGTTCGAGGTGCAGATCCGCACGTGGGAGATGCACCGCACCGCCGAATACGGGATCGCCGCCCATTGGCAGTATAAAGAGGGCGTGGAGGGCGACAGGGACTTAAACGAAAAGCTGACCTGGGTGCGCCAGCTGCTGGAAACGCAGCAGGACACCGACCCGGAGGAGTTTATCAAGGCCGTCAAGGTGGATATGTTCGCCGACGAGGTCTTTGTCTTCACCCCCAAAGGCGCCGTCATCAACCTGCCGGCCGGGGCCAACGCGATCGACTTCGCCTACGCCATCCACTCGGCGGTGGGCAACCGGATGAAGGGCGCGAGGGTCAACGGCAAGATGACCGATTACGATTACCACCTGCAAAACGGCGACGTGGTGGAGATCCTGACCGGCAGCACAAACGGTCCCGGCCGCGACTGGCTGAAGATGGTCAAGACCAGCGAGGCGCGCAACAAGATCAAGCAGTGGTTTAAGAAGGAGCGCTACGAGGAGAACGTCGCGCTGGGCAAGGCCGATTTCGAGCGGGAACTGAAACGGGCCGGCATCTCGATGCAGACTATCCTGCAAGACGAGGTACTGCCTCCGGCGCTGAAACGGATGGGGTTCGCCGGCCTTGAGGATATGTACGCCGCCGTCGGCTACGGCGGGATGACCGTCACCCGGGCGATCAACCGCTTCCGCGACGAGCTGGTGCGGATCAACCAGCAGAAGCGCGAAAGGCCGGCGGCGGAAAGGCTGAAAAAGCCGAAAGCCTCCATCTCCGGCATCATCGTCGAGGGGCTGGACAACTGCCTGATTAAATTTTCCCGCTGCTGTACGCCGGTGCCGGGCGACCAGATCGTCGGGTTCATCACCCGGGGCTACGGCGTTTCGATCCACCGCGGCGACTGCGCCAACGCCCTGCAAATGCGGCGGGCGGAGGAGCAGGGCCGGTGGGTTGCGGTCCAATGGGCCGACGACATCAAAGACGCCTACCAGACCGACCTGACCGTCACCGCCAACGACCGTCAGGCGCTGCTGATCGACGTCATGGCGGCCCTCAGCGGGGCGCGGCTGCCGGTCCGCTCGCTGGCGGCCCGGTCGGCCGAAAACGGCGTCGCCGTCATCAAGCTGACCGCCGAGGTCACCGGAAGCGAACAGCTCGCGTCGCTGCGCAACGACCTGGCCCGGGTGAGCGGGGTGACGTCGGTGACGCGGGGATGACGCTCACTCTCATCGGACATGACCGGCGCTTCGCCGTCGAACAGGCGGTGTTCAATTACTTCCCTAAGCGGGACGGCGGCTATGCCGTCGTTAAACTGTCTGAAAGCGGGCGGCTCGCGTCGGCGGTGATCGGGTACAACGGCCAAACGGCCAACGGCCGGGCGTGGGTCCCGCCGGATACGCCGCCGGACAACGCGCTGCGGATGGCCTTTTACCGCGCCGCGAAACAGCTTGTCGAGCCGCCGCCTTGGGGCGCGCTGACCGGGGTGCGCCCGGTGAAAAAGGCGATAGAACTGCTGGATAACGGGCAAAATGTGGTCAAGGCGATGCAACGCCGTTTTGAGGTATCCCCGGCCCGCGCCCGGATGGCGTCCGATTGCGCCGCGCGCGCCGCCGCCTTGCGGGAAAGGCTGGGGCCGCGGGATATCGCCCTCTACATCGGCATCCCGTTCTGCCCGACCCGCTGCGCCTATTGCAGCTTTGTGTCGTCGTCCGTGGAGCGCGACGCCGGACTGATCGATCGTTATATAGAGGTGCTGCTGGAAGAAATCGCGCTGGCGGGAGAGACGGTCCGGGCGCTGGGACTGCGTGTCCGCGCCGTCTATTGGGGCGGCGGGACGCCCGCCGTGCTGCCGCCGGACCGGTTTGCGCGGATCGCGGACGCGCTGGGCCGGCATTTCGAGCCGGACGGGCTGTGGGAGCATACCGTCGAGGCGGGGCGGCCCGACGCCGTCGCGCCGGACAAGTTCGCGGCCTACCGCGCGGGCGGCGCGGCGCGGGTGTCGGTCAACCCGCAGACGCTGGACCAGGCCGTGCTGGACGCCATCGGGCGGCGGCATACCCCCGGCCAGTTCTTCGCGGCCTATCAACAGGCGCGGGAGAGCGGCTTCGCCGCCGTCAACGTGGACCTGATCGCGGGGCTGCCGGGCGACGGCGCCGAAAGCTTTCTCTCCGGTTTGGACAGGGTTTTGGCGCTGGCGCCGGAGAACATCACCGTCCACACGCTGGCCAAGAAGCGCGGCAGCGCGCCGCCGCGTCCGGCGGCGGCCGAGACCCCGGGACGGGGCGGCTCTATGGGCGCTATGCTGGACGGCGCGGCCGCGCGGCTGCGGGAGAGCGGGTACGCGCCGTATTATCTCTACCGGCAGAAGTTTTCGGAGGGCGGTTTTGAGAACGCCGGGTGGACAAAACCGGGGCATGAATGTATCTACAACCTCTGCATGATGGAGGAACTGTGTACGGTCCTGAGCCTCGGCGCGGGCGGCGTGACGAAAGCCGTCTCGGGGGCCGCGAAAGGCCCGGCGAGGATTGAGCGTTTCTTTCATTGCAAATACCCCTTGGAATATATCGGCCGGCGTGATACAATGAAAGACAGTTTGGCCGCGTTCGCGGCCGTTATGGGAGATTATGCGAATGGGCAACGGATTTTTTGATTTCGAAGACGTCACCCGCAAAGTGGGGACGGACCCGCGCGGCTTCATCGCCGATTGCGACCATTTATTGAACGGGCGGCTGACGCGGGCCGCCGCTAAGATCGCGTCGGACGTCAGCCGGAGGCGGGTGGTACTGCTGGCCGGGCCGAGCGGCTCGGGCAAGACCACGACGGCGCACAAGCTGGCCGAGGAACTGGAATGGATCGGCGTCGGGGCGCATGTCGTCAGCATGGACAACTATTTCCTCACCGTCAACGAGGAGACCCACCCCCGCAACGACAGGGGCGAGATCGACTACGAGTCGCCGGAATGCCTCGACATCCCGCTGCTCAACGCCCATTTCGCGGCGCTCACCGCCGGGGAAGAGGTGTTGCTGCCGTATTTTGATTTCACCAGGCAGCGCCGGGATAACGACCGCGCGGCGCCGCTCCGGCTGGGCCGGGACGAGGTGGCCGTCTTTGAGGGGATCCACGCCCTCAACCCGCTGCTGCTGGGCGGTCCGGGCGAGAGCAAATGGCGGATTTACGCCAGCGCCCGCGCCAATGTGCGCGACGGCCAGACGCTGATGTACAAAGGCACGTGGATCCGCCTGACCCGGCGGCTGATCCGCGACGCCAATTTCCGGGGCTGGACCGGCGTCACCACGATGAAGGTATGGGCCAGCGTCCGCCGCGGCGAAAAGGCGCATATCTCGCCGTACAAAGACACCGCCGACATCACCATCGACACGGCGCTGGCCTACGAAATCCCCGTGCTGCGGGATTTCGCGCTGCCGCTGCTGCGCGAGGTGCCGGAAGGCGCCGAACGCGCCGCCGAGATGCGCCTGATCGCCCCGCTGCTGGAACAGTTCCCCCCGCTGCCGTCGGCATGGGTATCCAAGCGCTCGCTGCTGCGGGAGTTCATCGGACCGGAGGAGGATGTTGATGAGTGATTGGCTCGCGTTGATTCCTGATGCAATAAAAGAGTGTTATGAACTGCATAATTTTAACCATGCCGCGGAAATTCTGTCACAGGCATACCCGTTAGAGTATGCGGAACTGATGAACGCGCTTGGAAGTTTTTCCTTATCCGTATCGGATATTATTACCGGGGGCGGCAGTGAGTCGGCAATCCCCAAAACCCTCTCTTCGGAATGGCATCCGCTAGATTGGCAAGAAGTTAAAATTACAGGCGATTTACTCATTAAGCTCCACCGGAGAAATCCATCCGAAGTGACGGAACATAGAATCGAGGATTTTATTGCCGGACATAATATTGATTATGTTAAGAATAAAGTTGCCATAGATTTAGAATGGAATAGCAAAGACCAAACATTCGACCGTGATTTATACGCGTTTCGAACGTTTTATGAGTGCGGAATCATTGCTTGCGGGATATTGATAACGCGCAGCGAAAGTCTAAATGAGGTGTTTCGTTCGCTGAACATATTGAAAAAATATGGCGCGAGTACAACGTGGATGGGAAAACTGCTGCCAAGGATCCGGTCGGGCCGGCATGGAGGCTGTCCGCTCTTAGTAGTGGGCATTACGCCCAAGTCGATTGCGGATTGGGGGGAACGGCATGGTCAGTGATCTTACATACCATCTGACAAATGACCTTCAGACCTTTTGCGGCGACAAAAAATTTAAGACAATTTTGGCAGATCCTCCCTGGCAGTTCAAAAACAAAACCGGAAAAGTCGCGCCGGAGCATAAAAGACTGAACCGTTACGCCACAATGACGCTGCGCGAGATCAGAGACCTTCCCGTGGCGGCAATTGCCGACGACCCTTGCCATCTTTATTTGTGGGTTCCCAACGCGTTGCTCCCCGAAGGAATAGAGGTTATGAAGGCTTGGGGGTTTCAGTATAAATCAAACATAGTTTGGGAAAAAATCAGAAAAGACGGCGGACCGGATGGCCGGGGAGTGGGGTTTTATTTTAGAAATGTTACGGAATTGATTCTTTTTGGCGTTCGCGGCAAAAACGCGAGAACATTGGCGCCGGCCCGCAGGCAGGTCAATCTGTTGAGATCGAGAAAGCGGGAGCATTCACGTAAACCGGATGAGATATTTTCTATCATAGAACAGTGCAGCAGCGGGCCGTTTATCGAGTTGTTTGCGAGAGGGAACAGGGAAAATTGGGTTCTTTGGGGAAACCAGGCAAACGAAACGTATGAGCCGAACTGGTCAACTTATAGAAATTCGAGCAGTCCGGCGCAAATAACCATATTGTAAAGGGGTGTTACCGTGATTGACAAACTTCGCCAGTCGGTTGAAGCTATCCGGGCGCGGGCGCCCGGATTTGTGCCGGACGCGGCGCTGGTGCTGGGGTCGGGGCTGGGGTTCCTTGGCGGCCGGTGCCAAAACGCCGTGACGGTCCCCTACGGGGAGATCCCCGGGTTCCCCGTATCCACGGCGCCGGGCCACGACGGGCAGTTGGTACTGGGCGAACTTTCGGGAAAGCGCGTCGCGGTGATGCAAGGGCGGTTCCACTTCTATGAAGGGTACTCCTACGCGGAGGCGGCGTACGGCGTGCGCGCCCTGCGCCTGCTGGGGGCCGGGACGCTGCTGGTCACCAACGCGGCCGGCGGCGTGAACGGGGCGTTTGGAGCGGGAGACGTTATGATGCTGACCGACCATATCAAGTTCTTCGACGAAAGCCCGCTGCGGGGGGAGAACATCCCCGAACTGGGGACGCGTTTCCCCGACATGTCCTACGCCTACACGCCCGCCCTGCGCGACGCGGCGCGGAACGCCGCGCGGGAACTGAACATCCCCCTGCGCGAAGGCGTGTATATGTACTTCCCCGGCCCGCAATACGAGACGCCGGCCGAGATACGCGCCGCCAAACTGCTGGGCGCGGACGCGGTCGGCATGAGCACGGTGCCGGAGGTCATCGCGGCGGCCCACGCGGGGATGGATATACTGGGATTCTCGCTGATCTGCAATATGGCGGCGGGCCTGCAAACCCACGCGCTGTCGGAGCAGGAAGTCCTCGATACCGCCGAGGCGTCGAAAGAGACCTTCTCAAAACTGATTCTGCGCTGTTTGGAGACGATGTAAATGGATACCTTATTCAAAAACGTATGCGCCGTCCTGATGGACGACGCGGACACAGTGCTGAAGAGCGCTTACGTCGGCGTGGAAGCGGGCAGGATTACATATGTCGGGGAAACGCCGCCCGACGGAACGGCCCAAAGCGTGATCGACGGGACGCGCAAGGTTCTCATGCCCGGCATTGTCAACGCGCACACCCATCTGCCGATGACGCTGCTGCGCGGCTTTGCCGACGATCTGGATTTGCAGACCTGGCTCTTTGAACATATCTTCCCCGCCGAGGCAAAGCTGACCGGGGAGATCGCCCATACCGGGACGCTGCTGGCGCTGATGGAATGTATCGCGTCCGGCACGGTATCGGTGACCGATATGTACTTTTTCACCACCGATATTGCCCGCGCCGTGGCCGGGAGCGGGATCAAAGCCAACCTCTGCCGCCCCTTTATGGGCGGTTCGGATTATGTACCCGCGGACGATACGCGGATGCGGGAAGCGTTGGAACTGATCGGGCAGTATCACGGATATGACAACGGGCGCATCCGGATCGACGCGTCGGTCCACGCCGAGTACACCTCCTGCCCGGCCGTCTGGGAAGCGGCGGCGGCGCTGGCCCGGGACAAGGGGCTGCGGATGCATGTCCATATCTCCGAGACGGCGCGGGAACACAACGAATGTGTGGCGAAGTACGGCCTGACCCCAACGGCGGCGCTGGACAGATCCGGCTTGTTTACCGTCCCGGTCACGGCGGCGCACTGCGTCCACGTCACCGACGGGGATATGGACGTCCTCGCGGCGCGGGGCGCTACGGCGGTGCATAACCCGGTCAGCAACCTCAAGTTAAACAGCGGCGCCGCGCGGGTACGCGCCCTGCGGGACAAGGGCGTCAATGTGGCGCTGGGGACCGACGGCGCGGCGTCGAACAACAGCCTGGATATGTTTGAGGAGATCAAGACGGCGGCCATCCTCGCGGCGGGCGAGGCCCCGCTCACCGCCGCCGGGGCGCTGCGTATGGCCACCCGCAACGGCGCGGCGGCGCAGGGCCGCTCCGGCGAGACGGGCCGGATCGCCGAGGGGCTGGACGCCGACCTGATCCTGGTCGATTTCGACCGTCCGCACCTGACGCCGCTGTACAGCGCCGTCAGTTCGCTCGTCTACAGCGCGCGCGGCTCCGACGTTGTGATGACGATGGCGCGCGGCAAGGTTTTGTATCAAAACGGGGAATATCTAACGATCGATAGGGAAAAAGTCCTCCACGAAGCCCGCAAGGCTGCTTGTATTTTTTAGACAGCCCGTTCATAGACTGTAGGGCGCGGCGACCCGACGCGCCGTCAGCTTAATCGGCGCGCCGAGGGCGTCACGCCCTACAATGCCACGGAAGGGGGAGGTCGGCCGGTGCCGGGCAAAAGCCAGAATTTCCTGCGCGGGGCGCTCAGTCTTTCCATCGCCACGGCGGCGGTCAAGATCATCGGGGCGCTGTATAAGATCCCGATCCTCAACCTGCTGAAGGCGGAAGGCTCGTCGATCTACGCGGTGGCGTACAATATCTATGCCTTTGTCTTTGTCCTCGCCACCGCGGGGCTTCCGGTGGCCATCTCCAAGATGGTCAGCGAGAGCAAGACGGCCGGGCGGGGCGACGCCGAGCGCATCTTCTCGGTGGCCTTTACCCTCTTTTTGGTCATCGGCACCGCCGGCGCGCTGATTATGCTGATCTTTGCCGATCAGATCGCCGCGCTGATGAACACGGAAGAGGCGGCGTGGGCCATCCGCGCCATCGCGCCCAGCGTTTTCCTGATTGTTTTTATCTGCCCTTACCGGGGCTACTACCAGGGGCAGGGCAACATGACGCCGACCGCCGTGTCGCAGGTGATCGAGGCGGCGGGAAAGCTGATTTTCGGCACGGGCTTGACATTTTTCGTGCTGACGGTTATAATACCTCCGGACGAAACGGAGCAGACCCTGACCGCGCGCAATACATTCGGGTCCGCCGCCGCCATTTTGGGCGTCAGCGCCGGCATCCTTTTCTCGGCGTTCTATCTGATCCTGCGGAGCCGGAAAGAGGGGCTGCGGCAGGCCCGGAAGCGCCCCGGCCGTCGGCGCGGGGCGATCCTGCGCGAGATGATCGCCGTCGCCGTCCCGATCACGCTCGGCTCCGCCGTGTTAAACGTGACCAACCTGATCGACTCGGGCCTGACGAGGGGCCTGCTGGTCAGCGGCGCGGGACTCTCGGAGAGTTCCCGGGACTTATACCACGGCTCGTATGTCTTCGCCTCGACGCTGTATACCCTGCCGACGGCGTTTATCCTCACCATCGCCATCAGCCTGCTGCCGGTGATCGCGGCCTGCCGCGTCCGGCGGGATCAGGAGGGCGTCGTCCGCACCACCCGTTCGGCCATCCGGGTGACCGCCTTATTGGGGATGCCGGCCGGCGTGGGGTTCTTCGTCCTGCCGGGGCCGATCCTGAACCTGCTGTACGGCTCCGACCCGGCCGGCGTGGAGATCGCCGCGCCGCTGCTGAAGATGCTGGGCGTCGCCGTGATCTTTGTCTGTATCGTCACCGTCACCAACTCGATTTTGCAGTCGCTGGGGTTGGTGACCATCCCGATCGTCACGATGGCGGCCGGTTCGGCCGCGAAGCTGATCTGCACTTACGTGCTGGTCGGCAACCCGGACGTCCATATCAACGGGGCGCCGATCGGGACGGTACTCTGCTTCGCGCTGATCGCCGCGCTCAATTTGGCCGTCGTCATCAAGGCGACCGGCGCGGGCGCCGGCCTGCTGGGCGAGATGGGCAAGCCGCTGCTGGCCGCGGCGGGGATGGGCGCGATCGCGGCGGGGTGTAATTACTTCTTCTCCCATTTCCTCGGCGCGAGGATGGGCGTTGTACTGGCGATCGGGGCGGGCGCGCTGTCTTACGGGGCGCTGCTGCTCCTGATCGGGGGGGTGCCGAAGCGGGATCTGGAACTGCTGCCCGGCGGCGCGAAACTGGCGCGGATATTACAAATCCGCTAAATTTTCGAAAAAATCAAAAAAAGGGCTTGTGTAATGGAGCAAAGTGTGTTAGATTCTCTTTATGGCAATTTACCCATGTGGGACAAGCTGTTGCGGCTGATGGCGCGGCTCCGCTCGCCGGAGGGCTGTCCGTGGGACCGGGAGCAGACCCACCTCTCGATCCGCGAAAACCTCGGGGAGGAATGCGGCGAGCTGCTGGAAGCCATTGACGCCGGCGACGACGCGATGATGCGGGAGGAACTGGGCGACGTGCTGCTGCAAGTGGTGTTCCACGCCCGGATTGCCGAGGAGGAAGGGCGGTTCACCGTGGACGACGTGCTGGAAGGGCTGTGTGAAAAGCTGATCCGAAGGCATCCCCACGTCTTTGGCGGCGCCAGGGCGGAGAACACGGAAGAGGCCCTGCGGTTCTGGAAAGAAGCAAAGGCTAGAGAGGCGGACGCGTGAGCGCGCGCCTATAGCATACAAGAGAATGAGGAGGAAAAAACACAATGAACAAGGCTGAACTCACCAACGCGGTGGCGGAAAAGACCGGGCAGACCAAAAAGGTATCCGACGAAGTGATTACCGCGGTATTCGACGTCATCAGGGACTCTCTGGTGGGCGGGGAAAAGGTCCAACTCGTCGGCTTCGGCTCGTTTGAGGTCAAACACCGCGAGGCGCGCGTCGGCCGCAACCCCAAAACCCGCGAGAGCATCTCCATCCCGGCGTCGAAAAGCCCGGTCTTCAAGCCCGGCAAGCAGCTGAAGGATTCCGTGAACAAATAAGGGAAAACCATGCCTCCGCGGCGACGGGCCGCGGAGGTTTTTTCTTTGTAAAAGGGGTGTCTGTATGCGTTTGGACAAATTTCTCAAGGTCTCCCGCCTCATCAAGCGGCGCACGGTGGCCAACGAAGCCTGCGATAACGAGCGGGTCTCGGTCAACGGCAAGCCGGCCAAAGCCGCCTATGACGTGAAACCCGGCGACGTCATCGAGATCCGCTTCGGCGCGCGGCTGACGAAGGTCGAGGTGCTGACGGTGGCCGAACACGCCACCAAGGAGGGCGCGGCGGGGCTGTATAAGGAACTGCTCCGCTGAACCCGGGGCGGGTCCCCGCGCCGTGGTCTACTCGTCCCATTCCTTTCATAGACTGGTATCGGGGTTTTGCGACCCAACTACCGGTGTATAGGGGGAGAGCGGTTTGGACGAGAAGATGAAGAAGCCGCATCACTTGATTCTTGACGGGCGGGCGCGCCTGCTGATTTCCGGCGTTTGCGACGTGGACAGCTTTGACGAGGACGGGGTCGTCTGCCGGACGGCGCAGGGGACGCTGCTGGTGCGCGGCTCCGGGCTGCGGGTCGATAAGTTGAGCCTGGAGGGCGGCGAGCTTTCGGTCGAGGGGAAGGTGGACAGCCTGATCTATGAGGACGCGGCAGCCTCCGGCGGCTTCTGGTCCCGCCTTTTCCGCTGAGATGGAGGTATCGCTGCCGGGCCAGGCCGCGGAGTTCGCGCGCGCCCTTCTGCTGGGCGCGGGCCTTGGGTTTGTCTATGACTGTATGCGGATCGTCCGCGGGCGGCTCCCGCTGAGGGCCGTCACGGCGGCGCTGGACGCCCTGTTCTGGGCGGTCTGCGCGACGGCCGCCTTTTGGTTTGCGATGCGTTTCGGCGGCGGGGAACTGCGGATCTTCTCCCTGCTGGCCATCGCCGGCGGCGTCGCGGCGTATTTTTGCCTTTTGTCGGGGTTTGTCCGCGCGGTGGGCTTCACCGTCGCCGACGGCGCGATCGAACTGGTCCGCGTCATAACCCGCCCTTTTTGGATCGTGATAAAAAAAATTCAGTTTATTTTCGCAAAAGCCTTTTCTTTTCTGAAAAAATGGCGTATACTAAGAGCGGAACGTACCATCGAACGGAGGAAGCGTCCGCATGAAACGGAAAAACAGGAAGGGCCGGCTGCTCAAGCTGGCGATTCTCCTATTCGCCGTGTGGTCCGCGATGACCCTCGTCTCGCTTCAGGGCCAGATCAACCAAAAAAAAGCCGAAAACGCCGAAACCGAGGCGGCCCTAATGGCCCAGCGGCTCCGCAACGCGACGCTGCTGGAGGATATAGATTCTGACAAGATCGAAGAAAAATACGCCCATATCGCCCGCGATAAGCTGGGGCTTGTCGATCCGGCGGAGATCATTATCGTAGACAAGACGCCTTAGGGCGGCTTTCATGCCAAAGACAGCATTAATACGGGAGGATATCCGGCAGGTATGGAAATCGGCAGTATACACACGGGAAAGGTCACCGGGATCACCAAGTTCGGCGCGTTTGTCGCGCTGCCCGGCGGACAGTCGGGGATGGTTCACATCTCCGAGGTCGCGCACAGCTATGTCAACGACATCCGCGAACACCTCGCCGAAGGGCAGGAGGTCACGGTCAAGGTCATCGGCGCCAACCCCGAGGGGCGCGTCAACCTGTCGATCAAAAAGGCTTCCCCGCCGCCGCCCCGGAAGGATTCCGCCTTCGCCGGGGTCCGGCGTTCCCAGCCGGCCGGCCCGGCGACGTTTGAGGACAAACTGAAGGCGTTTATGGCCGATTCCGAGAGCAAGATGTCCGGGATGCGCCGGGACTCCGACAGGCCCAGGCGGAGAAAATAAAATAATGCTTGACAACCGCAGCCGTCTGTGATAGACTGCCCTTTGCCTAGAAAGGGTTTATTTTTTTGTGGGGCAAAAAACAAGTTAGGAGCGATAAGCCATGCGCGTACGGATCACGCTGTCCTGCGGCGAATGCAAACAGAGGAACTACAATACCGTAAAAAACAAGAAGAACGACCCCGACCGTCTGGAGATGAACAAGTATTGCCGTTTCTGCCGCAAACATACTCCCCATAAGGAGACGAAGTAGATGAACGATAAGAAGCCCAACATTTTCGCCCGTTTGGGGGCGCGGATCGCCCGCTGGTTCCGCGAGACGAAGAGCGAACTCAAAAAGGTCGTCTGGCCCACCCGCAAGCAGCTGGTGAACAACACGGCGATCGTTTTGGTCGCGGTCGTTGTGGTCGGCGTTGTGATTTCGGGCCTCGACGCGGCGTTCCTTACCGTCATCCACCGCTTCCTGCCGTATGTCGCCGGCCTTTTCTGAGGTTATAGGATATGTCTGAAAACGCTAAGTGGTATGTGGTCCATACCTATTCGGGCTATGAGAAAAAGGTGGCCGCCACCATCGAAAAGACGGTGGAAAACCGCCGGCTGCAGGATGTGATCCTGGAGGTCAGCGTGCCGACCGAGGAGGTCACCGAACTGACCGCCGACAACAAGAAGAAAACGGTCGAGCGCAAGATCTTCCCCGGCTATGTGCTGATTAAGATGGTGATGACCGACGAAAGCTGGCACGCCGTCCGCAACACCCGGGGCGTCACCGGATTTGTCGGGCCGGGCAGCAAGCCGGTCCCGCTGAACGAAGCCGAGGTGGCGGCGCTGGGCGTGGAGAAGCACGAGATCATCGTCCCGTACGCCGTCGGCGACAGCATCAAGATCATCGACGGCCCGCTGAACACCTTTATCGGCGTGGTGGAAGAGATCGAACTGGAAAAAAACCGCGTCCGCGTCGTCATCAGCCTGTTTGGGCGCGAGACGCCGGTGGAATTGGAACTGGACCAGGTGGAGCCGCTGGTCGTGTAACCACCCCTCCAAGGAGGGGAATGGAAACGCCTCAATTCCCCTCTGTGGAGGGGCGGCCTCGAAGAGGCCGGGGTGGTTCCGTATCCCATGCGTTCCCTGTGGGAGGGAAATCCCCTTGCCGCCGCGGCGGCGTCCCCCTTTTGCGAAAGGGGGAAAGGATTCCCGCCAACACCACATAATATAGGAGGAATGTCCCCATGGCACAGAAAGTAGTCGGCCTTATCAAACTGCAGATCCCGGCGGGCAAGGCCACCCCGGCGCCGCCGGTAGGTCCCGCGCTCGGCCAGCACGGCGTCAACATCATGGCGTTTACCAAAGAGTTCAACGAGCGCACCAAAAACGACGCGGGCCTGATTATCCCGGTCGTCATCACCGTCTACGCCGACCGCAGCTTCTCGTTCGTCACCAAGACGCCCCCGGCGGCGGTGCTGATTAAAAAAGCCTGCAAACTTGAGAAGGCGTCGGCCGTCCCCAACAAAGACAAAGTAAGCAAGATCAGCAAAGAGGACGTCCGCAAGATCGCCGAACTGAAAATGCCCGACCTCAACGCCGCGTCAATGGAAACGGCGATGAGCATGGTCGCCGGTACCGCCCGCAGCATGGGCGTTACCGTCGAAGAATAGGGGGGCGTCGGTATGTTTCGGGGAAAGAAATACGTAGATTCGCAAAAACTGATCGACCGCCAGAAGCTGTATGATATGAACGAGGCGTTCGGGCTGGCCGTCCAGACGGCCAAAGCGAAATTCGACGAGACGATCGAAGTCCATGTCAAGCTGGGCGTGGACTCCCGCCACGCCGACCAGCAGGTCCGCGGCAACGTCGTCCTGCCGCACGGCACCGGCAAGACGATGCGGGTGCTGGTCTTCGCCAAGGGCGACAACGCCAAAGCCGCCGAGGAGGCGGGCGCGGACTTTGTCGGCGCGGAGGAAATGGTGACCCGTATTCAGACCGAGAATTTCTTCGATTACGACGTGATCGTCGCCACCCCGGACATGATGGGCGTCGTCGGGCGGCTGGGCAAGGTGCTCGGCCCCAAGGGCCTGATGCCCAACCCCAAGGCCGGCACCGTCACCAACGACGTGGCCCGCGCCATCGCCGAGATCAAAGCCGGTAAGGTGGAGTACCGCCTCGACAAGACCAACATCATCCACTGCCCGCTGGGCAAGAAGAGTTTCGGCGAGGAGAAGCTGCTGGAAAACTTCGACACGCTGCTCCGCGCCATCGTCAAAAGCAAACCCGCCGCCGCCAAAGGCCAGTATATCCGCTCCTGCGTCATCAGCAGCACCATGGGTCCGGGGATCAAGGTGAGCACGGCGAGACTTGTAGGGTAACAGGAAGAACCCCCCGTCACTGTGGCGGGGGGTATTCGTTCGATACTGCCAGAGATAAGGCGTATTGGCATGGCAAGAATATTGCGAGATGCGTTAAACGATTTTTTAGGTGAGACATGACTAGATTCTATTTAAGAGAAACCGGACAATTAATATGAAATTCAATCCAGACATTCATCACAGACGTTCCATACGTTTGGGAGATTATGATTATTCATCGAATGGAATGTATTTCGTAACCATATGCACACAAGACAGGGCCATGCTGTTCGGCGAAATCGTAGGGGCGGATTCCATATCCGCCCAAATGGTTTTGAATGACGCCGGAAAGATGATAGAGAGCCTATATCAAGATGCAATTCATCAGTTCTATGGTGTTGCCTCTGTAAAACATATCGTAATGCCCAACCATTTTCATGGGATTATTGCGATAGACCGGGCGGACGTTGCGATAGACCGGGCGGATATGGAATCCGCCCCTACGTTGTCCGGGGTGATACAGTCATTCAAGAGAAATACGACAATCAAATATATACATGCGGTGAAAGAAGAAAAATTTCCGCCATTCAGCAAAAGAATATGGCAGCGCAATTATTTTGAGCGCATCATACGCGACGAAGCCGAATATCAACGTATATAGCAATACATAGACGAAAACCCGGCGCGGTGGGCGGAGGATCAATATTTCGTAAAAGAGGATACGTGATGATCGGATTGCTGCTTGTACTCATCTACATAGCGTTCATCAGCCTGGGGCTGCCCGATTCCCTTTTGGGTTCGGCGTGGCCCGTCATGCGGGCGGAACTGGACGCGCCGCTGTATTTCGCGGGGATCATCACGATGATTATCGCCGGCGGGACGATCGTCTCCAGCCTGCTCTCGGACCGTTTGACGAGGAAGATGGGCGCGGGGCTTGTGACGGCGGTCAGCGTGGCGCTGACGGCGGCGGCGCTCTTTGGCTTTTCGGTTTCCTCGGCCGTCTGGACTCTCTGCCTGTTCGCCGTCCCCTACGGCCTTGGCGCGGGCGCGGTGGACGCCGCGCTGAACAACTACGTCGCCCTGCACTACGCCGCGCGGCATATGAGCTGGCTCCACTGCTTCTGGGGCGTCGGCGCGTCGGTAAGCCCTTATATTATGGGCCATTACCTGACCAACGGCTTTGGGTGGAACCGGGGATACGGGGCGGTCGCCGTTATTCAGATCGCTTTAACCGCCGTGCTGTTTTTCAGTCTGCCGCTTTGGAAGAAACGGGCCGGCGGCCCGGCCGGCGGGGACGGACCGCCGCTGAAACTGCCGCAGATCCTCCGGATCAGGGGGGTGAAATTCGTCCTGCCGGCATTTTTCTGCTACTGCGCGATCGAAACGACGGCGGGGCTTTGGGCCAGCAGCTATCTTGTTTCGGTGCGGGGGGTCGGCGCCGGGACGGCGGCCCGGTACGCCTCGTTTTTCTTTCTCGGCGTCACAGCCGGCCGCTTCTTATGCGGCTTTATCGCCAACAAACTCAGTGACTTCACGATGATCCGGGCCGGGATCGCCGTCATCTTTCTGGGGATCGCCGCCGTTTGGCTTCCGGTGGGGCCGGACCGGGTCTGCCTGTACGGCCTGGTCGTCGTCGGCCTTGGGTGCGCCCCCGTCTATCCGGCGATCATCCATGCCACCCCGGCCAATTTCGGCGCGGACAAGTCGCAGGCGATCATCGGGGTGCAGATGGCCAGCGCCTATGTTGGCTCGACCTTTATGCCGCCGCTGTTCGGGCTGGCCGCCAGCCGCGCCGGCGTGGGGCTGTACCCGCTTTTTCTGTTGGTGATCGCGGGTTTGATGCTGTTTATGATTGAGGCTTTGAAAAAGGCCGTCGATGTGGTATACTAAAAGCGCAAGGTCTCACTGCTATACTATATTAGGGGGCGGGCCACGTGGATGAGTCGCTGAAAACACCTGTAAACTCCAAGGTCGCGGTACGCGTGATGGCCGACAAGCGGATGGCTCACGCGTTTATCACCCCGCCGCAAAACGGGGGCAGGAATCCCACGCAGGAGGAGATTACGGAAGCCCTCCGGGAAGCCGGGGTCTTTTTCGGGGTCAAACCGGAGATCGTCCGCCGCCTGATGGAGACGCACGATTACAACAAGCAGGAACTGATCGCGGTCGCGGCGATGCCGGTCAAGGGCGCCGACGCGGTCCTCACTTACCATTTTTCGGCGGAACACGAACTGAAGCCGCGCGAGTTGGAAGACGGCTCCGTTGACTTCAAGGATCTCGGCCTTGTGACCAATGTTAAAGAAGGCGAACTGCTCTGTTCGAAGAAACCGGCGATGGAGGGCGAACCCGGCACCAATGTCCTCGGCGACCCGATTTTGGCGCCCCCCGGCAAGGATGTGAAGATGCCGGCCGGGACGGGGACCAAACTCTCCGAAGACGGGCTGCGGCTGTCCGCGGCGATCAACGGCCAGGTGCTGGTCGTCAACAAGCGGGTCACCGTTTCCGACCTCTTTACCGTCGAGGAGAACGTGGGGATCGCCACCGGCAACATTGATTTTGACGGCAGCGTGCGCGTCAAGGGGAACATTTCGCTGGGATTCAAAGTGAAAGCCACCGGCAGCGTCACCGTCAACGGCATGATGGACGGCGGCACGGTGGAGGCCGGCGGTCATGTGAGCGTGGACAACGGCTTCAACGGGATGCAGTCCGGCGAGATCATCTCCGGCGGCGATGTGCGGTGCAAGTATCTGCAAAGCGGCAAAGTCAGCGCGAAGGGGAGCATATTCACCGGCCATATCGTGGGCTGCACCGTCCGCAGCGGCGACACGCTGAACGTGCAGGGCGTGAAGTCGCAGATTTATAACTCCGTTTTGTCGGCCAGGGACACGATCAGCTGCGTCAACGTTGGCACCGGCAACCAGGCCAGGCCGGTGGTTTTGGAAGTCGGCTCCGACCCGGAACTGACCCAGCGCAAAGTTAACAACCCCAAAGAGACGGCCGAGGCGGAGAAGAAGCTTCAGGGCATCGAGATGCTGTACAACGTATTCGCCGAGCGGGAGAAGCGCGGCATCCTGCCGGCCGACAAGATAAAGGATTACGAAAACATCAAGAATACGCGGGAGCAATTGCAGATGGCGCTGGCCGAACTGGCGCTGGAGCGCGAGGAGATAGAGGAGAGCATGGCCTCGATGGGCTACGGCACCGTCGTCGTCACCGGCAACATCGTGGAAGGCACCCACGTGGTCATCGGCGCGGAACGGTATGTGGTACCCGGCGGCTATAAATTTGTCCGCTTCAGGAGGGACCCGCAGCAGGGGATCGTATCCGCCCCGGCGAAGTAGCGGCAGCCGCGGACATGGTGGAATGGCAGACACGTTGGTCTTAGGAGCCAATGGGCAACCGTCCGGGTTCGAGTCCCGGTGTCCGCACCATGAGTAACCCCTGTAATTGCAATAATTACAGGGGTTTGATTATGTGTTTTTGAGCGTTTGACCCTTTGATTTACCCTTTGCAGAGACTATGACCCTGCTTTTACGCTTTGTATAAACCGCTCCATCCGTGCCGCGCTCTCCTGTTTCATCTTCTCGGTGACATGACCGTACACGTCAAGAGTAAACGCCGCCGTATGGTGTCCTAGCGTCTCCTGTACAGTCTTTACATCATCCCCGGACTGTAAAGCAGTCACGGCGTAGCTGTGGCGCAAATCGTGAAAACGTGAATCAGGATAGCCGAGTTCTTGAACAATACGTTTGTAAGTATGCGAGATCGTGCAGTGTGCGGGAGGCCGTCCAATTTCGTTGGTAAATACAAAGTCGGATTCTTCCCATAATGACCCCGCAAGCAAATGATATTCCGCTTGCCGCCGCCGTTGTTCTTTCAGTGCCGCCATCACGTACGGCGCGGGGGATATGTGGCGGCTCTTGCTATTTTTGGGTGTAGCAAGCCCATATTTGCCCGTGGCGCTGTTTCGTTGTCGCTGGCGGTCAATAATGATGGTTCCACCCTTAAAGTCAATACACGACCACGCTGCTGTTATAATAGGACTAAGTTAGAAAAACCTTGCCACGACAAGGGTTTCGCTAATTTGTCCTACTACCATATGCCCCCGCGAGGGCAAATAAAAACGGAAAGGATGGCACACACGCACGAAGGGATTGGGCTGACGTATCGGCTCCAGTCCCTTTTTCGTTTGGCAGCATACCAAGACAAAAACGATGAACCCATTGCAACAACAGAATTTTCCTTTAATTTGGCTCAAGATGTAAAAATAGCCCTAAAAATAAAATACACCTTAACATCTTGCCGAAAATCCAGCAACCGCAATGCTTTACGCTCACAATCCAAGATGTAATCCCGCCGCCGTTTTTACATCTTGCCCCGGCAGATACCACCACCAAACGCCGCCTATTTTCTCCGAATGAATGGAAGCGGCGCGTTTGGCGGCGTTTACAGTGCTTATACTCATACCCGTGCTGTCCATTACGATTTTCGCAACATCATCGCCCTTCATGGGGTTGTTCGATAAAATATTAAGTATCATTTCTTCCGCGATGTCTGCCTTCCTTTGCTTTTTCTCAACAGATAGCGGTATGTCATCACACATAACCATATCAGAATCTTCCATAAACTCAACCAGCCCATTCCCCACAAGCCTGTAATAAAACGGTTGACCGCGTTCTGTTAAGGATGCCTTGAGATGTCTTACCACCATGATGTCACCATCTTCTTCTACCCTTGATACAGACAGGACGCTTCGGGAGGCGTTCACAATATCAGACGAACCTAACCCCCGGTCAATCTCTTTGTTGGATGAATTTTTCGAGACATGATTCACAAGACAAAGTATAGAATTGGTGTCCGTTGCCACGCCGCTCAGTTCACGCATGAGGTTCCCGACTTGCTGCGCGATGTTCATATTATGGGACCGACTGAGGAAAGACGCAACGGGGTCGAGGATTACCATCCGGGCGTCATAGGCGAGGATTGTGTTTTTCAAAAGCGCACAGCCATCTTCCAGATAAAACGATTCTTCCGGCAGACGGACTCTTTCACAGTCTGCGCCCATCGCAATCAAGCGCGGAACTGTCGTATCTTCCGCGCCGTCTTCCTTGCTGAAATACAGTGTGGTGCCAACATCCGCAGGCTCATCGTTTGTCACGAAAGGCATATGTTTCCCATTGGATAAAAGGGATGCTATGTTCAAGAGGAACGTACTTTTCCCAATGCCGGACTCCCCTTGAATGAGGATCAGCTTCTGGTATAAAAAATACGGTTTCCAAAGGAATTTAGGCGCTCTCGGCGTATATTCACTCGCCTTTTTCATGGCGATTATTTGTGGTTGTATAGGTTTCTCTTTTGGCATATAGCCGCACCTCATTTCGCAAACACATTGGCTGATATTATATCAGAATTTGGCGAAACAGGCAAACGCTTTTTTCGAGAAAAACACCGTGAAAATGCGCGTATCGGTTTGCATACCGCAAAAATATACGGAAACAATATAGAGGTACAAAACCGAAGGGAGCATTATCATGTCAACTGACCATACAAGTAAAAATCTTCCCATGAACGCGCTAAACGAGATTCCAACGCCGAACGCGGACGCGCAGAGCATTACCGCGCTGAAAAAAGAGAGCGGTCATGTCACAGGGTATCAGTTATCCGATGGGCGCGTCATCGACAAAGCCGAAGCGGTGAATCTTGCCAAAGAGGGCGGCATACAGGGCGTTGGTATTTCCAACCGTAATGGGAGCGAATATCTAAAGTCACTTCCCGATGACACTGAAAATAACAATCTGAGCAATCTGCCGTCAGTTTCGCAATAGGAGGAAAAACAGATGGATCATCCGACCGGATATATTGAAAAGGCACACAAAGCCGAAGGACAGCGCAAAATCGGGGAATTGAAGCAGAAGATCGGTACGACCAAGGATAATATCGAAGCATCCGAGGAGATTATTGCCAGCACCGCATCCGACGCACAGCGCAAAAAACTCATTGAGAAGAATACACAGCGCCGTCATGCTGTCGGCTCCATGAATAAGGAAATCCGCGACATTGAGCAGACCCTTGAAGAACGAGGCCGGGAGGTATCAACATGAGCAACCAAAAAACACGCAACGCCCAGCGGGAAAGCGGAGATAAAACACCTCCGGCTCGGCGCAAGGCTCCTGATGTTGAACGCAAAATCAAGGAGAAAGCTGAGGAACAACGCAAATGAAGAACAATAAGAACCGTATGCGTGACCGGGATAAGTCCAACGCCGAACTGCGTCAAATGAAGCCGAAAGAAAACGCCGATGTCGGTATTGTCAACGGCAAACCCACAGGCACCCACGAAAGCCGACACGAAAAAGGCTAATTCTAATCAGCAAGAGCCGATTGCTTTTGAACATTCAAAGGTAATCGGCTTTTTGCATATCCAAATTACGAAAGGCAGGCACAGCCAATGAATGACGTTGATAAAATGCTTATAAAGCAGTTTCTACTCAGGGTGCGGCAAGAGGGGTTTACAATCGTTGAAAACCCGCCGCGCCACTTAGGGGGAATCAACATTGACATTTTCAGGGGCAAGACAAAAATCTGCACGTTCGATGACCGTCAGTTAGGAGAACGGTGGAATTTACGGGTTATTACGGATGACAGCGCCCGCCCGAACATTAAGGATGATTATCATAAACTCTTTTATATGTTCATCTATCTGCGCGACTTATATATGATATATGAAGCCGCCGAACCTTTGCGCGGCTACAGCGATTCGTTAGGGTACAGAGCCATCACGCAACACAACAACTACACCCTTGCGGTCACTGGCAGGAGCAGGCTTGGCGAACTTGAATTTGGTACATTCTTCACCGATAGAAAAAGTCACACCTACAGTAGTGGCTACTCCAATATCATACGCGATAACATCTATTTTGATATGGACGCCTATCCGCTGGCCAAACTGGACTTTGTTGCCCGCAGCGGTTTATTGTCTAAGGAACAGCTCATAACCCCGGACAATATCGAAAACCTGCGCGGTTCTTGCGAAAGTCGGATGGTATGGGAAGGCGGTTCATTCGATGAAAAGACAGCAGCAGTATATGAGCAACTCTTAACTGATTTGAAAAAGGCGGAGGAATCATTCCGCGATGTCGAGTACCGCATATCAGCCATCCCCGCCTATGACGCGCAGTACATTGACGCGAAAATCCTTGCGGGAAAAGGTATCTTTACAAAACAGGATATAGACCGCGCAACCTTGCCAAAAGGATTACACGCCTATTATGTGCAATATTCCCGCGACGAAATGAAGCCTGAATTGCTATGGAACAACGTACTTGGGCGCAGATTTGGGACGGTGATAACGAAAAAACCGCTGCCGATTGGCGAAAAGGGGTATACCGAATTAAGGGACAACGATTTTACGTTGAACCCTGAAAAACGTCCTACCTTGCGGGAGTTTCAAGCAAAAAACAGAGAGCGTGAGCGTTAGTACATATCGCACATTTGCCCGTCCCTGCCCCGCCAAAGTATAATCAGAGTAGAGGAAGGGGGTGTCACGGATGAAAAAAGAGCAACTACTGGCTGCGCTGAACGCCATGCAGAACGGCGAGGACGCGGGGAAATTCCATGATGAACTTGAAATGTCTTTTGCGCTCGTCACCAACGTATCAGATGAAGATGTATACAATGCGTGGAAGTTTTTGCGCGATGAACCCGAATAATCACAGCAGCATGAGCCGATTGCTTTTGAACATTCAAGAGTAATCGGCTTTTTGCATATTCAAAATCAGCCGTCCGGCGCAAGCTGGACGGCTGACCCATTGAAAGGGGGTGATGCACCATGCTTTATAACAAATTCATGCGAAAGGGGGGAAAGGGAAAATGGCAGAACAAAGCGTCTGCCGGGTTTACGCCTGCGTGAACCAAAAGGGCGGGGTGGGCAAATCGGCAACCAGCACCAATCTCGGCATCGGTCTTGCCCGCCACGGTAAAAAAGTCCTGATTGTAGACCTCGACAGTCAGGCGTCGCAAACCCTATCGCTGGGCTGGCCGCAGCCGGATGAACTGCCGGTCACGATTGCGACCCAACTTGGCAAAATCACCGAAAACAAACCCATAGACCCGCAAGCCGGAATCCTGAACCACACCGAGGGCATAGACCTCATGCCCTCCAGCATTGAACTGTCCGGCTTGGAAATGCGGATGGTAAACGCCATGAGCCGTGAGTTTATACTGCGTACCTATTTGGAGCAAGTCAAGCCGGGGTATGATGTTGTGGTTTTAGATTGCCCGCCTACGCTCGGCATGATGACCATTAACGCGCTGGCCGCCGCAGACCGGGTGATTGTTCCTGTGCAGCCGGAGTATCTGTCTGTTATCGGCATGACGCAGTTATTTGATACCGTTTCGCTTGTCAAGGAGAGAATCAACCCGGCCTTAAAGGTAGAGGGCGTACTGCTCACCCTTGCCAATATGCGGACGAATCTTGCGAAAAACACGCTGGATATAATCAAAGAAGCATACGGCGGCGGGGTCAAGATTTATTCAACGCCCATTCCCTACTCAACAAAAGTAAAGGAAGCAAGCGCGGTGGGTAAAAGCATATTCGCCTATGAACCGAGAGGCAGGGCGGCGTATGCTTACGAACAACTGGTAAAGGAGGTGGAGAGGGATGCCGGGGAACGAGGGTCAAAAATTCGTGATACCAGAGAGGTCAAGGATAGTCGCTGACCTTTTCACCACACAGGAGCAGCGGGACGAGGACAGGCGGGAAAAAGTAACGCATATATCGTTATCCGAAATAGACGATTTCCCGGATCAGCCGTTTCAGGTGAGGAACGATGAAGCCATGCAGAGCATGGTAGAGAGCGTGAAACTTGTGGGCATACAGACCCCGGCGATTGCCCGTCTAAAAGAGGATGGGCGGTATGAGCTTGTCAGCGGCCACCGGCGAAAAATGGCCGCGTCGTTGGCGGGATTGGAAACCATGCCGGTGATCGTCCGGCAAATGAGCCGTGATGAAGCCATAATCGCCCTTGTGGATGCCAATTTGCAGCGGGAGGTAATCTTGCCGAGCGAAAAGGCGTTGTCGTATAAAATGAAGCTGGAAGCCATGAAACGGCAGGGGCAGAGGACGGATTTAACTTCTGCACCACTGGTGCAGAAGTTAGAGGGCAAAACTTCGCGGGAGTTATTAGGCGAAAAAACAGGCGACAGCCATGAACAAGTACGCCGCTATGTTAGGCTAACCGAATTGAATCCACAAATCCTCTCAATGGTAGACGAGGGCAAGATTGCTTTCCGTCCCGCTGTTGAATTGTCCTATCTCCCCGCCGAACAGCAAGCCGCCCTGCTTGAAACCATGCAAACAGATGAAGCCACACCGTCGCTGGCGCAGGCTCAGAAGATGAAAAAATTTGCACAGGACGGCAAGCTGAATGAGGATGTTATTCTCTCCATCATGGCGGAGGAAAAGCCCAATCAGCGGGAGAAGGTAAGCATACCGCGTGAGCGGTTCTCAAAATACTTCCCTGCGGGAACCTCTATGCAGAAGATAGAGGATACCATATTCAAAGCATTGGATATGTGGCGTCAACGCGAACGAAACCGGGACGCCCGGTGAATCCACAAATAGCGCACCACCGCCGCAGGGAACAGCCGGAACCCTTGCGGCGTTTTCATTTTTCCGGCAAAAATAATGAAAGGTTAGGTACACACTATGCAAAAACTGTCCAACAAAATCAGGAGTTTCTTCGCGGCGGGCAAAGCCCGCATCATGCTGGCGGTCAGCGTCTTTCTGGCCATGCTTTCCCGCCCCAAGCTGGCGCTTGCCAACAGGCGCGGGGAGAATTTTATCGACAGCGGCTTCAAAGTCCTGATTGTCGTCGTGCTGGCTGCCGTGCTGCTGGCCGGGTTGTATCTGCTGTTCGCAGACCTCATCATGCCCATGCTGGAGGAGCGCGTGACAGACCTGTTCAACTACACCGGCCCCTGATTCTATGGGCGGGATATTGATTATGGGGGCGGCGCAAACCGCCCCTTTCTCCCGTTTGTGGGACACAGACACGGCAATCGTTACAGCAATTTTCTTTTTTGCGGCGTTGATTTGCGCCGCTGTTCAAGACATACGGACAAAAGAAGTGGGTGACTATCTCCATGTGATTATCGCCGTGACCGCCTTTATCAGCTTTGACCGGGCGAATCTCCCCGCCATGCTAATCGGCGCGGTCGTGACCGCGTTGCCGTTGTTTATCGCAGGGGTTGCCAAACGGGGCAGTATCGGCGGCGCGGATATAAAGCTGATGGCGGCAAGCGGCCTTATCCTCGGCGCGGTGGGCGGTATCGTCGCGCTTATCATCGGACTGTTCCTCGGCGCGGGCTGTACCTATGCCTATCGGAAAGTCAAAAAGGCCGACCTCAAAACCTCATTCCCATTCGTGCCGTTTTTGGCGGCGGGATGTATCATCGCGTATCTGCTGTGATGGCTTTACATGACAAACGGACACCGTGAAGATGCCCGTTTAAGCGTTCGATTATTTTACAGCGATTCGATTTCCTCGCGGGTCAGGCCGGTTGCCGTGATAATCTGCTCAATCGGCAGATTCATCCCTTTAAGGTTCCGGGCAACGTCGGCGCGTCCTTCGGTGCGTCCTTCGGCAAGGCCCTCTTGCCTTGCCCCATCAACAAACATCGCTTCATCCCGCTGGCTCTTTATACGGCGTTCAAGCATATCGCGGGCTTTTTCGTCTGCGGACAACTCCCGCAGCTTGACAGCCGCACGTTTGATCTGCGGGTTTCTTTGCGCTACCATATCTAACTCCTCCTCCGTTTCGGCGTCAATAAACTTCGCCCAGTCATAGCGTATGGTTCCGTCCGGCTCTACAGGTAGTTTTCCAAGTTCCAGCGTATAGATTTCTTTGAGATCGGTAAACTCAACCCCGGCGTCAAGGTCGGAAAAGGTGAAACGATGGAAATATCTATCGCTGTTTTCAACAATGGTTTCATCCGTGATGACAAGGGTAATCGCCCGCTGGATTTTGTCATATTGATCGCTTTCCCCCAACTGCTCTGTTATGAGTTTGGAATTGTAATAAATCACCCTATTTCGCATGGAGGGCGGTACTTTTAGCTGCACCTCAATGTGAATAACCTTGCGGGTCTTGGTATGCAGTTTTACATCAATGACGGCATATTTATCCCCGACATAATCCGGCAGCAGATGAGGGTCAGTTATCACGATGGATTCATACTCACTATCGGGCAGACGCAGGATTGACTTCAAGAAGTCAATCAAATCATCCTCGTTGCGCTCATCCGCAAAGAAAAGCCGGAAGATAACGTCATACTTCACCGGCAGGAACGGCCTGTTTATCTTTAGTGTTTCCTTGTCCATGTTAATCAATCCCCATCGTGCTTTCTATCGTTCTTGCCGCTTCTATTGTAACATAACACGAGCGGCGTTTCAATGAAAATATTTCAGTGCAGAAAGGATCAATGAACCATGAAAAACAGAACCATCATCGGCATCGTCTGTATGGTACTGGCGATTGCCGTATGTTTTGGCGTTGCGCCGCTGATAAACAGAGCGGCATCGGCCACGGTGGACGTTGTATGCGCCGCCGTGGACATCCCGCACGGCAAGCAGATCACAGCGGACGATCTGAAAATCGAAACCGTGGGCGCGTATAACCTTTCCCCGAAAGTGCTTAAAGACAAGAGCCTTATCATCGGCAAATACGCCACCTGCGACCTGAAAGCAGACGTTATACTCCTTGATACAAACATTAACGATGAAGCCACAGGCGCGGAGGACATATTCAAATCACTGGACGGTTCCAAGCAGGCTATCAGTATATCCATAGGCAATTTCGCGGGGGGTCTGTCCGGCAAGCTAAAAAACGGCGATATAGTCAGCATTATCGTAACACATGAGGGACAGACGGCCATCCCTCCCGAATTGAAATACGTCCGTGTAATCACCGCCACATCCTCCAAAGGCAACGACGCAGACAATGCCGAGGATAACGAACAGCTTAAAACCGTGACCCTGCTGGTCAATGAGAAACAGGCAACCATGCTGGCACGAAGCGAGGTCAATGGCAAACTACACCTATCCCTTGTCTATCGCGGGAACGCGGAAACAGCGGCCACATTCCTTGAAGCACAGGAGGCCGTGTTCAAATGAGTAGGATAATTGCTATATGGGGATGCCCGGATAGCGGCAAAACCACGGTTGCTGTCAGGTTGGCGAAAGTCATCTATAGCGAAACCGGCGAGAAAATTATTTGCGTATTCGCGGATTCCGCGACCCCCACCCTGCCGGTGCTGTTCCCGAACCGCAAAGCGGGTGATCTGCGCTCCATCGGCGCGGCGCTGTCGCAGACGGAAATTACAAAAGACACCGTTTTGAAAAGCCTTGTCACGACCGACAAAGCAAGCAATATCGGCTTTCTGGGCTATATAGACGGCGAAAACCGCTGGACGTACCCGGAGTTTTCGGCAGAGAAAGCCGCCGCCCTGCTGGACGCCGCCGCTTCCCTTGCCGATACCATCATCGTGGACTGCGGCAACAAACTCACCGGGAGATTAGCGTTCGCCGCAATCCGCAAGGCACACGCCATATTCCGCATATGCAAGCCGGACTTAAAGGCTATCAGCTTTTTTGCGTCCCAAACACCCCTGTACGGCGACCCCAAATACAGGACGGGCGAACATCAAACCGTCCTAAACGTACAGGAACAGGAATTGTATATGCCCATCCAAGAAGCGGCGCAGCATTTCAAGAGTGATTTTACCCTTCCCTACACATCGGAAATCAGACGGCAAGCGTTGAACGGGCAATTTTTCGATAAGGTGACAAACCCAGCGTTCAACAAGGCCATGAACAAGGTCATGCTTGCGGCGACAGAGTTTTAGTGAAATAAAGACCGGGAGGATACGCGATGGTAAACCAAGACAACAATACTACCGGCGGCTTGCCGGTTGACTTTTGGCAGATATTGAACCTCACGCGGGAACATATCACGGAGCGGTACGCCGCCGCCCTGACAGACCGCGATAAACTGACCCAGCTACGTTCCTATATCCAAAAGTATCTGCGGGATGGGGATTATCAGGTGGACGGCTTATCCTTTGATGACATCACCGAAGCCCTGTATTGCGAAATGGCGCAGTATTCCGTCCTAACCCAATATCTCGGTTCTCCGCTGTTGGAGGAAATCAACCTCAACGGCTGGGACGATATTGCCCTAACCAAAACAGACGGCAGTATCGAAAAGACAGGCGACCAATTCCATAACCCGCAGCATTCGGAGGATATAGTCAAGCGTCTGCTTCACCACAGCGGCATGATTATCGACAACGCTACGCCTATCGCGCAGGGTCATTTGCCGAACAACACGCGCATCACTGCCTTGAAAACCCCGATAGTGGATGAGGATGTAGGCATAGCCGCGTCTATCCGTCTGCTTCACAACTACAGAATCACGCGGGAAATGCTGTTGGAAACACAATTTGCCACAGAGGAAATGCTTGATTTTCTTGTCACCTGTATGCGCTACGGTGCGTCTGTTGTGGTATCAGGGGCAACCAGCACCGGCAAGACCACGCTGATAAACTGTCTGCTGGGCGAAATCCCGCACAACAAACGTATTTTCACCATAGAATCCGGGGCAAGGGAATTGTCCCTTGTAAAGAAGCAAGACGGCAGGGTACTCAACAACGTGATACATACCCTTTCCCGTCCCTCAGACAACCCGGCCTTTGACATATCCCAAGAGCGGCTTGTTGTCGCATCCCTGCGGTTTTCGCCGGATATTGTGGTGGTGAGTGAAATGCGGGATGTGGAAGCATATTCGGCGGTGGAAGCCAGCTTAACCGGGCATACCGTTGTTTCCACAGTCCACAGCGGCGCGGGGGACGCCGCCCATATGCGGATTGCCCTGTTGTGTCAAAAGAAGTTTCCCATTGACTTCAATACTTCGCTGATACAGGCGGCGCAGGCGTTCCCGATTGTTGTATTCACACACAAGCTGGAAAACAACGCCCGCAAAATCATGTGTATCGCGGAAGCGGAGATCAGGCCGGACGGAAGCAGGGCGTACCACACCCTGTACGATTATGAAATCTCCAAAAACACCGTCCGGGGAAACGAATATGAGGTTGAGGGGCATTTCCGCAAGCCGGATTATATGTCGGACAGCCTAAAGCAAAGGCTCATGCAGTACGGCGTACCGCAGACGGCATTAAAAAGGTTTTTACCCGCGTCGCCATTCAAATTTCAAAAAAGGAGGCCCGTATGACAATCCTGTATGTACTATCGACCCTGCTATTCACCGCCGCCATCGCCCTGTTGCTGGGCTTAACGCCGGAGCGCATATCGGGCGACTTCGCCCGGATACTCACGCCGGAACAGTCTTTGTGGGACATGGCGCGAACCGCGCAGGGAAAGAAAAAGAGCCACAAACTCACAAAAGAGTTTGCTTCTAGCCGGGACGCAATGCAAGCCGTGGGAAAAGCGCGGCAATTTACCGCCGTATGCGCGGCTTCGCTGTTGCTGATGGTTG
>Ga0082212_10001388_pt1 | contig 35660 bp, 27 predicted proteins | sample TergutNt197P3_FD_71548 | JGI IMG/M metagenome (GOLD analysis project Ga0082212, IMG submission 71548) | Neocapritermes taracua P3 segment gut microbial communities from Petit-Saut dam, French Guiana - Nt197 P3 | ecosystem: Host-associated > Arthropoda: Insects > Digestive system > Gut ...
CTGACTATACCCTTTCACTCGTAGTCGTACCAGCCATGGCCGCTCTTACGCCCATGCCTGCCTTCCTCCACGAGTTTTTTCAGCGATTCCGGCGCCGACCAATCGGTAACCGGCAGCGCGCTCAGCGTGTTGCATACTCGCGGGAATGTCTCGATCCCGGACATATCCATCATCTCGAACGGCCCCAGGGGGTGATTAAGCCCCAGCTTCATAGCAGTATCTATATCTTCTATTGATGCGACGCCTTCTTCATAGCAGCGTATCGCTTCAAGCAGGAACGCGAACAGGCAGCGGTTGACGATGAATCCGGGCGTATCTTCGCGGCATATTACAGGCGTCTTCCCTATCCCCGCCGCGGTTTCCTTTATAGTTTCAACGGTTCCGTCCGACGTCATCGAACCGCGAATTATTTCCACCAGCCTCATTGCGGTCACCGGGAAGAAGAAATGCGTACCCGCGCAGCGCTGCGCGTTCGCGCATTCGGACATTATATCGGTAACGGACATCGAGGACGTGTTGGTGCACAGTATCGCGTCTTCCCGGCATACGCGGCTGAGCTCAGCGAAAGTCGCTTTTTTAAGTTCCAGTATCTCGGGAACCGCTTCGATGACCATATCGCAGTCTTTCAGGTCATTGATGTCTACCGTTGTACGAATATTGCCCAGCGTTTTGTCGACGTTTTCCTGTGTTTCTTTCCCCTGAGCTACTCTCTTGTCGAGTCCCTGTTTGATTTTCAAAACAGCGCTGTCGCAGAATTCCTGCTCTATATCCCTGAGAATCACTTTGTAGTCATTATATGCGGCAATCTGCGCTATGCCCGCGCCCATCTGTCCTGCGCCGACGATCCCAATGTTTTTGATATCCACTTGTTTCATCCTCTCCTTATTTCCGACTCCTGCCGGGCGGAAAGCGTCTTGCAGACGCTCTGGGAATCCACCCCTACGTAACCGACTCCTGCCGGGCGGAAAGCGTCTTGCAGACGCTCTGGGAATCCACCCCTACATCTCGCGGGTGGGTATGGAATCCACCCCTACGTAACCCCCGTCCCTGGCTCCTATGAGTTCGTATATGCCGGCGGCCTCTTTTCAGCGAACGCAGCCATACCCTCTTTCTGATCGTGAGTGTCAAAAAGCATGCACACCTCGAAGCACTCTGTTTTTTTGCCGTCTGCTATCGTGTTGAGCATACCGGCGTTAATGGCGCGTTTCGCGGCGGTGAGCGCTTTGCCGGGCATGGCTGTCAGTTCGCCCGCAAGCTTGTACGCTTCGTCAAGCACTTCGGCGTCGTCGACAAGGCGCGTTAGAAGACCAAGCCTGTACGCCTCTTCGCCTTTGACCGCCCGGCAGAGCATGACCAGCTCTTTAGCTTTAGCCGGACCAACGAGCGCAAGCAGCCTTTGAGTCCCGTTTGCCCCCGGGATTATTCCCAGAGAGACCTCCGGAAACTTGAACGATGTACCGGCGCCCCCGGTCCTAAAATCGCACGCCAGCGCCAGCTCTCCCCCGCCGCCCCACGCGAGGCCGTTCACGGCGGCGATGGTGGGGATGTCCATTTGTTCCAGCCTGTCGTTAATTTCCAGCGCCGCCACGCAAATCTCGCGCGAGCGGTTCGGACTCGCGTCTGCAAGCTCTCCGATATCCGCTCCGGCGGCGAACGCTTTTTCATTACCTGTCACAACCAGGGCCCTGACGCTTTTATCCGCTTCGATCTCATCAAGGGCTGACAGGATTTCCGCGTTGACCGCCGTGTTCAATGCATTGTAAGCTTTCGGGCGATTTATCCTAATCGTCGCTATATTCTCATCGACGCTGTAAATAATATTCTCATAAATCATAAAGCCCGCCCCTCTCACTTCTCCAAATCTAACTTCTAACTCCGTAACCCCCGTCCCCTAACTCCTAACTCCTAACTCCTAACTCCTAACTCCTAACTACCCGCCGATCGTCTGGCCGCCGTCTAGCAGAATGTATGTCCCTGTCATATATCCAAAACAGCCGGACGCCATCGCGAGCGCGGGCCCGGCTATCTCCTCGATAGTTCCGAGCCGACGCAGCGCTGTGCGGGATTCCATCTTTTTGCGTATATCCTCATTCGAAAAGACGTTTTCATTGAGCGGCGTCACGACATACCCCGGGCAGATGGTGTTGACAGTAATGCCATATCGCGCGAACTCATTCGCCATAGTTTTCGTAAGGCTGATGACTCCGGCTTTTGAAGCCCCGTAAGCGGCTAGCCCTTTGCCGCCGATGAGTCCGCCTACGGACGCTATGTTGATGATTTTCCCGCCCTTGCCGCGCTCCGCCATATGCGCCGCAGCCGCTTTAGCAAAAAGGAATACGCCCTTGAGATTTGTGGCGACGACAATATCGAAGTTTTCCCCGCTGCATTCATCGGAAAGTATATTAGCTGTCTTCCCCGAAACCCCGGCATTGTTGACGAGGATATCGATCCCGCCGAACTCCCCGGCCGCGCGTGAGATAACAGTGTCAATATCGGCCTGCCTGGCAGAGTCGGCGGTAACTCCGATGCAGGAATTCGCCCCATTTGCATACGTATCGTTTATATGAGCGGCGGCGGTTTCGACGTCTGCGGCTGTCCTTGCCGTTATTACAACATTTGCCCCGAAATTTGCGTAAGTGGCGGCTATGCCGAAACCAAGGCCTTTTGTGCCCCCCGTGACGATCGCGGTTTTTCCGGTCAGGTCAAAAGATGGCATGATGATTTCCCTGTGCATATTATCAATCCTTTTTTCTCGGCTGTTATCAACCAGCGTTTATAGCGCCGCTCACAGCGCACTGTATATCCCCTGGGTTTTACTTCATTTCCTCCGCCGGGACTTGAGTCTTTTTGAATTTCTCCAGCATCGCCCGCGGCGTCGCGGTCGGGCGTATGTACTTGGGCAGCTTTGCCCCCTCAAACCCGGCAAGGTACTTGGCTATATCCATTAGCGGCGTCATATCGTACCTGCCCATCAGCGTGATCGTTTCCATAAGCGGGCTGCCGCCCCCATGGACCCCCGCCAGCATCTGCGAGCCTTCAAACGAACAGCAGAGCTTATCTTCCATCATGCGCAGGACCCGATGCGTTTCCTCTGCGGAATATTTCGGGTTCCGCATTATATACTTATTGCACAACTCAGCGGTCTCCGGATCATAAAAATTCCCCTCCGGGGGCAGCGACGCCGGAATCCCGCCCGCGAGGTCGCCAAGTATCTCATACTCATGATATATCTGCTGGCCAGCCAGCCGCCTTCCGCAATTGGTGAGGATCTCGTCCGGGACCCATGATCCGCATGGGAACTCGACCGCGTGCAGCGCGGACGCCTCGCCCGCCGCGAAAACGAGTTCAGCGGTTCCGATGATATTTGATATCTTCTCGCGTACATGGTCATATTTGCTTATGCCGTTGACGTCGGCTACAAGCGCAGCCTCCGCGGCGAGGCACTCGGAAACGGCCGTCTTGCAGCCTGTGTATGAATGCCTGTGGTAATGCGCGAACATCAGCGCGACATAACCCGCGTACTGCGTAATATCGGGGCCGTTGAAACCGTTTAGATAGACCCGCTCGTCCGGGACAAATACATCGTCGAAAACCGTCAGCGACTCGACGTCGCCGATTCGCGAAGTCGGGCAGTCAAGATGCTTTCTCTTGTGGCGTTTCCCCGGCAGCGCCATGAGCTTTACGCCTTCCCAGTCGGCGGGCAGCGCGAACGCGACCGCGTATGCCGTATCTTTTGCCGACATAAATCGCGACGGGAGCACGATTATCTCGTCGACATACGGAGCGCAAGAGTTACAGACTTTTGCGCCCCGGACAATTATACCTTTGCATGGTTTCCCGTCAAGCCCTGTCCCGTCGACGTCCGTCTTGACGATCCGGACGTACTGATCCGGGTCCGGCTGCTCGTGCGGGCGCACCCCTCGCACGCCTTTGACGTCGGTCTGGGCGCAATTGACGACCAGGTCCCCTTTTTGCATGTGCAAGATCAGCTTCTGCAAACGCTCGTGGTAACTTGTCCCGTTCGCCTGGTCGCAATCATATGTCACGACTTCAAGTGCGTTCAGCGCGTCGACGCCCATGCAGCGCTGGATGCAGCCTCCGACGCTGTGGCATAGCAGCCGCGTCATCTGCTGTTTCTTAAAAAGATCGTCCTGACTGCGGTGTATATGGGTGAAGCGGTTGATCTTCTCCCCCGTCAGGTGCGAAGTCGCGGTACATACGTCTTCATACTCCGGGTCGTTGGCGTAGTCAAACGTCTGCTTCATAGCGTACACGCCGCCGGAGTTGAAATCCTCGCCCCGGTTGGGCCTTTCGCCGTCTATGTAGACGTTATTTTTCATTTTTTTCAGTCTTTCCGTATACTGCTCGTATGTCCCTACCGGCATATCATGCCCTCCTATTATTTCGTTGAAATTTTACAACTTGCTCTCTTTACTAATGTGGAATTACTAATGTACAAAGTTCCTCCCGAAAACCGGGCCAGAGCAAAACGCCCTTACGTATAGTTTAGTACGCAGGGCATTTATTTGGAAATACCTATACATAATTATTATCAGGTTATTTATCAAATCATATGATAATTGCTTTACGTGGTCACGCTCCCATAAGAATCGAAACGTGGCGCCCGGCACGCATGGAAGTGCTGGTAGTCATTATGACTACCAGCACTTCCATTAGGTATCGCAATCATCGCATATGAGATTTTTTTTACTCACCACTAATCAAATATCATCACTTCAAGGCAAGGGCTGCTCTCGCCGATTATTATATCGCGCTTTATCGGCTCGTACCCGTCAAGCGTGCAGATTAGCTCATAAACTCCGCTGTTTTTCGGCAGGCAGTCGATCTTGAATTCTCCCAGGAAATCCGCTTGCATTTCCGCGATCGTGCATTCATCCTTGACCAGCCGTACCGACGCTTCCGTCGCTGCTTTTTCCGGGCAGTCCTGACCGCCCTCGCCGCCCTGCCTGCCTTCGCCGCCTTCGCCGCCCCCTCTATATGCCAGCGCGCCGGCTATGAAGCATGTATCGCGCCTATAAAGGTTGCGGTACAGCACGCGCGGCGCGTTGCTCCCGTCAGTCAGCGGTTCCAGTTGCTGTTCTTTCACCAGGGTCTCAAACTCATCGTCGCCGCACCGCACCACGCTGAGAGCGCGCAGGGGGCATGCCTGTACGCAGCGCGGTTCCGCCCAGCCGTCGTCCAGCAGATGCGCGCACAGCGTACATTTTTGCGCGGTTTGAAGTTCATCATTCCATGTGATACTGCCGTACGGGCACGCGCCGACCAGCGCCTTATTCCCTTTCGCCTTATCAACATCCAGCAATACTGCACCGTCCGGCCTGCGGATCACAGCGTCCGGCGCCGCTTTCTCACAAGGGGCGTTTTTACAATGCTGGCAGAGTTTCGTCACAAAGCACAGTTCTGTGAACGGGGCGCGGCCGCGCTCGATTTTCTCGTGCCTTATCCATTCCTGGTCGTGCTTTTGCTGCTCCTGAGTGTACGAGCCCCAACTGTTCCCGACATGCTCATCCTTGCACGCCAACAGGCAATTGTAACATCCGACGCATTTGGCCAGGTCGATCACGATATGCATAGTTTCCATATTCATAGAAGTCATCATCCCTTCCTCTTTACTGCTGATAGCCGAAATCGAATTTTTGCGCGGTGGCGCCCGCCCCGGTCCATTTCCTGACCTCGACAAGGCATGAGTTGACCGCGAGGCCGTGCGCGTTTTTCGTGATAAACCTCTTTGGGGTCAGTATATTTATGCACCCGTTCGCTTCCGGCGATTCGCCGGGCGTCCCTATCGGCTGATAGTCGGCGCATGATTCAAAGGAATGGACGATCCCGGCGGGCAGGCGCTCGGTGACTTCAAGCCCGCAAAGCACGCTTCCGCGGTCGTTATACACCTCGACGACGTCTCCTTGCCTGACCCCGCGCTCAGCGGCGTCTTTCGCGTTCATACGGAATATCCAGTACCGGTACCCGTTTATAAGCATACGGTGCTGGTCGATATCGTTTACCGTCGAGTCTTTGCCGTCGCCCATCGTATGGAAACTGTATTTCGAGTGCGGCGACACCAGTTGCAGCTTGTATTTATCGTAAAGCTCCGACTCGGTCCCTTCCCACGACGGGATATATGTACAAATCGGCAGGCGTTCCTTGTCGTCCGGGTCGAACCTCAACAGCGACTGCGACTCGAACTCGAACTTGCCGGACGCTGTCTGAAGCCCTTCGTTGTACCTTCCGTAATGTTCCGACGGCAGGATCGTCTGCTCCGGGGTATCCCTCGGGACCCCCCGCGCGAACCATCTCATCCCCACCGGGTCGCGGTTTGTCTCCGGCAGCGGCGGCACTACGTAATAGCCCTTATCAAGGAACTGCTGCCATGTGACCCTGTCAGGCAGGTCAGTGGCGTAAAAATACCTCTTTACCCAGTCGATATCGCCGCTGCCCTCGGAAAACGCCTGCCCGAGCCCCAGCTTGTTGGCTACCGCCAGGAAGATGTCGTAATCTGATTTTGACTCCCCGAGCGGCTCTATGCATTTATGCTCGATATGTATCACGCGGTGGTTGTTTTGCAGGTACGACCTGTCGATATAGCGCGAGCAGCTCGCGAATTCGCCGATATCCCACCGCTCGAAGTTGGTGCACGCGGGCAGGATTATATCCGCGTACCTGACCTCGCTTTCCATCCAGACCGACTGGCTGACTACCGTCTCCAGCTTGTCGCTGCGGTACATCTTCGCAAACCTGTTGGATTCCGGCTGCGTGCCGAAGAAGGAGCCCCCGTACCTGTATATCATTTTAACGCCTGAATGGCCGGGCGCGGGGTATTTTACTTTTATAAACTGCCCCTGCATCGAATCGTTGCTGAAAGCGTTCGCTTCGGCGTGCCCGTCCAGTATCGCCTCTGCTATCCTGAGGCGCGGGACCGCCTGGAACTCCGAGTTGTGCGAGTTCAGCGACGGCATCCTGTTATACAGTTGGATCGCCGCTCCGGTGGCGGCGCAGTCGCCTGATATGCCCCCGTCGGAATACCCCGGGAACCAGAAGTGCGAGTCCAGCGGCGTCCCCATTTGCAAGGTCCCGAAGTTTACGCCTTCCTTTCCCATCCCCTGCAGAGCCATCAGGCAGGCCATAGCGCGGGCCCACTCCGTACCGTATGCCACGCGGCAGGCCCCGCCGAACGAGTGCATGCCCCCGCATCCGAGGTATGTCTTCCGCTTTCCCCATTCCTCTGCCAGCGCCTGTACTGTCCGTGCTTCGACGCCTGTAATTGCTTCCTGCCACACCGGCGTTTTCGGGACTCCGTCGCTTTCCCCGAAAATATATTCCTGCCACTTATCGAGACCCGTAGTCCGCTTTTCAACATAATCTTTATCATACAAACCTGTTTTCAGCCAGACATACGCTATTGCCAGCGCCATAGCCGCGTCTGTACCGGGCCTCGGCGTGATCCAGCGCCCGCCCATGAACGCCGCCGTGCTGTTCAGGTACGGGTCGATATGCACGACCGGGATGCCGAGCTGCTTCACCCACTCGCGCCGCACGGTGCCTTCCTGGCCGGCGTAATTGCCCGCCGTGGTTTCCGGGTCGGCGGACCAGAATACGATCATCTCCGCATTTTGCAGGCAATCCTCGACGGTCGAATAAGGCTCCAGCCCTCCCCTTCTGGTCGTGCTGCCGTTATGATGCACGGCGCCCCATGCGAAGCCTTCCCAGCTATCCGGGTTAGGCAGGACTTCAGTCATCCCAAGCAGGTTGACGAACCGCTTCAGAGCGCTTTGATAGTACCCTATGTTCCCCCAGTTGTGGTGCGAACTGCTGAACCCGAGGACCGCGCCCGGGCCATGGGTCCGCCTTACGCGGACCAGCTCCCCGGCTACGATATCCAGCGCTTCATCCCATGATATCCTTTCGTAACCGGATATCCCCCTGTTTTGGGGGTTCCGTTCGCCGTTCGGGTCGAAATCGACGCGCTTGAGCGGGTAAAGTATACGGTCAGGCGAGTAGACCAGCGTTTTCCAGCCCACAGTGTACGGCGCGGCTGTCGTCCTTTTCGGCGGCGTGAGTTTCTGTCCCCTTGCCGTGATAGTCCACGGCTCGGCGTCGTCTTTGTCAAAATCGATCGGGGTCACCCGGATGACCTTCCCATCGCGCACATAAACAAACAGCGGACCGCCGTTTGTACCCGTAACATAACGGGTCTCGCCGTTCGGCATTCTTGTCCCGTAGTTTTTCAGATAGAGTACGTCGAACGTGGACGCCTTCATTATCAGCGACAGGAACCATGACGCCTTTTCATCGGAACCGCCAATAAACAGCGACCCGTTTTTGAGAGCCGCGACATACGCGTCCAAGTTGCCTGTTATCTGCCCTGCCAGCACCTTGCGCGCGGTACTCTCGTCAAAGAAAATGAACTCGACTCCCGCGGGCTGCCCTGCAGTGTTTTGCCCGCCGACGTTGTAGTCCGCGCCCTTGACTTTTCCGCCTATAAATGTCAGCAGGCGCGCCCGGCTGTTGTCCCTCAGTTTCAGCAGGACTGTAGTATCGTACGCGGCCATTTCTTTCGTGAATTCCATTGAGGTTTCCGCGAACGTGTTGAGCAACTTGTCAATGTCGAAAAATTCGCCGGTTTCAAATACCTTTTTATAACTTTCGATAGTTTGCCTGAAATCTTTCACATCCATACAGCAATGAGTTCCTTTCCAAGTTCATGGTATGTTATGCCCGTCGTTCATTATAACGGTTCGCGCAGACTTTGTAAAACGTTTTCGGATATCGTAGGGCAGTATTGCAAATATATCTTGATTGTGATAGCATACTCACACATATAATTGCGGGAATGGCGGGGTCGAATGAAGAGCGTAACGATAGCCGAAAAGGAGTTCGTGTCCAGTAATAATGGTTCCAGCAAGGGTTACGCGAAAAAGGTCAGGATCGGTAGCGTCTGGTATAAAGTCTCTGCCGGAGCGTTCAACGCCCAGGCAGAGGTCGTTGCTGCGCGCTTGGCAGGATACACTAACGTAGGCGACTGCGTCAGGTATGAGATGTGTACAGTCAACGGCGATTATGCGACAATGTCGGAAGACTTCCTTGCGGGCACGGAGGACGCAGTTACCGTCAAGGGCCTTCACCTGGAAGTCATAGGCACGGCGATCGAACCTGAGATAGCGGATCTGAACGGGCATGAGCGCTTTATTTACGTTAATGATATAGTACGTCGTGCGAGGGGGTTCAGTTTGACAGAACCGTTTGTTTTCAGGCAGTTGAGCCTCTTGCTGCAGTTTGACGCGCTCGTACTGAACGAAGACAGGCATTTCAATAACGTCAAGTTCGTCAAGAAGAATGGAGCATGGGGCATGGCCGCTGCTTTCGATTTCGACTGCTCTCTCTACTCTTGCCTCGACGACCTGAGCGGTACAGCAAGGTATCCCAAGCCGGCGCTGCCGTTCTACCTTTCGCATGATGAACAGTTGGAATGGCTCTATTCCATGTCCGGGGACAGGCTCGAAGTGCGCCCGTTTGACGTCGCCGAAGTGACGAGCGGCGTATGGGACGAGCGGCATCGTATTGGAAAGCGGGAAGTCGAGGCTTATTTGGCGGATATATCTGAAAGGGCGGGGCGCTATGGGCAGATATGACTGCGCATTCAGCTACTATCGGGGCGGGGTAAAAACTGCCGACGTCACTATAAGCAACGGCGTCGTCACGACTACTCCTTTCACCGAAAGTAAAGAATTATTGCCGTTTGGCTTCGTTGCTGACAGGAACGTCAGCAGGAAAGTCATAGACGCTTTTTACGAGCGGCACTGCGTGCCGCGCCACCGGGCGAACATCCGCGACTTTCTTGACAGCTATGGGCTGGAGGCGTACGATGCATATGAGATTTGCCGCGTCACCGGCGGTGTAATGGCCGACAACGACTCGCGCATAGAATGGACAGGCTGATATATTATGCGAATCGTCCTCCTCTCCCGCAGATCTGACGAGAGGACCGGTGGAGCAGCAAGTTATCATTTGGAGGGAACAGAACATGTCAAACAAGCTTACCGGCGCTTGCGTTTTCGCCCAATCCGGCGGGCCGACGTCGGTTATCAACGCCAGCGCGTACGGCGTCATAAGGACAGCGCTCGACGCCCCGGAGATCACAAACGTTTACGGCGCCGCGCACGGGGTCACAGGGATCTTAAACGATATACTGTACGACCTTGCGAAAGAGGACGACAATGAGCTCAAACTACTGATGAACACCCCATCCTCCGAGCTCGGCGCGTGCAGATACAAGATAAAAAATGAAGAAGAACTGCATCGTATATATGAGATATTCAAAAAGTATGACATACGCTATTTCTTCTACAACGGCGGCAACGATTCCATGGACACCTGCCTTAAAGTCAGCGAGTTTCTGGAAAAAAACAATTACGAGTGCCGCGTGATCGGAGTGCCGAAAACAATCGACAACGACCTTGAGGGCACAGATCATTGTCCGGGTTACGGCAGCGCCGCTAAATACATTGCAACGGCGGTCGCGGAAGTCCACAAAGACACTAAAGTTTACGACACGGGCACGGTGACTATCGTCGAAATAATGGGCCGCAACGCAGGCTGGCTGACAGGCGCATCCGCCCTCGCGGGCCTGTGCGGCGCCCCGCCGGACCTTATCTTTTTGCCGGAGATAACATTTAACATGGAAACGTTCCTCGGCAGCGTCGAAGATGTATATAAAGCGAACAACCATTGCCTCGTGGCGGTATCCGAGGGGATCCGCTATACCAACGGCAGGTTTGTGTCCGAAGCTGAAACCTCCGCGACCGACGGGTTCGGGCACGAGCAGCTCGGCGGGCTGGCGTTCACGCTCGCGCATCTTGTCAAGAGGAAGACAGGCGCGAAAGTACGCGGGATAGAACTCAGCCTCCTGCAGCGCTGCGGCGCGCATCTGGCGTCGCAAACAGATATCGACGAAGCTTTCCTCGCCGGGAAATCCGCGGTCGAATACACGCTTTCAGGCGGGACCGGGAAAATGGCCGCGTTCGCCCGCGAAGACGCCGGCGGCGCATACCGCAGCAACATTGTCTTCAGGCCGTTATCCGAATGCGCGAACTCAGAAAAGAAAGTCCCCCGCGAGTGGATAAACGAGGCGGGCAACTATGTTACGCAGGAGTTCATCGACTACGCGCTGCCGCTTATCCAGGGAGAAAACAGCCGGAAACTTGAAAACGGCCTCCCCCGCTTCGCAAAACTGAAGAAAATCCGAGTCGAGGTATAAAGGCAGACTGTTCAAGGGCAGCTCAGATTTCACTCCGGCGCAGTGTTATCTGTATACGCTTGCTAAAGCAAAGAAAGGAGTTCTTAATCATGGGGTCAAATTATAAGCATGTATTCGAGCCAATCACAATCAGGGGGGTGGATTTTAAAAACAGGGTCACGCTCGCCCCGCCGTCGCCGAATCTTGCCAGTGAAGACGGCCTTGTCACAAAAGACTTCGTGAACTGGTTCCGCATGTTCGCACGCGGCGGAGTCACAACTCTGTTTGTCGGCAACTGCTCGATCGACATAGAGGAATGCAAAGACGAAGCCTACCAGCTCAACCTCATAAGCGACAGGAGCATTTTGCCGCTCACCTGGTACGCCGACATGTGCAAGGAATATGATTGCCATGCGTCGCTTGAAATCAACCACAACGGCGAAAACAGCGCGCCGGAGGACGTCGGGGACCTGCGTTTCTCCTCCTCCGCCTTCATCTCCGCCACGGAGCGCGCCCGCGCGAAGCGGCTGGGGCGCGACCCGATCCCATGCATAGAGATGACACACGCGAAAATCGAGGAAACCATCGAAAAATACGCCATGGCGGCATACCGCATGAAACGCGCCGGGATGGACATCGTCCTTGTACACGGAGGGCACGGCAATCTGATCGCGCAATTCACAAGCCCCCTGTACAACAAAAGGACGGACGAGTACGGCGGTTCTACCGAAAAACGCGCCCGGTTCGCCATCGAGGTCTGCAAAGCGATACGTGAAAAATGCGGCGAGAATTTCGTCATAGAAATGCGCATGTCCGCGGACGAGATAGCGGACGGCGGCATGCACATAGACGAGACCATCGAGCTTCTGGGGTACCTCAAGCCATATATCGACATCGCCCACATGTCGGCGGGCATCCACAGCGACTTTGAGATGAAATATTACCGCAACTGGTGCCAGAATTTCATGATGGAGCGCGGCTTCAACGTGCATTACGCCAGGAAAATCAAACAGGCCCACCCCGACCTGCTTGTAAACACCGTAGGATCGATAGTCAGTATCGATATGGCGGAGGAAATAATCGGCAGCGGCGGGGCTGATTTCGTTGCGATGTGCCGCCCGCTGATGGCCGACCCCGACATGCCGCGCAAATACGCGAACAATAAGCCGGAAGACCGCCGCCCCTGCCTCCGCTGCGACGCATGCACCGGCCACCTGTTCATACCCAAACCGATATACTGCGCCGTCAACCCCATGTCTTTCATGGCAAGGGACCTTGTCGACGGCCTCGTGCCGAAAGCGCCGGTAAAGAAAAAAGCAGCCGTCATCGGCGGCGGGCCAGCCGGAGTTACGGCGCTTACAACGCTCATCGACCGCGGCCACGACGTCACGCTGTATGAGAAAACCGGCAAAATCGGCGGTAACGTCATCGGCGCCGCTCTGCCCCCGTTCAAAATCGACTGCCAGGATTACCTAAAATGGCTCGAAAGGCAAGTCGAGACAGCGCCTGCAAGGATACTCATGAACACCGAGGCGACAAAAGAACTGCTGGACAAAGAAAAATACGACGCGCTTATTATAGCGGTCGGCGCCGAGCCGGTATTCCCTGATCTCCCCGGAGTCGGCAAACCGCATGTCAGCTGGGCTGCCGACGCAGAGATGGGCAAAACGCCCGTCGGCAATAAAATCGTCGTCGTCGGGGCAGGTTCCGTCGGCCTTGAAGCGGCGATCGATTTCAGGCGCATGGGGAAAGACGTCGAAGTCATCGAGCTTCTTGACAAGGACTCGGCTATGATGGCGCTGTTCAGGAGCGCCAAACTCGCCGCCCGCGAATTCCCGTCGATTTTGGCAAGCGAGGGCATCCCGGTACATTACAGCATGAACCTCATCGGGATCCTCGACGACAAAGTCGTCTGCGAAGAGATCGCCACAGGGAATAAGGTCGAACTCCCGGCCGACACCGTGCTCATCGCGGTCGGCATGAAACCGCTGCATGACGTCGCCGCCTCCATGCGCCGCTGCGCGCCGGAAACGGAAGTCCATATAGTCGGCGACGCCAAAGAAGTCGGCAACATCTGCACAGCGGTCAACGCCGCCTTCCAGGCGGCGCTGCACGTGTAGTTATTTTGTGGTAAGAAAAGCAACAGCTCAGGGGTATCCGTTAAACTGATTTTTTGAAGCTCAAAAAGCCGTGTGTTGCTATATTTACAGTCGCCACCGCTCCGCTACAAAGAATCGCTTCAAAAAATCAGTTTAACGGATACCCCCGAGCTGTCAATCTAGCTGAATCTTCCCACTCTAACGGGCTTTTTCAGCGCCCTTATTTCTCCGGTATCGACCTTTATCGCCCTTTCAGGGCATACGTCGACGCATTTCCCGCATTTCTCACAAAGCTTATCGTCGATGACGTGAATGAAGCCGCCCTGGCCGTCTATAGCCTCCTCCGGGCACTCGTCCGTGCAATCCCCGCAGCCTGTGCAAAGAGAAGGGTCGATGACATATTTCACCAGCCCGGAACACTTCCCTTTATCGCACCTCCTGCCAATGACATGTTTTTCAAACTCCCCGCGATATACTTCAACAGCGCTCATTATGGGATCGACCATATTCTTACCGAATGCGCAAAGCGCGCCGGCGTGAATGATGGGGCAGATATCCTCGATGAGCGCTATATCGTCGCGGTTTGACCGCCCTTTTGTAATATCAGACAAAACAGCGCTGAGCTGCCAGCTCCCATCCCTGCACATAACGCATTTTGCGCAGGAAATCTCACGTATGCCCGAGTATAAACCGGCAAGCTCGTCTATCACGCAGTCTGTTGGGCTAAAGACTCTGATGCTGTCATGCTCATACGAGAATCTGACCTTCAAACCCTCAAGCATATCGCCGCTTAACACACTTCCGCATATGCCGCCGATGAGGATCGGCCGGCCTGTATCATGCTCATTCAGCAAAGCGGACATCGGCGACCCGATAGCCGCTTCCATTATTACCGTGCCGCCGTCTGTGCCGCCGCTTGAACCTACGCTTGTGCCGCCGCTTGTGATAGATATTAGCTTTGTTAGTTCCGCGTCCGGAGCCAATGACAGCCGCCCGGCTTGATATGCGGTCTCTCCGTCTATGACCAGTGTCGGGCAGCCATGGTATCCGTATGAAATATAGCTGTTGTCACTGCCTCCATTGACGCAATTGCGGGCGGCGTCACTTTTGATGTTACCGCCGTTGATACAATTGCGATTGTAATCATGTTCCGCGCGGTTTACGCGTATTAAGCCCGTATCCATGACGGAAAACAGCGCCGTCTCATCTCGCAGGACAGGCGAGGCGGGGCCGCTTATCATGCTGACTTCGGCGCCGGTCACAGCTCGGACCATGCCATAAAGTTTGTCCGCTTCCGTTTCTCCGCTGTAAATAACGATCTCACGGCATCCGCCCGCTCCCGCGAGCGCCGCTATACCCGCGGCTGCCGTATCGGTATAATGCTCCGATACATAGGCGTTTATCTGAGCAAAGCCGTCGTCACCAGCAAGGTTGACGATCAGGACAGCATGCTCCCTTAATCTCATGTCCTCAATATAAGGCAGCAAATGTACGCCATTTTTATCAGTCAGCAAAGAAACCGCCTGGATAAAGTCGTTTGAATTCATAATACTCCCTCGGAATATGAATAATCAGTCCAGAACCTCTGCGGCGATATATCCAGCCGGAGGTCGCATTGGAGGCACCGCCCGGCTTCGCAAGCAGCCTGCTCGCTATTGAAGCCAAAATCCATAGCGTCAAAACCGAGTACCCTTTCAGCGGGCGGGAGTATTTCCGCCTCATTGCGCGCAAGCCCGCCAAACCCTTCTTGCTTCCCCAAGTATGGATCCCTCACCTGCAATGGCGCCGGATGTTCGTCGATATCCCCGTCCCCGCCCAGGAAGACGTCTATCATCGAAGCCGCAGTCCTGGCGCCCGCGATCGCCTTGATAACGGAAGCCGTCCCGGTTGCCGCGTCCCCCGCCGCAAAAACGCCCGGTACGCTTGTCATATGATCATCTGAAACCGCGACCCTTCCGCCCCGGCCCATCTCAACACCAAACCCGGCGTCTGTGCCCGGACGCTGCCCGACCGCGAAAATGACCGAATCCGCCTCGATGATCTCTTCACTGTCGGGGACCGTTTCGATAACGCTCTTCCCGTTCTCGTCGAAGTAAAAACCCGATACCGAAGCCAGTTTCATACCGGTGACCAGCCCGTCTTCTCCGGTGATCTCCAAAAACGTCTTGCTGTTATGTACAATTACTCCTTCTTCCTCCGCCCATATGCGCTCCTCAAAGGTCGACGTCATACTGTCAGCGGCTTCTAGGCACGCGATATGGACTTCAGCAGCCCCCAGTCTCCGCGCGACCGCCGCGCAATCGAAAGCCACACTGCCGCCGCCGAGTACCATTGTCCTGCCCAATCCTGATTTTAATGCTTCCCCGTTTTCCGAAGCCTTAAGGAACTCCGTTCCGATAAATACTCCGCGCAAGTCAGCCCCCGGTATCGGCAATTTGACTCCGTTGTGCGCGCCGATGGTCACTAAAACAGCGCCAAAGCCTTGCTCAAGTAATGCCGGCGCGTTTTCGATCTTTTTATTTTCTTCCAGAACTACTCCTTGAGCAAGTATTTCATTTATTTCTCTGTCCAGTTCTTCCCTCGGGAGCCTGTGTTTAGGTATCCCGTACCGCAGCATTCCGCCTGCGCGCCCGTTTTCTTCAAAAACGGTGACCCGGTGGCCTTTCCGGACGAGGAAATACGCCGCCGTCATCCCGGCGGGGCCCGCCCCGACTACCGCAACGCTTCCGCTTGCGGTTTGATGCGCTTTTGCTTCAGGCGCTGTTCCGCAGGCGCTATCTTGCGCCCGGTTTTGCATAATATTTTGCGACGTCTGCTGCGCCGCGTTCTGCGCCGCCTGCTGTGCCGCTTTCTGCGCCGCCTGCTGTGCCGCCTGTTGCGGCGTGTGCTGTGCCTCGTGTCGCGCTGCGTTCTGCGCCGCCTGCTGCGCCGCGTATCGTTTCAGATTTCTTATGCTTACAGGGTGGTTGATATTACTCCTTTTACATTCCGGCTCGCAAGGGTGAGTACATACATACCCTAATGCGACCGGGAAAGGAGCCTTTTCACGGACGACTTCTGCGGCGGCGGCAAACTCGCCTTCGCGGATATATCTGATATAACGCGGCACGTCGATATGCGCCGGGCACGCGCCACGGCATGGCACAAGCGCCTCTTCACGGGTCTTGCCCTCCATTTTCGCCGCTATCGCTTCATGCTCGCGGATCGAGCCTGTCGGGCAGACGTCGACGCATGCCGCGCAAAATCTGCACCCTGCATCCGAAAGGCTGTCCCCGTCCACAACGACTCGCATACGCCCTTTGACTTTTTCAAAGCGGATCGCTCCGACTCCGCGCATATCGGCGCAAGCCCTGACGCATCGCCCGCAGAGTATACAACGGTGCATCTCATGCAAAATCACAGGGTTGCTGTCGTCAGCCGCGATCACCAGCTTGTTCTCCCGCAGCTTGCGCCCCGTGTCGCCGACGTACTGCGAAATCGTTTGAAGCTGGCATTTCCCGTACTTCGGGCATCCGGTGCATTCGGACGGGTGGGTTTTGAATATAAAATCACAGGAAAGCTTGCGGACTTTCTCCGCAAGCTCGTCGCGCGTATCGATATCCATGCCTTCCGCGACTATAGTTGAGCACGCCATGGATACCCCGCCCGCGCCCTTTATCTTTACGGCGCACATCCCGCAAGCGCCCGCCGGCGCGAGGCTCTCATGCCCGCAAAGATGCGGGATATAGACGCCGTTGTCAAGCGCGGCTTCAAGTATAGTCCGCCCGGGTTCCGCCTCGGCGGCTTTTCCGTCGATCGTGAAAGTTATCTTTTCCATATCAGCCTTTTTTCCGTGTCAATTGAGAACCTCTATTAACTACACAAAGTGTCATTCTGAGCTTGCGAAGAATCTCCAAGCGCCTGTACTGCAATGCATTGAGATCCTTCACAAGCTCAGGATGACAAAACCAGAGGTTTTTAGGGACACTCAATTACTATTCTTCGTCCGCACTCTGTTCATCCGGGCTTTCACCTGTATGAGTTTCCTCCGGGGGCGGGCCCGCCACCAGCTTGGCTCGTTTTTCGGCGCTTTCCGCCTGAAGCCTGTCGATAGTAATAGCCAGCAGTAATATGACCCCCAATGAAATGTTTTTCAGGTTCTGGCTCATATTCAGAAGCGTCATGCCGTTGTTTAAAAGCCCGATTATCAGTACGCCGACGACCATGTTATTGATCTTACCGCCGCCTCCGCCCATCTTGATGCCGCCGAGCATTGCCCCCGCCATAATCGTGAATTCCGCGCCGACCCCGGACTGCGAGCTCACCGCGCCGATCCTGCTGGCGTTCAGGAACGCGCCCAGCGCCGCGAAGACGCCGGCCGCTGAAAACACAAGTATCCGCATTTTCCCCACCGAGACGCCTGAAAGGGCTACCGCGTCCGGGTTGGACCCAAGCGCGTATATGTTGCGGCCGAAATAGGTCTTGTTCAATATAAAGGCGCCGACAGCTACGATCGCTATCATAATGAATATCGCTACCGGGAGGTAATACGAGCCGAATGTGATGTTGTATTTCCCAAGAAGAGTAAACGTCTCGTCGAACGCCCTGAGCGTTTTTGAGTTTGAAAGCTCAAACGAGACGCCGTTGAGGATATACTGCGTGGCAAGGGTGATGATAAACGGGAATACCTTCAGCCTCGCGTAGATCACACCGTTGAACGCGCCGAGAATTATTCCCGACGCGATGCCGGCTATTATTATCAGAACCGAGTTAGCGCCGCGCTGCGCCAACATGCCCATTATGATCGAGATTGTGGACAGTTGGAAGCCCGTGGAAAGGTCTATAGCCCCGCCCAGCATGATAAACGCTATCCCGACGCCGGTCACCAGAAGGTAGACATTCTGGTTGATGATGTTGGTCAGGTTCTGCGGGTTCAGGAAGTTGCCCCCTGTCCCGACCGCGAAAGCTATGACCAGCAGCACCAGAACGATATACATTATGTAATCTTTTAAAATGAATGTAACAGATTTCTTTAATCCGGGCATATATCCATCCCCCTTCCGGAAGCCAGTTCCAGGACGGCTTCCTGTGAAAACTCGCCGCGCTCCAGCTCCCCGGCCATTTCATGCTCCGCGAAAACGACTATCCGGTCTGACATCCCCAAAAGCTCCTCCATGTCCGACGTCACCATTACTATCGCTTTGTTCTCCGCGCACAGTTCATTCATCAGCTCGTATATCTCATGCTTTGCCCCGACGTCGATCCCTCTGGTCGGCTCGTCAAATATCATTATTTCCGTCCTTGCGGCCAGCGCTTTCGCTATTACGACTTTTTGCTGGTTGCCTCCGGACAGGTTGAGGACCTTTTGAGAAAGGCTTGGCGTCTTTATTCGCATCCGTGACGAGTATTCGGCGGAAATTTCGTTTTCCTTTTTCGTGTCCACGATGCCGAAACGCGAGATTTTCTTAATTACATTATATGTAATGTTCCATCTGACCGACTCCATCAAGAAGCAGCCCTCGCGCTTGCGGTCCTCCGGTATGAGGCCTATCCCGCCGGCGAGAGCCTGCCTTGGCGACTGGATATTCACGGGCTTGCCGTTGACAAGCACCTGCCCCCACTGGCGCCGCTCCGCGCCGTAGGCAACCTTCATGATCTCGCTGCGCCCCGCTCCGACGAGCCCGGCGACGCCCAGCACTTCCCCGCGCCTCGCTTTTAGGCTGATGTTCTTTACGCCGTTCCCCGTAAGGTTACGCAGTTCCAGGGCTACCTCGCCCGGCGAAGTGCCGCGGCGCGGGTATTGGTCGCTCAGCTCGCGCCCGACCATGAGCCTTATAAGCTCCTGCCGGTTCGTCGCGGCGACGTCCATCGTAGTGATATATTTCCCGTCGCGCAAAACCGATACGCGGTCTGCAATGCGGAATATCTCGTCCAGGCGGTGTGATATATAGATGACAGTGGCTCCATAGCCTTTCATCTGCGCGATTATATTGAATAGTATGTTGGTTTCCGTGACAGTCAGAGGAGCGGTCGGTTCGTCCAGTATCAGGATCCTCGCGCTCTTCGTCACCGCTTTGGCTATCTCGATGATCTGCATCTGCGCCGAGGTCAGGTTTCTGACCAGCGCTCTGGGGTTTATATCTATGCCGAATTGGTCAAAAACGTCCTGCGCGACTTTGTTCATAGTCTTTTGGTTGACCAGTTTGCCGTACCTTTCCCCATAGCATATATTCTCCGCCGCCGAAAGGGTGTCTATGAGGTTGAACTCCTGATATATGCACTCGATCCCGTGATGCCTGGCAAGCGCGGGAGTCATGGCGGAATAACTGTTGTGCTGGACGGTTATAGACCCTTTTTCGGGCTGGATAGCGCCTGTTATCGCCTTGATAAACGTCGATTTGCCCGCGCCGTTTTCACCGACAATGGCGTGCACCTCCCCGGCCCTGAAGGACATCGACACGTCGTCCAGCGCGACGACGCCCGGATAAAGCTTCGTAATGTGACCTAAAGACAGTACATTTATCTCTTCCGGCAAACTGTATAACCTCCCTACCTGCTGCGGTTCCGTGGGGTATCCCTGAACCGCTGCCTTTCCCGGTCATTATATACTTTATTTTTTATAATACTAGTACAACCGGGGGGAAATGTGAAGTACGCACAAAATACTCAGGCTATTAGGAAAAAGTATAGTAACTGTCAAAAACGTAACTATCAGAGTTATTACTGCGTACTTTACAAAAAAAGGCTTACATGGTAAAAGAAAATTAGACATTTTAGATAAATCACTGTATCTATCCAGTGCCGGTGAGGATGAAGTTTTTGATTCCGGGCACAAGGCGCTGACTACAATCACTCGTAAAAGGCGGACTCTGTTTATGAAAGCTGTAAAGTATCACGGGCCCCGGAACCTTGAACTGGTAGAGATACCGAAACCGACGCCGGGCCCGGATGAGGTTTTGGTCAAAGTAGTATATTGCGGCATATGCGGCACCGACATACACGCCTATAAGATGCCGGGCATCTTCAATTGGGAGCTCATACTCGGGCATGAGGCTGTCGGTATTGTCGAGACTATAGGTAAAGGCGTCGAATGCGTCATGCCCGGCGACAGGGTAGCGGTCGGACCGCCGGGCGATTGCGGAGAGTGCTACTCCTGCAATACAGGCAACCCAAACACCTGCCCCAACGGTTTCCCGAACACGCTCGGCATCGGGCCGGGCACCCAGGGCGCTTATGCGGAGTATGTGCTGTCAAAGTACCCGAAAAACGAACTGTTCAGGATACCGGACGGCGTTAAGATGGAAGACGCCGTATTGTTCGACCTCCTGGGCGTGGGGTTCCACGCCGTGCGCCGCTCGACACTCCGTTTGGGCGACAGCGCTGTAGTATCCGGCTGCGGCTCCATCGGTCTGGGCGTGATACTGTGCGCAAAGCTGGCGGGGGCGTCGCCGATCATCGCTTTCGCCACCAGGGCGCCCAAGAGACAGCTGGCGCTTGAGTGCGGCGCCGACTTTGCGTTTGACCCGGCGGTCCCGGAAGATGTGGAAAAAGCCAAAGCCCTCCTCGCGTATTCGGCAGGTGCGCAGGTTTGCTTTGAAGCCGCCGGGGCGCCGGACTCCGTCGGAATGTGCATCGACCTGTGTATGCCGAGCGGCCAGGTCGTAATGATCGGCAACGACGGCAGACCGTTCCCGCTGCTGACCGGCGCGCTGGGCCCAAGGCAGCTCGATTTGCAATTCTCGTTTACTTACACAAAGGAAGAGATCGTCAAGCTGTTCGACCTCCTGAAAAACGGCAAACTGGACGTCTCGGCTTATACGAGGGTAGTGATCCCGCTTGAAGATACGTTGCCATACATGGAAAAACTGGCGAACAGCGAGTTGAGCGTCGCGCGCGTACTGCTGAAGCCGAACAGTTGAGTAAAATGCTTCCGGCTGCTTTTGAAGCAAGGCACAGCTCCTGATGAAAGGACGGTCATAATAATGAGCAGTATACCGATCAAGCCGCTGCATGTGGGTATAAGCGTCGCGGATATGGAAGCCTCCATCGCATGGTACAGGGAGTTTTTGGGTTTTGAGGTGGTATACGACGCATATATGCCTCCGTTGAAGGCCCGCATAGCGTTCATCAGTAACGGGGATTTTGAACTGGAACTGTTCCTTCACGACGATAGCATCCCCCTCCCTCCGGAACGTCTCATGCCGAACAGCGACATACAAACACAGGGCACAAAGCATGTATGCTTCGCCCATCCGGACGTCAACGGTTTTTTGACGGACTTGAAAGCCCGGGGCGTCGAAGTCGTCCTCGGCCCACAGGTAATGCCGGACGGCAAGACGATGGGCTTTATACACGACAATAACGGCACGCTGATCGAATTCATTCAGCCGCTCGACTGATTACTGAGAGGTGCATACGCTTTGAGTGAGAAAGACCTGACCGGAATAATCCTGAAAAACGAAGCCAGAGGCGAAGTCGAAAACCTGATGGGCAGATACGCATACATGCTGACCGCCGGGAAGTATGACGACATATGCGGGCTGTTTACGCGCAACCGGCCCGACGTCCGCGTTGAGATGAACTGGGGCGTATACGACGGGTATGCGGGTGTTTTGCGCTGTTACGCCAACTACCACAAAAACGAGATATGCGGCCCGGGCGTAATGGCGGTCCACGCGCTGTCTACGCCAGTTATCGAGGTAGCCGGCGACCTCGGGACAGCCAAAGCGGTGTGGATTTCGCCGGGTCACATAACCGGGGGTATGTTCTCACATGATAAGGAGCTCCGCGCTCACTGGGCCTGGATGCGTTACGGCTGCGATTTTATCCGCGAAGAAGATGGCTGGAAGATATGGCATCTGCACGTATATGGTATGTTCATGTCGCCGTTTGATAAAAGCTGGGTAGACCTGGGCGACGCTCACGAGATGCCGGAGTTCCCGCCGGAATACGCCCCCGACCGCCCGTCGTCGTACTCATGGGTTTACTCGCCGGACGCCTGTACCGAATATGTGCCGGCGCCGCCAAAGCCTTACGAGACTTTCGACCCGGCGGACGAGTACTAGGTAAACTCAGGAGTTTCAAACAATTTTTTAAATAAGGAGAAATGAAAAATGAAGAGGACACTGGCATTGATTCTTGCAATCGCTTTTTGCCTGACCCTGCTTGCCGCATGCAACAACAGCAAAGATCCGGCGCCGTCGTCGCCTGCCGGGCAATCTCCGGCTTCGCAGCCCCCGGAGGCGCAGCCGCCCGCGTCGCAATCTCAGGGTTCACAGGCCCCTGCTCCGGCCCCGGCAGCGCCTTCAGACGGTTCGTTTGCCTGGAACGGTAAGAAAGAAGTATGGTCTGTGCTGCCAACGACCCAGGCCGAGGGGCTTGTTATCATCAACGACTCCATGGGCGCGGTGCTTCAAGCTCAGGGCTGGGAGTACGCAAAGAAAGACGCCGAAGGCAACCCCGGAAATCAGGTCACGTTTATCGAGGACGCCATCGCTTCCGGTAAGGTCGGCGCAATCATGTGCGCGGCTATGGCTGTCGACCTGCTCAAGGACGTTGTGGAAAGAGCGATCGACTCCGGGATAATAATGGTATTCCTGGGCGCTACTCCAAAGGATTATGAGATAAACGGGCTCGTATATACCTCTTACGCCCTTACGGGGCTATACGCCATTGAAATGGTCGAAGCATGGGCAAGGGGGAACTCCCCGCCGTCCGACAGCAAGGGTATCCCTGTGGCGCTTGACGTTTATGACGACATCGAGGACGGGCAGTTCCGATCCAACGCGTTCCGCGACAGGACGGCCTCGTCGGATATACTGTATGTTTACAATACCAATGTTTCATATGGCGACGACCCGGTGAACAAGGGCTATGCATGGGCCGAGAACATGATGACTGCAAACCCCGATCTTCGTATTTTCGTGTGTTATGAGCCGGAATGCATGGTGGGCGCAGTCTCATACCTCAATGACTACTGCGACGCGAAGAACATCGCCAAAACGGAGTTTTGCGTAGTGAATTGCTACGAGGACGACTCCGCCCACGCGGAGTACGAAAAGGCAAATGCGGCCCCGTCCTCCACCGTCTATAAAGGGTATGTAACATACGGCGACAGCCTTGAGTCTGTCGGGCAGGCGCTTGCGACTATCATTTTGGGCGCATCGGACGGGAGCTGGCCGTTCAACCAGATATTCTGGGATTCCATCCACAGCTACCCTGCCGGTTTCAACTTCGTCGGCGAATGGAAGATGGGCGACCCGAACCCGGCTGAGATCTACCAATACTAAACCCTCCAAAACAAGAAAAGAGGTTGCTGCTTCATTGTGAGGCCGCAACCTCTTTTCTATTGGGTTTGCGTGCGGATTGCGGGGCGCGGGGCTCTTCCGGCAGCCGGAAAATACGAAAGTCTGTTGTGAAAAAAGTAAAGTAACCGCTAAAAACAGTAGTATCAGATAATAATGTGCGTACTTCACAAAAACCGCCCTTCGTGCTTAAATATTACTGTTAATAATGCACTAATAATAAGGAGGCATTACTGTGAAAAAAACTTTGAAATCCAGGCAAATCCTATCCCTGCTGCTTATGCTCGCTATGTTGTTGTCTTTGAGCGGTATAACAGTGTTCGCGGCTCCGGAGGAGCCGGAAGTTCCAATTATTCTTCTGGAAGAGTCGGATGAGTTGCTCGAAGAACCGGAAACGTCCACGGAAGTTCCGGTAGCATTACTTGATGCGCCGGAAGCATCCGCGGAAGAACCGGCATTTCTTGACGGCGACGCTATTCTGGATCTTGAGTCGGGCGAGACAGCGTACCCGGGCGGCGTCGTCATCACCGACCTTCCCGCTTCATGGACTACTCCTTCCAACGCAATGACCACCACGCAAGGAACAAACGGGCTTATAACCATGACGGTAGACGGCGTGGAGTTTAAAATCGAGGCAAAAGGATACGACGGAGACGTCGTATTCACCGTGACGCCAACGCTGATAGCCAGCGGCAGCACAATAACCAGTACCGGCCGCGGCAACTATAACCCGCAGCGCTACCGCACAGGCATGTACTTTGACCAGAACGGGCTGGACCTTACGAAGTCCGTAGCCAGCGCAGCCGATCAAAGCAAGGTCGATACGGACGCGCAAGTCATCGACGGGCTCGAGATCAATAGCGGGAACTATGACGAGCGTGACGGCTCGCCGCAGTTCTCGGGCCTTGTATTTAACGGCAGTTCTGCTTACGAGGTCAAAAACAGCACGATCAACCTTTACAGTGACGCCGACGGCAACCCTTGGTCGTCCAGTGATTTCTCCGGGCTCGGCACAGCCGTCCTGGTCGCCAACGGCGCGAAAGTCGCGTTTGACAACGTGGACATCCATACGACCGGCGTCGGTAAGCCGGCTCTGATCACCTCTGCTGCTTCATTCCTGTTCAGAAATTCATCCTACAACGTCGAGGGCGGCACGTTATATGACACATACCGGAGCGGAGCAGACTTCAACAGGATGATGAGCCCGCCATGGGTGCTCGGCATCGGCGGCAATGCCCGCGGCGCCAATCTGATGGGCAGCAACTGCGTCCAGGCTTTTGTCGACAGCAGCATGACTTCCGACGGCTGGGCGGTGATCTCCACGGAGAGCGGTGGCGGCGTGATCAGCGCGATAAACTGCGATCTGACTATGACCGGCCCGACGGGCTATGGAACTTACTCGATAGGCAGCACGGCGCAGAATTTCTTTGGTTGCACATTTGACACAGCCACCTACGCTGTGATATTCCGCGGAAACGCGGGCGTAAGCTTCCAACCTTACTACAGGAACCAGGCCATTGACGTTGGTTCGGGCGACAGAGGCTTTGCGGGCGTCACAAGCGCCACGACCGCCGCGAAGACTGATTGCAGTATCGACTCCCAAATCGGCTTTATGATCCATGGCGGCGGCCGCCTGACTCTCGATGACACTGACATCACGACCAGGAACGCGGCGTTCCTGCAAAAAGCAGGCAGCACGACCGTGACGATGGACGGCGGTTCTATCGCGTCCGATGAAGGCGTGATACTGCAGATAATCGACGATGACGACCCGCCGATCGGGACGTACAGCGGCTCGGACGCTTACGGCTCATTCGGTAACCCGTGCTTCAACACCTACTACACCGAGTCTGCGGGCTGGCAGGTACCGTCCACCAGCAGTTCTGTTTCCGGCGGGTTTACCGGTACGTTCACAAATATCGCGCTCAAGGGCAATATGTACAATGCCTCCGGTTACCGCACACAGACCCGCAACGAGAATACCGGTAATATAACCAACAGCAACCCGGCAGCCCAGAACATGAATATCACGCTGGGTCAGGGCGCGACGCTGGAAGGCGCGATCTCCACATCCCGCCCGGCTCATGTCTGGATGGTATGGGAAGACGCCCCCGGCGCGAACGCGCAGAACGGCTACTACCGTTACGCTACGCCGGCCGACGCAGCTTCGATCACAGCCCTCGGCGAAGGCAGGGCCTTTGAGGAGTTGGTCGCAGGCGGAATCACTTATCTCCACGCCACCTCATACCGGGAGTGGGACTACTATAACCAAGGCCACGTGGTGAACGACCTCGGCGTATTCAACACAAGGGCGACAGCGAATGTCACGCTCACAGGAGACGCGGTCTGGACTGTCACCGGCGACTGCTACCTCACAAGCCTGACGATCGGCGCGGACGCTGCGGTCAAAGCGGCGGCCGGTACGGTTCTCACGATGACTGTTAATGGCATTGAGACACGTATCGAATCCGGCAAGAGCTACGCCGGCGCCATAGTCCTCGCCGTAAGGTCGCCTATACTTTACTTCAACCAGAGCAGCGCGCTGACGACCACGCCCACGACTCACGGCGGCCCCGGCACACCCACTGTAGAACCGGTCAGAGTGGGCGCGTATGTAAACGGCGGGCTCGTAGATGCGTACTCAGTACCGTCCGCCATCATCAGCGGCGCGGTTTCGGCGACAGGCATAAGCGATGTTGTAATAAACTCGCAAAATGATAAGTTCAACGGGATAATAATACACAACACCGGTACGGCGGCTGTGCCGTATGAAGTAAATGACGTCAACATCACGCTCAACGGCCTCGGCGGAGACGACTTCCGCGGCTGGGGCGCAGGAATACTCACAACCGGAAATTCTGTTGTCGAGGTCAACCGCGCCTATATCGACTCGACAGGGGCGATCCGCACGACGATAGCTTCAAACGGAGGGGCCGGCGCAAAGCTGACGGTCAACGATTCCGTACTCATAGCGCGCAGTTCCGACGAGTCTTCACAGGAGTTCAAGGACCTCACCGTCCCGATGATGAAGCGCGTCCCGTGGGCGCTTTCACTTGAAGGTAATGTCCGCGCCGTGAACATCCTCGGGAGGACGGAGGCGACGTTCAACGACAGTATCGTCGTATCCGACGGCTGGGGCGCCTTGTCTACAGACAGCGGTTCGGCAGGGACCCGCGCGCTTACGACCAATAACGTTTTTGCCGGCATCGGAACTCTGGAAGCCGCGCAGGAAGGCAAGGACTACGACTATGTGAAGAATGTAAACGGCGTTGACTACGGCTTCACGATGGGCGGAAGCGGATACGGGAGCTACTCAGACCAGGGCGTCATAAACGAGTATAACGACTCGGTCATAATGGTTCCTGACGTAGCGATGATCCATGCCGCAGGGGCGTCAAGTTCAATATTCAATAACAGCGACATAACGACCAACCGCTTTGGCGCCATATTCCACGGCGGCGGCCTTGCCGGAACCAGCAACGGCTATATGAACGTAAACGGCGGGTCATGGGACGTCGGGCAATCTATGTTCCTGTTGAGGGCCAGCCAGGGGGCGACCGGCGTCGCGCCGAACATAACGGTCGACGGCGCGGATATCACAATTCAAAACGACCCCGAAAAGAACTATGACGGCATACTCATTCAGCTCATCGAGTCCGACGACGCAGGCAGCCCGGTCGAAACGCAATGGACAATACCGGTTGCCGAGAATAACTGGTCACTGATCCAGCCCACAACGAACACCTCCGCAACCACAAGGGCGACATTCAAAAACCTGAGTGTCGAGGGCGATATATTCAACGCCCGTTACTCGAGGAGGCAAATACTCGACGTGACCTTTGACAATGCGGCGATCACCGGGCTTATCACATCTTCGAACGCGAATCATGTCTATGCCGATGGCACGGCTATCCCGGGCGGGACCGTGATGTCAAGCATAGCTCAGGAAGGCGCGAACCCCGAAGAGAGAGGCCCGATGTCCTACCTTTACGGCGGGCGGCTGAGCCATGTCGCGGCGGCGACGGTCAACAACCCGGTAGAGCTGACTCTGGCTAACGGCTCCGTCTGGACTGTGGCCGGGACAAGCTTCCTCAGCAAGCTCACCATAGACGGTAATTCCTCACTGGCAGCCCCTGAAGGCTATAAAGTGTTCATGAAGGTAAATGGGGCCTACACCGATATCAAGGCGGGCTCTTATGAAAACGTCGAGGTTGAGATCGCGACACTCGTCAGCGCGACGCCGTCCGCCCGCGTGGACAAGCTCAACGGGAACCAGAACAGGCTGTACATAACCGTCACCGAGGTTTACTCCAACGGAGTCGTGATCAAAATCGAGTGGAACGGCCTTATCAACAATAACGCTGCCGGAACGTACGCAGTCGGCGGCTACAAAGTGTATGTCGATACAAAGGGCAACGACCAGATCCGCGAATGCCGCATAGTAAACTAGCAGTCTGACCGGCCACAGGCATCCAAGAAGGGCTGCCGCACAAACATTAAGTGCGGCAGCCTCTTTTTCTATCTCTGTTCCGGACCGGTGAGGAAGACATTCTTTTGATTCCGGTAGCTTATCATTTTGTCCCTTTTATCTCGTTGAATTCCTCCTGGGTCATAAACCCCCGGTGCAGCTCGCCGAGAGGGTCCGGCGTCATGCCGTTTTCCAGCATGCGCTCCCTCCCCCACTCGTATATCTTGTACAAAAGCTCGATGGTGCTTTTACCTGTTTCCGTGAGATAGTACTCTACGCGGGGAGGGATCTCCGGATAAACGACCCTTCGCAGCAGGCCGTCCGATTCCATTTCGCGAAGCGCCTGAGCAAGCACGCGCTCCGTGATCGGGATAGCGCCCATCGCCTTTGAAAACCGCATGGGCTCGTCGTGGCTGAGCCCCCAAAGTATGTGCGGTTTCCATTTCCCGCCGAAGCGTTTCAAGGCGTATGCTACAGGATCGTTGCTGAACACATCTTTGTCCATCATAGTCAATCACCTCATATCCCGCTGGTATTGCGGTATTTACGGCGCCCCGGCCAGTATGATATGATAATGCGCTTTTCAACGACGTAAGTCAACCCCTGTATACATACTCTCCGCTCGTGTATTTTGGAGGAACCACGGGTATTTGCAGGTACGAATCATACTTGCCGCCTGTGTGTATGACATGCTTCCCTTCGCCGTTGTCCGTATCATGGTTCATAGCAACGTCGTGGAACCACACAGTTTTTATAAAACGCCCCGCCAACTGGATACTGATGTACTCCCCCTTGTGCCAGACCCGGCTGTGGGGGTATATTTCAATGTCGACCGGGAAGACTTCTCCGGGCTTCATGCGTTCTTCGCCGGTGTGGGCGTGAATCGGCTGAAAATCTGTCGCGAGCTTCGGATGCAGTTCCCTGTGCGAGCAGCGCAGGAAACCCCACGCGCCGCGGAAAGGCGCCCCGATGCACTCGATCGGAATGTACTCTTTATTCTGGCCCGCTTTCATGATCCACGGGAACAGATCCATGTTATCGTGCCCGCGGCATTCCACCCACAGGCGGAGCTTCATGAATCCTGAAACCTCGATGTCTTCCGGGACCCTGAAGTTGAAAGTGACCTCCCCTGCCGCGCCGTCGTAAACTGTCTCGCTCTCAGTATCAAACGGGTCGTAGCTGCCGTCGAGACCTACAGCATTCAGGTAGACCTTACGGTATACGGTACGGGCTGGCGGGAACTCTTTCTCCTCGCGCCTTACCGCGATATCATACGCATAGGCGTCCATAACATCCATGCGCACCCTCGGAGTGAACTCCCAACCGTTATGGATGTTTTTCATATAGCGCTCGAAGAACCGGCGCAGCTCCTCCAGATTCTCTGTTCTGTAGTCGTCCGGCCACTCGAAATCGCGGTGGATGCGCAGCCACTTCTTTGGGGAGCGTATGCGCCGGAACCCCTCGACGGAACCGCGCAGATGGTGGTGCACCCAACCGGCTGTGACATACGCCGGTATCTTTATATTCGCCCACTTCACCGCTTTATCTTCATAGTACGCGTTCATGAACGGATATTTATTCACCATTGTGACAGTATCTTCGACATAGTTTTTACAGGCTACCTCCTGTACTATGTTCGCTTCATAATTAGGGTTCGGGATACCGCCGCAGCAATAGCTCTCGCGGTACAAGTCCCCCTGGCCTTCCCACGCCGCGAGGCAGACCAGGTGCGGCGGCTGAGCCGCGGCTATTTTCCAGTTCGCCATGCAAACCCCTGAGTTGCCGAAGAGCGCCACGCTGCCGTTGCACCATTCCTGCGCCGCTATCCATTCTATATAATCGTACCCGTCTTCCGCCTCCTGAGTACCCCAAAGGTTTATGTTTCCCTCCGAGTTGCCGACGCCGCGCGCGTCGACGTTGGCGACGGCAAAGTTGTAGTAACACCAGTACGCCGGGTCGGCGCATTCGAATTTCGCAAGGTCGGAAACAGTTTTCGGCGGCACGCCCATCAGTTGCCAGTTGTCCTGTCCTTCGGCGGGCCTTTTCCCGAAGATCCCCCATGAGATGATAACGGGGATTTTCTCCGTACAGCCTGTCGGGCGGTAAATGTCCGAGTAGATCGTTACGCCGTCGCGCAGTTTCATCGGGACGTCCTGTTCGCACATGATCCCGGGTTCAGCCTCGTATGCGCGGTGGTTCAGCCTCGCGCAGAAACTGAACATCGCCGCCATCGGGTCTTCGTTCATGTTCCCGCTCGCGCGCATCTCGTCCATCTCTTCTTTAGTCTTGCCGGGGTAACCTTTCACAAAAGGTATCTCATACTCTTCCCCGCCGAATGTCCTTTTTACGTAGATACGCTCCCTATTATCCGACATTATCCCAACTCCTTAACTTGATTATAATGTAAAATCCTTAACAACTCTTCAGGACCTAAACTTCACAAACAGCGAAAGCCACCGCGCTGCCGCCGTCATAAGACAGCGAAATGAGCAAGTTCCTGCCCCCGATCTCATCATAAAGTGTTTTTGCATAACCATAAAGGATGACATACGGCTTGCCCGAATCGTCGTTCAGCGTTTCAATATCGCTGAACCTGAAATCGCCCGAATCGATCCTGAGCGCCTTCAGCACCGCTTCTTTGGCGGCAAACCGTTCGGAGAAATACACGACAGGGTCAGCCCGCGCCATACCTGCCTCGAGTTCCTTTTCAGTAAAGGTTTTTCTCAGAAAAGGATCGTCATATTTACCGCGCAAGGCTTCCATGCGGCTCATGTCAATGATATCAACGCCAATTCCGTAGATCATAAGAGCAACATCCCCATTCGCTCGCCGGGAGGATCACAATAACGACATCCTCATTCGCTTACCGGGAGGGTTTGCATAACAACATCCCTATTCGCTCGCCGAGAGGATCACCATAACGACATCCTCATTCGCTTACCGGGAGGGTTTCCATAACAACATCCCTATTCGCTCGCCGAGAGCACGACCATCGCGATATCGCCGACCATCTCTTCAACAGTCGCGACGCGCGACGAATCAGCCACCGGCCTGCGCAAACCGGAAATAGTGTGACCGTACCCGCTGCCGCCGGCCATGAACTGCATAAGCTTGATACCGATGTTCGCGGCGTTGAGATCTGGAAAAATCAGAATATTCGCTTTACCTGCGACCTCCGACGGCCGTTTGAGCTTCGACGCCGCGGTCTCCGGGTCAATAGCGACGTCCAGTTGAAACTCCCCGTCCGCTTTGATATCCGGGCGGCGCTCGTTGGTGATCCGGAGCGCTTCCCTGACCTTGTCGACGCTCTCGCCCTTTCCGCTCCCGTCGGAAGAGAAGGATAAAAACGCGACGCGCGGCTCCCAGCCCATCTGCTTCCTTACATTGTCGGCGGCGGCAATGGCGATCGACGCCAAAGCAGGAGCGGCCGGTTCCGGGGAAAGCCCGCAATCCGCGAACACGATACGGTCGCCCTCCGGCCCATTGAACCCCGGGACCTCCACTAGGGCATAAATCGACGCCACATCCACGCCATCTTGGAGGCCTATAGTTTTCAGCGCGGCAATCAAGACGTCTCCGGTCGTATTGGTGTGCCCGCAGAAGATACAGTCCGCGTCACCGACAGCCACAAGCATCATGCCGTAATAAACAGGGTTCTCTATTTTACGCAAATACCCCTTGGCGGACATATCCCTCGGTTCCATAGACATATATTTTTCGACCAGGGCCTCGCGGGCGGCTTCATTCTTGATATCGAGTATCTCCATGCCGTCAAGCCCCACACCGGCTTTTTCAGCCGTTGCTTTTATTACCTCCGGATCGTTGACAAGGACCGGATACCCGATACCGGAGTCCAGAACTATTTTTGCCGCGAGCAACGTCTTCTCAGCTTCACACTCCGGAAGCGCGACACGCTTAGGGTTTCTCTTCGCCCGTTCGGTCAAAAACTCAATTACGCTCTGACTCATAGTAACTATCACTCCCCGAACATTTGCGCGATATAAGCCGCAGCCTCGCCGAAAGTCAGATTCTTTACAAAGTCCATAAACGGCACCTCGACCTCATAAACATCTTCCAGCAGCGCCGCGAATTTTACCATATCCACCGACTTCGCCCCCAGATCTTCCAAAAACCTTGTCTCAGATCCAAGCGCATCGACGTCTTTACCAAACAACGCGGCAGCTTTTTTACAAAGGGCTTCAATGACTTCATCACGTATAGGCATAATAAACTCCATTTCCCGACAGTCATAATAACAGTATTTACATACAACCTAATTAAATCACAGACTCGCGCGATGTAAAATAAAGAATGTGTATAAGAACATACGTTAAATGTATTGTACTCAGCACACCCTGTATGATATGATATTTTCCGCAAAATACAACTGCTTATCATAAAAATCAATAAACCCGAAAGAGAGGCGGTAATCAAATGGTCAGCGGAGAATTCATGGAAAAACTGTTTTCTATTAAAGGCAAGGTCGCCATAGTATCAGGCGCGACCGGCGCGCTCGGTTCCGCAGTCGCCGCAGGATACGCTATGGCCGGGGCAAAAGTAGTCCTCACGGGCCGGAACGAAAGTAAACTGCCCGGCGTCGCCAACGCCATAAAAGCTGCGGGCGGCGAATGCGCATATGTAGTCGGCGACCCCGCATCCGAGGACGATGTTAAGAAAATCGTGCGTTTCGCGGCCGACACATACGGCGAAGTCAATATCCTTGCCGCGTGCCACGGCTTCAATGCGCCCAAAAGCATAGTCGAACAGAGCCTGTCCGAGTGGCAGAGCATCATGGACGCGGATTGCACCAGCGTGTACCTGCTGGCTAAATACGCCGCTGAACAGATGATAGCCCAGGGCAAAGGCGGTAAAATGGTCATCACGTCGTCGGCGCGCTCGAAAGCAGGCATGGCCGGATACACCGGATATTGCACCGCGAAAGGCGGCGTAGACCTCATGGTCCAGTCGCTTGCCTGCGACCTCACCGCGAAATACGGCATCAACGTTAACAGCATCAACCCGACCGTGTTCCGGTCCGACCTCACGGAATGGATGTTCGACCCGGAAAGCGCCGTATATCAAAACTTCCTGAAACGCCTCCCCATCGGCCGTCTCGGAGAGCCGGAGGACTTTATCGGCCTGGCGGTATTCCTCGCTTCCCCCGCGTCCGATTTCCTGACCGGCGGCAACTATGACGCCACCGGCGGCTACTGGGCTTGCTAATGCCCGGGGGTACGCTAATGAAGATTTCAAATGTTGCCGTCATTGGAGCGGGGATGATGGGGAAGATGATCGCGTTCGTCTTCTCATCGCTCTTCCCTGTCGGCGTATATGATGTTGTCGAAACCGACCTTATCGGGCAGATACGGGAGATCGCCGGCGAACTCGTCGCCAAAGGCGCCCTGACGGCAGAGGAACTTGAAACGAGGCTTTCTCGTATCCGGTTCATATCTCAAATGGACGACGAAGCTGTTTCATCCGCCGACATGGTGATCGAAGCCGTCTTTGAGGACATGGCGCTCAAGCAGAAGACATTCTCACAGCTTGAGGATATATGCCGCGAAGACTGCATTTTCTGCACGAACACCTCCGTCATGAGCCCGTCGGAAATAAGCGTGGGCCTGCGTCACCGCGGGCGTTTTGCCGCGACGCACTTCTGGAACCCCGCCCACCTTATCCCGCTCGTGGAGGTCGTAATGTCCGATGCGACAAGCCCGGAGACTGCGCAAACTATTATGGACGTACTCGAAAGCGTGGGCAAGAAGCCTGTTTTATGTAAAAAAGACGTACCGGGCTTCGTGGCGAACCGCCTTCAGCACGCGCTGTGGCGCGAGGCTATCTATATGGTCGAAAACGGCATCGCCGACCCAAAAACCGTTGACGACGCGTGCAAGTACGGCCCCGGGCTGCGCTGGCCCGTACTTGGCCCGATGGAGAACTCGGACATGGTCGGTATCGAACTGACCTTGAACATACACGACTATGTCCTGCAATCACTGGCGGACAACCATGAACCGTCGTACTTGCTGCGCGAGATGCTGGAAAGGGGCGACCTCGGTATGAAATCCGGCAAGGGCTGGCAGGAATGGACCCCCGAACAAGTTGAACAGATAAGCTCCGGACTGCGCGAGTACTTAATAGACTATCAAGCAAAGCACCTCCATTAACTACACAAAGCGTCCCTTCACACTTCACACTTCACACTTCACACTTCACACTTCACATTAAAATATAAGGAGTATCATCATGGGTAAAAAAGTATTTGTTGACCTTACGCATCCATTCGGCGCGGAAATCCCGCGCTGGCCGTACTTCGACAAACCGGTGATCGACAACACCCACACGATGGCCAAAGGCGGCGTGCTGACGCAGAAGATCACCTGCACTATGCACACCGGTACGCATTGCGACGCCCCGCGCCATGTTATGGAGTACGAGTTTGACGGGCGCCGCGCCCGCTACACGCACGAGATGCCGATCGACGCATATACCGGCGACGCGATATGCCTGCAGGTCGAAGTCGAGCCGTGGGGCCTTATAACAAGCAAACATCTTGAAGCCGCGTGCGCGAAAATCGGCGTAAAGCCGGAAGACCTCGAAGGCATGGTAGTCTGCCTTGACACGGGGATGCACAAGCTGTTCGACGACAGTAAGGCGTATTACCATTACGCGGCCGGAACAGGGGTAGACGCCGGCAAGTGGTTCGTCAAGCACAAGGTCAAATGCGTGGCTATGGACAGCCAGGCGCTGGACCACCCTCTGCATACAGCCATGGGCAACAACGGGATGACGCGGATGAACCTTCTTGGCGCGACCGGAAAAACGCTGCACGAGGAATACACCGAGCTTTTCGGCGAGGCGGCAAACGCCGAGTTTGACAAGTTTGAATATATAAGGCTGCATGGCCAGGCGGCGTATGACGAGGTGTACGGCGAGCTTGAGGGCGCCGGCTGCTGGGGCACATGGGAACCATGCCATAAGCTGATGCTCGGCCACGGTATCGTCGGGGTGGAAAACCTCGGGGGCGACCTCGCTAAAGTTTCCGGCAAACGCTTTAAGTTCTACTGCTTCCCGCTGCGGTGGTGGCTCGGCGACGGTTCCATGGCTCGCTGTGTAGCGGAAATCGACGAAGCCGACCTCAACGACGTCCCCGACCGTATCTACGAGTACGGCGGCACAGGTTACGCAAGCGCTGAAGGCGGCGGCGCCAGCGGCGTTGAATATATGCGGAAACTTTTTGGCAGGAATAAGAAATAACCGGTCGCGACACCCAATTACTAAGATGGAGGCAACTATGCCGGACTTGAGTAACAAACGGATCATAACCGTGGCTACTACCGGGGCGTGGCCCACAAAGGAGAACACCCCCAACGTCCCGATCGAGCCGCATGAGATCGCCGAAGAAGTGTATAACTGCTGGAAAGCAGGCGCGGCGGTCGCCCATATCCATTGCCGCAACGACGAGGGGAAAGCCGCGATGGTCTTTGAAAAATTCGAAGAGACCGTCAGGCTTATCCGTGAGCGGAAGGACTGCGATATCATTCTCAACATCACGACGT
>Ga0082212_10001389_pt1 | contig 35657 bp, 22 predicted proteins | sample TergutNt197P3_FD_71548 | JGI IMG/M metagenome (GOLD analysis project Ga0082212, IMG submission 71548) | Neocapritermes taracua P3 segment gut microbial communities from Petit-Saut dam, French Guiana - Nt197 P3 | ecosystem: Host-associated > Arthropoda: Insects > Digestive system > Gut ...
CAACTACCGCCGGAAGCTCGGTGTTGCGGTTTTTCCATTGGATTGAAACCGCTTCGGTAATTGGGTAATTTGACGTTTTACCGTCAGCAAGGGTAGATCGCACTTCACTCTTAATGGTGAGCCCCAATTTTTGGCGTATCTCTTCATTAATGACCAGCGTCCATGCTCCGGTGTCGGGTATTGCGTCCACTTTCAGGTTGCGGATTTGGCTTTCGTTGATATACCCGCGAATGGCAGCCCCCCTGTCTGTACAGTTCTCCAGTGTGATTTCTTCCATAAATGTCCCCATATTCTCCTCCTGGCAGTATAACCGTTAATAACGGTTTTTAATAGTGAGAAATCCTTAAGAGTTTCTCTGCCCATCGCCCCTACGCTTGCTAAAGCAAGCTTACTTTATTGTTACAGAAGCTATTATTTGGGCTCTCGCCATGCTGCTTTTTCATAAATGACACAGCTTAACGCTGTGCTTTTCTTATGGCGTATGGCGAGAAGTTGCGATTTGCTTTAATATTTGCAAAAAAAAATCCAACCCCAAAAACCCGTTGCCAGCTACCATATTTTTTGCAGCAGAAATGTATGCCCGTACATACAACGCGGCCAAACTTGCCCTAAAATTTTTCCGTAAAACCCCGACAGAGCGGGCGGCGCGGGGGCTGGCAAAAATCTGGGGTGCCTAAGAAAAAGCACTGCATTAAGCAGTGTCTATAAAAAAGAGTTGGCATGGCAAGAGCCCCAAAAGAGCCACTGTAATAATGAAGGCGGGCTTGCGCAGACCGCAAAGCGGTCTGATAGCAACCCTGCGGGCGACCGCCTGCGGAGCCACCTAACCACTAATACTTGGTGCTTAGAGAATCTATCCATATATCACCTTATTAGTGGTCAGGCATTTTTTCTATCCTGGTTTTAGAATTTTCTGGCTCGTCTCCTACGGCGGGGAGTCCAGAAATTTTTTGCCAGCCCCCGCGCCCCCGCGCCGCCCGCTCTGTCGGGACTCTAGTGGTAAAATTATGCCCCTCCATTAAAAGCAGAAATGTATGCCCCACCGCTCCCCCCTAAAATATAAGCAGAAATGTATGCCCGTACATACAACGCGGCCAAACTTGCCCCGCATTTACTCACCATAGCCCCGGCGGGAAGCGGCGCGGGGGGCGCGGGCTGGCAAAAAATTTCTGGGATTCCCCGCCGTAATAGACCTGTGAATACAATTAAAAACTAGGGTACAAAATAGGCTGACCGGTATGAGAATCATGATAAACACGCATATTTTGGAATGACTCTGTACTTACGTTGAAAACTAAAAACCGGTCAGGGGCTGTGAAGGCGGATTCCCCCAGATTTTTGCCAGCCCGCGCCCCCCGCGCCGCTTCCCGCCGGGGTTTTGTTATTCCATTCGGGTCAAGTTTGGCTCCGATCACTTTCTACCGGCATACATTTCTGGTATCCTCGTAACATGGGATGCGTCGCTTTTACCGGCGGGGGAACCGGCGGGCATATCTACCCCGGGCTGGCGGTCGCCGAAAAGCTGAAAAACCGGCTGGGGCAGGGCTGCAGAATCATCTGGATTGGCTCAAACAGGGGCAGGGATCGCGCCATCGTGGAAGAAGCAGGGCTTGATTTTTTTGGCATACCCGCCGGAAAACTCAGGCGGTACTTTTCCCTCAGGACGATTCCCGACGCCTTTAAGGTGGCAGCCGGTTTTTTCGCGGCGCGGAGCATACTGAAAAAACAGCGGGTAGATTTGCTTTTTTCCAAGGGCGGCTTTGTCAGCGTGCCGCCCTGCGCCGCCGCCGCTTCGCTGGACATTCCCGTTTTTACCCATGAGTCGGACTTTAGTCCGGGCCTTGCAACAAGGCTTAACCTGCGCTTCGTGCGGCGGAGCGGGGGCAGGGTGTTTACCGCTTACGAAGATACCGCCGCCTTCCTTCCCGCCGCCCTGCGCGAAACGGTAACGGTCAGCGGCAACCCGGTGCGCCCCGTCTTCCGCGCCGCCGATCCGGCAAAGGGGCGGGCGTTTTTGGGGCTTGCCTCGGACCAGCGGCTTCTGGCCGTCCTGGGGGGCAGCCAGGGGGCGAAGGAGATCAACGATCTGGTACGCGGGTCCCTGGACGAGCTGTGCCGCCATTATACGGTGCTGCACCAGTATGGGCCTGATCAGGAATGGGACCTGCCCAGGACGGACCGCTACATCCCCCTGCCGTATATCAACGAGGAAATGCCCCACGTGCTTGCGGCGGCAGAGCTGGTTCTGGGGCGCAGCGGGGCCGGCACGGTGTGGGAAAGCGCCGCCCTTGGCAAGCCGATGATCCTCGTCCCGCTGAGCGGATCCGGCACGCGGGGGGATCAGATCGAAAACGCCCGCTATTTTGAAAGGGCGGGTGCGGCGCAGGTCTTGTCCGGCGCAGAGGCCGCCGCCGGGGGCCTTTCCCGCGCGGTCGGCGCGCTTGCACAGGATGGCGCTAAACGGGAGGCAATGGCGCAGGCGGCGCGGCGGATTGGAGGTCTTGACGGCGCTTCAATAATTGGAGATTCTATAGTCGAATTCATTTTTGCGAGGGGATGGGCTGGCTGATGGACGTTGCAATTATCGATATCGTATTTATCATAATAATCGCCGGTTTTGCCCTGCGCTGCGCCGCCAAGGGCTTTGTCAGCGCGCTCATGTCCATTGCCGCCCTGATCTGCGCCCTGCTGGCCGCCATTTTCTTTTTCAGAAACGGCGCATTGATCATCAGAAAATATCTGCTATCGGATATTAAGGTGCTCCCCGAAATAATTTCGTTCATTTTGCTTTTCCTGGTTATTTTTACCGTCGTCAAACTGTTTGAGATTTTTCTGAGAAACAGCGTCCAGATCATCAAACTTGGCGCGGCGGATCGTTTTTTGGGATTAATTTTTGGCATTGCCCAGGGGACTGTGTTTGTCTGCCTGCTGCTGTTCATCTTCAACATTCAGCCTTTCTTTAATGTAGAGCCTTTTTTAAGGGAGAGCTTTTTCGCGAAAATGCTCATGCCGTTTATTTCCGGGGACAAAAAAGAAGTGCTGGATACCGTTGTCCTCTTAGGCGGACATTGATGCATGTTTGAAAATATCATCGCGCAGCCCTGTACCGATCAGCTTCGTTCCGATGTGCTATCCGGCAGGCTTGCCCCATCCATGCTGTTCTTCGGGCCGCCGGCTTCGGGGAAGGGCAGCGCCGCCATCGAACTTGCCCGCGCCCTTTCCTGCGAGGCCGCAGCCGCGCCGTGGAACTGCGCATGCCCTTCCTGCGCCCGGCATCGCTCCCTCATGCACGCCGATTTGGCGATGATTGGCCCGCGCGGCTTTGCTGCGGAAATTGCCGCATCCCGCGCCGCCTTTCTCCGCGATACATCCTCGGCTGCTGCGCGTTCGCTGTTTATCCGCTCGCTGCGGAAACTCCTTGCCCGCTTTTCGCCGTCCGTCTGGGAATACGAGCCAAAGTCGAACAAGTCAAACCCGCTGACGTTATTGCAGTCGCTGGAAGAAGAGCTTGACGAGTTTGAATCGCAGACCGCCGAGCCGTTAGTCGAAATACACGCCGTCGAAAAGCGCAGCGAAAATCTTGCGAAAAACGCCTGCAAACTTGAGGACGAGTGGATAAGCGACGCCATTCCCATCGGCCAAATTCGCAAGGCGGCCTGGTGGAGCAGGCTCTCCCCGGCGGGAAAACGAAAAACGCTGATCATCGAAAACGCCGACCGGATGAAGGACGAGGCGCGCAACTCCCTGCTCAAGCTGCTTGAGGAGCCGCCCGAATCGATCAGCATAATCCTTACCGCCCAGCGCCGCGAGACAGTCCTGCCGACGATCCTCTCCCGGCTGCGCCCCTACCGCTTTGTGGCCCGCAGCGCCGGTGAAGAACGGGAGATCATCCGCAGGATTTTCAGGGACGGCGAAGCCGCAGAATATGCCGCCGCCGCGTCCGGACTTGTGGAAGCCTACCTCAACTCGTTTCTGCCGCAGTCGTCGGAAAAACTCCTTCCCCTGGCGGCATTTTTTATCGCGGCGGTTGCCCGCTCCGCCGCTGTCTTTGCCAAAAGCAGGGGCGCGGCAAACATATCTCCGGCGCTCAACGCCCTTGGCGGCTACTGCGCCCCGATAGCCGAGACGGCAGGGTTTGAGCGGACGTCGGAGGTAAAGGAAACCGTCGCGGCGCTGCTGTCCCGCAGCGGCAGTTTTGAGGGGCGGTCGTTTCCCCGCTTCCTTGCCCTGGCGCTGGACCTTGTCTCATGGTCGCTCGAACAGCATGGCCCCGCCGTTATCGCCTGCCGCGAAATCTGGAAGAAGCGGATTGGCGAGGCGCAGGCAGCCTGCGGCGTCTGGAACCAGCGGCCCGAACTTGCCCTGGAAGCGTTGTTCGTCCGGCTCAGGGAAGATATGGTATCATGAGCAAGTCATGTTCGGTTTTACTGCGCGGTTATCCAACCGCGCTGGATTAAGGTTACTATGAGCGGCTTTTACCGGCGGGCGCTGAGCAAGATCGGCAAGATGACCGAGGAACAGTGCCGGGAACTGCTTGTTGCCGCTTCCGCCGAAGTTATCCGGCTGGAAGCCGTGCTGGACTCGCTGCCGTCGGGCATTCTTGTCTGCGACGAAAAACACTCCATCGTCAAGGCGAATAAATCCGCCCTGCGCCTGCTCCCCCTGACCCACAGCGAAGGCGGCCCCCTGTGGGAACTTATCCCCGACGAACGCATCTCCGCCTTTTTTAGGCAGACCCTTTCGGCGGCGGAGCATGTGCTGGAATGTGAAATGTACGTGGAAGCGCAGGGCATGAACCGGCTGCTTTCTATCGGCGTGCATCCGCTGGTGGACCGGCGGCGGATAACCGGCTCGCTCATTTACATCGACGACATCACCGAGAAACGGCACCGGGAGATGCGGCTGCGCCGCGCCGAGAACCTTGCCAGCCTGACCACCCTTGCCGCCGGCGTAGCCCACGAGATCAAAAATCCGCTGGCGGCGATTTCGATCCACCTCCAGCTTATGCAAAAAACGCTGACAAAAAAAAATGCCGCCAAAGGCGGCGGTGCCAAAGGCAATGCCAAAAGCGGTAATGCCAAAGGCGGCGCCAAAACTGGCATGGCAGACCCGGTAATCGACAAATACTTCGGCATACTGAACGAGGAAGTAGACCGCCTGAACCGAATCGTCGTGGACTTCCTGTTCGCCGTGCGCCCCATGACCCTGGACCTGCGCGAGGGCGACATCAACGCGCTGATTGCCGAGCTTGCCGAATTTATCCGTGCCGAGCTGAAACAGTCGAACATCGACCTGCTGGTAGAAACCGGCGCTCCACTTCCGCCGGTGCTTTTCGACGAGCGCTACATGAAACAGGTCATGCTCAACCTTATCAAAAACGCCCAGGCGGCAATGCCTTCCGGCGGCCTTTTGACCATTGCCACCATCGGCGCGGACAACGAAGTGCGGATAAGCGTCTGCGATACCGGCGTGGGGATCAGCCAGGAGAACCTCAAAAAGATGTTCGAGCCGTACTATACAACCAAGGTTAACGGAACCGGGCTGGGGCTGACCCTCACCTACAAGATCATACGTGAACATCAGGGCGATATAACGGTAGATTCGCGGGAAGGGGAGGGAACTGACTTTGAGATCAGCCTGCCAGTTTATCATAAGGAACATAAACTAATTTCGTATGAAACAAGTGGGCTGACACCAAATGCCGAAAAGGGGGCGGGCGCATGATGAATTTCAAACTCCTCATTGCCGACGATGAAAAAAATATCCGCGAAGGTCTTGCCAGAACCTTTGAGGAGGACGGCTACGAGACGGTCTGCGCCGCCGACGGCGAGGAAGCGTGGAAGCTCTTCGGCAAGGGCGACATAGACCTGGTCATTACCGACCTGCGAATGCCCGGAATCGACGGCGAAGAACTTATGCGCCGGATACTGTCGCTAATACCGGGTTTTCCGGTGATCATCCTGACCGGCCACGGCTCTATTGACAACGCGATCAGCACCACCCGCGAGGGCGCGTGGTATTATTTCACCAAGCCGCCCAACCTCGACCAGCTTTCCCTTTCGGTAAAACGCGCCCTGGAAAACAGGATGCTCGTTCTGCGGAACCGCGAACTGGCGGCCGAGATTGAGCGCAGCCGCCTGTCGAGCAGCATGATCGGCAAGTCGAGCGCCATGAAAAAAGTCTTTGACACGATAAGCCGCGCCGGCCCGACAAAGGCGTCGATTTTGATCACCGGGGAATCGGGCGTCGGCAAGGAGCTGGTCGCCGACGCGATACACGAGCTTTCGCCCCGCCGCGACAAGCCCCTGGTCAAGGTTAACTGCGCCGCCCTGTCGGAGAGCCTTCTGGAAAGCGAACTGTTCGGCCACGAAAAAGGGGCGTTTACCGGCGCGGTATCCCGGCGGCGGGGCCGCTTCGAGCTTGCCAACGAGGGAACCCTTTTCCTCGACGAGATTGGCGAGATCGATCAGAACATACAGGTAAAACTTCTGCGGGTGCTGCAGGAGCGCAAGTTTGAACGGGTTGGCGGCGAAGGCACCATCGAAACCGACGTCCGCATCATTGCCGCCACCAATAAAGATTTAAAAGAAGAAATCGAAAAGGGCAATTTCCGCGAAGACCTGTACTTCCGCCTCAACGTGGTCGGCGTCGCCGTTCCTCCCCTGCGCGACCGGAAGGACGACATCCCCCTGATGGCGGCAAGCTTCCTGCGGGAATTCGCCGCAGAAAACGGCAAGGCCGTCGAAGAGATCCACGAAAAGGCGTATTCGCGGCTGTTCGCCTACGACTGGCCGGGCAACATCCGGGAACTCCGCAACTGCATCGAAAGCGCCGTGGTAATGTGCAGCAAAAAGGTCATCACCGTGGACGATCTGCCACCGTCGCTGCAATCCGCCGGTGAGGAGGACTCGGTGCGCATCCCCCTGAACATCAGCTATGACGAAGCGGAAAAACTCATCCTGCGCGCCGCCATTCATTTTCATAAAGGCAATAAAAGCAAGGCCGCCGAAGCCCTGGGAATCGGGCGGAAAACCCTGCACCGCAAACTCGGCGAATCCGAAGACGATTGAAAGCGCAAATCACTTCTAATGAAATATTTTCATGGCAATAGCCGTACAAAATACATGCGGGCAGTAGATAGCATTTTCAAAATAGGATACACTAATTGTGAAGATAATTACATTTTGAGGAGTAAGAAGCGATGAAAAAAACAGCAGCATTGTTGGGGTGTATCGCCTTGGCGATAACTGTCGGGTTTCTGGCGATTTCCTGTAGAAACAGTTCGTCATCGAAACGTGATCCGGAACCGTTGTTCATCATAGTAAACCATCAGTCGACGGCAAAGCTCAAATACGTCATCGGCGAGGAGTTCGACAAAAGGGGAATTGTTGTTACGGTTGTGTACAACGATTATTCCACCGAGCTGATCCCCGCTGCGGATTGGGACTTTTCCGGGTTTGATTCGGACACGATGGGCGTACAGGAAATTACGATTGTCTACGCAAGAAAAACGGCGAAATTCCTCATCGAGGTAGTGGGGCTTTCCGGACTTGAAATTACCAGAGAGCCGGACAACATGAAATGCGCCGTTGGCGAAAGGCCCGACCTGACCGGCCTGGAAGTTACCGCGCTATACAGCGACGACACCGTTGGGATCGTGCCGTTTGCGGACCTTAACGTTAACTATGCCGCCTTTAATAATACGACAGTAGGAAACCAAACCCTTACCATTACCTACGGCGGGAAAACCGTTCAGCTTACGATAGTGGTCATTGAGGTTCTGGAAATTGAAGTTACCGCGTTTCCCGACAAAACCGCCTACAACATAGGCGATGCGCTGGACCTTGCGGGCCTTGAAGTTACTGCGACCTACAACGATGGCAGCCAGGAAATAATTCCGATAGCGGCGGACCATGTCTCCGGCTTTAGTTCGGCGGCAGTGGGCCAGATAGAGCTGACCATTACCTACAGCGGAAAAACGGCGGTGTTCTCGGTAACGATACTGGGCGTTCCCGCAGGAAGCAGCATCCAGACAAAGCTGGAATGGCTGGATCAAAACGTGATAAACGGCGGAACCTATGTTCTGGAAGTTACCGCGAACGAAGACCTTGCCGACCATGTGCTTTTCGACGGTGCCAAAAGCGACATTACCATCATCCTGACGGGAAGCGGAATAATAACCATTTCCGGAAAAGGCTCGATCTTTGAAATAGGAGAGGGCGTAACGCTGATTTTGGAAAGCGGCATTACCCTGCGGGGAACCACAGCTAACGACAGCCCGCTGGTATTGGTTAATGCCGGGGGCAAGCTCATTATGAACGAAGGGTCGGCAATCACCGGCAACACCAACACCGGCAACGGCGGCGGGGGATTCGTTGCGGGCGACTTTACCATGACCGGCGGCGTTATTTCCGGCAATAGCGCTCTCGCCGGCAGCGGGGTGTATGTTGACGACGGCGGAGTCTTTGCCATGACCGGCGGAAGTTTTGTGAACAACGTTACCGACGGGCCCGGCGAAAGAATTATCGCCCTTGACAAGATTGAAGTTACCCACATTCCGACACAGACATTCCATAATATTGGCGATGATCTTAAAACCGAAGGACTTGTCGTTATCGCCTACTACATCGACGGCTCGGATCAGGATGTGACAGATGCCGTATTAATTACCGGCTTTGACAACACGGAAGCAGGGGTGCAGATCCTCACCGTTATTTACGAGGGCAAAACGGCGACATTCGAAGTTGACGTTGACGTTGAGGAGTACACCGTTACCTTTAACCCCAACGGCGGAACCTGGTGGGATAATGATCCCGGCAATAAAACCCAAGATACGGCGGAAAATTATCACTTTACAGCCAGGAGGTATGAAGATCCTGCCATAGCCAATTACGACTTTGGCGGCTGGTATGCCAATTACGGTACCGGTACGGAAAAACAATGGGATTTTACCCAAACCGTTATCGAAGACATGACCCTGACAGCTAAATGGGTAGACTTAACAGAGGCAGACTTTGGATCGGCGAGTGCGAACATATCCAATACATTCACTGTTACCACCGCCGCGCAATGGAATACCACCCGAACGACCATTGCCAACGGAGGCAATAACAGGAACTACATCATCAATGTCGCCGCTGGCTTTACCAACCTTGCGGGAATTACAACCAACACATTTGGTTCTGCCACCGGAATAAAAGTGGCGGTACGTGGAGATGGAGCTAACCGGACGATTGCCATCAACAGCAACGGACAGGCGCTGACCGTCGGCGAAAACCAGACAGTTATTCTGCGGGACATTACCCTGAGCGGCAGGGGGAATGGCAGCGGCGGAGGTACTAATAATAATGCCTCACTAGTTCGCGTTAATAACGGCACGCTGGAGATGAAGGGCAGCTCGGGAATAATCAACAACAATTATGTGCCGGCTACCAACCAGCTAAGCTGGGGCGGCGGCGTGTATGTTAACGGCGGAACGCTGATTATGCGGAACAGCGCCAGAGTATCTGGTAATATAGCCCGATACCCCGGACTCCAAAACAACCAATACTACGGCGGCGGGGTGTATCTAACGTCCGGCGCAACCTTCCAGATGTTCGGCGGGACCATTTCCGGCAACCAGGCCCGCACCTACAATGGCACCGCCGGCAGAGCCTATGGCGGCGGGGTGTATGTGGGGGCAAATTGTACCTTCGAGATGAACGGCGGGACTATCTCCACTAATGAGGCACGGAATAACACGGCGCCGACCAATGCCACCGGTTTTGGCGGCGGGGTGTGTAACGCGGGAACCTTCCACATAGTTGACGGGGTAATCACTGGAAATGTCGCCCATGGCGGCGGGTCGCAGGTATTCGGCGATGCCCAGTACGGGGTTTACCGTGACAACGCATGGATCAACAAGGGCGTTATCGGAACCACCAACAGTCTAATCGAAGTGGTGAACGGCATAAAAATGCAGTAGATCGCTTATGGGGAATGGGGGCTAAACCCTCATTCCCCTATTTCTTTAAATGAAAGCCCATCATTTTCATTCGTTTATAAAAAAGCTACTAACTGGTCGATCTGTCGCTTAAGGCGGTAAAGATGGCGGTTTATTAAAAAAAATGGAATTGCTTAAAAAAAATGTGTATATTATAGGAAATGAGGCATAATCTTAGAGGCTCAATTGTACAATTACTGTTAGCTGCACTCATCGCCCTTTCGCTGCCGGCCTGCAGCGACGGTACGCCGGAGAAATCCGTCGTGAGTATTTTTATCGCCGCGCAGCCGTCAAAACTCCTGTACAGGATCGGCGAAGACCTGGACACCGGCGGCATGATCGTCACCGCCCTCTATAGCGACGCTTCCACGGCAGAAATTACCGGCTACGACATGGACGGGTTCGATTCCGAAACGGATGGAATAAAAATAATAATCGTCAGCTACAACGGCAAAATGGCAGGTTTCGGCGTAATGGTCATTGAATTGGCGGTGTACGAAATTCAGGTTGCCAACGAGCCCTTTGCCGCCAAATGCGCCGTTGGCGAGGACCTGGATCTAACCGGCCTTGTTATCGGCGTTGGCTACACCGACGAAACCATTGTATTGCTCGAACCTTTTGCCGGGCCGGGGGGGCAGATGCTCACCGTCGCCTATGGCGGCAAAACTGCGGAAATACCGGTAAGGGAAATCGATGTTTCCGATTTTGACACCGGCAATTTGCCGGAATGGCCGGCGATTCCCGGCTTTGACAGCGCGTCATTGGGTGAGCAGGCGGTCACCCTGGGCTACGGCGGCAAAGACACAAAATACACGGTAACGGTTATTGAAGTTACCGAGATCGATATTGCCGCTTTTCCGGATAAGCTCAGGTACAGCACCGGCGAAGCGCTGGATTTGGCGGGGCTGGAAGTTACCGTACTGTACAGCGACGATACCAGGGAAATTGCGCCAGTTTCGGCAGAACACGTCAGCGGTTTTGACAGCGAAACGCCGGGCGTTAAATTGCTGACGATAAGCTACGGCGGCAGCGAGGTACGGTTTACGGTAACGGTAGTAGGGCTGAACAGCCTTACCCTTAAACGGCGGCCGTATAAAACAACCTACTCGATCGGCGAGGCGCTGGACACTACGGGCCTTATAGTAGAGGCTTCCTACACCGACGGTATCGAAAAAAATGTTACCGAAGAAGTTACTTTTACCGGTTTTAATACCGGCGGGACGGGATCAAGAATCGTCTATGCCGGATACGGCGGAAGGACGGCGCCGTTTACCATAGTGGTGGTTAGCGAGGTTGTCGTCGAAAGAAGTACCCTGCAGGACAAGCTTGCGTGGATGCATTCCGATGCCGCAAGCGGCGGAATCTACCTTTTAAACATAACGGCGGATGAATCGCTCCCCCCCCAGGAACTTGATTATAACGGCAAAAACAACATTACCGTTATTCTGAGGGGAACCGGCGGCGAAAGAACGATTTCCCTTGTGGGGGACGGTTCATTTTTTACGGTAGGCAGCGGCATCAGGCTGGTGCTGGACAGCGGCGTTACCCTCCAGGGCGGCGGAGTAACGGTTAACACGGGCGGAACCTTCGTGATGAACGGAGGCAGCCTCGGGGGCAATGCCGTGTCCGGCGCGGGAACCATAGTCGCCGTCGCCAAAATTGAAATTGCCAACCAGCCGATTCAGCGGGTATACCCAATCTATGCATCCGCCGATTCGCTGGACGTTGAGGGGCTGGAAGTTACCGCGACCTATTTCGACGGCTCAACGAAAACAATGCCGGTTACCGGCGGCCATGTTACCGGGTTTAACCCCAACATGCCGGGCGAGCAAACCCTTACCGTTACCATAGACGACAAAACTGCAACGTTCAGCGTAACGATCGTCACCGCAATCGCCACCGTTTACTTTTACCCCGACGGCGGTTCATGGAACGGCGATTTCGCCGTCAAATCTGCGGAAGCGATACCGGAACTGAATTGCACCGTTCTGCGGCCCGACGACCCTTCCAGGGACCATTTTGTGTTCGGCGGCTGGTACACGGCCGACAACGCCGAATGGGATTTTACCGCCGTCGTTGCCGGCGATACTGCGCTGACGGCGAAATGGCTCACCGTGAACGACGCGGACTTTGGATCGGGCGCAGCCGCGCCATCCGTTATCTATGTTACCAATGCCGGTCAGTGGGCCGATGCCCTCGGCGCCATTGCCGTCGGCGGCAGCTACCGGAACTACGTCATCAACGTCGCCCAAAACATCGACAGCCTGGAGGGGACAACCGCCAGCTCGTTTGGCGCCGCCGCAGGAATAAAAGTCGCCATACGGGGCTATAACGGCAGCAGGACGGTCTCGGTAAACACCGACGGAAGGGCGCTGACCGTCGGCGCGGGGCAAACCGTGATACTGCGGGATCTGACTCTGGGCGGCAGGGGAATTGATAACGTTAACAACAATTCATTGGTCCGCGTTGAATCTTCCGGCACGCTGGAGATGCGGGGCAGCGCCGGAATAATCGAGAATTACTTTATGGCCCCCGCCAATGGCAGGAGCTACGGCGGCGGCGTGTATGTGAACGGCGGAACGTTCATTATGCGGGACAGTTCCCGCGTGTCGGGCAACGCGGCGATCATGCACATGAACAACAACCTTGCCTATTACGGCGGCGGCGTGTATGTAACCGCCGGTGGAATTTTTAAAATGTATGGAGGGACAGTCGGGGGGGACAGCGAGGACCTGGCAAATATGGCCGCCACCTACAGCGGCGCTGGTTCTGCCTACGGCGGCGGCGTGTATGTAAATGCCGGAAGCACCTTCGAGATGAACGGCGGGATTATTAGCGGCAACGGCGCCGGCGCGTACAGCGATCAGGACCTTCCGAGGGGCTGGGGCGGCGGCGTGTACAACATGGGAACCTTTCGCATAACGGAAGGAACCATCGCCGGAAATATCGCGCGGGGAGGAGGGGGACAGTTGTTCGGCAACGACGCCCAGTGCGGCTATTTCCGTGGAGGCATCTGGAACACCATCGGCGGGCAGTCCGCCACCGACGACATCATCGTGGTGAGGAACGGGGCGCCGATTCCTTCCGACCTGGTTGATGAGCTGCTGCAGCGATGACATGGGGACAAGCATGAAAACAACATTTGCATTTTTGATGACACATAACAAAAAAAGCCCCAGGCTGTCCCTTTGCGCCGGATTCCTTGCCGCCGCCCTGTCGGCAGCGGCTGTGTTTGCCGCCTGCGGCGACGATTCGACGAATAAAACCCTCGTTAACATTTTTGTTGCCGAACAGCCGACAAAGGTAAAGTACGCCCTTGGCGAGGAATTTGATCCGGAAGGCCTGGTTGTCGTCGGTTTTTTCAGCGATGCTTCCGTAACAGAAATTACCGGCTATGTGTTAACCGGGTTTGACTCGGAAACAATGGGGTTCAAGGATATCGAAGTCAGCTACGGCGGCAAAAAATCCGGTTTTACGGTAGAGGTAGTGGGGCTTTCGGGAATCGAAATTACCAGCCCGCCGGATAATGCCCGCTGCGCCGTCGGCGAAGATCCGGACTGGGCCGGCCTGGAGATTACCGCGATATACAGCGACGGATCCAGGAATGTCGTGCCGAACGAAAAAGCCTCCATGAGCGCTTTTGACAATTCCACAGCGGGAGAGCAGGTTATTACCGTAACCTATGGCGGCGAAACTGCGGAATTTACCGTCGAGTTTATCGGAGTTGCCGGAATTGAAATTTCCAAATGGCCGGCAATCTCGCGGTACGCCGTCGGCGACGAACTGGACATAACCGGCCTTGAAATTACCGTCACCTACACAGACGCAACGAACGAAACGATCCGCATGTCCGAAGGGCACGTTACCGGTTTTGACAGCATGGTGCCGGAAGAGCAAACACTTACCGTTACCTACGGCGGCAGAACTGCAACTTTCACGGTCGAGGTAATCGGGCTTTCGGGAATTGTCGTAAGCAGGCAGCCGGACAAGCTGGTCTACTACAACGACGAACCGCTGGACCTTACCGGCCTGGTAATAACGGCCTGGTACAGCGACGGCGCCGAAAAAATTGTTACCCAGGCGATTACCGTCACCGGATTTGACGGCAGCCAGCCCGGAGATCACGAAATTACCGTTACCTACGGCGACATCTACGGCGAAGACGCGGCATCTTTCACCGTTACGGTAATTTACTATACGAGCGCCGCCGGGAGCACCATTCAGGACAAGCTTGCCTGGCTGAGCGCCAATGCGGAAAGCGGTGAAATTTATTTGCTGGAAGTTACCTCGGACGCGTCGCTTGCCCCGCACACGCTTTCCTACGGAAGCATGTCAGACATCATCATTATCCTCAGGGGGGTAGGCGGCGAAAGAACCATATCCCGTTCAGGGGCATCCGGCGCTATTTTTACCGTTGGCAGCGGCGTAACGCTGGTATTGGACGGCGGCGTTATTTTGCAGGGCGGCGGGGTGTATGTTAATGCAGGCGGCAAATTTACCATGGACGGTGAGACGGTTTCCGGCCCTGCCAATATAACCTCGCTTGTTAAAATAGAAATTACCCAGCAGCCGCTTCAGCGTGTGTATCCGTACGGCTGGGAAGACCCGCTGAACATTACCGGCCTTAAAGTTACCGCCGTCTACATCGGCTCTTCGTCGGAAGTATCGGTAACGACAAGCCACATCACCGGCTTCGACCCCGAACTGCCGGGAGAACAGGCCCTTACCGTTACCTGGGAAGGCAAAACCGCGACATTCGGGGTAACGGTGCTCGCCGGGGTCTTTACCGCCTACTTCGACCCCAACGGCGGCGTTCTGGACGGCAGCACGGGCATCAAAGCGGTGGAAGCGATGCTTGAACTGATGGGCACCATCCTTAAACCCGATGATCCGGTCAGAACCGGTTACGCATTCGGCGGCTGGTACACGTCGGACAACATCGAATGGAATTTTATCAATGCCCCTGCCCATGACATGGTACTAACCGCAAAGTGGCTTACCCACAATGACGCGGACTTTGGCCCTGGGGCAAACATACCCGCCGCAAACATTTTCGATGTTGCCACCGCTGTCGAATGGGCCAGCGCCCTGAGCGCTATTGAAGGAGGCGGCAACAACAGGAACTACATCATCAATGTTACTTCCGACATCGCCAACCTGGGTGGAAAAACAACCAATTCATTTGGCTCCGCCGCGAGAGGAATACGGGTGTCCATACGGGGCGAAGGCCGCAAAGTGTCGATAAATTCCAACGGAAGGGCGCTGACGGTCGGCGCAAACCAGACGGTGATACTGCGGGACCTGGAGCTGAGCGGCAGGGGGAACACCAATAGCAATAACACCGCGCTGATCCGGGTAGAATCCGGCGGAACGCTGGATATGCGGGGCAGCGCCGGCATAACCAATAATTTCAATCAGGCGACGGCAACCTCCGGCGCCAACGGCAGCGCATACGGCGGCGGGGTGTATGTTGACGGCGGAACATTGATCTTACGCGATAGCGCCCATATATCGAGCAATGCGGCCCGTATTAATACCAATCAAAATTTAAATTATCACGGCGGCGGCGTTTATGTAACTTCCGGTGGAACCATTAAGATGTTCGGGGGAACAATCGGGGGAGAGACGGGTGCGTCAGCCAATGTAGTATTAACCTACAATACCGGTTCCAACAACTGCGGCGGCGGGGTGTATATAGAAGCAGGTTCCACTTTTGAGATGGGCGGCGGGATGATTATCGGCAACGGCGCTGTGAATACTACCGGCACCATCAACGGACGGGGCGGCGGGGTGTTTGTGGTTCCAGGCGGAACCTTCCGCATAACCGACGGGACAATCGCCGGAAATTTAGTTGGGACAATCAATACTACTTCTCTTGTTGTCACGGCTACCGCCAACGGCAAGGGATCGCAGCTGTATGGCAATGCCCAATGCGGCTATTTTACCGGCGACATATGGAATAGCGTCAACGGCACGGTAACCATTGACGACACAATATTTACCATCGAAGGCAATCTGACAACCACCGACAAAGCAATTGTGGTTAGGAACGGGGTCAGAATACCGGAAGACATGATTCCGGACGAGCTTAAGCCTTGATGCATGATCATGGGGAGCAAACGATGAAAGCAGCGGTTAGATTTTCGGCCTTAATCATATTGGCGGCGGTTTTTGCCTTGTTGTTTCCGGCGTGTAACAATGGAACCACCGGGAAAATCACCATCCTGAGCATTTTTGTCGCCGCGCCTCCGGCGAAACAGACTTACACTGTCGGCGAAACGCTCAACACCGACGGCCTTGTGGTTATCGCCCTTTACAGCAATGCTTCCACGGCAGAAGTTACCGATTATGATCTCAGCGGGTTTGACTCCGAAACAGCGGGGCGAAAAACCGTTTTTATCGAATACGACGGCAAAACCACCGAATTTACCGTTCAGGTAGTGGGCGTTACCAAAATTGAAATTACCAGCCCTCCTAAAAATGCCAAATGCGCGATTTATGAAGAGCCGGACTTAACCGGCCTTGTTGTTACCGCATCGTACAGCGATGGAACCGTGGAAATCATTGCGGTCACCATGGACAACATCACCGGCTTTGACAGGACAAAAACGGGGGAGCAAACCCTTGCCATTATCTACGGAGGGGCATCCGCCGAATTCACCGTGACGGTTGTAGAGGTTAGCAGGATAGAAATTTCCGGCCAGCCGGCAAAAACCGAATACCGCATAGGCGATCTTCTCGACATTACCGGCCTTGAGATACAGGTGCATTACAGCGACGGCCCTGTAGAAGCCATAGCGGTTTCGGCGGGGCATATCACCGGCTTTGACAGCACGATACCCGGGCTGCAAACCGCGGTTATTGCCTATGGGGGTAAAACCGCTTCCTTTAATGTTACGATAATCGGACTTTCCGGCATTGCCGTTACCAGGCTGCCCGATAAAACCGAATACCGCATGGGAGAACAGCTGAACCTTGCCGGCCTTGAGGTAACGGCCCGCTACAGCGACGGCGTTGAATTGGCAGCCGCCATTACCCCTGCCAACATCACCGGTTTTAACTCAGCGTCGATTGGGGTAAAAACCGTTATCATTGTCTATGCCGGAGAAACGGCGTCATTCGCCGTCAGGATCGTAGGCATCGCTTCGGGAAACACCGTGCAGGACAAGCTCGCGTGGCTGCAGGTAAACGCGGCAAGCGGCAACACCTATATTCTGGAAGTTGCCGCAGACGAAGAACTTGCCCCCCATGAACTGTACTATGCCGGCAGGACCGATATTACGATAATTCTGAAGGGAAACGGAAACGGCGGCGAAAAAATACTTTCTTCGTCGGGGAACGGCACGGTCATTTCGGTGGGCAGCGGCGTAACGCTGATACTGGAAAATGGCGTTACCATTCGCGGGGGAAGCAACAACGCCCCGCTGGTAAGCGTCGCAGGCGGCGGCGAAATGTTCATGCGCGACGGGGCGAAAATCACCGGCAACAGCAACCCGTCCGGCAGCGGCGGCGGTGTCTATGTCGGCACGGGCGGAACCTTCGATATGAGCGGCGGCGAAATCTCCGACAATGCCGCTTCCGACGGCGGCGGCGTGTATACGGACACCGGCGGAATTTTTATCCTGACCGGCGGCCGCCTTCATAACAATACCGGCAACGAGGTGTCCGGTACCGGCACGATAAATGCTTCGTTTATTAAAATAGATATCGTCAGCCTGCCGAACAAGATGCTGTACCTGTACGGCGATCCGCTGGACATTTCCGGGCTGGCGGTTACCGCCTCCTACATCAACAATTCGACGATACCGGAGCCGGTAGCGATAACCGACGATAACATCACCGGTTTTAACCCAGGGCAGACAGGCGAACAAATACTGACTATTACCTACGACGGCAAAACCGCCTCGTTCACGGTATCGGTCGTTGCCGTTGTTTTCTTTGACCCAAGCGGCGGAAGCTGGAACGGCAGTTACGACAGCAGAATGGAGTTTGCCGATGCCGCCCTGAATTACACGGTCATTCCTCCGGCAGTGCCGTCCCCGCCGTATAGCGGAGCGCACTTTGCCGGATGGTTTACCGGCGGCGACGAGGAATGGGTCTTTACCGATAGCGTTCCCGGCAGCATTACCCTTGCCGCCAAATGGCAGACGCTGGATGAGCTGGACTTTGGGCCCGGGGCGGAAATATCAAATACGTTCAGCGTTACCAGCCAGACAACGTGGAACAACGCCGTAAGGGATATTACCAACGGCGGCAACGATAAAAACTACGTCATCAATGTTACCGTCGACTTTAGCCGTCCGGGAATAACCGGATACACCTTTGGCGCGGCAAGCGGAATAAAGGTGGCGATACGGGGCACGGGCAGCGCCAGCCGGAGGATCTCCCTGAGTACCAATAATTCAGGATATTTGCTCTACATAAACGCCGGACAAACCGTGATAATGCGCGATCTGACTCTGTACGGCCTGGAACAGATTTGGAACGGCGTTGCGCCGCTGGTCCGCGTAGACAGCGGCACATTCGAAATGAAGGGCACCGCCGTTCTGGACCGCAACACCTATCGCAATCCTACCAACAACCGCGATACTTTTGCCGGAGGAATTCAGGTTTACGGCGGGACGTTCATCATGCGGGACAGCGCGAGGATATCCAGAAACAGGGGCTGGCACAACTGGGATAATCCTTCCTATGGCGGCGGGGTGTATCTTGCTTCCGGCGCTGTTTTTAAAATGTACGGAGGCAGCATTGCCGAAAACCACTCTTCCTACTACAGAACGACCAGCACGGGCGCTTACGGCGGCGGGGTGTACGTAGGTTCCGGCAGTACCTTTGAGATGCACGGAGGGGTAATTTCCGGCAATAAAATAACCAGGGATAACAATGCCACCGGCGGCGGCGCGGCGCAAGGCCTGGGAGGCGGGGTGTATGTTCATACCGGCGGAACCTTCCGCGTGATCGGCGGAACGATCTACGGCAACGCTGCTACCATTACGGCGGCCCTCAGAAATGTTACCACCAGCACCGGCCAGGGAGCGGCGCTGTACAGTGCCGGCGCGACCCAATACGGCGCTTTTGTCGGCGGCGTCTGGAAAAGCGGCGGCAGTTTGTCCACTACCAACAGCACGATCAGGGTGGTGAACGGAATTCTGCAGTAAAAGCTAGTAGTACAGGCTTTTGTACACCGCTGCCGCCGCCATGACGCGCCTGCCGTAGTCCCTGGTTTCGGCGTAGTCGGCGGTTTCCAGAAACAGGTTGGGCGGCAGATTTTGTGAGGCGGCGACCCAGCGGCGGACGCGGTTCATGCCGCCGTTGTACGCCAATATCGCCAGCAGGGGGTCTTCCATCCGCCCGTTGAGGTAGGCAAGGTACGACGCGCCAATGTGGATGTTGGCCGCCGGGTCGCGCAGGTTTACGGCGTTAACCTCCTGCCCGCTTTCGTCGGCGGCAATACGGCGGTAGTCGGGGCCCCCCTGCCGCAGGAGGCGGGCTGCCGCTTCTTCGGCGGTTGCCGGCATAAGCTGGGTAAGGCCCACGGCCCCGGCGGCGGAAACGGCGTTTTGGTCAAACGCGCTTTCCGTGCGGATCAGGGCGAACAGCAGCGGCGCTTCGATGCCTGTTTCCCCGGCGTATCGTTCGACCATCTCCCGGTACGGCCGGGGGTGGCTCAGTTCCAGGTCTTTCCGTATAGCCTGGTATCCATCCTGCCTTATGTACAGCGAAACCAGCCGCATCGACTGCTGGTACATTCCCGCCCCGCCGAGGGCTTCGGCAAGGCGGCGGAGTTCGCCGGGGGAAAGGCCTTCTTCCGCCGCCCTGATGTAGCGCGGGGCGAATTCGGCGGCATTGTGCCTGAAAAAGCCCAGGAGGAAGAGCATTGTTTCCGATTCATCGCTGCGGAAAGGGGCGCGGCTGGTTTCGCGGCGCAGGGCGGTTATGTCCAGAAAAGGCTCGTCCAGCGCCGCCGCGCTGAGGGACCGGTAATACAGCGCCGAAGCGCCCGCCTCATAGGCAGTGCGGAAATACGCCCGGATGGCAATTTCGGCGGGCAGCGCGGAATATTCGCCATCTGCCGATTCTTCTGCGGGAGGGATATTTGTCGCTGCCAGTTCACCAGCGCGGCGGATTGCTTCGGGCGGCAGCAGCCCCTCTTCCAGCGCCCTGCCGATGATCCAGGCGTACTGCGCCGCCGCCGCGCCCTGCCGGTCCCGCACCAGCGAAAAAACGCGCAGCAGATCGCCCCACTGCCGCCGCCGGACAAGTTCCCGCGCCAGCCGGCCCATAACGTCGGCAAAATAGGAATCGTCGCGCCATTGGGACACATAGGTTTCCAAAAGCGATATGGCGGCGGGGCCGGCTGCGTTGCTGCCTTCGGCAAGGGCGGAGTCCATCATGTACCAGATGCAGGAGTCGGCCTGGTCCGCCGGGTTTTCCGGGGCAAAGGGCAAAGCCCTGGCAAAGAATTCGTCGCACTGCCCGCCGCGATAGTGGGCGATTCTGCCGGAATAAAAAAGCAGCAGGAAGCGGATAAGGCTTTCCCCTTCATCGATATTTTTTTCCCATTCCGTGAACAGGGTTATCCCCTCGCTTCCCGTCGGCGTGTACTGGAAGGTCCTTCCCAGGTCGGCAAGCAGATCGGGGTATTGCACAAACAGTTCCGGCGAATCGCGCAGGGCGATGCGGAAGAAGAGCAGGGCTTCGCCGTAGCGGGAGCGGGACGCGGCAATGCGGCCGTCAATCGCCGCGTTTTCTGCTTCGGAAAAATGGCCGCCGGGAACGTCTTCTCCAGCCTTGCGCCATTCTGCCAGCGCCCATTGGGCGGCATCTTCCCGGAAACGGTCCCTGCCGCCCGAAAACAGCAGCGCCAGGGCTTTTTCGCGGCTTTCGGGAATGCCTTCTGCCGCCGCAATCGCCTCTGCCCAGGACCCGGCGGCTTTCAGGCGGATTTTCGCCATTGCGCTCCGGGGCAGGGGATGCCCGGCATGGCGCATGCTCATCAGCTCTGCCGCCGCAGCGGCGGCAAGGGGGGAATTTTTGCTGTCCAGGGCTTTTTCAAAACGGGCGGCTGCTCCCGCCAGATCGCCTCCCCGTTTTTTCTTCAGCCCGTCGTAGAATTCCGGCCCGGGCTGCTGCGCCGCGCAGGAATAGAGGCTCAACAAAAAAACAAGGAAGCTTAATCCGTACTTACCGCGCATCCACTAATTCAGCGGGGGTATCCTGACATTAAAGCCCGCAATAATCAAATCGGGGTTTTTAATATTGTTGTGCCGTGCGATTCTTGGGTACAGCCAGGGGTTCCGATAAAAAGCCGCCGAAATATCCCACAGGGTATCGCCCCACTGGATCTGGTACACGACGCCGTTTTTCGGTATTACAGCCGGAACCTTGTACGACAGTACCGGCGCCGGCGGGCGCTTTCTTTGAACTGCCTGCGGGCGCGGGGCCGGGGGGGCAGTCGGCGCTTCGATCACGGGCACCGGTGCCGAGGGCTGCGAGACCTGCGGCTGCGGCGTTGCGGCATGCGGCGGCGTTACGGCTTGCGGCGGCTGCGGCGCTGGCGGCTGCGGCGCGGGAGAAAGCGGCGCTGGCGGCACCGGCTGTGGTGCGGGCGGTTGCGGCGCTGGGGGCTGCGGCTGCGGTGGAATTGGTTCAACTTGCCCACTCCGCCCTGGCTGCGCAATAACCTGCTTGTGCCTCGGCGTGAAATGGCCGTGGGTATTTATCAAAAACCAGAGTATGACGATCATTATGACGACAAAGACGGTGGCGAGGCCCATGATAAGCCATGGGAATTTACGCGCTTCATCTTTGTCATCATCAAGGCGGCTGTACAGGCTGGCCGGGGCATTCGGCCTATCGCTTCCAAAGTCAAAATCGGGGAAGCCGTCTGTCCGGGCCGCCTCGTCTATTGTTTTGAGCGATACGTTCAGGGTGTGGTGCTCGCCGTCCGCCGCGATATCAAGGTCGTAGGCATCGGCGGTTATGTTGCCCTCGCTGTCGCAGGAAATGATCATTTCAATGGAAGGATCTCCCCTTGGCCGGGATTGCAAGCTCTCCACCACCAGGCTGCCGATGTACTGGGCGTCGAGCATGGACTTTGAGAGGCTCCTGAAAAGGTCGATCTGCACGTTTTCCTGACCGTCGTGGGCAGTGGTAAGGACAAGCCGTTTCTTTCGGGGGGAATTTTCCTCAATTATAGGGTAAAAATCACCGTTAGCGATTTTGATGCCAATCGTTCCTGCCATCAAACAAGCTCCTATCTGAATTTTAGGAGGGGAAAACCTCTTTGTCAATGCCGCAGAAATCCCCTGTTATTTATTCATCGGTAAATTCGGTGTTTTGTTAAAGCCAAAAACTACCGATAATTGAAGACAAGATGATGATCCCGATAGTGATTGGAGTTTTTGTCTTTGCCCTCATAGTCGTTGTATTCATTTTTGTTATGGGGCGAACGAAAAGCGACAAATCCGGCCCAGGAAAACGTTCAAAAAACCGGGAAGCCAAATTGCAGGATGCAAACAAGCGGCTGGCCCACAACCCCCTTGACCCCCACGCCCTGTTCGATTTGGGCGAGGTTTATTTTGAAGAAGAGGCATGGGACAAGGCGATGCGGGCCTATGAGACGCTGGACGACATAGTTGCCAGAGGCGCCGCCCAGGGCGTCGACGCATTTGAGGTGCACTTCCGTTATGGTTTTTCCGCCCTCAAGCTTGCCATGACCGAGCAGGCCCATAAGGGCTTTTCCATGGCGCGCGCCCTGAGGCAGGACCATTTTGAGACCAATTTCAATCTGGGGGCGCTGGAATTTGAGCATAAAAACTATGAAAAGGCGATACAGCTGCTCCAGCAGGCTCGCCAGCAGAACCCGGAGAATCCCGCAGTGCTCCGGTATATGGGCCATGCGCTTTTCAGGCTGAAAAAGCCCAAAGAGGCGATGAGCTTTATCCGCAAGGCGATCGACCTTGCCCCGGACGACAAGGAATCCCTCTATACCCTGGCGGAATGTTACTACGAGGCAAAGCAAACCGAACAGGCGCTGCGAATATTCAGCCACCTTCGCGCAGACCCGGTAATGGGGCCCAGCGCGTGCCTTATTTCCGGCACCATTAACACGGAAATCCGCAAGAACGATCTTGCCATACAGGATTTTGAAATGGGGCTGCGGCACGAAAACATTAAGCCCGACATCCTCGCCGAACTTCGCTACTATCTCGGCACCACCCTCATCAAGCAGAACGAAATAAACAAGGCGCTGACCCAGCTCAAACTCCTCCAGATGGACAACCCTTCGTACAAGGATGTCAGCGTATTGATAGGCAAGTACCAGGAGCTGAACGCCAACAAGAACCTTCAGATATTCCTTATGTCTTCGTCCGCCGATTTTGTCGCCCTTTGCCGAAAAATCGTCATGACGTATTTTCCCCGGGCCAAGGTAAAAATTAGCAATATTTCCGTCAACAAGAATGAATGGGCGGACATCCTGGCGGAGATCAGCACGCCCAAATGGTCGGATTTGATCATGTTCCGGTTTATCCGCACCCAGGGTTCCATCGGGGAGATGATAGTGCGCGAATTCCATGCCCACCTGAAAGACGTAAAGGCCGGCAAGGGCGTTTGCATGACCGTAGGTTCCTTTTCAGACGAAGCAAAGCGTTACACGGAAGCCCGCCTCATCGATCTGATCGAAAAAGAACGGCTGAACGCGATTCTCAACAGCGTGGATGCAAAAGCCGCCGCGTTAACCGATGGAAAAAGGCGTTAATTTCAAAAATTTGGAGTATATATGGTTATTGAACGCAAGGACATGAAGGCCGAAGTCAGGGAAAGGCTGCGGGGAGGGGAGGGCAATACGGAAATTCTCCACCTCGTAAACTGCGAAAAAGAGAAAAACATCAGAATGCTGGCAGAAATGACGCTGCAGCCGGGCTGTTCAATCGGAACCCACAACCATGATTCTGAAACGGAGTATTACATTATCCTTTCCGGTAGTGGTATAATAAATGACAACGGCGCAGATGCGCCGGTAAAAACCGGTGACGTGGTAATAACCGGCGGCGGAAGTTCACACAGCCTTTGCAACACCGGAGATGTTCCCCTGGTTTTGCATGCGGTTATTGTTACCTACTAAGGAGACGGTATATGTTAAAACTTTTTTCCACTTCTTCGAAATCACCGGCGGAGGAAAATGCCGCACCGGCTAAAAAAGACAAAAACGGCTACGATTTTTCGGAGCAGATATTAAAAGTTCGGAAAGTCGCGCGAAAGGCCAATAACGACATTTCAGTTCCGATGGACACCGCCATAATGGCGGGCGGCCTCGACCTGAGCATTAAGGCCGTTCAGTCGAAGACAGGCGAACTGCATGACCAGATAAGCACCGCCTCCGCCGCAGTGGAAGAAATTGCGGCAAACGTGAATCAATTCAGCCAGTTAATCGAAAAGCAGGATGTCGTCCGCAGGCAGGTGGGCAGCGCGGTAAAAGAGATGACCGCATCGGTTAATAACGTAACAGAAGTAACCCGGCAGAAGATGGAAGCCGCCGCAAAGCTCAGCGAAATAATCGTTAAGGGCGGAGAAAGCGTTGTGACGACGGCATCGGCAATAGCCGAAGTTACGGTGGCGATTAACGCCGTAGCCGACGTTATCAAGGTTATTAACAGCATCGCCGCGCAAACGAACCTTCTGGCAATGAACGCCGCCATAGAAGCCGCCCATGCAGGGGAGTTCGGAAAAGGTTTTGCCGTAGTTGCGACAGAAGTAAGAAAACTCGCCGAAAGCACGACGGCAAATTCCAAGGCAATCGCCGAGTCGCTAAAAAACATTATTAACCAGATAAAAGAAGCAAAAAATGCTGGCCAGACCGCAAGTTCAACCTTTGCCAACATACAGAAGGAAGTTGAAATATTTGTCCAGGCTTTTGCGGACATATCCCATTCGACATCCGATCTGGGCGATGGCGCGTCGCAGATAATCAGCACGATAAAGGACCTGAGCCATGTTTCGCATGAGATATCCGGCGGATGCAAGGAAATCGCCGTCGGTTCCAACAACATCGATACGGCTTTAAGAAACATCAAGGATCTTTCCACCGGCCTGTTGGATGATATGGATACCATAGAAAGGAAAGCCGGCGACATAAGCGGGGCGCAAAGCGGAATATCGCAATACATCGTGGATACCAATAAAAACCTCGAAGGCTTTTTCCAGAAGCTGGTAGAAGACGAGAAGCTTGAAAAAGAAGATGTTCTGTTTAACTACGATTTAATCCTGATAATGCACCGCAACTGGCTGATACAGCTGCGGGCATTCCTGGACGACAAGAAAGAGAATCTGAAGGCCACTTCCGAGGATCACCTGAAATGCGATCTGGGCAAATGGATATATGGAGAAGGCAAGCGTTTCGGCGACAACAGCAGCTACAAAGCCCTGGAAGATGAGCACAAGCACTTCCACCTTTCCGCCGGTGCGATTATTCATGCAAAAGAATCAGGCAACAAGCACGAAGCGGAAGAAAAGTACCAGAAGCTGATGGATGACTATCACAAGATAGTCGCGCTACTTGATAAACTGCACGAAATAAAGTAGTGGTTAGTGGTTAGTTCGGCATCCGAATAACAAGAATACTTCTATGCAATATCCCGGTTATACGAAATATACAACTGATCACTAACCACTAACCACTTTCTTGTTACCTTGATCGGGTCTGGCGTATCTGGCTTTCGCCGAAGCCGTCGATTGATTTTACCAGGGCCAGCCAGTAGCTTGCCTCGTTTTCGGACGTATACGGGCCGACGCGCACCCGGTACCAGGTTTTGCCGTTGATGTCGCTGTTATCGATAATCGAGGTGATGCCTTTTGCTTCAAGCGAATCTTTTGCCCCTTCCGCCCGGATCTTGGTGCTGAACGCGCCGGTCTGTACCCAGTAGTTGTCGTACGCCGAAGCTGTTTGCACGGGACGCGCCGGTGTCTGGGGCTTCGTCTCTTTGGGGGCCTGGGCGGCGGGCCTTGGCTGCGCGGGAGCTACCGAGGGCCTCGGTGCCGGCCGGACCGGGGCGTCGGGGACGGCGACCGTGCGGGGTGTCGGCACGGTGATGGTTGTTTTTACGGGAATTTCTACGGGCTTCTGCGGGATTGCTTCGCTTATCTGTTCGCCGCCGCCAAGAGGCTGCGGTTCCGGAACATTTTCGCTAACCTCTGCCGCCGGCTCTTCAAACGGCGCGGGAACTACCGGCGCTGGCGGTTCCCAAACGAGCGGCTCGCTTAAAGGCTCGGCGCTATGTTTGGGGGTAAGCAGCAGTAGCGGGATCCCTATCAGAATCAGCAGGACCACGCCTACCGACACTGCGACCAGCAATAATTTTTTCTTTTCCATGATATTACAACCCTCCCTAATAAGGTTTTTTTTAGCTTTCCAGCCCCAGTTTTGACAGGATATCGCCGATTCTGCCTTCCAGGCCGGAGAGAGACCGGGGCTCTCCAAACCCTGGGTTCTCTACCTTGTATATATCGGCGTTTCCGGCTGAATATTGAGCGAAAAATTCCCGCTGGCTTGCAAACCGCCGCGCGATTGCGCCCCAGGGGAGCTTGTCCCTCTTCCTTGCCCGCATTAGCCGGACGAGCGCCGGGGCGGTAACCAGAATTATGCAGCCAAGCCGGGGAAAAACCGCCGATTTATGGAGCAGGGCGGCGTTAATGACGCAGTTTTTGTCTTCATGTTCCCCGATCCACTCCAGAGTAAGGCGGTTTGCCTCGGGATGCACGATGGCTTCCAGGTCGGCAAGTTCCTGATCCCTGCCAAAAACCCGTTCCCCCAGCCGCCGCCGGCTGACCGACCCGTCGCTTTCCCGCAGATCTTCGCCAAAACGGGCAAAAATCGCCGCTTTGCAGTTCTCGATGGCGATGTGCCCCAGCCCGTCGACATCCAAAACCGCCAGCCCCCGCCTTTCCAGCAGTGATGCGACATGGTTTTTTCCCGCGCAATACATTCCGGTCAGCCCGATTATCATATTTATTCATCGGTAAAATGCCGATAATAATAATGGAGATCTAAAAATGACGGTTGAAGAAAGCATCGGCAGCGCCTCCCCTGAACGCCAGACCGTTCTGTACGGCGGAATGAACGACGGTACCATGGAAGTAACATTTACCGAAAACGCCCTTGAGCTGTATGCCGATTTTCACCCGCCCATTCTTAACGGCAGGCCGCTGGACGGGGAAGCGGTACAGGCAATGCTTGAGAGAATCAATGTTGTTTTTGGAATCCGCTGGGATGATATTAACACCGCCCTGCAGGCATGCAATGCAAACCGCCAAAAGATCAAAGATGTGCTGGTAGCCAGAGGCGATGTTTCGGAAGTTGAAATCGCCGAGTATTATGAGATGAGTTCGATACTGGAAAAAGCGGCCCATGTGGTTGACAGCAGGGAACGGATAAATTACCGCGAGCGTTCGCCGTTTGTCATTGTAAAAAAAGGGCAGGTTCTGGCGAAGCTCAGGCCCCGCAAACCGGGCAAGGAAGGGACAAACGTCCGAGGCGAATCGCTGCCCTTCGGCATTAACCATCCGGCGGGGGTTATCGGCGGAGAAAATACCGTCACCGAGCCGGATAAAATTACCGCGGCGATTCACGGACAGCTTGTCGAGCGCGGAAACGAATTATCCGTGCAGGAGCACCTTATCATCAAGGGGGCGGTTGGCTACGGCACGGGAAACATCGTTTTTCCCGGCGACGTAAAAATCGACGGGCCGGTTTCGGACGGCTTCAAGATTTACTCCGGCGGCTCGCTTGCCATTAAACAAACGCTCGACCTTACCGAAGTTGTAACCAAGGGAGACATTCATGTCGCCGGAGGCATAATCGGCAAAGGCTCCGCCCTGATAAAATGCGGCGGCGGCATAAAAACAAAATTTATTGAAAACTGCCATGTTGCCTCGCGGGGAACGGTATACATTGATACGGAAATAATCAATTCCAGCATTTTTTCCATGGACACCGTCCGGATGGGCGAAAAGGGGATGATCCTTGGCAGCGAAATATACGCCGTCCACGGTTTGCGGGCCGGCAGGATTGGAAAAAAAGGCGCCGGCACTACCCGCATCCACTGCGGCGTTGATTTTTCGGTGCAGCAGGAAAAGGAAAAGTACAACAACCAGCTTCGGATCCTCGCCGCCAAGCTGGCAAAGCTCCGCGAGCTTATGGCCGATCCCGAAATTGAAGACGACAAAAAGGCAAAAATGGACGAACTGCTCCGCCGCCTTGAAGGGGAGCAGCAGGAAGCCTCCAATAAAATCTCCGAGCTGATGGGCAGCATCAACGCCGACGAAAAAGCCGTAGTAGAAGTAATGGGCGAAATTGCCCCCGGAACCCTCATTGAAATCTGCCAGGTCGCCCTCTTTGTCGAAGAACCCCTCCGCAAGGTCCGCATCAGCCTGGACACCTCCGGCGGCAAACTCGTCCCCGGCCAGCTTTAACGGATATTTCGAATATTTCACGCAGAGGCGCGCACGCTTTTCGCAAACGGCACGCAATCATCTTTGACTCCTTATATTCGCGAGATTCCGATAGATGGGTTAGACCTCCGGACGAAAACTCCGCGCCTCTGCGCCTCCGCGTGAGGTATTTTCCAAAAATATTCATTCGCGCAATTTTTTAATTTTTCCAGGTATTAACGCATTACGACTCTTGACACCCATTAGGTTACACAGTATAATGATTCATGATCCAGTCATTTAGGCATAAAGGCTTGGAACGGTTTTTTATAACTGGTTCAATGAGGGGAATATTACCTGAACACGCAGAGAAAATTGCCCGTATTCTTGATCGTCTGGATGCGAGTGTATCTCCATCTGATATGAACCTGCCAGGATACAAATTGCATGAGCTTAAAGGAAAAGATACCGGGACATGGTCAGTTGCAGTAAACGCAAACTGGCGGATCACATTTGAATTTGAAGGCCAAAATGCGGTTGTTGTAGATTATCAGGATTATCATTAAGGAGGCATTAATGGAACGGTTACGAAAGCCGGTTCATCCCGGAAAGGTATTTCTTGAAGATGTTTTGGTTCCACTGGGATTAACGGTGAGTGAGGCGGCAAACATGATGGGGATAACGAGAAAGGCGCTTTCAGAACTTATTAATGAAAAGTCATCGTGCAGTCCTCAAATGGCATTGAGAATAGCAAAGGTTACCCGTACCAGTGCGGAAAGCTGGCTAGCCATGCAGGCAAAACTTGACATCTGGAAAGCCCGCCAGATCGAACTCGGACAATTGCAGGTATTTCCCAGGATGGCCGTTTGAAGTATGTCAAATGTACTGACGACATGAGCATCAGCAAAACCTCTTCCCACTACTTCCCGCAGCACTTCTTGTATTTTTTTCCACTGCCGCAGGGGCATGGATCGTTTCTGCGCTATGGTATTTATGGCGAGGTATTCTCCCGCACAAAAATACCCGCGCACAGCCTGAACCATGCGCGGGTATTAGCCTGAACATACGATTTTTAAATTTTATTATACTTTAAATCGCCCCACCTCCTTTACCAAAAGGGCGATGTTGTCCTTGTTCTTACCGCTGATCTCGTTGACCCTGTTTACCGCCTGGTTGATCTGTTCTGCGCCAACCGCCATTTCGTTCATGCCGCCGGTGATCTCCTCCGTTACCTGTTCAAGGTTTTGGCTTTCACGGATAACTTCCCTGCTGCCTTCCAGCATTTCCATTGCGCTGTTTTTTACCTGGCCGGTAATTTTGTTGAGCTGTTCAACGGCTTCCACTATCTGCTTGCTGTCATCGTCCTGTTCCCTCATTGCGCCCAAAATACTCGCCTCCTGATCCGATACGATCTTTACGCCGGAATCGATGGCGGCAAACCGCGTCAGCACAACGCCGGTGGATTCCGTGATCTTGTCGATGGTGCTTTTTATCTTCTTGAGCGCCGCGCTGATGGTCCTGGATTGTTCGCCGGAATCCTCGGCAAGTTTGCGTATCTCCCCGGCTACCACCGCAAAGCCCTTGCCCGCTTCTCCGGCGTGCGCCGCTTCAATGGCGGCGTTCATGGAAAGCAGGTTTGTCTGGCTGGCGATGTTTTTCATAACGTTGTTGATCTCCAGAAGCCCCTGCGACTGTTTTGAGATTTCCTGAATGTCTCCGGCGACGTTTTGCAGGCCCGCCCGCCCCGATTCCGATGCGGACGACAGCTCGCCCACACTGTTAGAATTTTTTACAAGGGTCTGCGTTACCGAGCGGATGTTTGACAGCATCTGTTCAATGGCCAAAGACGATTTAGACACGCTTTCGCTCTGAAGCCCCACATGCCCGTTGAGCCTGTCGATGTTGGACGTAATCTGCCCCATGGTGGCATTGGTCTCGGTTAGCGATGCGCTCTGGTTGATCACCCGGCCCTTAATGCTCTGAATGGTGGAGGTGATCTCGTTGATCGCCGCCGCAGTTTCGGTCATGTTTATGGCAAGCTCGCCGCCGATGTTGGACAGTTCCGCTACCCGCTCCTTTATCGTAACGACAAGGTTTTTGATTTTTTCCAGGGTGCGGTTAAAGTAGCGGGCAAGATCGGCTATTTCGTCATTGCCTTTTTCTTCAATTACGTGGGTCAGGTCCCCTTCGCCCTCGGATATGTCCCTGAGGGTTTCCGTCACTTTAACGATTGGTTTGGTAACATAGCCCAGAACGAGGAAAATCACTGCTGCTGCTGCAAGCATGGCTATTGCCGCGAGTATGATCGTAAATTTGGTCATGGAACGCACCTCGGCGAGAATGTACGATTCTTCGCTGGCGATCATGATCGACCATGTTGTATCCGAATTGCCGATGGTAAGAGGGTACACTATCATTTCCAGGCTGGTGCCAAGCGCCGGCACGTACTGTTTGGTGCTGAATTCCTTTCCCGCAAGCACGGCCCTGTTGGCATCCTGAATGGCGCTGCCGTATCCGGTATCGGCCTCCAGGAGCATTTTCCCGACGCGCTCCGGCCGGTAGCTTGCCATTATCCGGCCGTTGCCGGAATAAATCGCCATTGCGGAAATTTCCCTGTTTTCGGCCATGATTCTTTCCGTTGTTTCCTGTATCACCGCGATGTTTAAAAGGCAGCCCACGCCCCCTACCGTCTCATTGGTGTGGGGGTCGATGATGGGAACCATCATCCTGATTACATGCACTTCCTTTCCGTTTATTGCCCTGGGGAAGGGGTGTTCCACCCGCTCTTTCTTCGAGTCGGGGCCGTTAATGTACGCCATGGCGCCGTCAATGTCGGTGGTGGTTCTGCCCTGGATCGCGCCGGTTTCCCGGGTGTAGGCCATGGCGTATTGCCCGCTCGGGCCTGAACCTATCCGGCCCGTGTGATAGACATCCAGGCCGTCGACGGCGTCGGGCTTCCAGACCGAATACAGGTTCAGCAGATTCTGTTCCGATATTATTGCCGCCATCAGTATTTGGTCGAACCGATCGCGCCTCTGGCCGACGGGGATATGCTCGTAATCCGACATGACGCTCGCCAGGGTACGCAGCACGCGTATGTATCCCTCTTCACGCCCTTTCCAGAATTCCGCCCGCTGGATGGCAAGATTCCGCAGGCTGCGGCGGCTCAGATCGACGCTGATGGCGGATGCCTGGCGGAGCAGTATTGCGGAAATGCCCGCCACTACGACTGCCATTATGGCGATAACCAACAGGCCCAGTTTGAATTTAAGTTTCATATTATTCTCCTTATGCCGGCTGCCTCGAGATCCTGGCAGCAAACGGCGATTTGGTGCTGTTAAAAGCCTCGTATTCGTTCCACGCGTCTTCCTGCGCCTTAATCCGCGCTTCGTTGATCTTTGGGAAATTTCTTTCCGCGATTTCGACGATGCCCCTGTCGATTTCGCCCTGGTTTGCCAGGGTGAACAGTATCTCCATAACTTTTTCCCTGTCCATTCCCGCCCGGTAAGGACGGTCTTCGGCAAGGGCTGTCAGAATGTCCGCGACAGTCATAATCCGCTCCAGGCGGCTTATGTCCTCGCCCTTTGTATGGAATGGATAGCCGCTGCCGTCCTGTTTTTCATGGTGGTGCGCTGCCCATGCGGCAATGTCTTCCATGCCGCTTACCTTGTTCAGGACGGAATAGGTATAGTAGGTGTGTTTCCGTATCGCGTTGAAGTCTTCCATGCTTAACGCGCCGTTTTTTTCCAGAATTTCATTCGATACGGAGAGTTTTCCCAGGTCATGCAGGAAGCCCGCAATTTCCATCAGTTTGCATTCCCGTTCGGAAAAACCGGCTGCTGCGGTAAGTTCCCGGACCACCGCCGCAACGCCGCATGAATGGGTTGCGGTAAACCTGCTTCTGAAGTCAATGATCTGCGCGACTATCTTTGCGAAGCAGCGGAGCGTTTCCGGCTCGATAACTTCCTTGGAAAACCGCACCTCCTGCATCCTGCCCCTTTCAAATGAAGGCAGAAAGGCCTCAACCCACACATATTCCAGGTTCACCAGCCGCAGGAAGGCAATAAAGCTGGCAGGATGGAATTTCTGGTATTTTTTGGAGATTTTTTCCACCACTCCCATAACCTGCCCCAGTACCTCGCGGTTCTCGTCAAACAGAATGGCGACCCGGTCCGCCAGGTGGATGACATAGCTGCCAAGCGGCACGTTGTACCCCGCCGAGTGATAATCGGCATGGTGGTACCTGATCAGTTTGGCGGCCCTGGCAAGCGGCCTGAAATTCTTCAGGAGCTTGTACCCCAGAAAGGCGTGCCGGTTCAGCTCGCTGTCATGGTATTCAAGCGTCTGGGCTTCTATCCGTTCCCCGATGGAAAATGCCCCGATGTCGTGCAGCATGGACGCCAGGACAATATCCTGAACATCGCTGTTCGGCAGGTTCATCTGCAGCGCGATATGGCCCGCAATGTAGGCGACCTTTTTGTGGTGGCGGTTCAGCACCGGGGACACCAGGTCGATAGCCTCCGATATCGCGCAAACAAAGTCATAAATTGGAATTTCATTTCGTACGTTCATACCTAAAATGTAGGTTTTGGGAAATTCACAAATAATACCTGTCTGGAGAAAATACCTGTCGCAAAATACACCCGCAATGCCTTGCATTTTGCCGTGATTTGTCGTATTATTTACCTATTGATGCAGCAGCAAAATGACCGGGCTCCGGTAAAACGAAAATATGTCTTCTTCTCCGTTGTTTTGTTCGCGGTTATCCTGATATTCGGGAGTTTGGCGTTTGTTTTCTCCATGCGGGACATCCGCCATGCCAGCGCGGGAAGGGAGATCTCCCAGGAAGTCGAGCTTGAAAAGCTCAGGCTGGAAGCTGCGGTGAACGGGGAAATTTCCCTGGTTCTGAAAATGGCCGATTCCCCCCTGATTCGGCGGTTTTTCATTGATCCCGACAACGCCGCGCTGGAAAGGGCCGCATTTGAGGAGTTTGCCGGGTACCGGCGGTCTTTCGCCTCCGGGTCGATTTTCTGGATAAACGATACCGACCTGAAATTCCACTACAACGATTATTATGCCTATACCGTAGATCCCGATGATCCGGAGGACTACTGGTATAACATGACCATCAAGGGAACCGAAGAGTTCAACTTCAATATCAATTACAACCCCCATCTTGACCTGACCGACCTATGGATAAACGCCCCCGTCTTTGATTCGGAGCGAAGGCCCATCGGCATTGTGGGAACGGGAATGGATGTGCTGGCATTTATCGATACCATCTACCACCAATATACGGGCGCCGCCGAGCTGTTCTTTTTTGACAAAAACGGAGAAATAACCGGAGCGCAGGACAGGAGCCTTGTCACCAACAAGGTCAGCCTGGAAAGAGGGCTTGGCAAAACCGGCGCCGCAATTTTTTCCATGCTGGATATTCTGGAAGGCGAGGCAATAGAGTACTTCAGCGTTCCCGGCGGGGTCGCCGCCCTGGGCGCAATTCCCAACCTGGACTGGTACGTATGCGCCGTCTTCCCCATCGGCCTGAAAGAAACGCTCAAAACTTCCATGACGGTGCTATTTATTGCGATGATGGCCGTTGTGGCGGGCATCATCAGCATCTTCAACCTGATTCAGATCAACATCGAGCTGAACAGGGAACGGAACATTTACCGGGATATGTCCATCGCCGACGCGCTCACCGGAATCTACAACCGCCGGTTTCTTGACGAAAGCCTGGAACGGGTCATCAAGACATTATCCCGTTCGGAAAGCAAGCTGAGCGTTCTGATGCTGGATGTCGACTACTTCAAGAAATACAACGACACATATGGGCACAACATGGGCGACCTCTGCCTTAAAACGCTGGCGAACACCCTTGCCCAAAGCATCGTCCGTGTGGATGATTTTATTGCCCGCTACGGCGGAGAAGAATTTGTCATCGTTCTGCCGAACGCCGGCGATCACGGCGCAGAGACAGTGGCAAACAGGGTGCTGAAAAACATACGCGAGCGGAACATTCCCCATAAGGAAAGCGATGTGGCGGACTTTGTTACCGTTTCAATCGGCGGCATAACCAGCAATGTGGAACATTCGCACAATGCGCATGATTACCTGAAAAAGGCCGATGAAGCGCTGTATTTATCCAAACAAAACGGCCGCAACCGATATACAGCGCTGACTCAAATATAATCCGCTATTTGGCGGCGTATATTCTTACCCCGTCGTTGCTGTATGTTTCAATTACTTCAACATCAATGCAAAAAACCCTCAGAAGGGGGTTGTCGATGCTTCCGAAATTCCGTTTGGCGTAATAATTGGTATCCAGCGCGCGTTCCTTCAGGTCCCTGTCTTCGATAAAAACAACTTTGCCGTTCAGCGACAGCACCGGTTCCCAGTCCTCGGGGTATGTGCAATACGAAACATCGGGATACTCAAGCAGCTGCGAGTACATCGGTTTATCGCTGGTGGTGCAGAAATACGCCCTGTTCCCCTCGGCAAACGAAAAGGTTATTATCTGCGTCCGCAGGCCTTCGGCAGTACGGTTGGCCAGAAGGCCGTTTCGGTATCCTTCCAGAATATCGTTAAAATCGGTTACGTCCTTTTTTTCCAAATTCGCCAAATTCCTTTCCGCTGTGACCGCCGGTTTGCTGACGCATCCCATTGCCAAAAGCCCGATAATTACGATACCGCCGATTAGGGCAGGCACTTTTCCCAGGTTTTTCATCATTTCCTCCAGATTTTTTTCAGAAATTACTATATTCCGCCAGGCTGTAAGTGTCAATAGTTAGCCGCGGCAGGTAGTGACTTTTTTTCATACATTATGATAGGATACGGTCGTTAGGAGGATGATGCATGCCCAAAAAAAGCTTCAGAATCAAAATCATTATTCCTATAGTCATTGTTTTGGTCGCGCTGGTTGTTACGCTCAATATTTTTCTGTCGCTGCGTTTTTCGGCCATACGGGATACCCTTGCCGACGAAAAACACGTCGCGAACATCAACAGCCTGTATCGTTACCTTGCCACCAACGAAGCCGCTTCCAGGGCGGCGGCTGTTTCTATGGCAGCCAATCCAGCAGTTATCAGGGCCATAAAAGAACGCAACACAAATGAACTGCTGCTGATTTTCAGCCGCGTGCAGGATCTGTATTGGGTAAACTACTATACGATTTGCGACAGCGAAGGAGTTGCGCTGGCAAGGACCCATGACCCCGGCAATTTCGGCGATTCTGTTTTGAATCAGCAGA
>Ga0082212_10001390_pt1 | contig 35654 bp, 30 predicted proteins | sample TergutNt197P3_FD_71548 | JGI IMG/M metagenome (GOLD analysis project Ga0082212, IMG submission 71548) | Neocapritermes taracua P3 segment gut microbial communities from Petit-Saut dam, French Guiana - Nt197 P3 | ecosystem: Host-associated > Arthropoda: Insects > Digestive system > Gut ...
CCCTAATCACAATGTTAAAACAGCATAATATCCCATACACATTGTAATCCCCTTGGCCAGATCCTCGCGATAACTGGCGTCGGGCTTGGATCCCTCATACACCCGCTTATTGAGTGGCGGTGAATACATGCCTGATTATGAAATAGCGAAATTCCAGCGCAGAGCAACGATTCAGCCTTAAGAGGCATCAGGCTTCAGTGAGGGATAGCCAAATGTAATCCCCCTAGCTCTCTTTCTGAGGTATGTCCCTCCCAACAACATCGAGCATTAGATATGTGTTTATTTCTTTACATAATGAGACCTTGTCCATTTAGTAACATAAATCTCAATTGACATGTCTTTGCCTGTCTTGATATAATTAGCCCGTAATCCTCGAAAGAGGCCGAAATATGTAGATTGGAGGAAAGAGATGGTCAATGCGAATGAAGTAGCTGGTAAGGTTTCTAAAGCCTTAATCAGCAATCCCAGTCTATTAGATCGCTTCAAGAGCCATCCGCACGAATCGATAGAGAATATATCCGGTGTGAGCGGGCTTTCGGCTAAGGAGACAGGGAGCATCTTGAGTATTTTGTTGAGTGGATCTGACAAGGGAGGCGGAATGCTGGGGAGTTTGGCTGATTCTTTACTAAGCGGTAAGGAAACGAAGTCAGGGGACAAAAATCTAGTTGGTGAATTGATTTCCAAGGCTGTCGGTAAAAAAGATTCTTCGGATCTCATGAGTACAGCTATTTCTGTGATCCTCGGACAGGCTGCCGGAAGTTCAAGTAAACCTTCGAGCACGTCATCGAAACCGTCGTCATCGAAACCATCTTCATCGAAACCGTCGTCATCGAAGCCGTCTTCATCGAAACCGTCGTCATCAAAACCGTCTTCATCGAAAACGTCTTCATCCAAGACCTCGTCCAAAAATTCACAAAATGACTCATCAAGTGACCTGTTAGGGACTCTTAGCAATATCTTAGGGTCTCTTTCTGATGGAAAGAAAAAATAGTTGTTGGGAGGAATGAGATTATGGCCGATGCCAAAAAGTATGTGAAACCGAAGGGAAATCCAATGCTTTTCCGCATGATCGCGGTGGTTCTCTGGATTCTTGGGTTGGCCTGTGAAGTTGTGGGCATTCTGGTGATTTTGGAAAAACTTACGATGCCGGGCTTCAGTTCCATCGTTTGGCTCGTGATCGCACTTGTTTTGGATCTTGTATTCGTTGTCAGTGGCTCCTTGCTGTGGAAAAGAGCCAACAAGATTGACCCCCCGTCAGAAAAGAATAAGGTTGAGTTCTTCATAAAAACCCAATTGGGTGCAATCATTGCTGTCATTGCCTTTTTCCCCATTCTCGTAATTCTGTTGATGGATAAGAACATGGACAAGAAAGCAAAAACCTGGATCAGTATTTTGGCTGGGATTTGCCTCGTCATTGCTGTGGGGTTGTCCATCGATTATGATCCGATTTCTTTAGAAGACCTTGAACAAATGCGGGTTAACGCCGATAACAGTGATTTTGGCACAGGTATTGTCCAATGGTCGAAGAACAGCAAAGTTTACCATACTTGGATAGACTGTTCTTCTCTGAAGCGTATTAAAGAAGAGAATCTGACTGAAAGCGACGTTGACGACGCGTTCGAAAACGGCAAAGCGCGTATGTGTCAGTTCTGTGCGAACCACTTTGGGATTACCGAAGGCGTCGATACCAAAGAGGACGCGAATACCGAATAACAAACGGCTGTACCGAATGGTGATCCCGGCCCATACTGAGCCTGTGCCAAATCCCGAACAGGGCGCTTGTTTTTTGTGCGATTATTTGTTATCATTTTCATTAAAAAAGGAGGGGAAACCATTATGTTTGTTATTACAGATGCTTGTACGAATTGTGGAGACTGTGTGAGCGAATGTGCTGTTGATGCTATCAGTCCCGGTGAGACACAGCATACCATCGACCCGGATATCTGTGCGGAATGTGGAGCTTGTGTCAGCGCTTGTTCGAATGATGCTATAATCGAAGAGTAAAAAATGAGGAGGAGAAGCCCAGAACTTCTCCTCTCGCCTATTTATACCCATATTATTGTTGTTGAGGGTGCGATGTTCAAACGGGCTACGGCGGGTCTGATTGTGCTTGGTTTTCTTGTTTGTGGTTTGTGGGCCTATTTTTGGAGCAAACCGCTCAATACAGGACGAGGTTTTTTTGTGGCGTATCCGGTGATACAGCCTATGCATTCGGTTTGTAATCTGAGCGGTTTCTGGACTTCGTATGTCGGCGTGAGTGAGGCGTGGCAACGGGAAAGCAAAGGTCTTGAAAATTCTCAGGATTTGTCTTCGCTGTCTTCTGTTCTTGAGCCCCGAAAGATCCTGCTGCCTTCAGATGAGGGTTTTGTTGTCGCGGCGAAGCGTTTCCGGATTCAGGGGGAGTGGGGTGCGAAACGTATTGCGTTAACGATTGAAGGATTCTGGGGACAGGCTGAAATTTACCTTAATGGCGCGGATGTGGCTCATAAGGTCGGCGTGATTGAGGGCCGGGGAACCCAATATTTGTTGATCGAGCCCGCGCGGTTTTTGTTCGATCAAGAGAATGTTTTGATTATACATATCACAGGTTCAGCAGAGACCGACAATCAGGTTTTCGGCGGGTGGCACAGGAAACAGGGCATGGTTACGGGGCAATTAATACTGGAGGCATTGCCGGAGGGAAGCCTGAGCTGGCAAAATATGAGGGTGGCGTGTCGCGAGGATGTTCAGGAGATTGTTGTTGAGGTAGATGTGGGGTTTGTTTCGAGGTGGGCGAGTGGCGGCATAAGTGTTAATGATGACCTCAGTGACTGGTGGTTGGAAGGGGAGCTGGTTCTCGGGAGGACAATTGAGGCAAAGGGAAGGGTGCCGGTGAGTCGCAGGAATGGCGATGGAGGTGGCAATCAGAGCGGAGTTGGGGATCAGGAAGGTGGCAGCGGTCAGGATGGCGGGGATCGGCAACGTGTGTTACTCACTTTGCAAGCTCCCCAGATTGTGATGTGGAGTCCGGAGAAACCTGTGATCTACGAATTAATGCTTTTTTTGAAGGATCATCAGGGGGTCGTTGACAGTCTGCAGATTCCTTTGGGATTTGCTGAACCGGGTGTGGCGGATGATGGAGGGTGGACACTAAACGGAGAACCAATGATGGTACAGGGAGTGGCCTTGACGCGGGATCAGGCAGCGGTTTTGCAGAGTGCCAACGCGGTTGAGCGGTTTCTGTTGTCTCAAAAAGAGCAGGGCGTGAATGTGATCTATTTCATTGATTATATAAGTGAGCATTGGGTATGCGTGGCGGATCAAGTGGGAATAGGAGTCTGGTGCGAGTTGCCTGTGGTTCAGAGGGTGTCTGAAAGGTTGCCGTCTGACCGGGATTTGGAATCAGTCTTTCTTTTCGGGCATCGACATCCGTCGTTACTGGCATGGACGGTGCTTAAGGGGGGTGAAACAGGGACCGACGATACGAATATCTATCTGGAGGCAGCCGCGCGTCTGGCGGCGCCGTGCCCGACTTATGAGATTTCATACCGTATTCCCGGCGTGGATCCCGGGCAAGTCGATACCAGGCAAGTCGATACCGGGCAAGTCGATACCAGGCAAGTCGATACCGGGCAAGTCGATACCAGGCAAAGGGATTTCAGAACCCTTGTTGTGACAGGGGGTGTGCTGAAGGGGGCTTGGGGGGAGATCGCGGCGGCGACAGACGCAGATATCCAGGAGGCGGTGGCGGATGCGGATAGCCAAGAGGCGGTGAGTGCCAAAGATGTTGTTGGGGCAATTGCTATGGAGAGGGGGCGGGATTCTCAAGTTTTGGAGACAGTCGCAGCTCCGATTTGTTTTGCTTTTCTTTTGTTTGTTGAGGTTACAAATCTCCGCAAGCGTGAAATGTCTTATACATATTTGATGACCGTGACACGGCTGAAACGATGGGCAGATGCAGTGGCATGGCTGCGGTTTATGACTTTTGCGGGCGGTATGGCTGTGGCATCGGCATTGTGCATCCATGCTTTTTTACGTATTCCTCTTCGTGCTAATCTTTGGTTGGCGTATCCCTGGGACTTTTTAGGACAGCTACAGGGTATGCCGATTGCTTTGTTGTGGTTGAGCTTGGGTTTGGTTTTCATATTATTGCGGCTTTTGCAGCTGGGGTTGGCCTCGCCGGGGTTCCGGCATTCACCTGATCCCCTTAGGATGGTTTGCTGGTTGGAGCAAAGGTGTAATTGGCGTTTCATTGCGGCTCTGGGCTGGGTATGGGCCGGTTGGGGAGGGATTCTCTGGGTGGCTTTTGTGATTTATTGTGCACCGGTGTTGGTGAGTTTGCCGACCCGATGGAAAGTCTACCGCAGGATGCAGGTACGGAAGGGTTTTATGTGGATTCTGCCGGCGGGGATGGCTGTTGGGGTTATTGTGTTTGTGGTGGTTCATATGCGAGCGTTGGTCTATTTCTGGAGGGTGTTCATTTAACACAGTCAAATTTGTCATGCACCCGCTCCAAACTAAAGCGGGCTACGCCCGCAAGTATCCAGAAGTCAGGAGTCAGGAGTCAGAATGTGGATTTTCTTGTTTTTTATTGATGTTGTTGCAACCTAAGCGACTATGGGTGGGTTTTACTTTCTTGTGGACAAGTGCTATGATGGTGCTTGTATTTATTTGTTTGAGTGCTCAATAATTATTTCCGGGAGGATACCTATGATTACTAAGGATATGGTTATCGGCGAGGTGTTGAGGGAATTTCCACAGACGGCGGAGGTTTTTCTGAGTATGGGCATGCATTGTCTGGGATGTCCGTCAGCGGTTATGGAAGATATTCAGAGCGCCGCTGTTGTCCATGGACGCGACCCGGATGAGCTGGTGGCAGATTTGAACAAGGCCATCGAGAAATAGTGTTGGTGTTGGGAAAGTGTTGAGATCCGTCAACCTAAGGCTTCTTCCAAAAGCCGCTTGATAACAGCAGGGTCGCCGTTGCCTCGTAAGGTGCGCATGGCTTGGCCGAAGAGAAAGTCTTTGGCTTTGAGTTTGCCGCTTTTGTAGTCTTCAACAGATTTGGGGTTGGCGTTGATGATGTCGTTGATGACTTGTTTGATGAGCGTATCGTCGCTTTCACTGAACAGGTTGTGTTTTTCACAGTAATCTAACGGGTCGGCGTTTTCCCGGTACATGGCGGCGAAAACTTTTTTGGCGTTGAGACGGTTGATACGGTTGGTACTGACCAGCTTGATCAACTGGGCCAAACGGGGGGCGTCTATACGGGCGACGGCGGTTTCGTCATCGTCTTTTTTCATGAGGGCCAGGAGTTCACCAATGATCCAGTTGGCAATTTCCTTGGGTTCGGGATGAAGCCCGCAGGTTGCGTCAAATAGGTCGGCTAAGTCTTTGTTGCCGGCGATGATGGCGCTGTCGTAATCGGAGAGGGCATATTCCGTCATGTATCTTGCTTTTTTGACATCGGGCATTTCCGGTAAGGCGTTTCGAACGGAGGCGATCCAATTGTCGCTGATGTCGAGTGGGGGTATGTCGGGGTTGGGGAAGTAGAGGTAGTCTGTGGCGTTTTCTTTGGTGCGCATGGCGTAGCTGCGGTTGTGTGTATCGTCCCAGCGCCGGGTTTCTTGTACGAGTTCTTCGGTTCCCAATTCAAGTGCGTCCACATGACGGCGGTATTCGTATTCTATGGCCCTGGCAATTGCTTTGAGGGAGTTCATGTTCTTGATTTCCGAACGGACGCCGAAGCTTTCGTCGCCGGGTTTGCGCACGGAGATGTTGACATCAGCGCGCATGGAGCCTTCTTCCATTTTGCAGTCAGAGACGCCGGCATAGCGGAGGATTGAGCGGAGCTTTTCGATGTAGGCTATGGCTTCGTCTGCACAGCGGAAATCAGGTTGGCTTACTATTTCAACCAGGGGCACACCGGCCCTGTTATAGTCAATCATGCTTTGGTCAGAGTTGGGGGCGTGCAGGAGTTTGCCGGCGTCTTCTTCTATATGGATCTGTTTGATGCGGATGGTTTTGGTGTTGATGGGATCTTTCTTGTTGTCGTTGACGGCTATATCAATAAATCCGTCGGTGCAGATAGGGTCGTAAAATTGGGTGATCTGGTAGGATGTGGGCAGGTCTGGGTAGTAGTAATTTTTTTTGTCGAATACGCTTCGGGGGTTGATACGGCAATTGGTGACAAGACCGGCGGCGATGGCTAGGTCTACGGCTTTTTTATTGAGCACCGGCAGGAGGCCGGGCATCCCGCAACAAGCAGGGCAGACATTCTCATTGGGTTCGGCGCCGAAGGAGGCGGAGCAGGTGCAAAAGAGTTTGGATTGGGTGGCCATTTCCACATGGACTTCGAGGCCTATAACGAGTTCGTATTTCATAGCTTCTCCTTCTTCTAGTGCGGTCTTCGACCGCAAGTATTCAGGATTCAGTATTCAGGATTCAGAATGTGGATTTTCTTGGTGGGTTGATCTGTCAGGGGATAAGGCTGTCAGTTGTTGAGAGATTGACGATATCAAACAGAATCTGTTCGTTGTTGGGGGCGGCAATGAACTGAATGCCGCATCTTTCCTGGGTAACGGCGGGACTTGGAGCAGCGACGGCTGGGTAGCCGGCTAGGGTTGCCGGTGCTGTATAATGGGTGTCGGTTAAGCATTGCCGGGCGTTGGCTTCGGGGTTGGTCTTGTGATAGGGTTGGCCGGTTGAGGCCGGTATCAACAGACAGTCGTACGTTTGTAGGGCTTGAGCAAGTTGTTGTTGGATAAGACGGCGTATTTTCAGTGCTTGTAAGTAATAGGCTTCGTATTGCTGTTGGGCTAGGACGAAGGAGCCAAAGAGGATGGTTTTTTTGACTTCTCGGCCGAAGCTTTCGCTTCGGGAGTTGATACTGATGTCATCCAAAGTGGCGTAGGTTTGGGGGCGGTAGCCGAATTTGATGCCATCGTAGCGGGAGAAGTTGTTACAGCCTTCTGCGGCAGCGATGATCTGGAGAGCCATGGAAGCCATGCCCAAGATGTCTGTTTGCTGTTGGGGAAGGGGGCAATCTTGTAGGGTCGCGCCTAACGCTGTCAGGCGTTCTCGGGTTTCGGTCAGGGTTGCCGTACCGGTTCGGCCCAAGGTTGTCCAATAGTCGGTTGCGATGCCTATGCGCAAATGGCGTAAGTCCTGTGAGGGTTCCGGGGGTATGAGGTCGCTATTGGGTATGCCGGTGCCGTCTTTGGGGTCGTATCCGGCGATGATGTTCAGGAGGGCGGCCGTGTCGCCTATGGTTGCTCCGGCGGCACCAATCTGTTCGGCAGAGGAGATATAGGGAACCAAACCGAAGCGAGAGACCTTGCCGTAGGTTGGTTTGAGAAATATCGTGCCGGTTTGGGAAGCGAATTTGCGTTGGGCACCGAGTGTGTCCGCGCAAAGGGCAAGGGGAACGAGCCGGGATGAGATGGCGGCGGCGGCGGCGCCGGCGAGATTGGAAGAATCAAGGGGGTTCAGAGTAATACCGTGATAACAGGTGTCGCCACTGCCGCAGACACCAAATTCGTCGGTGTTGGTGCGGCCGACGGGGATGAGGCCGGCGGCGAGGATTTTATCGATAACTGTGGCGTTGAAAGGGGATATAAAATTGTCAAGCATGCGGGATCCGGCTGTGCAACGGTCGCCGCGTACCAGAATGGTGTCGTCGATGGCGATGGGAACGCCTGCAAGGGGGGAGGGGCAGTCGCCCTGTTCCAAGCGGGCATCAATTCTCTTGGCCGCAACCAAGGCGGTTTCCGGTGTGGTATATAAGAAACAGTTGTTGGTGTCGGCGTCGATTCGAGAAAGTGTATGTTTGGCGACTTCAAACGCTGTCAGGTCGCGCCGACGAATTTGGTTCGCCAGTGTGAGGGCGTCGAGGGTGTGCATGATTGATCAGCCTTTCCTTATGTGATTCGGTTATGCGGCGGGACATGTTTGTTCGCTTATGAGTCGTTTGGTTATTCCAGGACTCTGGGTGCCAGAAAATACCCCTGGTCGTGTTCCGGCGCATTAACCAGTATTTCGGCCCTGGATACCATGGGGATGACGGTGTCTTCTCGCATAACTGTGCCGAGAGGATTCACTTGGATCATGGGCTCTGTCTGGCTTGTATCGGCGCTGGATAAGGGGGCAAGGGCGTCCAGCAGTTGGGTGAGTTCTTTGTAGAGGGTTTGGCGTTCGTGAGAGCTGAGCCGCAACTTGTTGAAGGCGGCCAAGGTGTCGAGGGTATCTTCAGTCATGGGAGGTTCAGTCCTTTCTATAAGCAATCAAAGCTATAATTATGTTAATATTTATAACGGCGGGAATCCTTAATAAGAATAGCAGTTTTCGGCGTGTATGTAAACTCTAATGCGGGCTTTGCCCGCAAGTATTCAGTATTCAGTATTCAGGATTCAGAATGCGGCCCCCCGTAGCCTTGCGCTCAAAGCCACAAGCCAGAAAGGTGGTTTCCCAGAGCTACATGTATGATATCCGAGGGAACGTCATAACCCATACTTAACGGCCCTTGAATAAAAGTCCGTAATTTTGTCAGCTACATCAAAAGCGTCAAAGCCATGGTCAACAACATGCCGCCAAGCGGTTGGTTTACGCGCCGGTGTCTGACAGAGATGTTCTTGCCAGACTTCTTCGAATAGAGGCAAGAACTGAACAAGTCCCGCACCCATATCCGCAGAGCGGGGCACACCTGTGGACACGAGGCAGGGTAACCCGTTAGCCTGGGCTTCCACCACGGCTGTGCCTAGCCCTTCGGCCAGAGAGGGAACGGCCAGGATGTCTAAGGCGTTGATGAGTTGTGGGATATCGTCACGTTCGCCCCAGAATTGGACGTGCGGCAGGATGCGTAATTCGGCTGCCAGAGCTTGCAGAACGCCCATTTCTGAACCGCATCCAAAGAATACGAGCGTTGCATCCGGTCGGCGTTCGCGTATGCGTGCGAAGACGCGTAGCAGAAATTGAGGGTTCTTGATGGGCTCCAACCGCCCGATGTATCCGATAACATAAGCATCTTTCCATCCGTGACGTTTGCGCAAGTATTGTCGATAATGATCGCGGAAAACGAAATCCCGGACATTCAGAGCATCAGGAATAACTTGAACTTTCCGCGAGGGGATACCAAACAGCCAGCGCGCGCCTTCTTTCGAGCAGGCGGCATAATGTGTCGCGTAGCGATGAATAAACCAGCCCCAAGCGTATTTGTAGAGGCGGGTTGCAGTGGCGCCGGTTGTTCTTTTCGCGTGGCTGTGTGCGATGCGTATGGGTATGCCGGCATCGTCGGCTGCAGCGAGAACAAGTCCCGACATGCGATCCAAATGTGAATGTATGACCGGGTAATAAAACATCGGTAAAGAATGGAAAAAATTCCTGAGGGTGCTATAGTATTCCTGGCCGGGCAGAACGATCCTTGGTGGCTGTGGTGACGCCGGCAGAGCTGCTTCGTCCGACAGAGTTGCTTGTGTCGACAGAGTTGCCTGTGTCGACAGAGTTGCTTGTGTCGACAGAGCGGTCTGTGACGATTGGGTTGCTTGCGCCGCAAGAGAGGCTAAGGCGGTTTGTGACATCATGCGCTTGATTTGAGTTGTTAGACAGGATAAGCGTGTGAGCCCTCTCTGATAGGTTTGTTTGATCTTTGTTTCAGGACGATGTTCTGAACCCGGGTCAATAAGGGGTTCAGATGGTATGTGAAAAACATGCCCGCCGAGGAGGGCGATTTCATCCTCATAAACACCGACTCGATCCGTGTTTACAAGAAAATCGAATTGGAGCTCCGAGCGATTGACGCGCCGATAGACATTCATCAGCATGTTTTCAGTGCCGCCTCGATCCAGCGAGTTGACAACGTGCAGGATCCGCATGTGTATCCATCACCTCGAAATCATTTTTACCCTACTAGTTTACCTAATATTAGGTAATTGCATACACGACAAGAGATCTTACCCACAGGGGACTGAGGTTTATGTATTGGTGTTTGTTTAAACTCAAACATCGCCAAGAAAATTTTTTTATTAATTCTTGGTTTCTTAGCAGGAATACATAAGGGCAAAATAGAAATAGTGGTAGCGAGTGGAGGAAAGTGGTAGGAAGGGGTTTCTTGATGAATCCTGGTGGGGGGTCAGAATCATGTTCATGGGCGAGTTTCTTCATACTGTCGACGACAAAGGCCGGATCATTATTCCGGCTAAATTTCGCGATGAGCTCGGTGAACGGTTCGTGATGACAAAAGGGTTGGACAAGTGTCTGTTTGTCTTTCCTGAGTCTGAATGGCTTAGCGTCCTGGAGAAACTTAAAACCTTACCGATTTCCCAGCCCAAAGCCCGGGAGTTTGTCCGGTTCCTGAGTGCCGGTGCCGCCGAGTGTGAAATCGATAAACAAGGCAGAGTCCTTATGCCGGGGAATCTTAAGACGTACGCTTGTCTGGAGAAGGATGCCGTCGTTGTTGGGGTCATTTCCCGGGTGGAGATCTGGTCTAAAAGCGAGTGGGAACCCTATTCCCAACGTGCGGAGGAGAACAGCGACGTTACGGCGCAAAGTATGGCTGATCTGGGGATATGACCATGAACGATGATTGCGTCCCAGAGTATGTTCATGTAAGCATCCTGCCCGATGAAACCATTTCTCGTCTGCTGACTGATCCGCGGGGCGTCTATGTTGATTGTACCATAGGCGGTGGGGGACACGCCAGTCTCTTGTTGGAACAGTTGGCGCCTGAGGGCAGGCTGATCGGAGTTGATCAGGATGCGGTCGCCATATCTTATGCCAAACACCGGTTTGGTGGTGATCCACGGGTGACGCTGGTGCAAAGCAATTTTGCCGATATTTATGAACTCTTGTGTCAAATGAATATAGATAAGGTTCACGGATTTCTGTTTGACTTAGGAGTTTCGTCGCCCCAGCTGGATGAGGCGGCAAGAGGGTTCAGCTACAATCACAATGCTACGCTGGACATGAGGATGAATCAGGCGCAGGGCATGAATGCCGCGGATATTCTCAATTCTGCCGATGTTAAGGAGCTTACCGCCATCTTCAGCAAATATGGGGAAGAACGTTGGGCGTCACGGATTGCGGATTTCATTATCAGGAGGCGCCAAAGTCGACCCATTCAAACAACTGAGGAGTTGGTTGAGGTTGTCAAGGCCGCGATACCTGCGTCGGCGCGGCGAAGCGGTCCCCATCCGGCGAAACGGGTTTTCCAAGCGTTGCGTATCGCGGTGAACAGAGAGCTGGAGGTTCTTGACACGGCTCTGGATCAAGCGTTGACATCTTTGAAACCTCAAGGCCGATTGGCGGTTATTACCTTTCATTCTTTGGAGGAAAAGATTGTTGTCGGCAAAATCCGTTCTTGGATCGGCCGGTGTACTTGTCCTCCCGGATTGCCCGAGTGTCGGTGCGGATACGCTCCCCGTATCGATCTGGTGACACGCAAACCGGTGGTTCCGTCGGCCAATGAGATTCAGGGCAATCCGCGGTCTCGTAGTGCCAAGCTTAGAGTCATTGCAAGAAAGGGGGATGATTTATGAATAAGATAATCATAATGGACAACAGTGTTCTGAGTATCCGTGAAAACGATGCTGTTGTGTCAATGACCATAGAACGTCGAACACCTCACAAAAAACATCGACCATCAATCTCCGCAAAGGCTGGTCTAGAAAGGGAGAAGAGGGAATATCATGGAAAAGAAACGTAAAACCAACGGGTTTTATCCGTCGGATGGCCGGTATCCTACGGACAATACCAATACGGCCAGACAGCTTGAATTTGAGTATAATGATGCTGAATCTGTTCCTCAGCCTGTGACCAAACCTCGCAGCAAAAGTGCGGCGATCAAGCGGCGACAGAGGAAGCAGAAGAGAATGCTGAAGATTCTCGCGACTTCTCTTATTTTCATCGTTGCGTTTGGCGCTATAGCCGGTAAGGCTGCCAATGTTCATCTCGTAAAAGCCAACCAGGTTTATATTCTTGAGGATGAGATCAAGAAACTGAACTTGGAGAACGCCGGGTTGAAAAGAACCGTCGATGATTTGAGCGCTGTGACGTATATCGAGAAACAAGCCCTGGCGATGGGAATGGAGAAACCGGAAGGGACGTTGTATGTTGAGAATAATCTTTTAAACTCACATCTTTTAAACACACAGGAAGCCGGTGACGGCAAGTCTGATACAGACAGAACCGGTCAGGCGCAAGGGGACGAAGAGAATAATTTGCTGCAAAAAGTTTTTGGCGCGTTGATCACGGTTATTGCCGACTAGGAAATCCGTTATTCGTTTGTTATTCGTTTGACGATATTCGTGACTCGAATACCATTTCGAAGCAGCTGTTGACCGCTTCCTCTTTAAGTAAAAAAGCTTTCGAACTTCGGTCATGTGCCCTAAAAGGTTTGCTTTTGGGGTGATATCGGATAAGCGAAAACAGAGGAGGCGGCTTTTTCTATGGGACAAAATGTCTTTCGGCATCGGCGCATTATGGTGGTGTTTATCTTATGTATGGTTTTTTTGGTCGCGTTGACGGTTCGGCTGGGTATTGTCCAACTTCGTCAGGGTGATTATTTGAGCGATATTGCTGACGATTACCATTACCGGGGGGTGCCGGTGGCGCCTAAAAGAGGGAATATTGAGGATTCGACGGGCAATATTCTGGCCATTAGCATTAGTGCGGAGACGGTTTACGCGGTACCGGCGGAAGTGCGTAAGTCTGGGGATGAGCAGGCACGGCGCAGCGCGGAGGGATTGGCGGTTATTCTGAATATGGATCGCGACAAAGTCTATGAGAAGATTACGAAAAGGACGTCATTGGAGTATATTAAGAAAAAAATCTCGCCGGAAGAGGCGGCTCAGATCAAAAACGCTCATTTTCCCGGTGTTGGGATCACTGAGGACAGCGACCGGTTTTACCCTAACGGAACCTTGGCGGCCCATATTCTTGGGTTCGTCGGTGTTGACGGCCAGGGGCTGGAGGGGATAGAATATTCCCGGGATCAGGAGCTTGTAGGTAAAGCCGGCAGCACACAGAGCGAGTACGGTGCTGATGGGATTAAGTTGCCGGAGGCGGCGAAACGGTATCAACCGCCGGTGAACGGAAATACGGTACGGCTGTGTGTTGACGGCAGTATTCAGGCTTTTGCCGAGCGCGAATTGAATAAACTGATGACCGGCCAGGGGGTCAATATGGAGGGCAATGTGCCCAGGAGTGCCTCGATTCTGGTTATGGAACCCAAAACCGGGCGCGTTCTGGCGATTGCTACCGCTCCCACGTTTAATCCCAATAATTATCAGGATTTTCCTAATGAAACGCGGCGGAATATCGCTGTTCAGAACGCTTATGAGCCCGGATCCACATTCAAAATTATTACGTTGGCAGGAGCGTTGGATAAAAATGTTGTCGATATGAGTGAAGGTTTTTTTGACAAGGGATCCTACGATATTCTTGGAAGGCAGATCCGTTGTTGGAAGGCCGGGGGACACGGTCAGCAAACGATGCGGGAAGTTGTGCAGAATTCCTGTAATCCCGGGTTCATCTCGATGGGGCAACGTCTTAAGAAAGACAATTTCTATAGTTATCTGGAGGCGTTTGGGTTTGGTCAGAAAACCGGCATCGAGATGGCGGGGGAGGCGGTGGGGATTCTTGCCAACAAAAATAAAGCCACTGATCTGGATCTGGCGACAATGTCCATTGGGCAAACCAACGCGGTGACACCAATTCAATTGTTGACAGCTGTCTGTGCTGTGGCTAATGGGGGTGTCTTGCTCAAACCCCAACTGGTGCAGGAGATTGTGTCGCCTTCCGGCACTGTTGTGTCGTCGTTTAAGCCAGAGGAGGTACGCAGGGTAATCAGTCACGAAGTGTCCCGTCTGGAATGTGAAGTGTTGGAAAGTGTCGTGACTTGTGGTACTGGGCGGAGGGCTTTTTTGCCTGGTTATCGTGTGGCAGGGAAGACGGGAACAGCGCAAATTGTTCGGGACGGTTTTTATGTTCAGGGGGAATATGTGGCTTCTTTCGTAGCTTTCGCCCCGGCTAACGATCCCAAGATTGCTATTTTGTGCGTTATTGACGGCGTGCCGTTCTACGGTGGGGTTGTGGCTTGCCCTATCGTCCAAAGTGTTCTGTTGGATTCCCTGAAGTATATGGGTGTCAAACCGGACGGAACCGCGCCTTTGGCCCCAACCCCGCCTTTGCCGGAGCAGATTTTTCCGCCTGTCAAGAATCCGGCTGTGGTTCCCTTTGTAGCCGGTCTAACTTTGGAGGAAGCGACAAAAACCTTGCAGACAGCCAAGCTCAGTGTGATGACAGAAGGCAGCGGTTCCGTCGTCTTGGATCAGATCCCGTATGGCAACGCTCAAGTGGAGGAAGGGAGTACCGTACTCCTTTATTTGGGGGATGGGGAGGCATCTGCACCGGCAATATCGAATTGGTGGGAAATGGAGGATCCTGATATTGAGGCGATGATACCGGGGAGAAAACCGTTAACCCAATGAAGGGTGAATGAAGGATGAACGAAGGGTGAATGAGGCGTGTGGAAAAAGATGTTCGAGTTGTTTCATTTTTGATGGATGTTTGTGTATAATAGGTAAGGAGCAAATTCAAGGGAGATATGGTGATTCTGTTTAACAGGTTTGCCGGCGAACTTTTGAGTAGGGGTTGATCACAATATTTGTGAGCAAAACTGTTGCGGAAATAGCGGATTTCTTGAAAGCGGAAACCAACGGATTGGGGTTGACTGTTTCGGTTGCCGGGGTTTATCAGGATTCGCGGCGTGTTATGCCGGGGTCTTTGTTTGTCTGTGTCGTTGGCATGAATGCAGACGGACACGATTTTGCCGAAGCGGCTATCGAAGCGGGCGCGGGGGCATTGCTGGTTGAAAGGTTTTTGCCTTGGGATATTCCTCAGATCAGGGTACATGATATTCGGGCTGTTGTTGGTGAGTTGGCGGCTTTGCTCTATGAAAAACCGGCATTGCAGTTGAAATTGGTCGGGGTGACCGGGACCAACGGCAAGACGACGGTTGTGAGTTTGATTAGCCATGTTGCCGCACGGTTGGGGCAGAAATCCGGTATGATTGGAACTTTGGGGGTTGAGTTTGACGGGTGTCTGACGCCTGGAAGTCACACGACACCGGAAGCTATCGATATTCAGGCTGCGTTGAGCCGGATGGTGGATGAAGGCGCGGATTTGGCGGTGATGGAGGTTTCGTCTCACGCTTTGCGTCAGGGTCGGATTAATGGTTGCGCTTTTGACGTGATGATTTTTACGAATCTGACCCAGGATCATTTGGATTATCATAGCAGTATGGAGGATTATCTGGAAGCGAAGTCTTTGGCTTTTTCCCGTGAGGATTTTTATAAGAACGGCAGGATTTCTCTATTGAATGGGGATGACCCCAGTTGTGCTTATCTGCGGGAGAAGGCTTTGTCCAGTGTGACTTTCGGAATCGACGCGGCTGATCTGGATTATCGGGCCGCGAACATTGCGATGTCGGACAGAGGGGTTGGGTTCGATGTTCTGTGTGCCCGGGACGAGGTCTGTCATATTCATGTTCAGACACCCGGCCGTTTTAGTGTCTATAACGCATTGGCGGTTTTTGCATGGGCTCGGGAAAGCGGGTACAATGGTGAGGCGGTGTGCGATGTTTTAGCGGGGATTCCGGGGGTTCCGGGTCGCTTTGAGAGTATGCGCTGCGGACAGGATTTTCAGGTGATTGTTGATTATGCCCATACGCCGGACGGTTTGGTTAATGTTTTAACAACAGCCCGGGAGATTACGGCGGGTCGGTTGATATGTGTTTTTGGCTGCGGTGGAGACCGGGATCGCTCGAAGAGACCTCTTATGGGCAAGGCGGTAGCTTCTTTGAGTGATATTGTGATTGTGACTTCTGATAATCCGCGATCAGAGGATCCGATGGCCATTATTCGTGATATCTTGCCTGGCTTGGAGGGGGTTCCCAAGAATCCGCAGCATTCACCTATAGTTGAGGTGAACCGCTACAAGGCGATTGCAGCGGCGTGCCGTTTGGCCCGGGCGGGAGATACAGTTGTCATTGCCGGGAAGGGGCATGAAGATTACCAGATCATTGGAAAGGATACAATACATTTTGACGATCGTGAGGTTGCAACAGAAATTCTGACAGATTTGTGCCGATGATTCGGGTCCGAGCTGATAATATGAGGTGGAGGTAAAGTGAGTTATGTGGAAAAGTGTTGAAGTGAGTGCGTTAGTTGATGGTAGGCTTTTTGGACCTCAGGATAATTCTTTTGATAATTGTGTGATTGATAGCCGACAGGCGCGTGAGGGTTCGATGTTTTTTGCTATTCCGGGGGAGAAAGTTGATGGGCACGCCTTTATTCGGCAGGCTTGGGATGCGGGTGCGACTATTGTTGTGGCCGGTGTGGAAGGGTATAAAAACCATTTTTGCGCGGAGATTTCCCCTTTGACTGATAAGGATGTTTATTTTACTGTGCCGCCGGAAAAGGCGTTGATTCTTGTTCCTGATGCTTTGGAGGCGTTGCAAAAGTTGGCCTATATTAGGCTTGATGAGTTGGATGCTTTTGTTGTTGCTGTGACGGGTAGCAACGGTAAAACGACAACGAAAGATATGATTGCGGCGGTTTTATCTGTTCGGTTCCAGGTACATAAAACTCCTGAGAATTGTAACACGGAGATTGGCCTGCCTTTATGTGTTTTGCACGCACCGCCGGATACGGAGGTTTTTGTGTTGGAGATGGGTATGCGGGGTCCCGGTGAGATAACCCAGCTCTGTCAGATCAGCCGACCCAATATCGGTGTGATTACCAATATCGGGAATACACATATTGAGCTTCTTGGATCTCAGGAGGCGATTTCTCGGGCGAAATGGGAATTGATCGCTTCTTTGCCCAAGGGAGGGGTAGCTGTTCTGAATGCCGATGATGCTGAGAGCGCGGCGATGATGAAGACTCGGGGCATGAATTGCCGGAAGGTCTGTTTTGGTTTGGAAGGCCGTTATGGGGATTTGCAGGTGCAGGCCCATGATGTGGAGGCTTTCGGCGATACAGGGACACGTTTCAAGGCGGTTTGCCAGTTGATTGAACGTAACCCGATTCCGCGACGAGCTTGCGACCGCAACCCTGTCATTGATGAGGGGACCCAAAAGACGGACTGGAACATTGATCGGCGCCAGAGTCCCTTTCGGGATCGGCGGCAGCTTGGGGCTGATTCTTGTGAGCCGATCGTTGTGGAGTTGCCTTTGCCGGGGAATCATAACGTGTTGAACGCTTTAGCGGCTTTATCGGTGGGTCGCGTTCTCAATGTTCCTTTGCGGGAAGGCGCGTTGGCTTTGAGCAATCCTGGGTTGAGCAAAATGCGTTTGGAGATTGTGCCGGGAGTCGACGGATGCATGGTGATCAATGATTGCTATAATGCCAACCCGGCTTCGATGAAAGCTTCTTTGGGTGTGCTTAAGGAGCGCACGGAAGGGGCGACGATCTCTGTGCTGGGTGATATGTTTGAATTGGGACAATTGGCTTTGAGCCAGCATTTGGTTATTGGGGCGCTGGTGGCTTTTCTCGAGATTGACTATCTGGTGACTTTGGGGTCTCTGGCAGAGCAAATTGCGCGAGGCGCTTTGGAGAGCGGTTTTCCGGCCGACCGGGTTTTTCAATGCCATAACCACGAGGAAGCGGCACAACGAACGCGGGAACTGATTCAACGGGCCGGGCCTGGATGTTGGGTTTTGGTCAAGGCTTCCCGGGGAATGGCTATGGAGAGTATTGTTGAGGCGATTGTTCCGTGATTTTTGAACAGACGAACAAGCGAATACCGAATCATCGAGTAGGGAGGTTAGGCGATTGACTTACACGCTTATTTTGTCAACGGGGATTGCCTTGGTCGTGAGTCTGATTCTGGGCCCTCTGTTGATTCCTATGCTTCATAAATGGAAGTTTGGCCAGAACATTCGCTTGGATGGTCCGCAGCATCATTTGCGCAAAGCGGGGACGCCTACTGTTGGCGGGCTTATTTTTATTATTGCTGTGGTTGTGGCTGTTGGTCTCTGCGGTTTCTTGGCGGCGGGGAACACGCTGACTTCGGTTTTTCCTATGAGTATCTGTTTGGTGTCATTCCTATCTTTTGGGATTCTGGGCGGCCTCGACGATGTGATTAAAATTGCGCAGAAACGCAACCTGGGTCTGACGGCCAAACAGAAGCTTGTGGGGCAGTTTGTGCTGGTGGGTCTTATTCTCGCCCTGGCGGCTTGGGCCGGTCGCGGAACAGATATTTATGTGCCTTTTATGCAGAATACTTTTGATGTTGGATGGATTTATTATCCCGTTGTGGCCGTTGTGCTTGTGGGGATGATAAACGCAGTTAACCTGACAGATGGGTTGGACGGACTGGCTTCGGGCAGTGTGGTGTTTTCGGCGTCCGCGTTTTATTGTATTGCTTTGATGCTGTGGGTGCAGGGCGCGGAGGAGGGGTTGGGTATCGCGATTTTTGCTGCCGCTTTGGTGGGGGCGTGTTTCGGATTCCTTAGGTTTAACGCTTTTCCGGCTCAGGTATTTATGGGGGATTGTGGGTCTTTGGCTTTGGGGGGTGCCTTGGCGGCTATGGCTGTGATGACACGCACGGAGCTTCTGTTTTTGTTGATCGGATTTGTTTATTTGATTGAGATGTTTTCGGTGGTTTTGCAGGTTATTTCTTTTAAAACCCGGGGTAAGCGGATTTTTCGTATGAGCCCCCTGCACCATCATTTTGAGTTGGGCGGTTGGAGTGAGCAAAAGGTTGTGGTGACGTTCTGGGCTTGTTCTTTTGTGGCAGCGGCGGTTTCTGTGGTGATTTTCTTTTGGGGGTATGTATGAAAGTTGTTGTGATTGGAGCCGGCATGAGCGGCGCGGCGGCGGCGGCGAAGCTGGAAGAAAAAGGAGCTTTGGTGTATTTGATGGATGCTAAAGAGAAGGCGGAGCTTCCGTTCATACGGGAGCTTTCTTTGCCGGAGGAGCAGATGGTGTTTGGCCGGGAAATGTCTTTGGCGAATGTTCCGGGAGAGCCTCCCGATCTGGTGGTGTTGTCACCGGGGGTGCCGCCGAAGGTTAGGGCGATTCAGGAGGCTTTGGCTGACGGGATTCGTATTTGGAGCGAAGTGGAATTGGCTTTAACAGACGGTCAGGGGGACAAGGGGGCCGGCGGTTTCACGGTTGTTGGGGTGACGGGAAGCAATGGGAAGACGACGACCACAAGTTTGATTGGAGCTTTGGCCGAGAGTACAGGGAAGAAGTCGGTGGTGGCCGGGAATATTGGTGTTCCTTTGACCGGTCTTGTGCCTGATGAGTATGATTTTATCGTGGCCGAGCTGTCGAGTTTCCAATTGGCTTTTTTGGATAAACTGAGGATTCCGATTGCGGTGTTGCTTAATGTTACGCCGGATCATTTGGATTGGCACGGGTCCTTCGAAGCGTATGCTGCGGCTAAGGGCAGGATTTTGCAGAATCAACTGGCGGGTGATGTTTGTGTGATTAATGGGGATTGCCCGGTATGCAGGCGATTGTCTGAGCAGGTGAGAGGACGCCGGATTGTTTTTAGTTCAACGACGCTGCCGGATTCGGGTTGGGGGTTGGAACGGGGATGGATTGTCCGCCGTTGTGACGGGAAGAGTCGGAAGGTGGTGCCGGTGGACCACCTTCGGTTGAAAGGGGCGCATAACTGGGAAAATGTTATGGCGGCTTTGGCTGTTGGAGAAGAAATGGGGCTATCTGATGAGGATCTGGTTGGGGTTGTGGGGGGGTTCGAAGCGGTTCGGCATCGTCAGGAGGTTGTCGGAACTTATAACGGTGTTGTTTATGTCAATGATTCCAAGGCGACAAATCCTGATTCGGCGATTAAGGCACTGGGTTCTTATACCGGCCCTATAGTTTTGTTAGCCGGGGGGCGGAACAAAGGTCTTGATATGATAGGGTTTATGAAGGCGGCAAAGGATCGGTGCCGATGTGTTGTGATTTACGGGGAAGCGACCAAAGAACTTCGGGAAGCGGCAGCGGAGGTTGGCGTCCTTCGGACGGTTGTGGCGGAGAGCTTTGCCGACGCGGTTTATGCGGCGGTTGCCGAATCTGAGGCAGGAGACGTGGTGTTGCTGTCGCCGGGTTGTACGAGTTGGGATGCTTTCAAGAACTATGAGGAGAGGGGGGACTGTTTTCGAGAGATGGTGATGCGGCTTGCCGGAGGTTAGTCGGATGTGCAGGGTTGACATCAGGGTTGGTCAGGGTTGGAAGTTGGAGGGCGGCAAGGCGGCAATGGGGTGCACTTGCGAGTGTTGTCCGCATATGATAAACTTTTATGAGGGATTAAAACATAATGCGGTTTGTCTTTTCATGGTGGGTATTGTTGAGGGGGAAATCGTTTGAATGCGTTTAGCGGAAAAGTTGCGGTTATCACCGGTGCCGGTTCCGGAATCGGTAGAGCGCTTGCGATAGATCTGGCGAAAAGAGGCGCTCGGTTGGCGATTTCCGATATTGATGCCGATACTCTGGCGGAAACCGGCAAAATGATCAAACAAAATAACGTTTTCATGCAACCTGTTGATGTTACTGATCTGGGACAGGTTTCTAAGTTTGCTCAGGATACAGTTGACCACTTTGGCGTGGTGCATCAAGTCTATAACAATGCGGGTGTCGGATTCGCCGGTATGGATATTCTCAATGCGCCCTACAGTTATTATGAGACGGCTCTGCAGATCAACCTGTGGGGAGTGATTTATGGAACTCGCGAGTTCTTGCCTCATGTTATCGCGTCAGGAGACGGTCATATTATCAATGTATCCAGCTTGGCGGGGTTCTTTCCAATGATTCAACAAGCGCCCTATACCGCGTCAAAATTTGCTGTGTGTGGTTTTTCAGAGGTGCTGCGTTCCGAAATGATTATGAGGCATTTTCCTGTTAAGATATCTGTCGTCTACCCGGCGGGGGTCAAAAGCGATATCGTTGACCGGGCACTCAGTCAAGACGAAGATAAACGCATTATGGAGACCGCCAGAAAATACGAAAAAGCGTTCTTTCGAATATCTACAGAAAAATGCGCCAAAACCATTCTTGATGCGGTTGCCCGGGGCAAGAAACACATACGCATGGGACAAGCTATTACCATTTACAAGTTAATGAGGTATTTCCCAAGAACCTGTTCGCGGGGTATGATAAGGTCGGCGCGGAAAAACGGCGCATGAGAGCCAAATGCGCAGAGATTGAGGGATGCTATTATGAAAAGTTTTAACGGAAAAGTTGCCGTCATTACCGGGGCCGGTTCCGGTATCGGCAGAGCGCTGGCGCTGGAGTTGGCGCGGCGGGGGGCGAAATTGGCGCTTTCGGATATCGATGGGGACAGCTTGGAAGAGACCGCCAAACTTGTCGGTCAGGAAAACATATTCACGCAAACAGTTGATGTGGCGAATGTGGAGCAGGTTATAAAATTTGCGAAGGACACTTTCACGCATTTTGGCGTGGTGCATCAGGTCTATAATAATGCCGGAATGGCTTCGTTGGGGAGTATTCTCGGGACCTCTTATCAGGAATTTGAGAATGTGCTAAATATTAATCTCTGGGGTGTGGTATACGGAACTCGAGAATTTCTTCCTTATCTTGTAGCTTCGGGAGAGGGTCATATCATTAATGTTGCCAGTGTGAACGGATATCTTGCGATTCCTTATGCCGCTCCTTATGTGACATCAAAATTTGCTGTACGCGGGTTCTCAGAATCTTTGAGAGCGGAAATGCTCCGGATGGGGCTGTCTCTTAAGGTGACTGTGGTCTCTCCGTCCGGGGTCAAAAGCGGCATCATTACCAGCGCAATCAGCAAGGAGGAGAACCAAAAGAGACAGTCCGACGCAAAAATCCATGAAGAAAAGTTTTTTACAATAACCGCTGAGAGTTGTGCCAAAAAAATCCTGAACGGAGTCGCTCGTGGCAAGAGCCGCATCCGTATAGGGAACGCAGCTGCAGCAGACAGACTGGTCCGGCTGTTTCCGCAGAGTTATACCCCGATTATGGAATTCCTTCTGAAATATGTGTTCTACAGAAGGTGAAAGAAGTCCAAATCACTTAAATGTCTTGTGTATGCTTTCGTGGTTTCGAGCATAAACATTATAGGATCATTTCGGACAAAAGACATAAATTGATTTTGACTGGACGGAGTACTGGGCTGAGTACCGGGACACAGGGGGGTGTCAATACTGAGGAAAAGACTGTACGATTTCAATATTGATTGGGGTCTATTTATTGTTATTGCCATTTTGCTTATTCTTGGTATCGTGATGACATATAGTTCAAGTGCGGTTAAGGGAATGCTCTACTACGATAATAAATATCACTTCTTTTTTATGCAATTGTTATGGGTGGCGATGGGTCTGGTTGCTATGGCTGTTGCTGCCGGGATGGATATCCGGTTGCTTTGGCGATGGGCCAAGGTGTTGTTTATTGTGTCCCTGGTATTGCTGTTGCTGGTAAAGGTGCCGGGGTTGGGGCGCAGCGTGAACGGTGCCAACAGGTGGATCGGGTTAGGACCATTATCGATTCAACCCTCAGAGGTGATAAAAATCGCGATGGTTGTCATTGCGGCTAAGGTTTTGACACAGACCAAGGATTTCCACGTATTTCGAAAAGGTATGTTACCAACACTGCTTATCATGGGGTTGGTCTGTGGTTTGGTGATGTTGCAGCCTGATTTGGGGACGACTTTGGTGATAGCGGCTACGGTTTGCATTATGCTGGTGGTGGCAGGAGCAAGAGTCAAACATTTGGTCTTGCTGGGCGGCGCAGGCGTGGGGTTGATGACAATGGCTATCTTAGCGGCGCCGTACCGAATGAAGCGGATTTTTGCTTTCATTGATCCCTGGGCCGATCCTTCGGGCAATGGGTATCAAACCATACAATCCCTGCTCGCTTTGGGTCCCGGTGGGTTGTTCGGTTTGGGGTTGGGGCAGAGTCGACAAAAATTCCTTTACCTGCCGGAAAATCATACCGACTTCATCTTCGCCATGATTGGCGAAGAACTGGGGTTCATCGGCGGGTGTTTTGTCATCCTGTTGTTTTTCTTGTTTATTTGGCGAGGGTTTCGATTAGCTATGCATGTTCGTGAGCCTTTCATGAGTTTGCTGGCGGTGGGGCTCACGTCGTTAATTGGGGTTCAAGCTATGGTGAATATGGGTGTGGTGAGCGGTCTGCTTCCGGTGACAGGAATCACGCTACCGTTTCTAAGTTATGGAGGGACATCGCTCATCTTTACGATGATCGGCGCGGGATTGTTGCTGAATATTTCGAGAGAATTATGATGTGGCAGGAAAAAAGGATGATAGGTGCAGAATACTATGGGTGTTCTAAGATAATCAATTGTCAGTGAAGGGGGTTCGTTGCTCAGTGCGAGTTATTCTTGCGGGAGGCGGAACCGGAGGACATATTTACCCGGCTTTGGCGATTGCCGAGGGGATCCGGAAAGCGTCGCCCCAGGCTGAAATTCTTTATGTAGGGCTGAAAGAAGGTATGGAAGCGCGGCTGGTGCCGGATGCCGGTTGGGATTTTCAGGGGATTGCGGGACGAGGATTGCCGCGCCGGTTGAGCTTGACTTTGGTGAAAACAGTGGGTAGCAATCTTAAGGCCCTTTGGCAAACGAAGAAGATTCTGAAAGAGTTTCATCCTGATCTTGTTGTGGGGACGGGAGGTTTTGTTTCTGGACCGGTGCTTCTGATGGCTTCGCTGTTTGGGGTACCGGCATTGTTGCATGAGCAGAACGTTTGGCCCGGGATGACCAACAAAATGTTGGCGCGCCGGGTTAAGAAAGTGATGCTGGCTTTTGCCGACGGACGCAGGCATTTTCCGGAGTCTTGTCCTGTAGCTGTTGTGGGGCAACCTGTTCGACCCAGTGTCGGCCGGGTTAACCGGGGTGAGGCTTTACGATTTTTTGGACTGGAATCGGGGAAGAAGGTCGTGTTGGTGACGGGCGGGAGCCGCGGCGCCCGCAGCATTAATCGGGCTATGGTCTTCGTTGCAGATAAGCTGCGGGAACGGGAGGATGTGCAATTGATCTGGGCGACCGGAACGTTGGATTACGAGGATTCAATGGCCGAGTTGCGGCAGTTGGGAGTGGATCCTCACAAATCGGGATGGCATGTGGCCGCCTATATTGAGAATATGCCCCATGCGCTGGCGGCAGCCGATCTGTGCGTTTGCAGGGCCGGAGCCACGACTCTGGCTGAGCTGTCAGCGGCCGGACTGCCGTGCATTTTGATTCCGTATCCTTTTGCGTCGGAGAATCACCAGGAGTTTAATGCCCGCGCTATGGTTGATGCCGGCGCGGCAAGGATGATTCTGGACAAAGAGATGACGGGGGAGGGCCTTTGGCAAGAAATGGAGAGCTTGTTGGATAACGCTTTTATGCTGAAGGAAATGGGGATACGGGCTGGAGACGCCATGCAACGGGATGCCCTGGAGAGTATTGTGGGGATTTGTCTGGAAACGGGTTGGCATTAAGGAGGTTTAAAAAAGCTCACTGTCTTAACTATCGATAAAATTTACGGAATTTACCTTGCTAAGACAAGTGAGCTTCACATGTATTTTCCCCTCTCCGAACAAGAGGATTCAATGAAATAATTACCTATAGAGAAATTGCTGATCAATGTAACCATTAACGCTAATTGTACATATTATGAAACTGCAGATATCTTACGAATGTACTTATTCCCGTTCCAAACTAGGGGGAGAAACATGAACCAATATTTAATCAGTGGAGGACAGCCATTACAAGGCCGTATATCAGTCGGTGGCTCAAAAAACGCTTCTTTGCCGCTTCTGGCAGCATGTTTGCTTGGAGAAGGTGAGGGGGAGTGCATTCTGCATAATATTCCTCAGCTCAGTGACGTGAAAAATATGGTGCAAATTCTGGAAAGTCTCGGCGCGAAAACATATTCTGACGGCCATACTATAACGATCGATGCTAAGTCGCTGACCGGCATTTCTATTTCAGAGGATAGTATGCGTCAGATGAGAGCTTCTAATCTTTTTCTTGGTCCGCTTCTGGCTCGATTAGGAGAAGCCAGAATACCGCTGCCGGGAGGATGCCGCATTGGCAGCAGGCCGATGGATCAGCACCTGAAGGGGCTTGAGGCTCTCGGGGTGGATATTCAAGAAAGCCACGGCTATATTGAAGCCAAAGCCGCGTGTATGCGGGGGGCGGATATCTATTTCGATGTACCAAGCGTGGGAGCGACAGAGAATCTGATGATGGCTGCTGTGGCAGCTGAGGGGACGACCATTTTGCGCAATGCCGCACGGGAACCGGAAATCGTGGATTTACAAAATATGCTTAACACGATGGGGGCTCAAATTGTGGGAGCAGGAACTTCCACCATCCGTGTGATGGGCGGCAAACGGCTGGGAGGGACGTCTTACACAGTGGTTTCCGACCGGATTGAGGCGGGAACTCATATGCTGGCGGCGGTTATGACACAAGGTGATCTTGAAATTGATAATGTTGTTCCTGAACATATGAGCCCGGTGATTGCGAAAACGAAACAGTGTGGCGCGGATGTATCCGTGAAAGGCAGTTCTGTTCGGGTTCGGCATACCGGCCAGATTAAGCCCCTTGAGGTTAAGACTATGTCTTATCCGGGATTCCCGACAGATATGCAGCCTCAGTTCATGGCGTTGATGACGCTGGCAGAGGGAACCAGCGTTATGACAGAGACGATTTTTGAGAATCGGTTTCAACATGTGGATGAATTGCGTCGTATGGGCGCTAAAATTGTCATTGAGGGACGATCCGCAATTATCTCCGGGGTGAAAAAATTGGAGGGGGCTTTTGTTGAAGCCAGTGATCTGAGGGCGGGAGCTGCCTTGTTTTTGGCGGCGTTGGCAGCGGAGGAAGCCAGTGTTTTACGCAACATTGAGTATATATTTCGCGGGTACGAGAATCTTGAGGAGAAGTATGTAGCCGTCGGAGCTAAAGTTCAACGGATGATCTAAAAAAATATTTGAATGCCCTTGCATCAGCCGGTAAGAGAATGTACAATTTAGTCATGAAATTCTATGGGAGAGGGAATTGATCGTTGACCAGTGAGCCGTCAAGGGTGAGACCCAAAAAGAGAGGTGCCGCTTCTTTGCTTCGCAACACAGCTTTTCTGTGTGTCGTGGTTGCGGTTGTTCTCATTATGGCGGGGATTTTTTTTGTGACTCGGTCGGGGGTTTTTGCGGTCCGGGAGGTGCTGCCGGAGGGCCTGTGTCTCGTGAATGAAGGAGACGTTAAAACGTTGTTGGGGGCCGTGCAGGGGGAAAACCTTTTTTTGCTTGACACCAATGCTCTGGCTCATAAGGTCGAGCTTCACCCGTTGGTTGAAAAGGCTTGGTTTGAGCGGCGGTTGCCTCATACTCTTGTTCTCAAGGTGGTGGAGCGCAACCCTGTGGCATTGATTCTGACGGGGGACCGGTTGATTGAGGTGGATAAATACGGCGCGGTACTCCGGTTTTTTGATATGTGGCCGGACAGCTCATGTCCCGTTCTAACCGGGATTGAGATTCCCAACGTGGTTGGGCCGGGTCAGTTGATCGAGGATGAGGCTCTTGTCAAAGCATTGGGGTGTTTGGCTGTGGCTCCGGCAGATCTGAAGAATCATATTGAAGAGATCCATGTGGAGGCGGTAGGAGCCATCAAGCTCTATTTGGATACTCGGGTCGAGATCCGTTTGGGTATCAGTGATAGTTATGCAGGAAAATTGAGGGAGCTTGCCGAACTGATCAAGAATGAGAAGGTTTTGTCTGCCCGCTATGTCGATATGACTTCGGACAGGCATACCATCATGCCATGGTGATGGTTTTTTATTGTTTCGAACATTTTAGGGAAGGCAGGGAAAGAGATGATAGAGTTCGATGCCGAAGATAACCAGTTGGTTAGAATTAAGGTGGTTGGGGTAGGAGGCGGCGGCAGTAACGCCGTCAATCGGATGATTTCTACTGGGCTCAAAGGTGTCGAATTCATGAGTATTAACACCGACGCTCAAGCTCTGAATATGTCCAAGGCCGGCATCAAGGTGCAAATCGGCGCTAAACTGACGAAAGGGTTGGGCGCGGGAGCCAATCCGGAGGTGGGTCTGAAAGCTGCGGAGGAGAGCCGTGAGGAATTGGGCGGTCAGCTTGTGGGTTCGGATATGGTCTTTGTGGCCGCCGGTATGGGTGGTGGTACGGGAACCGGAGCCGCGCCGGTTGTCGCGGAAGTGGCGAAGGAGTTGGGGGCGTTAACCATCGGTGTTGTCACGAGGCCTTTTACTTTTGAGGGGCGCAAACGGGCAATGCAGGCTGAACGCGGGATCAATGAATTGCGCGATCGAGTTGATGCCTTGATTATTATTCCCAACGATCGGTTGCTGCAAGTTGTGGACAAACATACGACCATGCAGGAAGCTTTCCAGATTGCTGATGATGTTTTGCTCAAAGGTGTTCAGGGGATTTCTGACGCGATTATTGTGCCGGGTCTGATAAATGTTGATTTCGCTGATGTGAAAACGATTATGTCCAACGCGGGATCCGCCCTGATGGGGATTGGGGAGTCTGAAGGCGAAGGACGCGCTAAAGACGCGGCGAATAAGGCTATTTCCAGCCCGCTGCTGGAGACTTCGATTAATGGGGCTATGGGTATCCTCTGCAATATTACCGGCAGCAATAATGTGACGATGTTTGAAGTTCATGAAGCGATGGAGATTATTTCTGAGGCTGCCGATCCGGAAGCCAATATTATCTTTGGGGCGATTTTTGAGGAAGGCATGAGCGACAAAATTAAAATTACGGTAATTGCCACCGGCTTTGACGGAAAGTTTCGACGTCCTCATCCGGTAGCACAGCAACGCACGGAGATGGGAACAGGTTTAGAAATCGGAATGGGCGTGGAAGCGGTGTCACGACCAGAAGAGGACATGGAAGACGTGATGGTCAAACCTCCCTTCGGGCCGGACATTGAAATCCCAACTTTTTTACGGTACAAGAAATTCTAAGGCGGGCTACGCCCGCCTTCGTTTATGGTTGTTACTGGATTCGGGTTGAGCCGGTGAAGAAGAGGTCTTCGATATTGCCTCTGGGCGCGCGTTTCATGATGTTCTCTGTTTTGTCAAAGACGACCATAGTCCCTTGGTTAAGCAAGCCTATGCGGTCGCAGTTAATGGCTTCATCGGCGACGTGTGTTGTTACGATGAGAGAGACGCCGCTGTCTCTTAAGCGATGCAATTGGTACCATACAGATTGTCTCAGTATCGGATCGATGCCGACGGTGGGTTCGTCCAAGAAGAGATAACGGGGGTTGTGTAAAAGGGTAATGGCTAAGGAGAGCCTTTTTTTCATGCCGCCCGAGTACTTTTGGACGAGCTTGTCTTTATCCGTGAGCAAACCGAGTTTGCTCAGGGTGTCATGGGCTCTTTGAGCCAGATATGTGCGTTCCAGACCGTGCAGATTTCCAAAAAACATCAGGTTCTCAAGACCGGTGAGGTCGGTGTAAAGGGCATGGTTTTGCGGCATTAGTCCTATCTGTGAATGGAGTTTTGCTGAGGGGACTTTGGTTTGACCTATAGTGATTTCTCCTGTGTCAGCTTTGAGGGCCCCGGTGATAAGCCTGAGCAATGTGGTTTTACCGGCGCCCGATGGGCCGAGCAGACAGACGATTTCTCCGGTGCAGACATGGAAGGATATGTTTCTGAGGACTGTTTTGGTATTGAAAATTTTCGAGACTTTATGGACTGTTATCATTGGCATTACTCCTTGGAGATATTAACCTTTGAGGGATATTAACCCTTTGGGGATATTATACCCTATTTCCATCCAAGCGCCAACCCACCTACGTGACAATATGGGAGCCGGCAGAGACGATCTCATACCGTCTCTGCCGACTTTTGCGTCAGGCTGTCTCGGCTGACTCAAACTGACTGTTATAGAGTTCCGCGTAGAAACCGCCTTGCTTTAGAAGTTGATCGTGGTTGCCGCTTTCAATGATATCTCCGTCTTTGATAACCAGGATCAGGTCGGCGTTGCGTATCGTAGAAAGCCTGTGGGCGATGACAAAGGATGTTCTGCCGGTGGACAGTTTGTTCATAGCTTCCTGAACGATGCGCTCGGTGCGGGTATCAACGGAGCTTGTGGCTTCGTCGAGGATCAACAGAGGCGCGTTTTGAATCATAGCTCGGGCTATCGTGAGAAGCTGCCTTTGGCCGGTTGACATGCTGGCTTGATCATCCAGGACTGTGTCATAACCGTTAGGAAGTGTGCGAATATAGTGGTGCAACCCCACCGCTTTGCAAGCAGCCACGACTTCTTCCTGGGTGACATTCTGTTTGCTGTAGACAATATTGTCTTTGATCGTCCCTTCGAAAAGCCAAGTGTCTTGGAGAACCATGCCGAATTGTTCGTGGACAGATTCCCTGGTGACAGATCGGGTGGGGACGCCGTCCAAGAGAATTTCGCCGCTGTCGGTATCATAGAATCTCATGAGTAAGTTAACGATGGTGGTTTTGCCGGCACCGGTGGGACCGACAATGGCGATTTTTTGACCGGCTTGGACTTGGGCCGAAAAATCATGGATGACCGGTCGATCTTTGTCATAGCCGAAATGGACGTTTTTGAATTCAACATCGCCTTTGAGCTGGCCTAAGGTCTGAGTGAGGGTACTTTCATCGGTCATTTCTTCTTCGCCGAAGAATTCAAAAACCCGTTCACTGGCCGCGGCGCCTCTTTGCAGAGATTGCATCGCTTGGGCTAACTGTGAGAGGGGTTGCGTGAACAGGCGGACATACAGCATAAAGGCAATGATGACGCCGAAGGATATGATATCGCTCATGGCCAAGGCCGCGCCAACCACGCAGACAGCTACATAGCCCAAGTTCCCGATAAAGTTCATGACGGGCATCATCAGTCCGGAGAGAAACTGGGATTTCCAAGCACTGTTGTAAAGGTTGCTGTTGATTCTCTCAAAAGTATCTTTGGCTTCTTTGCCTCCGTTGTAGGCTTTAACGACGTTATGGCCCGAATAGATTTCTTCCACGTGACCGTTGATGTCGCCAAGACCTTTCTGTTGGGCGGTAAAGTACTTTTGAGATACGGACATAATGATTGCCATGAGACCAAACCCGAGCAGGCTGGATAAAACGGCTGTTAATGCCATGATCCAGTTGGTGATGAACATCATGATCAGGGCGCCGAAAAACATGGCGACGGATCTGACCACCATATCAAGGCTCTGATTCAAGGTCATGCCAATAGCGTCGACGTCATTGGTGACCCGGCTCAAGACGTCGCCGTAACTGGTTTTGTCAAAATATTTCAGTGGCAATTTATTGATTTTGTCGGATATGCCTGTGCGCAACTTTTTCGCAATTCTGGCGGAAACAGTCGCCATAATGAAGTTTTCTGAAAGACTGAAAACCGCCGACAGCGAGTACAAAAGAACCAACAGCAGGGCAAGTCCGATAACAAGGTCCATGTCGATAACGCCTTTAAAGGGGTCAATATCTTGGGTGCGGAGGTTCTGGATCTCCTTCAGAATATCCAGCGTTTCTTGATCTAACAAGGCGGGATCAATTTCGGCAAACACCGTAGCCGGATCGATACCTTCCTGGATGGCGGTGTGGAGACGTTCTATGATTTCCGGGTTCATCTGAGTTATATCAACACGCGGTTTGAGACCGTCCAGGATGCTGTTTGTCATCTGTTTCAAAATATCCGGCCCAACGATCTGAAACACTGTAGCGGCAGCGGCAATAATCAAAGCGACGACAATGACGGGCAAATAGGAACGGCAATATTTGATAAGCTTGAGCCAGGTTCCTTTAAAATCTTTGGGTTTCTCGCCCATTCCGCCATGTCTTCCTCCCGGTCCGCCAAAGCGCCCGCCGGGACCGCGGCCACCCGGTCTGACCGATCCTCCGCTTGTTGTCGATCCGCTCCCGGATGAGGTTTGTTTTATGGTTTTTTCGCTCATGATACCAGTTCCTCCTCACTGAGCTGCGATGTTGCGATTTCCCTATAGACAGCGCAGGTTTCCAATAGTTCTTTGTGGGTGCCGGCACCGACTATGATGCCTTCGTCCAGGACGATGATTTTGTCGGCGTCCATAATGGTTCCGATACGTTGTGCTACGATCATGCTGGTGACACCGGCGGTTTCTTGTTTCAGGACGCTGCGCAGAACCCGGTCCGTCTTATAGTCAAGGGCGGAGAAGGAATCGTCAAAGATATAGATTTCCGGGTTGCGACAGACCGCCCGGGCGATAGCCAGACGTTGTTTTTGGCCGCCGGAAATGTTGGAACCGCTCTGTGCGATATCCGCTTCATAAGCGTTTTCCATGTTTTCAACGAATTCTGTGCTCTGGGCGATACGGACAGCCCGTTTGACGTCGTCCTCGGTGAATCCGTCGCTGCCGTTGTCTCCAAACGCGACATTGGAGTTCACCGTTCCTTTGAAAAGAACAGCTCTTTGGGGGACATACCCAATTTTGTTGTAGAGAGATTCCAGAGTATAGTCCCGGGCGTTGACACCGTCAATAAGGATTTCTCCTTCGGTGGCGTCAAAGAAGCGGGGGACGAGATTAATTAAGGTGGATTTACCACTGCCGGTTGAGCCGATAAAAGCGATGGTTTCACCCTGTTTAACGGTGAAGCTGATGTTTTGGAGCACATATTCGGCTGCGTCAGGGTATTTGAAACAGACGTTTTTGAAAGTGACTTCTCCTTTGAGACCGGGTTTGCCTTCGGTTAGACGGCCTTCGATAATAGCCGGTTCGGTATCCAAGACTTCGTTGATACGTTTCGCCGATACGCTGGCTCGGGGGAGCATGACAAACATAATGACCAGCATCATGAAGGACATAATCACCTGCATCGCGTAGGCGGAGAAGACCACCATATTCGAAAAGATCGTCAATCTATCAGCCATGTCAGCCGTGTTGATCAGATACGCGCCAATCCAATAGATGGCGAGAGGAAGTCCGCTCATAATGGTCATAACGATTGGCATCATAATAGCCATGGCGCGATTTGTGAAAAGCTGGGTGTCGGTCAGATCTTCGTTGGCGTTCTCGAATTTTGCTTTTTCAAAATTTTCGGCGTTGTAAGCACGAACAACCCGCAACCCGGTAAGATTCTCCCGAGTGACACGGGTGACGTTATCGATGAGCTTCTGCATTTTCCGGAATCTCGGCATCACAAAAACCATGACGATGGCGAAAATAGCAATCAATATGGCCACAGCCACACCTGTGGCGACAGTCCATTCGAACCCTTTGCCGGCGATTTTCATAATAGCCCAAACCGCCATAATGGGAGCTCGAATAACGACTTGCAGCCCCATAGTGACAAGCAATTGGATCTGGGTGACGTCATTGGTGGAACGGGTGATGAGACTGGCTGTAGAAAACCGGCTGATTTCCTCCATACTGAAAGATTCCACACGGTTGAACTGGAGGCTGCGGAGTCTTTGGGAAAAAGATGCCGCGACACGGGAGGCCAAGAATCCGACAACAAAAGCTGAAGCTAAGCTGCCCAAAGCGCAGAGCAGCATCCAACCGCCGTTGATCCAAATTTCACGCATTTCGCTCCCAGGCGTTTGCACCAATCTGGTAATCACATTCATGTAGTCCGGCAGTTTTAAATCCAGCCAGACCTGGGCGACAATGAAAACAAAGCTGACGAGGATCTGTCGCCATTCCACCCATTTCAGGTACTTAAAGATCTTGAGCATGAGAAACCTCCCTAAATAGTATTAGTTGTTATCAGTCGTCATTTGGCTAAGCTGAAGCTTGTTGACAAGCACGCCAATAAGACGGACATATTCTCTGGCGTCGTCATAATCAAGCAGTTGAAGCATGCCGATTATATCATTCAGGCAGTTTTGTTTGTGGCTGACGGCTAAGTCTTTGCCTTCCTGCGTCAGCTTGGTGAGAATTCTGCGCCTGTCGCTTCTGTCAATTTCCCGGGTGACTAACCCCTTGTTTTCCATGCTGTTAAGGGCGGCGGTGATGCGGGCGGAACTAATGTTCATTTCGCTGCTGATTGCGCCGGGAATGACAATACCATCATGTTGCGCCATATATTGCAGAATCAAGGATTCACCCCGCAGGGAATTCGTCAGGTTCTTTTGAAACCTTGCTTTGCGCAGTTCAGTCATTTCGTGCAGGTACTTTTCGGCCAGTTCTGTGTAATCCATGGTTTTGTCGACTCCTGTGAAAAGCATAACGATGTGAAAAGTCTCTGTGTATAAAATATTAACACTGTTAATATTATAGGCTTGGTGTTTCGTTTGTCAAGTGTGGATTTTGAAGATATTTGTTGTATAATCTAGGTAGACAGCATTCATTTGAGGAGGAGAATTCCATGCGTAAAATACTCATAGTGGCTCTCGGGATTATGGCTCTTTCCGCCGTCGGCGTTCTCGTGTACGTGTTAATAGCAAATAAATCTGCCGAAGACAAAGCTGTGGCAGCTCTTTCAGATTACTTCGCCAAGATCGAAAACGGCCGTTATGAAGAGCTGTACAACCTCATCAACGAGAATAGCCAGGCCTTAATAACAGAGGAAGACTTCGTTGCGAGGAACAGAAACATTTATGGGGGTATTGGAGCGGGAAACATTGTTGTTACCGTCATGAATTCCTATAACATAGCCAAGAAACCTGAGTATATTCACATTCCCCAAGAGGTGAAGAGCCCCGGAAAAGTCATGGAGTACTCTTTGCGAATGGACACGGCCGCCGGGCCCATCCTGTTTGATGCTTATGTGTTGCTCACTTTGGACGCGGCAGGGGAGTTCAGGATCCAGTGGGAACCGCGCTTGATTTTTCCTGATTTGGCTTGGGAAGATAAAGTTCGCGTGAACACATACCCGGCTGAGCGTGGCGCCATCTATGACCGGAACGGAGTCATGCTGGCCGGGCAAGGGACAGCCTCTTCAATCGGGTTGGTGCCAGGCAAAATGAACCAAGACCATGGCGCGGACATCGGCACAATTGCCGGTCTGCTGGACATGTCGGAGGACGATATTCGTGCCAGACTCGGTGCTTCTTATGTTCGCGACGATACTTTCGTACCGCTGAAAATTGTCGCCAAAGATCAGCAACCCCTCCAAGAAGTCTTGCTGAAGATTCCCGGTATCCTTATCGACAACCAGACTGTTCGGATCTATCCGTTGGGTCCCAAGGCTTCCCATTTGATTGGGTATATCCAGGGTATTAGCGCAGAAGAGTTGGAAGAACGACAAGGGCAGGGATACCATATGAACAGTGTCCTTGGAAAAATCGGTGCCGAAAAGTTGTACGAGGAGATTTTGCGTCCACGGGATGGCTGCGAAATCATTATCCAGGACAAAGACGGGAAAACCAAGAAAATTGTGGCTAAGAGAGAAAAAACCAACGGCGGGGATATTACGCTAACCATTGACACTGTTATTCAAGAGAAGCTATACGATCAATTCGTCCAAGATAAAAGTTGTGGGGTGGCTATGAACACAAAAACAGGGGAAGTTCTTGCCCTTGTCAGCACGCCGACTTATGATGCCAATGATTTTGCGTTGGGCATGTCTTCGACACAGTGGGCGGCCCTTAATGAAGATATATCCAATCCCATGTTTAATCGGTTCAAAGCCGCTTACTGTCCCGGTTCCACATTTAAGGCGATAACGGCGGCTATTGGGGTTGATACAGGTATGGTGGACCCGGACGAAGATTTTGGTTCAAGCGGGTTGATTTGGAAAAAAGATGACAGTTGGGGCGGTGCTGCCGTAACCACCACAAGGGAATACAGCGGTCCCGCCAATGTTGCGAACGCGTTAATGTATTCCGATAACATCTATTTCGCCAAAGCAGCCCTACGGATCGGCGCGGAGAATCTGGCCCAAAGATTGCTGGATATCGGATTCGAAGAAGATCTTCCTTTCGATTTCGGGTTGACCAAGTCCACGTTTTCGACAACCAAAACATTTTCTACAGAGATCCAGTTGGCAGACAGCGGTTTTGGCCAAGGCGAGATCCTGATCAATCCTCTGCACCTGGCTTGTATGTATTCCTCGTTCATGAACCAAGGCCGTATGGTCAAGCCTTATTTGGTCCGACAAGACAACGCCTCCCAAACCTATTGGAAACAAAGCGTCTTCAAGCCGGAAACAGCCCAAATCCTTCGAGACGATCTGATTCAAGTTATTGAGAGCGGCACGACGACAGATGCCAGAATCTCAGGCAAGATCCTGGCGGGCAAAACAGGCACCGCCGAAATTAAAGACACCGCAGACGACCAAACGGGTACGGAGCTGGGATGGTTTGTTCTGATGGAAGCTGATGAGCAGGCGGAGAATCCCCTTGTGGTCGTCGCTATGGTGGAAGATGTTAAGGGTCGGGGCGGGAGTGGTTATGTTGTGCCCCGGGTCCGGAATGTTTTTGAATGATTGCCGTCAATCCAGCCGAAGCATAATACTTCTTCGAGTGCCTCGCTTGCCTTCAAGGTTTTCGGGCCACCTGCTTTCCCGACCTATATCCAAATACCGCCGCTTGACACACAGTTATTGTCAAGCCATAGTAACATGCCACATGTTGGACTTTTTAAATCCGCGCCAATATGACTAAGGCGGGCTACGCCCGCAAGTATCCAGGATTCAGTATTCAGGATTCAGAATGGTTCAGGATACTTCGAGAATATGCTTCCAGCAG
>Ga0082212_10001391_pt1 | contig 35649 bp, 28 predicted proteins | sample TergutNt197P3_FD_71548 | JGI IMG/M metagenome (GOLD analysis project Ga0082212, IMG submission 71548) | Neocapritermes taracua P3 segment gut microbial communities from Petit-Saut dam, French Guiana - Nt197 P3 | ecosystem: Host-associated > Arthropoda: Insects > Digestive system > Gut ...
CTGCGACCGCAAGTATTCAGGATTCAGTATTCAGAAATCAGAATGCGGGTAACTTTTCGCTTCGCGAAAACTATTGAACAAAATTCTTGTTTTTTATTTACGAAACGAGTTCGTAAGCTACTATAATTAAATCTCTTAAACCTTAAATCTCAAATCTCAAATCTCAAATCTCGGGCTGCAAGGCAGCCCGTCAGGGGGTGATAAGATGGCTTTGCGTCCGCCTTTGCTGGATGCCCGCAGTTTTTCCGACATACTTGCCCAATTGAATGAAAGTGCTGAACGTCATTTTCCGCAATGGCAACCTGGCGATGAAGCCGACCCCGGCGTTATGCTGCAGCATACTTTTGCCAGGTTGATGGAAATCATTATTGAGCGCTTGAACCGGGCGCCTGAAAAGCATATGCTTGCCTTTTTGGCTGCTATGGGCATCAGCCCCTTGCTTCCGGTTCCCGCCCAAACAGCCCTGGTCTTTTCCCTAAAAAAAGACGCCCTTTTAGCTTCAGTACCAAAAGGAACAGCCATTACTGCTATAACTACAGACGGAGGGCCCGCCCTTACTTTTACAACTAAAGAAAATCTTACGGTCTTGCCCACGGCCATAGGCTGTGCCTATACCTATGAACCCGGTTGCAGCCGCTATGGCGACTATACCGGCTGCATAAACGGAGAGGGTTTTACCCCTTTCTGCGGCGACAGGGCTATACCTGATGCCTTTTATTTTATTGATGATATTGCTCTTTCTATTGAGCAGCCCACAAAAATCTATCTTGTCCTCAATTTTAAACAGAAAATCCTGGGCTCCCTGATCAGAAATTTTCTTAATAACCTGAATTGGTTCTATAGTGACGATGAGGGCCTAAGCCGGTTTTATCCGAAATTTTCTCTTGATAATATAACCTATTATACTTCACTTAAGCTGGAGATGGATCCTCCATTTGCTCCCAGCCCTGCAGTTCATCTGGGTGGCGGCTGCGAACCGCCGGCGGGGCGCTATTTTAAATGCCTGCTCAAAAACAGCTTTGAGGCTAAAGCCGCGGCGGAAAAAATAGCGGTTTCTTTTGCCGAAATTGAAGTGTGGGGGCAAGAATGCCAGCCACAGCATCTTTTTTTCAACAAAACCCGTTTGGATCCGGATAGTTACTTTTTACCCTTTGGCGACCGCCCCCAAGACGGCGATACTTTTTATATCGATATGGGCGACTTTTTTAGCAGGCCGGGGGGCGCCGTCTTTTTGAATATGAATCTTACCTCCGGATTGGTAGGCCGAGACAGACGCTGGTGTCAGCTTAACTGGTCCTATTTTGCACCGGACGGCTGGCAGCCTATTGCTGTGGAAGAAAGTGGCAGCTGGTTTAGCGGCAATTATATTAGCTTGGTTTTTATCAGCCCCGACAATATGACCCAACGCAAAGTAAATGGGGTGAACGGTCATTGGTTGCGGGTCGTACTGCCTCCCGGAGATTATGGCAGTGAAGCCAGATATATTTTGCAAGGCAGTACTTATGTCCTGGCGGAAGGCAGCGGGGTATTTTTATATCCTAAAGTAAAGTCAATATACCTAAAAACCAAATATGGGGTGACGAAGAACATAAATCGGGCGACCTGCCGGGCTTATCGGCAAAGAGGGCACATTTATTCGCCTATAAATGAGGCAGCACCCTCGCCGCTCACAAACCCCGAGCTATCGGGCTCTTATTTCTATTTAGGTTTTGATCACCTTCTCCCTCAAGAACCTATTTCCCTTTATGCCGATGCCGAACCAATAGGGGTAAGAAAATCCATTACTGCGGCAGTTACCTGGGAATACTTGTCAAATAACGGTTGGCAGACTCTTTATGTCCAAGATGATACCTCAGACCTCTCCCGTTCCGGCATGGTGCGCTTTTCTTCTCCGGCGGATTGCGTATGTGAGCCCATCTTTGATAATACGGCTCGCAGCTGGATCCGCCTCTCCAAAAGCGGCGATGTCCGCCTAAAAGGGATTTATTTAAATGCGGTCACTGCCGAGCAAGCCGTTGCTGTACCGCGGGAAGCCCTTGGTTCCTCTAATGGCAGCCCGGATCAGAGTTTCCATTTGCGCTGGGTTCCGGTGCTGAAAGAACAAAAGATCTGGGTACGGGAGGCTGAAGCCCCCACTGCTGCCGAATTGGTGGAGACTCTGCTGGAGAAGAGGCAAAACCAGGTTACCCAGGAAGAGGAATATTGGGTACTCTGGCAGGAACAAAACAGCTTCGGCGCTTCGGAGGCTTTCAGCCGCCATTATGTTCTGGATCATAATAGCGGCGAGATCCGTTTTGGCGACGGCAGCCGGGGTATGATCCCGGAAAAAGGTTCGGCTATAGTCGCCCAATATCGTTTTGGCGGAGGGGTGCGGGGAAATCTGCCTGCTGCTGTCATTACCAAACCTACCACGGTTCTAAAAGGTATTGAGCGGGTTTATAATCCCATTCCTGCAACAGGAGGAGCTCAGTTAGAAGAGATCATGAGTATTTTGGAGCGGGGACCGATGGCTCTGCGTCACCGCGGCCGGGGCGTCACAGCTTTGGATTTGGAGTGGTTGGTCAAAGAAGCTGCAGGGGAAGCTCTTGACCGGATCAAGTGCCTGCCCGGCGAAGGCAAGCAGCCTTCAACCCTTTTATTACTCCCTGCCATCGGCGGTCTGCGGCCACTGCCTGACGGTACCCTTGCGGCCAGGATCCATGATTACCTTGCATCCAGGATTCCGGCGGCAACAGGCGGCGGCAATGCTTTTAAGATTATTGGCCCGCGTTATCTCAAGGTTGGAGTATCTGTTGACCTGATTCCTGCCAACCACTTGGAAAGCAGCCTGGTGCGGGAGCGGACAGTTCATTGTCTTCACACTTACTTGCATCCCCGCCGGGGCGGTAGGGACGGCTTGGGTTGGCCGTTTGGGCGGAATGTTTATCTTTCCGAGATCTGTGCGGTCCTTGAAGAGGTGGAAGGAGTTAGCCGGGCTTTGGCTGCTACAGTTTTCCTCTATCCGGCCGCGCTTCAGCGCCAACTGAGTCTTGAGGTGACGGATGCCCGGCTCTCAATTGCCTATCCTGCCGGGAGCCTGATCTCCCTTAACGATCCCTTGGGCCGGGTCAGCTGCCAGTGGCTGCTGGCAGAGGCGATCGAAACTGATTCTCTGCCCAATGCCATCAATATTACCGGCCTGCGTGAAGGCGATTTACTTGATATCACCTATCCTTTTATTTACAGCGGGGGCAATTTTAGCAAAGAAGCTCCGATCGATTTTCCCGGCGGCAGCCTGGCGCGGTTTAGCGATGGGGCTACGACTACCCTGAAACAGGATCTGCCCAAAGGCGAACGGCTAAAAGGAACAATGCTAAATGATCCCGGGGAGATCAAGGAGGGTACAGTAATTACCTTGATCTATCCTGATGCTTTGCTGATCACTGATTTATCAGACAATGAGAGCGGTTATTCGGTCAGTGCCTCCTGTCTCCGTGAAGAGGCGCCGCTGGCCAAGGATCTAATTCTGGAATGCAGCCAAAGCAAGGTAAAAGCCGAGCTGAAAGAGGCCCTTTGGGATGGCAGCCAAGTATCGCTTCAATTCCCGGATATTGCTCCGGGTCAATTCAAACTCTCTCATCCGGAAGGTTTGTCCGACCCGGTCACCATGAAAATCAACTCGGTTCAGCCGATAACTGATATCGTATATCTCTTTGAACACGAACTCTGTACACCCGGGGTTATTGAATTAAGAATTAAGAATTAAGAATTAAGAATTGTGGAGGGGAGATTATGCCTATACCGATACCTGATTTGGGTGACCGCAATTATGATCAGCTTTTAAGTGAAACATCGAGGGTTATTGACCGCTATTTTCCAGAATATTCTGACATTGGCCCCTCTGACCCGGCTACTACCGTAAATGAGCTGTTTTGTTATTTATTTGATATTGCCTCCTCCCAATTAAATCGGATATCAGCGGAAACCCGGCTGAATTTTGCGGTTCTTTTGGGCATAGAAAAAGTTTACGGCCGTCCGCCCGAAGAAGCGGTCCGCTTGGCCCTAAACTCTTTGTCCCGAATCGAACGTGCTGTTACAGCTGATGATATTGTCACCGTCATCAAAAATACTTCTCAAACCCCCAAAGCCGGATATAGCGAGCCGGTTGTCCGGGCTTATGTGCTTTCCGGGGCGCCGGTCACAGTATTTGTAGTGCAAAAGGGCGCCGTAACGGGAGGGATCACAACCGGCCACAAGCAGGATCTGATCCTGCTTTACAAAGCCTTGCGGACCTCAAGCCCTATTTGTACCCGCTATTTACTGCGCCATGCGCCGGTACTCACATTTGATCTGGCGCTTGAGATCAGCAAACGCCGGGATTCTACCCTTCCCGAAGCCAGTCTTATTACAAAAGCAAAAAATACTCTCAGCGCCTTTTTTGATCCGCTGAAAGGAGGCGATTCGGGAACCGGCTGGGAATTTGGCCGCGCCGTATCGCGCAGCGAAATCTATGGATTGATAGAAAGGATACCGGAGGTCGACCATGTTGATTTGCTTCGGATCAAAGAAAGCGCCAAACCTAATTATGAAGGCGCAGATGAACTGCAACCCGCACTGGGAGGCCTGGTAAAAATGAAACAACCGACAATTAAAGTGGTTTGAGAGGTGTGAATCATGCCAAAAAATAACCGGCCGCTTAATTCCATCAGTTTTCTGGACAATTTACCCGCTCTTTATTCCCGGGACTGGGAGGAAGGCGGTCCCTTGTTCAGGGATTTTCTCAAACAGTTCGAGGAAGCTTTTGATGCTTTGGAAGCCTCTATTATCGGCGATGCCCTTACTCTTGTCTATAAGGGTAAGGGTGATATTGAGGGAGATCCGGAAGTTACCGGTTATCCCTTACTGGTGGAGACCTTTGATGCCGGCCGGCTGGGCTATCCCAAGGGTTCTCAGGCCTTCATTTCCGGCGATCCTGTTGCGACCCTATTATCCCATCCTATTGAGGCAGACGGAGAGAATATAGGACTGATCAGGATCAGCGGCGCCAGTTTTTTTAAACGCCTAAAACCGGGAGATCAGCTGGTAGTACGCAGCGGCAGCGGTCTTACGGGGCTGACTTCCATCCGCGAGATGCCGCCTCCAGGTTTTCGCCATCGCGGCGGTCAGGATAAACTGCTCTATTTGCAGTATCTTGCCTCCTGGATCGGCTTGCCCTTGCGTTCGGACAAAACTGTCAGCTGGAATCGCCGCTTTTTCCGGGAAGCAATAGCTCTGGCCCCCAACCGCTCCACCTTGTCCGGATTAACTGCACTATTAAAATCCTGGCACCACGAAGAAACCGCGGCAGCCGAGACAGTTGTCACCGATCTTATTGCTCCGGAAAATGGCCTGAACACTGTTTTTTGCCTGGAAAGGAGCCGGATCGGGATCGATACGGTGCTGGGTGAGGGGCAGCCGTCACACTTTTATGTCCATCTGACGGCAGATCCTACCGATGTTTCCATGCGCAGCCCCAAAAAAATCGGGGCAATGAAAGCGGCAGCCAAACTGATCCTCGATCTGGAAAAACCTGCCAATACCAGCTACACTCTCAATATCCATTTTTACACCATGCAACTTGCCCCTGACGCCCGCATTGCGCCCTATAAGCAAGCAAACCAAGTAAGAGATCCGGAATTCATTGATGATGATGAGCTGGCAGTAAAAGATACCAACACCTTTGCCCGCATAGGCGTCACAACTTTGATAGGTAATAGGTAATAAGGAGGTTTATTATGAGCAGTTTGGAAACGGGTTCCAAGAAAACCATTCAGCGTTATTACATGAAGATGAAGTATCAGGAGCGGCAGTTTTTGCGGGCTCAGGATTTTCAGGATGAACAGGATTATCATGTGCAAAAAATGAAGGATCATAACCGCTTGCTGCATACCAGGGGTGTCTGTGAGGGTTTGCTGGTCACCGCCTCCAAAACCGAATTATGCGTTGATGTCAGCGCCGGTTCGGCTATAGACGCCATTGGTAATCCGATCATGCTGGCCGAAAAGGAAACAGTTGACCTCAGCAAATCCTGCCCGGGGGCGACATCGATCGTCCTTACCATCCGCTATGGCCAGGCCAATGCCCCGGACAAAGAATACAATCCGGATGAAGGCGGCTTCAGCGGCTGCACCCGCACCCTGGAAAGGCCGGTCTTCGAAGCCTGGCCCGCCGCCAGTCCCAGTACCGACGCCAACTGTTTACTGCTGGCTGCGATCACCCGCAATGCAGCCGGCACGATCCTGACCTGCAATTCCAGTCCTTTGGGCCGCCTGACAGCCGGTGTGCAATTGAGCGCGGTAGGTTCCGGCGAGCTGCTTGCCCAAAGCGTGACCACCGATAAGATCAAAGACGGCGCCGTAACGGAAATCAAACTGGCAGGCAATGCCGTAACTGCAGCCAAGCTGGCTGTAAACGCTGTTACCACCGAGAAAATCAATGCTGCTGCCGTTACCGATCTCAAACTGGCAACCGATGCCGTGATCACCGCCAAAATCAAAGACGCTAATGTAACTTCGCTTAAACTGGCTAACAATGCCGTTACCACTGAAAAAATCAATTCTGCTGCCGTCACTGATGCCAAGCTGGCAACTGATGCCGTGATCACCGCTAAAATCAAAGACGCTAACGTAACTGCGGGTAAACTGGCTAACAATGCCGTAATCACCGATAAAATCAATTCTGCTGCTGTTACCGATCTCAAACTGGCAACAAACGCCGTAACTACTGCCAAAATCAACACTGCGGCCGTCACCGAAACCAAACTGGCAAGCAAAGCCGTTAGTTTTGATAAAATCAAATGTACTCCTTCTGTAGGCACCTATACCATTCAAGCAGGTGGTACATACACTACAGGTTCCTCGTTTACTGAGGAGCAGATGACAAGCTTATTATTTTTACGCAGGCTTTGGGTGAATACCGAAGGAGGACGGGCCAGCTTTACAGAGTATTCAACTAAGCCCGGCGCCAACTCTTATTATCAACATATATTAATCAAGAATGAAAGTTCTTTTACAATTGAGGTTAAGTCGGTAGTCTATCGTATTACTTAAGGAGGTGATGATCTATGGTTACATACGTTATCTGTAATTCTGCCGGTGAAATTATTACAGTTTGCCGCTGTGAGGAATTACCCAACGAGATCGAGCGCGAATTTAACATTCCCGAGGGCGGCTTCATTATCGACCTTACCGGACAAAAGCCCTTTGAGACCCTGGAAGTTTTGGAAATCCATAACGGCTATCAAGCCGATGCAAAAAAGAAAAAACTGATTCCAAAACCCTAAACCCTAACCCGGACAAGCCGGAAAAGCACCGTCATTGCGGACTTGATCCGCAATCCCCCGGTAATACGCAGGGGATCCCGGGTCAAGCCCGGGATGACGTGTATGATAATTTTTATCTATAATTTTGCCATTTTGCGTCGAATTTCGCTAGTAAGAGCCTAACTAACGGCAAATAATACTGTTCCAGCCGGACATCGGTCAAAATATAGCTGAAAAGCCAGCCCTCATCTTCTGAGAGTATTCTTTTTTCCAGTTTAAGGGGTTCTTCATCTACAATAATTTCCGGGCTGTGATACCACTCTTTCATGGCCTTGGATTCATCTTCAGAGAAATAAGCGGTTTCGTAGGAAAAGGAGATTTTGTCTCCTTTTTTGATTTTGTCCAGACCTTTTTGAATCAAATAACCGTCTTCGTGCCGGCTGCCCAAGACGGAGCCATGGCTGGAACATAAGGGGAAATAGACCACAATATCGACATCCTCTTCATTAAGGCTGGCAGGGATCACATAAATGTCACCGCCTTCCGAACTGTTGATTTGATGAAGGCAAACCGGCTGGCCGGCAAGGAAGGGCCAGCTTTCGCCCCAGGTGACATTTTGCGGGTCTTCCTCGTCTTCCAGATATTGCAATGCCGCCAGATAATAGTGATCATCCTGCCCTGGGAGTGGCTTCCAAGCTGCCAGACCTACATTCAGCAGGCTTTCTTTATCATCCTGGAGTAATTGAACAGCCCGGGTTTTGCCGGATCCGGATTTGGGGGGGGGCGCAGGATCGCCTGGGGGCGAACCTAAGAGATGTGAGGCAAAAGAGTATAAATAATCTGTATACTCCGGGCTCATATTCAGGGATTCGTAGACGGGGAGGGTATTTTCCGCATCATCCTTGCCGCCAAAAAGATAGAATGTACTTAAGCCGCCCAAGTTGATTTCGGAATTGTCCCGGGTATAAAGAACAGCCTTATCCAGAGCCGAAAGCAGATCATTTGCTTCTTTTTGATAAAGATCTTTCAGCTTATTGGCCATATCGGCCAGATCCACCATATCGCAGTCATTATCCCTGGGGCTGCCTTCCCCGAATGTTTTGGTGCGGTTACGCTTTTGGGAGAGGGTTTTAAAGGATAGGCCCTGATTTTCCAGCAAATGAGCGGAGCCGCGGCTCATCAATTGCCCCATAGCCCCCATTACCAGACCTACCCGGGATAGATCCGTAACCGAAAGAGTCAAATTCTCTTCATCATAAAGCCCGGCATCCAGATAGTACTCAATAAAATAATCTATAATATGCTTACCCAAGCCGGCGCCGCCAAAGCCCGGATCATTATTTAGTTCGGAAAGGAAGTAATAATCCCAGCCTTCGCCGGGTTCCAAGTCCTCCGAAGCGATCAAATAGCGGGCATAAGGAGCGGCCACCAGAGCCATTTCCACCGTGGCCATCAGGCAGGCGTCATAACCCAGAAATTCCAATTTATTCCTGTCTAGACCGCCTTGCTGAAAAGCATATTCCATCTCCAAAAGGCTAAGGCGGGCATTATTAAATTTTTCATCATGACCATAGCCGGCAATGGAGCCGCCGCCATGATCCCAAAAGATCAAGCCGTATTTATCTGCGGGGAAATTTTCCAAACCAAATTGAATAAAGCTGGCCAAGGTGCCGGGATCCCCCATATTTTTAAGTCCGATCCCGCTGATTTTTTCTATTTCTTCTCCTCTGATCTGCCAAAGCGCGCATTCCTTGGCGGAAATCAGCTCATTCTGCCAATAGTTAGTCCCACCGGTCAATATTATCAGATTGATCAGATCAGCATCTATATTTGCCTCCAGCATTTCCTCAATATCATCGGTAGCGGCGCCGTTTTCACTCTCCAAATCCGACCCATTCATATAGATCATAATAGTATAAGCTTTTTTTTCTTCTACCTTTACTTGGGCAGAGGCGGCTTTGACATCCCAAGGTGTAAAGGTAAAGCCGCTGAAATCAATACTGCTGTTATCCCGGCGGAATTCAGGAAGCGTTTCCGCCTGGCGGGTAAGATGCTCCGGCCCGGTTTTGGGCTCCCGGATTATTCCTATAGTTAATATACCGAGAGAAAAGACAATAAACAGGGAGAAAAATAAAAGAATAGACCGGAATCTCCTCATAAGAAACACCTCCGCTTGAAGCTGTGTTTAGTATGGCTCTAAACGGGGGTGATTATTATAACAGAAGTGTGGAGTGTGAAGAGTGGAGAGTGGAGTTTTTTATTTAAATTAAATAAAACGCGGAGCGTTTTTACAACAACTCCACACTCCACTCTCAACACTCCACTCTAAAACAAGAGAGCTTCAGTCCTAAGCCTCTAAGTCTCTTAAGATAGGTAAAGCCTTAACAAGTGCCTGAGCCCGGTGGCTTATTTTGTTTTTTTCTTCGTTGCTGAGCTGGGCCATGGTGCAGCCGTAGCGGGGCAGGTAGAATAGGGGGTCGTAGCCAAAGCCGTTTTTGCCGCTGGGAATGTAGGCAATTGTTCCTTTGCATGATCCTTGTACCGCCCAGGTTTTTCCGTCAGGTTTGGCTATAACAATGGAGCAGACAAAAGCCGCCTGCCGTTCTCCCGAGGGCGTTTTGGCCAGCAATTCCAATAGTTTTGCATTATTCAGCCCATCATCCTTGGCCTCTCCGGCAAAGCGGGCGGAATAGATCCCGGGGGCGCCGCCTAAGGCTTTTACCATCAAGCCGCTGTCATCCGCCAAAGCCAAAAGACCGCCAGCTTCAGCCGCTGCCAGGGCTTTGATTTTAGCATTAGCCTCAAAGGTAGAACCCGTTTCCGGCGGTAATTCGATATCGGGAAAATCCCGCAAGGTATAAATATGCCAGCCGCTATCCTTAAGCATGGACTGAAGCTCCATCTGTTTGTGGAGGTTGGCGGTGGCTAGGAGTAACTTTTTTGTCATAGTAACCTCGCTATGCAATTCACAATTCACAATTTTTTCTGCTAATGGTCAAAATGACCATCAGCAGATTGGGGGTATTATAAAACTTGTGGTTGTCTTCCTCATAGTGGCTTTTGCCCTCAACTCACTCGAATAAGGGTTAGGAGCTTTGTTACGAGAAAGATATGTGCCCTCAGTTACTTAGTGAGACTTTAGGGCCGGCGGCGCCGGGACAAACCCTCGCCGGCTATGCCGGCGTCCCCTTTCAAAAGGGGGCTTGAGCTGGTTGATTTGTTTTACCTCCGTCCTCTGTCCTCTGGTTTCTGTCCTCTGCTTTGCCATGCTTTAAAGAAGCAGCCTCTGGCGCCGTTGTATTGCGGGTCGGGTAGGACTGTTACTTTTTGTCCCAGATTTTCTTCCAGTAATTTATGAATAGCGGCATTTGCGGCTACGCCGCCGCTGAAATAAATGTGCGGGGTAGGGGAGTAGCGGGAAATCAGAGGTAGGATCCTCAAAACTACAGATAAGTTAGCTCCTGCCGCCAGGTTTCCCAGAGGCACGCCTGTGATGATTTTGCCTACCAGTTCCGACTCGCCGAAAACGGCGCAAGTGGAGCTGAGGGGTTCGGGGTTTTGCCAATAATTACCAAATTCTGCCAGGCTGAGATCCAGAGTACGGGCGGCGTTTTCCAGATAGCGGCCGCTGCCGGCGGCGCATTTATCATTGGTGGAAAAGTCGGCTACCTGGCCATTTTTTACCAGAATGATTTTACTGTCCTGCCCGCCCAAATCTATTAAGAGAAAATCCCGGCAATTATTAAAAATCCGGACACCCAAAGCATGAGCCTGGATCTCAGGAATAGCGACTGCCCCGCTAATAGCTGCAGCCTGACGGCCATAACCGCAGGCCACGACCTGATCAGCCTCCAAACCCAGATCTTTAAAATTGATCACAAAACCATTTTCACCGGGCCGGCAATATTCCTGATAAAAATGAATAGTGTCGAAAATCCTATATTTTATCAAAGGCCACCCCTGAGATGGCGCCGCCAAGGCAATCTTTACAAACCGGCTACCTAAATCTATCCCAATTATCATAATCTTCTCCTAAATAAATCCATACTACTTGTTTAGCCAATCGGACACGGCAAGCCGTGTCCCTAAATGCAATGTCATTTTAAACAACTCCTAACTCCTAACTCCTAACTGTAGTTTTAAGCATAGTTACAAATGTCTCCAAGCGCATCTTAGTCCTGGCATCCATAGGTCCCGGATTTTCTCCCTCGATTGTCAAGAGGGGGAGTTTCAGATGGCGGCGGAATAAGATATCCTCAATTTGGCGGAAACAGAAACTCTGGCAATAATGAATGATCCCATCGATTTGCCGGCGGGCTATTTGCTCTTGGATATCGGCAATACGATGACGTATATGATAGGGATAGGTATAAAGTAAATACTGTTCGGTCAGATCTTTTGCTAGATAAGGCATAGCAAACTGACGTTGCACCTCGTTAAAAAAAATATTGCCTTTTAATTCCTGGACAATATGGAATAAATTGGTAATTATAGGGGGTACTCCAATATAGGCCAAGCGGGGGCCAGCCTGGCGCCTGCCGGCTCCCCGGCTTTCAGCGATAAATTTTTCGGCTTTTTGAGCAAAGCTCTCGGGATTTCCCTCAAAGTCGCTGCAAGAGACTTGAAAGAGATGATTATCATAGCCGCCGACCAGATTTTCCTCATAGGTCAGACGGTCGATTTCCCGGACCAGGCGGCGCACTTCATCCAGGCGCTTTTTTTCGGCCTCTGCAGCTGCCAGATCAATGCCAAAACGATCTGCCAAGGCAGCCAACTGGTATTTGATCAGCTGCGGCTCCCTGCTGAAAGGGTAGGAAAAAGGGATGACATCAATACCCCGCTCCTCTAAAGTTTCCATCAGAGCATGGGTTTGCGAGCAATCCCCTTCGGTAACGGCTATCAGTCTCTTGATCAGATGATTGCCGGCGACCAAGCCATAGATACCTTTGATCCAACCGCAAACAGTACGGGGATAACCCTCCATTTCAGCAGCCTGCAAAGCCCGGTTCATAGTGTTTTCCTCTGCTGTAATAAAGAGATTATTCAGATCTGAAGGAATATAGCCGGCAGCGAAAACTATCTCTACCGGAATCGTTGTGGTAATACCAACTATAGGGCTGCCTTGCAGCCCTAGTTTTGAGTTTTGAGTTTTGAGTTTTGAGTCTGACCCAAACCTTTTGTTATTTGTTGAATCTTCATTCTCACTGGCTGTTAGTCTATCTGGTAATTTCATTTATCTTATATTTCCTCACTGCTGGATAAAGTATTGACGGATCCCTTCCGCTATGCCGTCTGCAACTTTTTGGCGGAATTCAGGGGTGGCCAGCAGGGCTTCTTCCTCGCGGTTGGAAATGAAAGCCGTCTCGATCAGGGCGGAAGGCATAGCGGTTTCCCGCAGTACCACAAAACGATCTTCCCTGATCCCATAATTGGCAAGACCGGTTGCGGAAAGTATGGCATTTTGCAGGCACTGGGAGAGGGCCAGCCGGGCAGTACGGTCAAATTTTTGATCGCCGGCGGGAGCATAGAACCAGGTGGAAAGTCCTTTGGCTGATTTACTGGTGGCAGAATTGCAATGGATACTGATAAAAAGATCGGCCCGGGCGGAATTGGCCATAAAGGCCCGCTCGCTGAGGGTGAGAGGCATTCCATCGCTCACCCTGGTCATACGTACTTCCGCGCCCAGTTTTTCCAGGGCAGCCTTGGCTTTAAAGGCTATATCCAAAACAACATCTTTTTCCTGCAAGCCGCCGGCACCTGGGGCGCCCCCGTCAGTATAGCCGTTTTCGTTAAGACGGCCATGACCGGGATCCAGATAAACCAGTTTCCCCAGTAAAGAAGAGGGGCTGAGAGACAAAACGAGCTGGCGTCCGTCCGGGGATTCTTTGATTTCGTAGTATATCGGGTTGCTGGAAATTATTTCCAGTCGATTATTGCAAGGACCGTTGATCAGGGCTTGTCCTTGAGAAAGCGCAGGGAGCTGGCCGCTGATTTTCATATCCGTGATCAAGATCAGCTTCCGGCGGCTATTCTCTTCCTCCAACCGGTAATTGATAAAAGTATCTCCCTTGAGGGTCAAGCTGGAGACGGAATTGGTTTCCTGAAAGCTCAAGGTAATATTACCCTGGCTTTTTTCGCTTTCCTGCCAAATGGGAAGGCTTGAACCGGGAGGATCATAAGCAGAGGAATCCACATTGAGCAATGTTACATACTCAGCATAAATCCAGCCGGATAAGCCTCCGGCTCCGCTGATCTGATACCAGTCGCCTTCCCGCTGATGAATAGTCAGCCGGTCATTTTTGCTGACCGTAGTCAAAATCTTGCCGCTAAAGCTGGCTTGATTGCGGATATTGATTTTATCATCATTTACTATTCCCTGCTTGCTTCCGCTAACATATGCGGCGGTTTCTCCCAGCACCACCACATATGTAGCAATGACCCAGCCGCTTTTGCCTCCGGGCAAGCTAATTTTATACCAACCGTTTTCCTCAGCCAAGATAGTGAAAACCTGACCGCGCCCGGCGCTGTCGACCTTGGCATAATCAGTACCGGGCCCGCTGCGGATATTGATGGAATCAGTATCAATACGCAACTGATCAGCAGCCCAAGCCGTTGGTGCGATGAGGAAGATTACGGTGATAATGAGGAGTGGGAGTAGGTATTTTTTCATGAGAATGTCCTTTCTTTTAAATGAGGAATGAGGAATGAGGAATGAGGAATTGTTGTGGCTTCGCTCCGCGAAACTTTTTATTTTATGAAAAGAAAACATTGATTATTTTTTTTGGGTTTAAAATAGCAAGCTTGTCTTTGTTTTAATAAAATTAGGAAAACGCGGAGCGTTTTTTCAATAATTCCTCATTCCTCATTCCTCATTCCTAATTCCCTCGCGTTGCAGGGGCGGAGTATGCCCATGGGGGTGGATTCATCCGTTTGTCCCAAGGGGTTTTGAGTTAAAAGTTCCAGCATTTTGGGTTTGTCCACATCTTTGGTAGAGACTCCCAGGATTTGTCCGCCCAGATCGTTTAAGTCTACTATCAGCACGGTAGCGCCGCCCAGGAGGCGGCTGGCTTCCAGTGCGGTTTGATCCGGATCCGTTGGTCCCAGTACCACATAGCGGTTATAGGGGGGAATGGTCCAGTGACAGGGCCCGTCTATAGAGGCGGCTTTGTAGCCTGCTACTCGGTAAAACCAGCCTTTGCGGCCAAACAGCTTGCCTATGATTCCTATCACAGATGCAAATAATATGCGCAACAAGCCGCATTCGTCAATAGCGCATTGCATAGTTTCCGGCATGGCCAGACCAATGCCGCCGGGATTTTTAGTCACATGACGGGAGAGGAAGCGGGCCCAAAAACCGGGCTTTATCTCTTCCAGAGGGATGGCTCGTCCCTGCAAGCAGGAGATCATTTTTTCCGCAATAAAGAGAATATCTCCCTCCTGCAAAAGGGGCCGGGCATACTGATCTAAGATTTCTTCCAGCTTATCCTCGGCGGAAACCACCCTGGTTTTGATAGCAAAGCAATAAAACCGGTCCGCCTCCGAACCGACGATCAGTTCCTTATCCTCATTAACCAGAAAAGCAGAAGTATCCATCAACAATTACCCCCAGCTTTTATTATACCAAAATAGGCGCTTATTTTACAAGTACTTTCAAAAATGTCTTAGCGGATTTATTTAGTTAGTCTGGATTTTTCTTCATTTTGTTGCCTTGCGGCTCTTTTTTTCTGTTGAATTGAGGGTTTTTTACGCCTCATTTTGTCGTAAACTTATTTGTCCCCTGTTGCTTTCTGCGACAGGATGCGCAAGGGAATGCGTTTATAATCTTGTTATAAGCAGACAGCAAAAAAAAGAAAAAATAACAGCCAATAATGGCGGAGGTGAAGCGGATGGCGGGAAATCCTAAAGTTTATCCCTTTCGCAGGAAAGAAAAGGAGAAAATCAGGGTTATAAATAAAAATTCTTGGAAGACCTGCCTATTTCTGGGAATTGCCGCCTTTTTTTTAGCCCGGGCTGAATTATTGGGGGCGCTTTATCCTTTGGCGCCGGCTTTTTTGGCGGCGGCGGTGGCTGCTTACCGGCGGCAGGGCTTGATCTATCTGATCCCTTGTGTCCTGGGCTTGGCTACAGTTTTGCCGCTTAATCTCTTATTTGCCAATACTTTGGCTCTAATTGTTTTAGGCTTGGTTTTTGCTCTTTATCCGGTGGACGGGCGTAAGCAATGGTTTATTGTCCCCGGCATGGTTTTAGCCGTAGTGGCGGTAACCAAAGGGCTGGCCCTTTCCCTCAACGGCTTTGAAAACTATTTACTGCTTATCAATATTTTTGACAGTATTTTTGCCGCCGGATTTTCCTTGATTTTTCTGGTAGTATTTGGCGCCCTGGGGCGTTATCAAACCCAGCGCCGTTTTAATATGGATGAAATAGTTTGTATATTTATTGCCGCTATGGGTTTGGTTTGCGGCATGGGCGGTCTTGCAATCGGTACGATTGAGGTCCAAAAAGTTGTGAGCAGCTATTTGGTGCTGCTGGTGGCTTATTTGGCCGGAGCCGGAGGAGGGGCGGCTCTGGGAGCTATGGTGGGTATTGTGCCCAGCCTTTCCCAAATCGTAGCCCCGACCATTGTAGCTACATATGCTTTTTCCGGTCTATTGGCCGGGATTTTTAATGGTTTTGGCCGGATAGGCACAGTACTTGGTTTCATCTTGGGTCACTTGATTTTAGCCCTTTATTTACTGGATGCTGTACAGATCACGGCAGGGCTGGGCGCCGCCCTTATTGCCGGGCTGATTTTTTTCTTGATTCCCCAAAAATATTATCGCCGTCTGGGGGTAGCTTTTGCCACCAATGGCTTTAAAAGCAGTTTGGAGGATAAAAATGAGCGGCTTTTAGGCATTGCCCTGCGGCGGATGCGCCGGGCCGGCTGGATTTTCAGGGATTTGAGCAGCTCCTTGATGGAAATCAGTGAAGATCAGGAAAACATTGACGAAAACAATAACCGGATCATCCTCAGCCATTTGTGCCGCCAGCTCTGCAATCAATGCTCCCTGCGGGATATTTGCTGGGAAATCGACTATAAAAACACTCATGACGGTATTTTAACTCTATTTAAACGTATCGAAGCTAAAGGTCTGGCCAGTATGAAGGACATGCCTGGCAATTTTGTCAAGCGTTGTCCCCATCTCAAAGAGCTGCTGGCAGTAGCCAATTGCCTCTATGAAATGTATTGCCGCAACAATTATTGGCAAGCCCAAAGGCAAAGCAGCCGCAAGCTGCTCAGCCGCCAACTGGGGGGCATGGCCGAGGTTTTCGATAATATGGTCGGAGAAATATCCGAATACAGTGAGGAACGGGAGCTTTTGGAAAGGGAATTGGCAGCGGCTATAACCAAGCGGGGTATTTTTGTAGAAATGGCGGGAGTACAAGCCATTGGCAGTAAATCACTGGAATTATGGCTGCAATACGGTCAATGTCCGGGAGAATGGCGCTGCCGTCAGGCCCTCACGGCGGAAGTAGAGCGTTTGCTGGGCCGCAGCTTTCATATTCATGAGCAGCATTGTGCCCCGCAAAGCAATCCCGGAGAGCGCTGCCGCTATCACTTTCTGGCCAAAGGCGCCTATGGCATAGATATTGGCCGGGCTCAGCTGAGTCAAAACGAAGGCAAAGATGGAGGTATTTGCGGGGATAGCAGTGATGCTATTCTTTTGGAAGAAGGGCGCCAGCTGATGATCATCAGCGACGGTATGGGGGTGGGGGCAAAAGCTGCCAGCCAGTCCGGCAATGCTCTTTCTTTGATCAGCCGCTTGATGCAGGCCGGTTTTATCAAAGATACGGCTATTGACACTGTCAATGCGGCCCTGGCGCTGCGCAGCAACGAGGAAAGCTTTGTCACCTTGGATCTATGTATCCTGGATCTTTACAGCGGCCAGGCCGAATTTATCAAAACCGGAGGAGCGCCCAGTTTCATAAAAAGGGGCTCCAGTGTGCGCACCATCAACAGCTCAAGCCTGCCTGCGGGTATCCTGACTAATATAGATAAAGAGGTCGTAGAGGCTCAGCTGCAGCCGGGAGATATTATTGTTCTGGCTTCCGACGGCCTTTTGGAAATAGGCCATAGGAATGATTTGGAAAAATTAGTCAGGATAATCTCTGCCGCTGATACTCAAACTCCGCAAGAGCTGGCGGAATATTTACTAACGGAAATTATCCGTTTGAATGAAGGGAAGATCAGGGATGATATTACGATAATGGTCGCCCGGCTCAATCCTGCTGCTTGAACCGGTTGCCGATTGTCAGTTGCCGGTATAGTAAATAATGTATTTTTAGAGGGTCGTTCAGTCGTTTGGGTAATTATGGATTGGCAGCATTTGCCTATATTGAGAATCTGATTTGTTAACTTTGAGAAAATCCGAGAATGATGAAGAAGGTTCAGATATGGATAGGGGGGCAAGAGGCCCTCCTATCTCTTTTTTTAGAAGTATTGCATTTTTAAAGAAAATAGGATAAAATAAAAAAAACTATGTATCAAGCGTCAGCTGCGAGGTGCAGGCAGGGCAGCGGGTGGCTTTTTCATGCAGTTCGGTTTTGCAGAAGGGGCAGGTACGGGCGGGAGCTTTGGCAGGCTCCTCCTTTTTACCTATTGACAGCAGCCTGTTCATACCTTTAACCATTAAAAAGACTACAAAAGCCATGATAATAAAATCAATTACACTTGTAATAAATGCTCCGTATAAAACAGATACGCCGAAGATATTTAAGACCAAAGCATCAAAATTACTGCCTGCAAATAACCCTAGTATTGGGGATAATATATTGGTAGTCAATGAGCTAACAACACCTTGAAAGGCGCCGCCGATTATAATACCTACAGCTAAAGCCATTACATTGCTTTTTAAGGCAAATTCCTTGAATTCCTGAAAGAATTTTTTCATCATTAATACCTCCAGTCATTTTTGTAATTTCTAAGATGATTATAGTATATTAATACGATAATTGCAAGCTGCACTGCGGGAAAATATAATTGAGGTGAAGTGGGATCAAAAATATCCGTACGTCTTTATTGACTATAGTGAAAAAATTTATTAGCAGGTATCAGCTTTTTCAACCCGGGGATAAATTGGTGCTGGCTGTTTCCGGTGGGATGGATTCTTTGGTGATGCTGGATATGCTTTGCTGCCTTGCTGATGAACTGGGCATTACTGAGATGAAAGTGGCTCATTTTGATCATCATTTGCGTCCGGCAAGCGCTGAGGAAGGGGACTTTGCGGAGAAGGAGGCCGGGCGCCGGGGTTTGGCTTGTTGTCGCGGCGGAGCTGATATCGGGGCTTTATCCGGTAATCTGGAAGATAATGCCCGCCGGGCCCGTTATGCTTTTTTTCGGGAGGTTGCAGGCGATATGGGCAGGGCAAAAATTGTCACGGCTCACCATGCCTTGGATCAGGCAGAAACAGTGCTGCTTCATCTGCTGCGGGGCAGCGGTACCGAAGGTCTTGCAGCCATCTCTCCCGCGGAAGGGGACTTGATCCGGCCTTTGCTTTGTCTTTCCCGGGAGGAAATTGAAATATACCAAAAGGAAGCCGGTATCGGTTTTTGCCGGGATGAAAGTAATTTTTCCCTGGAATTTCAGCGTAACCGCCTGCGTTTGGAGTTGATTCCAACTCTCCTAAAATATAATCCCAAAGTGATAAGCGCTCTTTGTGCCACGGCGGAAATTTGCCGGGCCGATAATGAGTATCTAGCAGAGGAAGCAGCCTGCCTTTTCCCGGATCTATGGCATGATCAGGAGTTGAGACTGAATGACCAACCCTTGGCTTTGCGCCGGCGCTTACTTCGCCTGGCCTTTCGCCAAGCAGGAGGAGGTGAATTATCTTTTGCTCAAACCGAAGCAGTCTTGGCTCTCAAAGAGGGACAGCGCCTGGCCCTGCCGGGGAGGATTCAGGCATCTTATCGGATGGGGTCTTATTCTTTTTCTTCAACCCCAGTCAGGGATTGATAGAATCCCTCATGATAAAAATAGTAACAAATAGAAATTCAACCGGAGTATAGCATTCCGGCAAAAGAGGAGTACAATGTGCGGCCTCTTTTTTTTGCCTCTCCAATAAAAGCATTTAGACACAAATTTTCTGCATTTAAACTTATAATTTCCAAAAATAGGATATACTATGCTATAATAATTCTTGAGTTAAAAGACTTAATTAATATAATTTCTTAATTATGGAGATTAAATAAAACAGTAAAGAGTGATTGCAATGCTTATTCTTTTTCTTATCGGTATTAGTTTTATACTGCTATTCGTTCTGGGTTTTCTTGATATGTATAAAAATCAAAATTACCTGGATAAAATTAGGATTCGCGTTAATGTTAACGGGATCAGAGGAAAATCTACTGCTACACGATTGATTTCAGCTATTTTTTCCGAAGCGGGCCTAAATACTATCGGGAAAACCACCGGAACTGCCGCCAGATTTATTATCCCGGCCGGTAAGCAGGAAATTCCTATTAAACGTCCTCCTGAGGGCCCGAACATAAAAGAGCAAATGAAAATTATCAAACGCGCCGCTTCTTTGGGAGCTGAAGCGCTTGTCTGCGAATGTATGGCTGTCAAGCCCGAATATCAGGACATCTATACGAATCGCATGTTTAAGGCCAACGCGACGGTTATTGTAAACGTACTGGAAGATCATCTTGATATGATGGGCCCTTCTCTGGATGAGGTCGCCCTTGCCTTTTCCCGCACTATACCTCATAACGGTAAACTAGTAACAGTAAGAGATAAATACACTGAGTTTTTTACCGATATTGCTGAATCCAGAGGAACTCAGGTTTTTATCGCCGACTGTGATAAGATCCCGGAAGGCTATTTGGATAAATTTGACTATGTTTTGTTTCCGGATAATGTTGCGCTGGGTTTGGCCTGTGCGGAAGCCTTTGATATCGACCATGAAACCGCTCTAAGAGGAATGCTCAAGGCCCGGCCGGACCCTGGTGTTTTGAAAATAACTAAACTGGACGAGGAAATATGGGGCGGGGCTGTTTTTGCCAACGGATTTGCCGCAAACGAGCCGGCATCAACCCTTTTGATTTGGAAAAGGCTGAAAGAAAACCATTCCTTTTCCGGGGAAATTGTGGTGCTTTTTAATGGCAGGCCGGATCGGGTCGATAGAACAAAGCAATTCGTAAATGATTTTTTTCCCCATCTGGAAGGCGCATTTTTGATTGGGATGGGACAGGAAATACGGGATATTCAAAGAGCTTGGGAAAACGGGAAGTTTCCCGGGATTTCGGAATATTTGCATTGGGAAAATTACTCTGTTGATGAGCTTTTGGAGAACATAAAGCCGTTTATTAGAAATCGCCTGCTTTTTGGAGTGGGTAATATTCATGGGGACGGGGAAGGGTTTGTTGAGCGCTTGCTTGAACCTGGAGAATCTGTCCCTGAACAAGCCGAGGCCGTTTATAAAAAGGATCCGTGGGAAAGAAGCGAAGAAAAAGCAACTGCAAAACTTGCTTCAATATAATTTTTGATTAGATAGGAAGGATTGATAATGTATCTCAGTGATCTTTACATAGCGCTTTTAATAGGGCTTACAGTCAGTCTCTTAGCTTCGGAATTTTTCGGAGTACTTCCGGGGGGTATTATTGTTCCCGGGTATTTGGCTTTGGTTTGCGATACGCCCTCAGTGGTGTTACTGGCAATTTTGATAAGTATAATCACCTATTTTCTTGTCAAGTATCCCCTGGCAAAAGTAATGATTTTATATGGGCGTAGAAGATTTGTTGCTATCTTGATTATTGCGATCCTGATCAAGCTTGGGCTCGAGTTCTTTTTCCCGGTTCTGCCTTTTGCGGAGTTTGAGTTTAGGGGGATTGGTATTGTTGTGCCGGCGCTTATCGCCAACTGTTATTTCAGACAAGGTGTAAAGCTGACCTTAACTGCTACGACAGTTACAACTTTAGTTACGTTTGGTTTTGTTTCGGTTTTCTATTATCTCTTTTAAGCTTTGTTTAGGAGGTTGCTTCATGAAAGTGCAAAAAAATATCAGACATAAGAAAGCTTCCTTTTTGCCCGCAAAAAAGCCAAATAGCGACGATCATTTTTATGATTATTATTTTCCTGAAAATGAGCTTTCTTTGAACCTTAAAGAACGCGTCATGAAATACAAAGCCCGTCTTAAGCCCCTAAGCTGGCAGGCTTGCTGTATAAGCATAGCAATACTATTCGCCGTTTTGGTTGGAATCAATCATTATAGTCTTCGTCATGATCGCTGTCAAGAAAGCAGCTCTTTGCAGTCTTTGCTTGCACATTTCAAATCCGGCTCTAAAATTGCTTTCAAAGGAGCATTTGTCGGGGATATTATTTTAGGAAGAAGCATCAGCCAAATCGGCAAACAATACGGATATGATTTTATTTTTAAGTATGCAAAAGATTATTTCACAGATTGCAATTATGTTCTCGGTAATTTTGAAAATCCTGTTTTAGAAGATAATAAACAGTATCATAAAGCTGCCGAAAAAGATATCCTATTATCCTGCAGCAAAAACTCTTTGCCATCGCTAAAAAATGCCGGGTTTACACTTATGGGTATTGCAAATAATCACATGTTGGACTATGGGGAAGAGTCCTGTACCGACACTCTGAAAGCCTTTGATGAATCACCATTATCAATATATGTAGGTGCGGGAAAGAATTTAATGGAAGCGGCAAACGCTGTGGTTGAAGATTTTAACGGGCTAAATGTCTCAACAATAGCTTTAGCTGACAGCAGTATTTGCTTTTCTTATAATGCAGCACAAGATGATAAAACTGGAGTTTTTCTTACCAGCAATAAAAGCCCGACTTACTTGGAGGCAACTGCGCTTGCAGCATCGTCATCAGATTTTGTGATTGTTTTTATCCATTGGGGTCGTGAATATACTTCAACAGTCTCTCAAAGGCAGAGAGATATTGGAAGAGAACTGATAGATGCCGGGGCAGATATTGTTGTAGGCTCTCATTCCCATACTCTTCAGCCTGTTGAAATATATAGGGATGGTATAATTTTTTATAGTTTAGGTAATTTTGTTTTTGATCAGGGATGGAGCAGGACAAAGGATTCGTGCCTGCTCAGGTTTGCTTTGAGCTTGGATGGGGAAAGGGTTTTTGAGGCTGTTCCAATGAGAATTGAAAATGCGCAGCCAGCCGAAACAAAAAACCCGGTTTTTACGAAGAGGATTTTTCGTACTTTGTCAAAGTATTTAGAAAAATCCAGTTATAAAATAGAAAATAATAGGCTCTATATTTACCCTCCGATTTTTAAAGAACCTGGCAGGATGCATTGACAGATTCCATAAAAATGTTTATAATCTAAAAAGAGTCCGGTCATGAAGGCTGGGAATACAGCTTATAATTGATTATCTTTTTACACTTCAAACATATTAAGCCAAGAAGGCTTTCACCTGGAAAGTCTTTTTGGCTTTTTAGTTTCTGTAAAGGAGTTGATCTTATGCATATGGCTGATGCTTTACTATCTTTTCCGGTGGCTGGGGTTATGCTGACTGTTAGCGGTGCTTCTTTAGTTATTGCCGGGAAGAAATCCGCTTATTTGGGAGAAGAAAAAATTCCCCTCTTGGGGGTGATGGGAGCTTTTGTCTTTGCCGCCCAAATGGTAAATTTTACCATCCCTGGGACGGGCGCCAGCGGACATATCGGCGGCGGCATTTTACTGGCTGCCCTTTTGGGGCCTGCTCCGGCTCTTTTGGTAATGGCGGCTGTGCTTTTGATCCAATGCCTCTTTTTTGCCGACGGAGGTTTGTTGGCTTATGGCTGCAATCTCTTCAATCTGGGGATTTGCTCTTCTGCGCTGGCTTATTACTTAGTATACCGGCCTTTGGCAGGCAATCCTAAGCGGCTGAGCCTGGCCGCCATACTCTCTGCGGTGGTTGGCTTGCAGCTGGGTTCTTTGGCTTTGGTTGGGCAGGTTTGTCTTTCCGGGATGACCAAACTGCCTTTTGGGGCCTTTGCTGCCTTAATGCAGCCAATTCATCTGCTGATAGGCTTGGCGGAGGGCTTGATTACAGCCGGGGTATTGATTTTTATCCGGCGGGTCCGTCCGGAGCTCCTCTATAGCAGGGAAAAACATAGTTTTGCCTGGAAAAAGCCGGCAGTTGTTATTCTGGTTATTGCCGTACTTTTGGCCGGAGGCTTGTCTATCCTGGCCTCGGCTCAGCCGGATGGCTTGGAATGGGCTTTGGAAAAATTAGGTTTTCAGCCCGGTGAGGATGATGCTTATGGCAGCCCTTCTCTGAATCTGTTGGGCAGCGGAGTTGTTCTGATTTTCCTGACTGTGCCGGGCTATCTGCTTTGGCGGCTCAAAAAACGCCCCCGGGGTGAAAATTAATGGCCGGCCTTCAAAAGCAGGCAGCCGGCCTTTATCAACTGGAGCAGCTGGCTTTGGCCGATTCACCCTTGCATCGTCTTCATCCTCTAGCTAAGCTGCTTTCTACTCTGGTTTACTTGGTTGCGGTTATTTCCAGACCTCCCGGTGAGATCTTAACTCTTTTGCCCTTTGCCCTTTTCCCCGGCCTGTTGCTGGCTTTTTCCCGAATTTCTCCCAAGTATATCCTGGGGCGGGCGGTCCTGGTTTTGCCTTTTCCTCTTTTGGCCGGTCTGGGAAATCTATTTATTCTGAAGGATCCCGTCTATTATCTGGGTCTATTTGCGGTCAGTCAGGGAATGCTTTTTTTACTTTCCTTGCTGCTAAAAGCCCTGTTTACCGTTTCCTCCCTGATTTTACTGATTGCCTGTACCAGCCTGCGGGATTTGGGCGGGCAATTACTGCGCCTGAAAATACCCAAGGCTTTTTGCCTGCAGCTATTTTTGACCTACCGCTACCTTTCCCTGCTTCTTTTGGAAGCAGGCGCTATGTTTCAAGCCTATCTATTGCGGGCCCCGGGCCAAAAGGGGATCAAAATCAAGGATATGGGCAGTTTTTTAGGGGCTTTGCTGCTGCGAAGCTTTGAACGGGCCAATCGCATTTATCAAGCTATGCAATGCCGGGGTTTTGCCGATTTTGCCCCAAAGGGTTCAAACCGCAAATTGATCTTGGCGGATTGGATTTATCTGCTGGGTGTGTTTGGGGCTGCGGCGGGACTTGTTTTTTTGTAGAGTGGAGTGTGGAGTGTGGAGTGTGTAGAGTGGAGTGTGGAGTGTGGAGAGTGAAGGGTGGAGAGTGAAGTGTTAAGAGTGGAGAGTGGAGTTTGTTTGTTTTAGGTGATTTCGAATATATTGCTGTATACCCACAGTGCTGGATATACTAGGCTTAAGTCATTGATTCCCATTTGGAAAACTCTGCCTGTCATCCAGAGATTAGAGGCATAATTACTGTTATTTCCCGGAGAACGCAACCATATTCCGTAATAGCCTGCAACATCAGGAGAGAACGCTATTTTGGCAAAATTACTTTGGGCAATTGTATTGCTCGGCGTATTTACACCGCCGTCCCATGCATATTCAAGAGAAATGAAATTGGCGGCTTCACCATAACTCAAAGCGAATGCTACATCATAACCTACGCCATCATGCTGATCGACCGGTTTGCTGATCCCATTATTTATTCCTGCCGGAACAGGACCGGAACCGATTGCCGAAAGCGCGGTGTTCTGTACGGTGTAGTCACGCAGGACTGCATCAGCAGGCAAGTTGTCTGCCGCCGCAGGAGCTATTCCTCTGAACCATTCATTGATTTTATTGCGCAGGTAGGAAGGCGCGTAATTATTATTGATTCCGAAGATGACTCTTTGCCAAAAAGGATCACCATAATCGTTTGCTTGGGTGTATGTGTTAATAAAGTTTTTGCGTATGATCAGAGAAAAATCGCCGTTTCGGGCGATTTCGATCCAGTCAGAAGAGTCGCCTACCTTGCCGCCTTCGAGAGTCTCTCCATCCACACCAATAGTTGTGCCATCTTCTTCGCCTCCGCCTCCGTTACCTCCGTTACCGCCGTTATTGCCGTTGCCGTTATTGGCGGAGTCATTCGCTGTCTTAAAATAGGCATTCAAGGCAGTAGACATCTTCGCAAACAAAAATATCTGATTCAGGGATATCTTTTCCAGCATATCCTTTACACTTTCATTTACTTCGATTATTTCAGCGATAGAAGAGGGTTGTACAGCGTTGTTTGCTCCTTCAAGAGTTCCTAAAACATATTGGATTTTCTCACCCTCTGCGTTGATAATATGACTAAGCCCAAGTTCTTCCATCGCAATGGAAGTAAGGATTTGGGATAGCGAATCTTCTATTTCATAACTTTCCGATCTTGGCGGAAATTTTGCCATTGACATAGTATGTCCTCCTTAAGTTTTTAGAGGCGTCCTTAGAGTACATATTATGAATTGATCGGACAAAATGTTACAAGCCTTTGGATTCGCAATGGTATAAGACAACCCGCTACCAGTTAGGAACTTACTCCCGAAATTCTGCGTAAAATAGCAAAATTTTCGTGCCGCCATATTCCTACTCAAAACACAACACTCAAAACTCAACACTCCGGCTTGTCCGGGTCAAGGCTTGTCCACAAGTGCAGCGGCATTATTAACAAGCAGGGTGCGGACTGCATTTATATCTGTTTGGTTGAAATTCAAGGGGTGTTTTGAATTATTAATGGCATAGGCGGCGGCTATCCCGGCGGCATCCCCCAGTACGCAAAGATTGGGAATGACCCGGATCTCCGACCAGCCCAGGGCGGATACTCCTGCTGCGTATCCGGGCAGGAGCAGATTTGCTACATAATTGGTCGTCAATGCCTTATAGGGTACATAAACAGGGTGGTCGGGTTTGCTTGAGCCTATTCCGACCGCATCTTGTCTCAATTTTTCCGTAACCTCATGGCTCCAGATATAATTGCCGCAGTTATCCAGTAAATCCTGGTGCTTATAGGCGTTGATATCCAAATAATAATAATTGAGGCCTATCCTTGCCGGATGCATTTCCTGGTCAGCGCCGGGTGTGATACTTGATCCGGCATTGCGGCAGGCATCTGTTGTCAGCTCATAATTTGAATTCTCCGTATCATTTCCCCTGATAGCGGAGTTTTTTGCCATATGTACGGTTTCGCGGATATACATTACCTGCCCGGTTAAAGGATAATTGTTTTCCATGACAAATTGAACATTATTGAATCCGTCAAACTGGCGCAGAGCCTGCAAAAACTCGGCGGCATTGTTTTTAAGGAAATTTCTTGCCTCCACCCAGGCCCTGTCCACGGTTTTGTAATCAGCTCGCATATCGGCGGGGAAGAGGGTTGTTTCCCGGGCGCGCTCATTGGGCCGGACATCCACGTTAAATACCAGGAAGGCATTGATCCACCATTGGTCTGTGTCCGGGCCGTTCCTTGCGGCATTCAATGGTTTGAGGGCATAACCTTGGGGCCTGTACTTATTATTAAAATTTAAAATTACGGAATTATTTCTATATGCCTGATATCCGCCATAGGCGCCATTGAATTGGCCGGCCGGGTCCTCGGTAAAATCCATATATTTCCATTTATTGCCATCCGGCGTTTTTGTTTCAACACCTTTTACCATAAACATCAAAGTAGCAGCTTGCTGGCGGGCTTTGCCTGCCGGGCCTTTTTCATCATCATCCAAAAGCTCCGCCGGCCAATCATGGCGCCCGCTGGTTCCCGCAAAATTAACAAGCCGGGCCAATCTGCCGTCATCGGAGGCATCAATAAATACACTCCCGGCAACCGTCCTTCTGGTAGAGACATCCTTCCAACGGACATAGCCGCTGAGAGGATCCCTTTCGATGCCGCGCACGGTAACGGATGTCAAACGGTAGGGACTTGATGCTACGGTAAAGCTTTCGATATCCTGGGCGTATAGGGGATAGATCTTTGTAGGGTAATTTTCAATACCGGCTTTGAGTAGGGCTGCCATGGCTTCTGTATTATAAAATAATCCCTGTTGGGATCGCCACCAATTAAAGGTACCGCGGGTGGCATATTGCCCGGATTTGGGCGGGTATCCCTTGACATCAAAATAATTCTGCCCCCCGGCTGTCCCGATCCCTCCCAGCATAGGTTCGATCCCGTCCGCCATTTTACTGACATCCGGCACTATCAGACCTACCGTTTTACCCGAACCAATATTAGCAGCCGCTTTAGCAGCCGCTGCAACCCCGGCAAATGTCCCGCCATAGATCACAATATCAGCCATTTTTACACCTCCATCTTATCAATTCGCAATTATGGCCATTTATTGCCTGCTTGCATATGTCTGCTTCGAACTTTTTGGTTTATCCGGCAACGTCAAACGCAGTAATCCTGCATTCACCAATGGCTGAATAACTCCGTTCATGGTATGGGTTCGGGAAAAGCCTGTAAATGTGGTTATTTCTTCCCTTGTTTTTGGTATATTACAGAATTCAAGGAGTTCTTTTTGCAGCGTTTCTCTGCTTCGTTTGTTTTCTGCCTGAAAAATATTATTTTTAAAGATGACTTTAAATTCTCCGCGGCGCACCTCAAAAACCGGCGCAGGGATACCTGCCTTTGCGCATTCGGAGCGTATTGTGGGGATGCCGGAATAACGGTTTTCCGTCACATCCAATAATTCCAAAATATTTGCCAGCGCGGAGTTTCGCGTATCGGGGCGCACCTTGCCCAGGGAGTCAATCGTTATTTTTCCATATAGCCCGCCGCTGTTGATGATCTCCATCCGGTCCCGGTACATTTCTATGCGTACTGGTATATTTTGGGAATGAACGCTGTAGTCACGGTGTACCAGGGCATTTAGAACCGCCTCCCTGACTGCTTTAGGCGGGTATTCCAATTTATCACGGCGCTTGCCATCGTCATCAATAATAGTTTTATTACGGCTATTTCTGCGCACAAAATCAACAGCAGGCTCTATCATATCGGGAATGGACCCGGTAATGCGCTGATTATCTATAAACCGTTCATCATCATCCCCCAAATCGCCCATTAACAGGCCGGGCAGGGAAACGGCGGTGATACAGAGCTGCGGGAAATAACCCTGGGGGTATTTGGAAAAGGACATGATCCCCGCAATAGTAGGCACACCCTCGGCAGTTACTCCCATCAGCTCCATGATCTCGTCATCAGGCACACTTTCGGCCAGATTCTTCCGCTCTCTCTTTACGGCGGCTAAATAATTGTTAAATTTTACCTCATCAAATAAAGATAACTTAGCCTTTTCCACCCGGCGCAAATCGTCCTGAACTTGTTTGCGGAAGGCTTCATAGCTGTAAATCTCATATTCACTAATAGGCTCATCCGATTCACACACCCGGACATAAGAGCCTTTGATTTTGCCGACGCCCCGATAATAAACAGGACGCTCCGAAATATCCACCGCCGGGATTTCTGCCGAAACAATCATTTCTCCATCCATCTCGGCAACAGTAAAAAGAGGCCGCACCTGAGGCTCCATTTGCTTACACTGCTCGGTAACCTTCTTCTGCAGATCCTGAGCATCATAAACCCCCACAAGCTTAAATTTCTCTTTCTCATCCAAGCCAAAAAGAATGATCCCCCCGTCATCCTGATTAGAAAAGCCGGACAAAGTTCCATACAGCTTGGTTGGGCAACCGCCCTGCGCAGCTTTTACTTCAATCGTTTGCGTTTCGCATTGGATCCTTTGGATGCGTTTAGCTAAGGCAATTAAATCAGCCTCTTGCATGTTAATCCCTCCTTGTTTTTACCAGTGTAGCAAAAAAATAAGGGGATGTCAAGAAAAATTATAACTAAATCTGCCATTATGATAACATAATTTAAATTTATGATAATAATTCCGAGGATAAAATAAAAAATATTTAAGGCATAGTAACTGTTATTATCTTTACTTCGTTTCATCAAGTTCTTTAATGCAACAAGGGGTGGCAGCAATGGATAAGAATATTTCCTCTGTTATCGCAATGATAACCCCTGTTGGGAAGGGTTACACATGACAGGCCCGCTGTATACCATCGACAGTATTGATGAGTATATTAAAAACCACGTATAAAGCTAACTTACAGAGGTTAATGTTCATTTTGAGCATCAACCTCTGTGAGTTGATTTTTCCTCTTCTAGATATTAGCCACTGAGGTTCGAGCGAAGCATGAATTGGTAAAAATACCTCATCAACAGACCTTTAGTCGGGTCTGTTGATGAGGTATTAAAACATGCTCTTGAAAAATACTTGATTCTGTCCTGCATATAGGGTATACTATATCAAGAAGGAGCGTAGCCATATGAAAAGAGAATTCATAGCAACTACAGTTTTTGACAAGCGATGGAAAGGTTTGGATTTATCTGATGAAGATTTAAGTAGACTTGAAAACTACATCATGGATAATCCTGCAGCGGGAAACATGATAGAAGGCACAGGAGGAGCGATAAAACTAAGATATGCCCTGCCTGGGCAAGGGAAGAGTGGTAGCGTTCGAGTTATTTTTATTGATATTATCAAAGCTGAAAAGGTATATTTTCTGACTTGTTATCCAAAATCAAGGCAGAATAACTTATCGGACAATGAAAAAGCAGCTATCAAGGAAGTTGTCAAACGTGTACTGGAACGGGAAAGGGAGGTGTTGCAATGAGTGATAACATCAGTGTTTTCGATGATATTATGCAAGCATTGAGTGAAGTAGAGGAACACCAAAAAGGTAACATTCAGCTAAAATCAACATTTGTCGAGCGCCCCGATGACGACATTGGATCTATGTTTGAACAATTGGAAGAGGGCGATAAGCACCTCGTTATAGGCATGGTTAAGAGACTGCTTGTTGCAGGCAGTAGATAAAGTGGGAAAGTTTGCATGTTGATGTGTACATCAGAAACTATGCTAATAGGTAACTCAAAGAGGTTGAGTCTCATTTTGAGACTCAACCTCTTTGAGTTGATTTTTCCTCTTCTGGCTACTGGGATGCGAGCGAAGTATTTGTTGGCAAATTATCTAAATATCCCATCAGCAAACCTTTGAAAGAGTCTGCTGATGGGATATTTTATGTATGGAATAATTGTCCCCTGCAATTTACTCAACTTCAGCTAAGTCTTCCCTGGGAAGGATTTCTTTGGGCTCGGCTGCAATTGCCGGATCCGGTTCATCTGCACTTTTGCCGAGGAATTCCGGTAATTTCATTCCGGTCATTTCGAACAGTTCATTGAGGGGCGGCAGGGATTTCATTAGGCCTGATAAAAAGCCGGCTGTGGCGGTTTTGTTTTCTGTGCCGCTTGCGCCTCCGTCCCAAACGGTGACTTTATCAAATTTAATATTTTTGATTGCATCCACTTGAATGCGCATAAGTTGCTCCATTTTATCAGCCAGCATCAAACGCAGGGCGCTTGAGGGATCGCCGCCGGCGGATTCTACAATACGGGCTAAACCTTCGGCTTGACGGGTGAGTATTTCCTTTGTACCCTTTGCCTGAGCTTCCATTTTGGCAAAGATAGCGTCAGCCTCGCCTTTGGCATATCTTCTCACGACCTCAGCCTGGGCTTCTGCATCGATCTCGGCTTGTTTCTTTTGAATTTCGGCTTTGACAACAATGTCAGCCTGCTGGGTGGCGCGCTCAAGTTCGGCTCTGACCATTTCGGCTTTTCTTTTTGCCTCATAGGCTTCTTCATTGGCCTTTGCAGCCTGAACGGCCTCAGCTGCCATTGCCAGCTTCAAAGCTTCTGCTTCTCTTTCCCGCCGATTTGAATCCGAGCGGGCGATTTCGATTTTTGCATCGTTCTCGCCCTGGACAGCAACGGCATTGGCTGCCGCAACTGCGATACGTTGTTCACGTAAAGCCTGGGCTTGGCCGATACTACCGTCTCTATCTCTTTCGGCAATAGCAATTTTAGCTTCATTTTCAGCTTTGGCCTTGGCCTCTGCTTCCAATTGCATCCGCAAGGCTTCCGAGCGGGTGATTTCCACCCGGGCATTGTTTTCCCCCTGGACAGCCGTGGCATTAGCCGCGGACACCTGAACGCGCTGGTCACGGACGGCGTTGGCTTCGCCGATGGTACCATCACGGTCCTTTTCAGCGACACTGCGCTTGGCATCGTTGATAGCTTGGGCGGCGGCTTCGCGGCCCAGAGCAATAATATAGCCGGATTCGTCATTGATATCAGTAATATTGACATTGATCAAACGCAGTCCGATTTTACGCATTTCCGTCTCTACATTGCGGGAAACGGCCTCCAAAAACTTATCCCGGTCAGCATTGATATCTTCAATTTCCATAGTAGCAATGACCAGACGCATTTGGCCCACTATGATATCTTTAGCCAATTCCTGCACTTCAGAGAGTTTAAGCCCCAACAGACGCTCGGCGGCATTTTGCATGATCCCATGTTCGGTAGAAATACCCACGGTAAAGCGGGAGGGGACATCGATCCGGATATTTTGCTTGGAGAGGGCGCTTTTCAAATCCACACTGATGGAAATAGGCGTCAGATCCAGGTAACGGTATGCCTGAACAACCGGCCAGATAAAGGCTGCACCCCCATGGACACAGCGGGCGGTCCGGGCAGTGCCGTCCTTATTGCTGCCCACATTACCATAAATTACCATGATTTTATCGGAAGGACATCTCCGATAGCGGCTGAGAAGCATAATAAGAAAGGAAAAGAAAAGGATAACGAGGACACAAACTAAAACTACAATATAAGGTTGCATTTTTATACCTCCTTTTTTTATTCATGATTCATGATTTTTTTTCATGAATTATGAATTTTTTTAGCTACAAGCAAGGTGTTGGGGCTTGCCAGGCCTATTACGGTGACTTGATGGTTGGGGAGCAGGTCTGTTTTTTCGTCTGTCAGGGCATCTGCTTCGATATATGAACCTTGAACGATTAGATTAACTTTGCCCCGTCCTGCACGATCGGCGGGAACCCGCATATAAACCGAGGCTGACTTGCCTACGGCATTTGCCATGCTGAGGGTGCCGCTGCTTTGAAGGCCCAGGGCGGCTCTCAAGAGCAGGGCGATAATGACCATTGAAGCCAAGCCTGCTATAAAAGAGATCAGAACGCTGAGGGAAATGTTTATGTCTCCCTGAAGGCAGGCCAGGCCGCACCAGCCGAAAACGCTGAAAAAAGCAACAAAACCCCGAACCGTAAATATGCGCAAGCCATGGTCATAGGAATTAGTATTGTCATGATCATGGTCAGTAGAGACATCATGATCAGCCTGGTCAAACGATATATCATGGCCGGCAGGGTCAAGGGCGGAATGGTCGGCTTCCAGATCGGCGCCATGGTCGCCGCCCAGGCCAAAGATCAGTAAAACGGTTTGGATCAGTAAAAGCAGGGTAGCCGGGATAGCCATCAAGGCAAAAACCTGCTCTATACCGGTCAAAGAATTCCACCATGCAGTCATATGTAATACCCCCTTACGCCCCGTTAGGGCGAGTTTTGAATTTTGAATGCTGAGTTCTGAATTGCGGATGTTTTGCTTCGCAAAACGATTTTATTCAAGATAAAAGCTTTAGGTCTAGCTTCCGGTCTCTATTTGTAGTCTAAGTGGGCAAACATTTCTTGGGCTTGACTTTTGATTTGTCCGGCTTCATAGGCGGTGATCATAATTTCCAATACTTGAAACAGATGTTTTACCGCGCCGGGGTAGGGGCTTTGATAGTTTGCTATTACTTTGCGGATAATCTCACTTATCCTACTGGGATCCAAACGGGCGGGGGCGCCTAATAGAGCCAGACAGTCTACCAGATAGGAATAGAGTTTACTGTCGTCGATCATATTAGCGGTTTTGATCAGCACGTCGCCATTGATATAAGAAAGCAAAACAGAGACTTGCTCTAAAGAGAAACTGTCTTTGAGCAGATTTATGTTGAAAATCCGGCATAACTGACTTTGGTTATATTTTTTATGTTCCGGATGAGAAATATATTTCCTTTTCACCCAATTCTGGATAATATAGCCCTCCAAACCTGCCAGTTGGCAAACTTGGGAAAGCACCAGCCCGCCTCCAAAGAACATAGGCTCCAGGTGGCGGTCGGCAACCCCCGGGCTAAGCACTGTTTCAATTGTAGTTCCCGGTAATTTTGTCAGCCGCATTGTAATACACCTACTGTTTTAGAAGTTAGAGGTTAGAAGTTAGAGATTAGAAGTTGTTTGGAGAATAGTGGTATCTTGATTTTATCACATGGTCATTTGATTGTCAATAGGGTTCGGAAGATTTTTTATTGGTGTATGAGTATAAAACTTGTCTTTTTTTCCCATAAATATAGTAATATATATGATGAAGGAGCGGTAAGGTTGAAGAAAAGTAGCGGGTTGCCTTATTGGTTTGAGGAAGCGGGACGGATGGTTAAGATTTCCTTAGTGGTGGTTTTTGGGCTGCTGCTTGTCTTTCAGGTACAGATTTATGGGCGGGAAGCCGAGGAAAATCCGCTTTTGCCGGAAGCAAGTCCCTTGAGCGAGGTCTTGCCGGTCAATTATAGTGAAGAGCGGCTTTTTGCTAATATCTGCCTGGAAGTATTGGACTGCGCCAGCCTGCCCCTAGGTTATGTTCTGATCAACGGCCGCCGGGCCGGGGACTTTGGTCAAAAAGAGGTAACGATACGGGTCTATGAAAACGATCTGGTAGAAATTGATAGCTCTGCCTATCAACCGAGCATCCGTTTTGGGGTGAAGCACTGTTCGGTGAATCTGGACCAAAGCGGGTGGTCTCAAGATTTGCGGAGCCGGGAAGGCAAGGCGGTTTTAGGGTTGATCAAATTCAAATAAAATGGTAAAATATACTAGTAGGCTGTGACATCTAAAACCATACACTTTCGCTTTCCCGTCATTCCGGGCTTGACCCGGAATCTCCCGGTGACAAGCAGGGGATCCCGGATCAAGTCCGGGATGACGTTAGGACTGATTTTGTAAAGATTTAGTTGACACATGGTACTAGGGCGTGTTTAAAAACTGTCTATGGTGCCTGAAACGTCTCTTTTTCCGCCAGACATCGTTGTCAGCTCCTCGGATAGCCCAGCTATGATTCGTCGCTTGCCGCCTTGCCTGACGAAAAAATAGCTCGTTTGATGCACCACAGCCAGTTTTCAAACACACCCTAATTAAAGCCAAAAACACAGCCTACTTGCAACAATTTTCAAGCAGGCGGTGTTTTTTATCAAAGATAATACTTAGTGGTCTTAACAATTATTCAACCAGTTTCTGCATCCGGTGGACCATAGCCGCAAATTGAGCCCGGGTGGCATCGCCTTTGGGATTGATATTATTTTCGCCCACCCCCTGAATGATCCCTAATTTATATAAAGCTTGGATCGCATCCATGGCATAGTCAGAAATTTGAGTCTCATCTGCAAAAGTTACATATTGAATGTTAGTCATATCAACACTCATTTTGGTAGTTTTAATGTAACGAAAGAGGATAGCAGCCATTTGCTCCCTGGTAATATTGTCGTTGGGGCCAAATTTCCCATTGCCGTAACCAGTTACAATATCATTTTCCGACGCCCATTTAATCGCATTGGTGTACCAGGTGTTACCTATATCAGAAAAAGCATTATCAAGTCCGGCCGTATCCGGCTCTCCTGTCAGGCGATAAAGTACAGTCACCACCATGCCCCTGGTCAAGGTCAAGTTCGGACTGAATTTATCATCAGATGTGCCAAGCATCAGGCCGTTTTCATAAACGTATGCCACATTGTCATAGAACCAGTTACTTTTACTGACATCGGTGAAGGGTAGAGGAGCTTTGTTTTCTATCTCTGTCTTCGCTTCAGTCCATTTTGCATACAAAGTAAAGCCGATAGTCACAGTTTTCTCAAAATCATAGGCTTGCAGCAGTTCTTTATCAATATGCCAGCCGGCAAAGACATAGCCTGTCTTAGTTGGGTCTGTCGGTTTTGTTAGCTTACCGCCGGATGGAATAGTAGCACTTGATATCGTACTGCCGCCATTGGTCTCGAACTTTACGGTAAAGCCGCTCGTTCCGCCGCCACCACCACCGCCAGAGAAAACAGGCGGATCGCTGCCGGCAGCCGCAACAGTGATTCTAAACCAAAACGCAAAATCTTCATTTTCAGCTTGGCCATTTCTAACTACAGCAATCAGATATGCTGTTCCCGGAGATATTGCTTTAAATACATTGCCATCAAAGCTTGCTCCGGTTTCGTTAGCATAATCATCATCAAGGAACCATCCTGTGATCGTTTTATTAGTTGCATCGCTGGGAACAACGGTGCCTGAAAGTGTTAATGAATCACCCGCTTTGACCGTAGTAGGCAGGTTGATAATACCCGTTGCGGCAAAGAAGCCTTCCTGGTGTTGCGGTGAAAAGTGATAATTGCCGGTATCCCATGTTTCGCTGAAACCAATAACATCATTCTTATCCGCTATATAATTATATGAGCAGTCGATGTAATATAAGTTCAGGCTGGTT
>Ga0082212_10001392_pt1 | contig 35644 bp, 32 predicted proteins | sample TergutNt197P3_FD_71548 | JGI IMG/M metagenome (GOLD analysis project Ga0082212, IMG submission 71548) | Neocapritermes taracua P3 segment gut microbial communities from Petit-Saut dam, French Guiana - Nt197 P3 | ecosystem: Host-associated > Arthropoda: Insects > Digestive system > Gut ...
TTTTATTGGAGCCTAGACAATTCCAATCTTACATGAAAGGCGGCCCAATTGTATAACTTTTTACTCCCACCCGCATAGCGGGTGGTTTTTTGTTGATGGCATTTGACACTTCGCATCGATTCGATGCAAAGTGCCCCATGCCATCAACAGGCTAAAGCCTAGGGCAGAAATAAAAAAGCCCCAAGCTCATGATGAAGCCTGGGGCTTTTTGCCGTTGCTTGGCACATTTTGGTGTGTATAATATAGCCAAGCAAGCTTAAGGCGGTTTTTATGGCTGGACTCCTTGAAGGGAGGAAAGCCTATGAAACTAACATGCTATGAAACACTACGGGTCGCAGTCGCGTTTGCGGCTCTAATAGTGCAGATATTGCAGTTGTTGAAGAAGAGAAAATAGCCGCTCCTGCATAAATAGAAAACGGCTACTGCTGGTTCCGAACCCAAAATAAATTTTGGAGTCCAGCTGCATGCCCAAAGGCTTGCATGTGCCAGGCGTTGCAGCGCCTGGCTTTTACATTGCTATTATATTATATACTATGCTGCAGGATTTATGTAGTGAAAAACGAAAAAGCCCCCAAACTCCTGGAAGGAGCGAGGGACTTTTTCGTGGCTGGGCTCCTGGAAAGGAGGAAACCTAGTGAAATGACGTTCTATGAAGCCTTAAGTGTCACAATAGCCCTTGCAGCGTTGATTGTTCAGATTATCTCGTTGTTAAAAAAACGGTCAAACCGTTGCAGCCTTTGCTACCGCCGCACTTGCATTTGAACCGTTTATTAGATCTCCGAGGCGTGCCAGACCAAGCCTTTGGCTACCAGCCCGCCTTGCAAAAGATCTCAGTGGCATATACACGCCCGCTAAAATCCTAGGATACCAGCCTTGCAGTGAGTTTTTGAGCAATCGATGTTGATCCCATACATTTTTTTCCTCAATTGCTTTTGTTCTAATAATACTAGCAGCCACGTGAATAATGTGCTAAAATATTTTCGCGATTAGCGTGGGTAAGCGCGTTAATCTGTCAATAATTAATATGCTTTTGCCTTTGGCAGGAGTAAAACTCAAGCATGGCGCTATTAAAACTAATAATAAAACAATTGATGTTCTTGGGGGTGATTAGAAATGCCTGAAAATAACGAAAGCGTAGTAGAAGCCGCCGAAAGGGTTCTATATGACACTGAAGCGCGCGAGGCTCTTTTAGAAGGCGCAGAAAAACTAGCAAAGGCTGTAGTTGCGACACTTGGTCCAAGGGGCAGAAATGTTGTCTTTGACCAGCAATACGATGTCCCGTTGTCAACAAATGACGGAGTTACCATTGCCAAGCAAATCGAGCTTGAAGATACCTTTGCCAATGCCGGGGCAAACCTGCTTAAAGCAGCTGCTTTAGAAACAAACGAAGTGGCTGGAGACGGCACCACTTTGGCTATAGTGCTTGCCTATAACATCTCAAAAGAAGGCATAAAGAATATAGTTGCAGGGGCAAACCCGCTAATGCTTAAAAACGGGATCGACAAAGCTGCTAGTGAGGTTGTGAAAGTCATCGACCAAATTAGTGTGCCAGTTGAAGACAGATCCGCAATCGTCCAAGTTGCGACAATTGCCGGAAACAACGATCCCTTTGTTGGCGAGATCGTTTCAGAAGCCTTTGAGAAAGTCGGCTTGACAGGCGTTGTCACACTTGAAGACAGCCAGTTAATGAATACAAGCTTGAGTTTTTCCGGCGGCATCAAATGGGAAGAAGGGTATTTGTCTGACTTTTTTATGACAGACAGGGACCGGAGAGTAGTTGAGTTAGAGAATCCCTACATCCTTCTTGCCGATATACGGATCAAGCATTTCGCAGAACTCGTGAAAGTCCTCGAGGAAGCCGCAAAACAAGGCTCTAGCTTATTAGTGGTCGGTTTCGAAGTTGAAGAGGAGGCTCTTACCACTCTAGCTTTGAATGCGGCAAAAGGTGTAGTGAAAGTTGCCGCTGTCAAAGGGCCGGGGCACGGCGACACCAGAAGACGCAACATGGAAGCCTTGAACCTTATGGTTGGGGGCACATTGATAACCGAAGATATGGGCGTTGCCATTGAGAATTCAGGCCTTGAGATTTGCGGCAGGGCTGATAGGGTAATTATCGATAAAAACCAAATCATTATTCAAAACCCGCCGAACAGCGGCAGCGAAGAAGTTGAAAAAATGATCCGCCAGGTGAGGCAGCGGATTGCGGATGAAGAGCATGACTATGAGATAGAAAAGCTCCAGACGACCCTTAGCATTTTGTCGGGGGGCATTTCGTTGATCACTGTAGGCGGAATCTCTGAGCTCGAGATGTTTGAGCGCAAATACCGGATTGAAGACGCTATTCATGCTGTGTACGCGGCTGCAGAATCAGGCGTGGTTCCTGGAGGCGGCAAGGCCTTGTTGTTGGCTGCTCCTGTAGTGGACAAACTCATTGAAACTCTTGATGGGGATGAAAAGACAGGCGCAATGATCGTCAGGGCTTCTCTAGAAACTCCTGTGCGGCAAATAGCTGAGAATGCTGGTATTGACCCAAGTGTTGTCGCAAACAACCTGCTTGAGGCTGAAGACATCAACTACGGGTATGACGCATTGAACTTGAAGTATGTAGACTTGTTTGAAGCAGGTATCATCGATCCGGCAAAAGTCATAAAAACAGCGCTTCTAAATGCTGTAAGCGCATCAACAATGTTGTTAACCACAAATGTAGCTGTAGACAACAGGCAAGAATTCTAGCCAAACTAAACACTTCAGAACAATCGCAGTTTGGGGTTGCGCTCTTCTCCAGATTAAAGCGGGCGAAAGCATGTCAACCGATTGCTTTGCTGCCGCTATATCAACTGAGTGTTCCCTCGCAAGACATGCGGCTTGCCAATCACAATACTACAGTGGTATTGATCGATTCCTATGACGATGGGGTTGGCTGGGGTCTAACGCTCCAGCCATTTTTTGCTTTGTGATATATTTGCCCAATTTGTCTTTATTCTAATGGTTTAATCATTGATTTTTCCACTTAAGGGCGGTTTCCCGCCCTTTTTTAGCACATAATACCTTTTTTTATCCCTTTAAACTTGGCACCAGTGTGCCTTAACGGCGTTTAGATTGGTATTCGCAGTTTTGGGCATAAAAAAGTGGCTGCAATGTGTCGCCAGCTAAGCGTTAATACCCGCCGAGCAACACCTTACACTTAATAATGGGCATTGATTTTCTTGATTTTGCAACCAATGTTTCATGTGTTTTTCCACCCAACAAAAAAAGGCATAGCAGGCTTGCTTACCTGGACAACGCATGCCAAGCATTCTATGCAATTGGATATTTAAACAGATCTTCTGAAATAAAAACGACCTGATCAACGCATGGCAAGCCATTCTTAGCATTTTGGAAATTTCAAGTGTATGGCTAAACCTCTATGCAGGGTTCTCCAGAAGGAACTTGATGAACTCCTGCTCCTCATTAGGCTCAATGATTACAGGAACCTGCACACCTTCGATTGAGACCACATTTTCGCGGATGGCTTTCAGTGACACAATAACGTAGCCGAACGTATACTTACGTTTTCCGCCAACCCCGTCTTGCGCATACAAGGGCTGGAGCCTTTGGTCCATGTGCCACATCAGGCAGCAGGCCAGCGTGCAGATGAAGACATGGCGCTCGATCCTGGGATCTGTCTTGTAGTTGAAAGGCCTCACCAGCCATGCCGTCTTCATGCGCCTGAAAGCCTTCTCAACGCTAGCCAGCCCCTTGTAGCTCTCGACAGCCTCAACCGCTGGCATGCTTGCCTCGTCCACATCTGTGTATATGGCATAGCAGCCATCAAGGACCGTCTCTGCCTCGATTTTCTTCTCGTCAAAGCTCCATGCCAAGTTGTCCCCAGAGCCGCTGAAAACAACAAACTTGGCCATCTTGTGCTTGTCCAGAACCCTCCCAGCCTGCGCTTCCTTGCTGTTTTTGCATTTCCGGGTGGAGTTTACGGCCTTGTCAAGGGCCTCCTTTGTCTTGTCCAGGAGCGCTTGCCTTGCGCGCCCCTCCTTCCCGGCCATTTCCGGTTTTTTGCACAGGCAACAGCGCATGCCCCCCTCCACAGCTTCCACAATGGGCTGCTCGTCAAAAAAACCAAGCAGGACAACGCCTTTTCCGCACAACTCCTTTATCTTGGCGTGGGTTGGAGCCGAAACAACCTTCACTGTCTCGTGGCTGGTTTTTTCGTATTGGGCAGCCGTCACCATCCCCCTGCCGCCGACAAAAACCACCTGCTTGATGCCGTATTTTTTCTGCAGCCCGTCTATTTTGCCCACAACTGCCGTCTCGTCCTTGGTGTTGCCCGGGAAGACATCCACAGCCACAGGGCATCCGCCCTTCCCGCACAAAAGTGAAACCGCCACCTGCTTCTTTCTTCGCTTTTTGTCCCTGTTATAGCCGTATTCCACACGGCCGCTGCCTTCGAATTCCCCTTCCATGCAGCTGCTGGTTATGTCGTAGAGAACCAGGCAGCCATCCCCTAGGCGCTTGCCCGCGAGGGCTTTCTGTATCTTGCCTTGACTTGCGAGGAGCTTGTCAATCGGCCAGTAGCAGCGAGTCTCCACAGCCAGCCCCTCCTCCCCCACGCCGCATATTTTCCAGAGGGCACTGTACGAGCCGCAGCAGGAGGGGGCAAGCTTGCTGCTTCCGGGGCAGGCCAAGAGCCCGATGGCCATCGCAAGCGAGCATCTTGCCCAATGCTTGCTTGTGTGCGAGTATATCATCTTGTCCAGGCAAAGCTCTTTTGCATGGTCCAATATAGCTTTGCATGCCCCGTATTCCCGAGGCTATCTTGAACCCGGATGTGGGCACGGCATTCCCCTGGAGCGCAGCCTGGACCAGCTTCAGCTTGCCGTAGCCGAAACCGGTTATCCTTCCAAGCTCTAAGTGCTTTGTTTTTCCGTTTTTCCTGAAGGATGTCCTGACAATCCCGACCGGGTTTTTACGGTGGGTCTGGATCTTCAGGTGGGCGCTTCTGGCAATGTTTTCGCCTTCTTTGTCTTTATACAACAGTATGTTAACATTATACATATAGATCTTGTGATAACAACAGCATTCTGCATATGTATGGCTGCATTAGAAACTAAAAATTATGTTTTTAGCTTCATAATGCCAAAAACATAATTTTTACACGAAGAACTGTTACAAGCACCCAAAAACCTGTTTTGCAAAAGTTTGTGGTCACTTTTTATTTGTTCTTGATTCAAGGCCTCGCTATTTGCTATTTCTTGTCAATTATGGCACTTGCTATATCGTTTTGACAAGCTCTTCAAATGCAGAATTGAATCTATCAGAGTCAAACACATACTGCATTTCAAGGAAATTTGACCTCAGTTTTGATACTTCCCCGGACACATTTTTGCCTTTCAAGACAACTTCAGCAATGAGAGCTGCCAATGTGTCGAATTCTTTTGGACCGAATCCGAACCTGGTCATTTCAGATACGCCTAATCGGATAGCCCCTGAAGCGCTGAATCCCTCCTCTTCAGGAGTTGCTTGGAAGTTTGTTATGATATTGTTCTGCTCAAGGGTTTTAGCAACTGCAGGCCCATTTGCATACCCGACCTTGGCTACGACTTGGTGGGTCTCTGTAAAGCCTCTCGATTCGTCTCCAGCAACATCCAAGCCATAGCTCTTCATGCTCTTGGCGAAAGCTTTCGCATTTGCGATCACAGCCGGTTGGTATGTGTCTTTAAAAGCGTTCATCTCAAAGGTTGCCATCAGCAAACCTAGCATTGTGCCCAGATGGTGGTTGCTAGTCCCTCCCGGGAATGCCCTTGACTCAACTTTATGCCAGAGATTGTAGTTGTGGTCTGTCTCCAAGATGCTGCTCGCAATGACGCCCCGCTGGGTTCCAAAGAACGTCTTGTGGGTTGACCCCGTGACAAAGTCTGCGCCTTCCTTGAACGGCTCTTGGAAATGCTCCCCAACAAGGCCTAGCACATGCGCCATGTCATACATAATTATTGCATTGGGGTTGGCTTGCTTTATATAAGCTGCAAGCTCTTCTACAGGCTCCCTGTAAAGCACCATGCTCTTGCCAAAAATAACTAGCTCTGGTTTGTAGCGCTCTAGATATTCCTTTGTGAGCTCGATGTCTATAGTATACGGGTCTTCCTTGAGCGGCGGGAAGTTAACCAAAGCTTTCTTTTCCGTGAGCGGGTCGATTGCGATAAAATCGCGCAGCGCCCCCATTGGTTGTGCGCTCAAATGCCCGCCATTGATAATATGGTTGTTCATTACATAGCCAAGGCGGGTCGGCTCGCTTTTTCTGTCGACCCTGTTTTTATAGTCAAGCAATGCGCTGTACAAAACTGTGTTGGCCATCTGCCCGCTAAGGATCCTTGACTCGACTTGGGATGCGCCAAGGTATTTCTTCAGCTCGTCTACAAGGAGGGCTTCCACATTTTCAATGAAATCAGTGCCTTGGTAATAGAAAACATCCCAGTCGTAGTACGCTTTGACCTTTTTGTGTTCTGCATACCTAAAGGCGGGGTCAGAAACTGACAACAGCCTGGTGGCAGGCGATGCTGTCATTTCCGATGGGATAAGGTTCACTGTGAGCTGTTGGCGCCATTCATGGTTCTTTACAGCGTTGAATACCAGATCCTCGGCCTTTTGGCTATACTCCCCTTCGTTGCTGAATTCTTTCTTGACCACATAGCCAGCAATGATTGGCATTGAAAATGGCGGCGCCTCAGATCTCATATGGTACTTGACAGTCGTTGCTTCAACCAGCTTGCCCCGGATCTCGACAGCTATCTCTAAGTCGTAATCAATGTCATTGTCCAAAATGGCAAGGCCGATTGGCCTGGTGGCTGTCTGGTCTGTGTATCCGCTATCAAGCCCATATCCGTCGACCAGGTAGAAAGGAGCCATTGTGCCGCTTGTGACATAGCCAACATGTTTTCCTTCTTTGAATATTTTGTTGCCTTCCCTTGGGATCCCCTTTCCGGTCAAAGTAAATGGGCGGATTATGCGTGGCAACGCCCCAGTGGAATCAAATTCCCTGTTTCTGATGTGTTTTAGCGCTTCAAGCTGCTTAGCCAATGCTTCCCTTCCAACGTAGTCGCCTTTGTCCGCAGAAAAGCTCACTGCGCCTTTTGAGAGGGTAAAAGCAAAAATCGGCATTTCCTCGCCATCAGGGCCTATGCCAAATTCGTGGCCATACAACGGCAGCGCCGCTTCAAGCCTCAAGGTGTCCCTAGCCCCAAGGCCCGCGGGAGTTGCGCCCAGCTTCACCATTTCATTGAAAACATCCGCCGCTATTCCAGCCGGGACAAAAAACTCGAAGCCCAGCGGCTCGCCTGTATATCCAGTTTTGGCGATCAGTATTTTGGATGAGAACATTTCCAATTCACCGCATGCATTCTTGAACGGGTCAGTTAAAAACTGGCTTGGAGCAAGCGTCTGGGTGATAGCCTTAGCCTGGGGGCCTTGGAGGGAAACCATAGCCATGGAGCCTGTTATATCGTCAATAGCCACATCGAAGCCTTTTGCGATTCCGGACAGATATGCGACATCCTTTTCATGGTTGGCGGCATTGACCACCAATAAATACCCAGGGTCTCCAAAACGGTACAGATATGCGTCATCAATCGCTGAGCCATTTTCGTTTGAAATGATTGTGTATTGTGAATTAAATGGCTCCAGAACTTCGATATTAGCAGTGAGAGCCTTTTGCAGGAAATCTTTCGCTTCAGGACCATCGATTTTCAATCTGCCCATATGGCTGATGTCAAAGACTACGGCATTTTTCCGGCAAGCCAAGTGTTCCTTCATTTGGCCGCCATCGTAGTTGGCAGGCATCTCCCAGCCTGCGTAGTCGACCATCTTTGCGCCCAGCGCTATATGGACAGAATTCAGAACTGTTTGTTTCACTTCTTTACGCCCCTTCATTCATTAATGTTTTTATGTCGTGTCAATCAGGATTGTATTTGAGCACAGGCTTTTTAAGCGCAACCAACTCATCAACACGCCCAACAGGCGATGTATGGGGGGCGCCCTTCAACAATTCCGGATCGCTAAGCGCCTCCTTGGCTATTGCCAGCATAGCGTCTGCAAACGCGTCAATTTCAGCCAGGCTTTCTGTCTCGGTAGGCTCGATCATTATTGCGTTTTCGACTATAAGCGGGAAATAAACTGTTGGAGGATGGAAACCGTAGTCAATGAGCCTTTTTGCCACATCCAAAGTTTTGACCCCCCCGGCAGTTTGCTCCAAACCATCCAAAACAAACTCATGCATGCATATGCCCTCATATGGGAGCTTGTAGGGGCCTTTAAGCCGCTCTTTAAGATAATTGGCGTTTAATACAGCAATCTCGGAGGCCAGTTTCAAACCAATGGCGCCCATTGTCAATATATAGCAGTATGCTTTGACGAGGACGTTAAAGTTTCCAGCGAAAGCCCGGATCTTGCCGATGCTTTTCTCTGGAGTCGCAAACTCAAACGCATCAAGGGTTTTCTCGACGACAGGGCTAGGCAAGAACTTCTCCAAGGACTTGACTACGCCTATTGGACCAGAGCCTGGACCGCCTCCGCCATGGGGGGTGGAAAATGTTTTGTGCAAATTTAAATGCAGCACATCAAAACCCATATGGGCAGGTTTGGCTATGCCCATGATAGCGTTCATATTTGCGCCGTCATAGTACAATAATCCCCCCGCGTCATGGACCAATCGGGATATCGTTGTGATTTGTGCCTCGAACAACCCAAGGGTGTTGGGGTTTGTGAGCATCAGCCCTGCCACATTGTCGGAAAGCACGCTTTTTAGCGCATCTATGTCAACGGTCCCATCTGGGGCGCTTTTGATGCTGATAATCTCCAAACCTGCGCTGGTCGCGCTTGCAGGGTTTGTGCCATGGGAGGAGTCAGGGACTATCACCTTGTTGCGGGAGAAATCCCCCCTGTCTTCATGGTAGGCTTTCATCATCATCAAACCGCACATTTCGCCATGGGCGCCTGCAGCGGGATGGAGGCTGAATTTGTCCATTCCGGTGATTTCGCATAACATGCACTGCAAGCTGTAGAGCAGCTCAAGCGCCCCTTGGGTCGAATCTTGCCCTTGCAGAGGATGGATCTTCGAGAAGCCCGCCATTGCTGCTACATCCTCGTTCACTTTAGGGTTGTACTTCATCGTGCAGGAGCCGAGCGGATACATGCCTGAATCCAGCCCGTAGTTCCTCTGGGAAAGCAGAGTATAGTGGCGGACCAACTCAGGCTCGCTGATAGAAGGGAGCAGAGCCGATCCTTGCCTAGCCATCCCCTCCGGGATCTTCACTTCGATGTCAACATCAAGGCTGGGCAACACATACCCCCGTTTCCCCTCCCCTGACAACTCGAAGACAAGCTTTGAATAAGTGTCTGCGTTTCTCATGAAATTTCTCCCAAGCACTGCGCAAAACCGTCAATTTCTTGGCGGGTGCGCTTTTCTGTTACTGCGATAAGCATTGCCCTGTCCAGGACATCCCCATTCACATTCAGCCCCATTGGAGCCAAATACTCTTTTAGGGGCAGCCCGCCAATATAGCCTTTTTCCAGCAGGCGTTTATTTGCGGATATTGCGTCTTCGTTGAGGACCACCGCAAACTCGTCAACATATGGAATGTCATAAAGCAGCTTGATGCCATATGCAGACAACTGCTGCTGCAAGTGCCTAGCCTTTGACATTGATTGCATGCAGACATCCTTGATGCCCTCAAAACCAAGGGCTGACATGTAAACTGTGGCTTTCAGCGCGTTATGGGCTGCGTTTGTACAGATATTTGATGTCGCTTTCTCCCTGCGTATATGCTGCTCCCTTGCTTGCAGCGTCAACACATATGCCCTGTTGCCCCTGCTGTCCACAGTCTGCCCGGCAATCCTGCCCGGCGCTTTGCGCATAAAATCAGCAGTCGCCGCCATAAATCCCAGATGGGCGCCTCCATATGAAAGATCCATCCCGAATGGCTGGGCATCGCCCACAAGGATATCCGCCCCTGCTAAGGACACTTCTTTTAGCACGGCAAGGGAATGGGGATTGGTCGTTGCCACAATCAATTGGCCCGAATGCGCCTTTATAGCGCGGCCCGCCTCATCTATATCCTCAATAGCCCCAAGGAAGTTTGGCTGGCTTACTACCAGCGCGCTTGCCCCCTCCAGGGAATCACCGGCGGCGCTATAGTCGGTCAAGCCGCCCCTAAGGGGGATCCTTGCCACTGTTATGCCATTAAAACGCGCATATGTCTCGAGCACCGATGAAAACTCGGGGTTGAGCCCTTCGGAAATAGCTATTTTAAAACGCTTCTTGTTGCGCACAGCCATAATGGCTGCTTCTGCGCAAGCTGAAGCGCCGTCATACATCGAAGCATTGGCAAAATCCATTCCAGCCAGCTCAGCAATCATTGTTTGGAACTCGAAAATGCATTGCAATGTGCCTTGTGCTATCTCTGGCTGGTATGGGGTGTAGGCAGTGTAGTACTCGCTTCGCCCCGCAATATGCGATACAACAGAGGGCACCAGCCTGTCGTAGACCCCTGCCCCTAGAAAACAAGCCAGTTGGTCGGTATTGGCGTTTTTGGCGCTTATTGCAGACAATTCGCGCACCATAGTTGCCTCAGGCATGGCATCAGGCAGGGAAAGATCCCCGGAGAGCCTTAAGCCCTCCGGTATCTGTTTGTACAATTCCTCTACTGACCCCATCCCGATGAACTTGAGCATTTTTTCGACTTGCTCAGGTCCGTTTGGAATGTAGGGATCCATGTCAGTGTCCGCTTTCTTTCAGCATTGCCTCATAATCAGCTTCACTCAACAAATTCTCAAACTCTGACTCGTCATTGAACGATATCTTGATAACCCATGCCGAAGCAGCATTCTCATTAATTTGCTCGGGAGTCTCCTCCAAGGAAGTATTAGCTTCCAGGACTTTGCCTGACACAGGCATGTACATCTCTGATGCCGCTTTTGGCGACTCGAGAACGCCAAACACATCACCTGCCGCATATTCGTCCCCTTCTTGGGGCAACTCCACATAGGCGATATCCCCTAGAGAGCTTTGGGCAAAGTCGCTAACGCCCACTAAAGCGATTTTGCCTTCTTGGGCTTTTACCCATTCATGGTCTTTGGTAAAATAATAAGAGCCTTCTACTATTGACATCTTTATCCTCCGTTTTCATTTTTCCAGGACAAGCAGCATTGGCTACTGCCCTTTGACTCTAAGCCAGGCATTTGCATACTCTTGCACAAACTCACCTAGGTCAAGGAAAACCTCGCACCTTGCAAGGACGTTGTCAGGCACAAAGTAGGTGTCATTGCCTGCCCAATCAGACTCTTGCAGCTCCTCTGCCACATTCTTGTTGGCTGTGGAATACATGACTTCTTCAGTGTTGAGCATAGATATATCATCCCTGCATAGAAAATTTATATATTCCTCTGCAAGCTCTTTGTTCTTTGATGTGGAGAGGATTGCAACATTGTCAAACCAGACGTTGCTTCCCTCCATGGGCACGGCATATGCAAGATCCTCATTTTCTTCCATAGCCATAATCGCATCCCCTGAATATACCACACTAAGAGCCGCCTCTTCGCCAATCATCATATCGACAATAATGTCGGTATAGTATGCCATCACTAATGGTTTTTGCGCAATAAGCTTTTCTTCCGCCTCTTTTAGCTCTTCAAGGCTTCTTGTGTTTGCTGAATACCCCAAGGCTTTGAGCGCCACAGCCAGAGAATCCCTTTGTGAGTCATACATGATTATCTGGCCTTTGTAATCCTCATTCCACAAAATCTCCCAGCTGTCAACAGGCTCTTCGACCATTGTTGTATTATACAGGATGCCTACAGTGCCCCAGAAATATGGAATTGAATAAGTGTTTGTTGGATCATAATCCATCCCCTTCAAACGCGTTTGGATATTTGCGAAATTTGGAATTTTGGTTTTGTCAATTTGGGCCAGCATGCCTTCTTTGACCATCTTCTCGACCATATAGTCAGAAGGGAAGACAACATCATAATTTGATGTGGAGCCCTTGACCTTTTGGTACATGGCTTCGTTGGAGTCATAGGTCTCGTACATGACAGTGCAACCGAACTCTTCCTCGAATATGGTATTCACAGACTTGTCTATGAATGTGCCCCAATTATAGACATACAATACAGGTTTATCGCTGTTGCCGCCACCGCCCCCTTTAGTGCAAGATGCCAGCGGCGATGCGACAAGCATGACAGCCAATAGAGCTAATACTACTTTTTTCCTCATAAAATATTGGCGTTAACAGCCCAATGTCGGGTGTATTACGCCCCTCCTTTGTAAATAAATAAACTGCGGGATAACAGCTTTGCCGGTAGCGCAGTGCCCAAGATAGCCAGCGCTAGTTATTACTATACTACAGCAAGGCTGCCAATCAAGGCTTGCACAGACCAAATGGGCATTAGCCGAGTGTTTCTGGCAACAAGGCTTTCACTTCATTTTGACGCTATTTCTTTTCCGGAGCGCAAATTGGCGACAACCAACAGGATCGATACACAAAGCACCATCAAAGTAGACAACGCGTTGACTTCGGGGCTTATACCCCTGCGCGCTGCGGAGTAGATGAATATTGACAAATTGCTTACTCCTGACCCAGTGTTGAAAAAAGATATGACAAAGTCGTCTATTGACAATGTGAAAGCCAAAAGCGCCCCTGTGACGATCCCGGAATAAATTTCCGGCAGCACTATTTTTCGCAGGGCAAACATCGGGCTAGCCCCCAAATCCATAGCCGCCTCTATCAGGTGTTTATCCATCTGGTTAAGCTTGGGCAGCACTGACAAAACGACATATGGAACACAAAAAGTGATGTGGGATATGAGCATTGTCACAAACCCCATCCTAGCAGAGGCAAAAGAGAAAACCAGCATTAGCGAAATGCCGGTAACAATATCGGGATTGATGACCGGAAGGTAATTAATATTCAAAGCAAAAGCTTTGATCCGCGGAAAATCATTTAACGCATGCATCCCGATAGCTGAAATCGTCCCGATTATTGTCGATACCACAGTTGCTGCAATAGCGCACATCAATGTGTAGTAGAGCGCTGACATGATTTCGCGGTCTGAGAACAGCGCTACATACCACTTGAGCGAGAACCCGCCCCATACCCTGTTTGACTTTGAAGCGTTGAACGAGTATACAGCCAAAACAAGGATAGGAGCATATAAAAAAACAAGCACAAGGTAAATATAAAGATTCTGGAGTTTTTTTACCATAATGCGTCCTCCTTGTCGCCTGTCGCGTCAAACTTGTTTAGGATGAACATCGCAACCAAGATCATCGCCATCATCAAAATTGACACTGCCGAGCCCATGTTCCAATCCCCGCTTTGGAGAAACTGGTGCTGTATCAAATTTCCGATATACATCCTCTGGCCGCCTCCAAGCAGCTCCGGAATGACAAAAGTGCTTACAGCAGGCATGAAAACCATCATGATGCCAGTGATTATCCCTGGGATAGTCAACGGGAAAGTGATTTTCCAAAACGCCTGGAACTCGCTCGCCCCCAAATCCCTGGCCGCCTCCAGGAAAGTCGGTTTGATTTTTGCCATCACCGAATAGATAGGATATACCATAAAGGGCAGGAAGTTGTATACCATGCCCAGCAAGATAGCGCCATTGTTATATAGCAGATTCATTGGTTTTAGCCCAAAAAACACTAAAAACTTGTTTATCAGCCCGTTCTTGCCCAACAAGTTCATCCATGAATAAGTCCGGAGTAGAAAATTCAGCCATGTCGGCAAAACAAGCATTATGAGAAAAAAGCTTGATTGGCGGCTTGGCAACTTGCTCACAAAATACGCGACCGGATAGCCAATTAGCAAGCAAAGAACAGTGGAATAGCCCGCAAGAACAGTGGAGTCTGAAATTATACGCATGTACATGCCGTTTTCAGATGCAAAGAAGTTTTTGAAATTGTCTAGTGTCCAGTCATCGCTGCCACGCGCCTGCAAAGACAGCACAAGCATCAACACTAATGGAAGCACAATAAATATGGCCATCCAAACATAATAAGGAATGCCCAGAATTCTTGTTGTTTTCAACTACACATCCCTTTCTTCCTCATCAATATCTTCGTTGTCCATATCTTCAAGGGCCTGCTCATCCCTGATAATTGCGATATCGTCAGAATGGACATCAAGGCCCAGGACTTCCCCCATCTTTAAAGGCGAGATAGACTCAATCATCAAATCGCTATCCTGGCAGCGTGCTACACACTCATATCTCTCGGAGTGGTATGAGATATTTTGGATTACAGCATGGAGTTTTGCGCTGGGATCCCCCGGAGGGTAAATGATCCAGTCTGCAGGCTTGATTACAGCCAACACATCTGTGCCCTCCCCGTCATACTCGCACTCAAAGACACCTCCCAAAAACTCCACATGGCCGTTGTTGTCTACTAGTGCAGGTATAATGTTTCTCTGCTCAGCGCGCATAATGTGGATATCATTTGGAGTGAAAGTCAACCCTACCGCCTCGCCTTCCTGTTTGCTGATTGTGGAATGGATTAAGAATATGAAGCCGTCAACTTCAGCAGTGTACTCATAATGGACACCTTTGAAAGTAACACTTTTGATTGTGGCCGGAAGCTTTGAGCCCTCGATTGCAGAAAACCCAATATCCTCAGGCCTTATAAGCACTTTTACCTGGTTCGTCTCTGGGAATTTTCTGTCTACACACATGAAAGCCTTTCCAAGAAAATCTACTTCATAACTCCTTGACATTGTCCCGTCAATAATGTTGCTCTCGCCGATGAAACCTGCAACGTATGCGTTAATAGGCTCGTTATAGATATCTATTGGCGAGCCGATCTGCAATATCTCGCCTTTTCGCATCACGATCACTTTATCAGAAAGGCTCAATGCCTCTTCTTGGTCGTGGGTCACATAAATAAATGTAATCTCCACCTCTTGTTGGATGCGTTTCAGCTCGTTTTGCATCTCTTTGCGCAATTTCAGATCCAATGCGCTCAATGGCTCGTCGAGAAGCAATACTTTTGGCTCGTTTGCCAGCGCCCGCGCGATGGCGACCCTCTGCTGCTGCCCCCCCGACAATGATTCCACATCCCGCTTCCCGAATCCTGTCAAATTGACAACTTCCAGGTAATAAGACACTTTTTCTTCAATAGTTTTCTTTGGAAGCTTTTTGATCTTGAGGGGAAAAGCGATATTCTCATAAACATTCAAATGTGGAAACAACGCATAATTTTGAAACACAGTATTTACAGGCCGCTCAAAAGGCAGCATGTCGTTTATTTTTTTCCCATACAAAAAAATATCCCCGCCGGTCGGTTTTTCAAACCCGGCAAGTAATCGAAGGATTGTTGTCTTGCCACATCCTGAAGGCCCGAGCAAAGTGACAAACTCTCCTTCCGCAACACTAAAGCTAATGTAGTTAACTACTGCTTCACCGCCATACTCTTTCAAGAGCTCACGCACTTCAATTATCGTATCTTTCATTTCTTAATAGAATACGTACCTCTTTTCTTTCAAAATTTTTGAAAAAATTTCTGGTTATTACCTCTAATTTGCAATGCGGTTGTTCTGCCATTGACCATCATGCTAGCTTTGTTTTGGCGACAATGCGCCCATATAGGCTTAACAAGATAAAAACTGCTTAGCTTGGCCAGTTTTATTCTAGCAACCGGCTAGGCTGGAACTTAAGAAACATTTTGATTTTATATCAATTTAGGGCAAATGTCTATATTCTGTGCCAATAAATTGCCTCCTCAATTCCAGGTTGCCAAAATTACAGCGCCCAATTAGCCTTTTGCCCCACAATCGCCGCCACCCGTAAAACGGGTGGTTTGGGGAGCGCCCTATAAGGGCGTTCTGCCGGCTGCCCCTCAAGGGGCTGCCGGAGTCTCCCTTAGAACTTGCTTAGCCAAAGGCTATCTAGACTCCGGCCAATTGCTTTGACACGTCTTAGCCCCTGAAGGGGCATTAGTATTGCTAGCTGCGCCTTGAAGGGGTCCTCATACTCTTTCACACCCAGCTTGTCGAGTGCAATGTCGTCCTTCTCTTGCTCTTGGATATATTTCCTTACTGTTGCATCATTCAAGCCCACGGTGCTGACATAGTAGCCTTGCGCCCAAAAATGCCTGTTTCCAAACTTGCACTTCAGGTTGGCATGCTTGTCGAAGATCATCAGGGCGCTCTTGCCCTCCAGATACCCCATGAAGCTTGAGACGCTGGTCTTGGGCGGAATTTCTACAAGCATATGCACATGGCCTGGCATCAGGCGCCCTTCGATCAGCTCCACCCCTTTGTATTCGCATAACATCCTCAGTATTTCCCCGATGCTTGTCGCGTAATGGCCAAAAATCGCTTTCCTTCTGTATTTGGGTGTGAATATGATATTTTCACACCCACTTAGTGTGGGCTAGGCTATTTGCCTTGTTTGCCATATTGGCGCCGCCTTCCTTTTTATTGGAGCCTAGACAATTCCAACCTTACATGAAAGGCGGCCCAATTGTATAACTTTCTCCCACCCGCATAGCGGGTGGTTTTTGTTGATGGCATTTGACTCTTCGCATCGATTCGATGCAAAGCGCCAAATGCCATCAACAGGCTAAAGCCTAGGGCAGAAAATAAAAAAAGCCTGCGCGGCAGGCTGCAAAAACTGGGTTTTTGAGTTCATCACTCAAAGATGTTAGATGTCTTAAGGAATATATTAAAAATTAGTATTGCCAGAAAAAACAGCGATGAGCTGATGACAGTCATCCTTTGGAGAGTCGCTTGCAACCCTCTTGTCCTAGTTTTTCCAAACAACGTCTCTTTGGCGCCTCCGATTGTCGAGCTTAAGCCGGAGCTGTTGGTCTCTTGCAGAAGTATAGATATTATTACACAAAGGCTTGCTACAAAAATGATTATTGACAGGAATATATCCATTATAATTGACCTCCAAAATGTGCGGCTGCGCATAGCCGGAAGTTATTATATCATTAATATCCTTGCCAGCCAAGGCATTTGCCTAATGTATAAATCCAAAGTGCCGAAAAGAGCGGGGCGGACTGCTCCTTCGAGTGACTCAAGAATGCGCGGAGATGGTGGGCAGGAAGCTCGCCACGTCTTCATACAAGGACCATTATGCAATAGCGACCTACGTCACGGCCAAAACACCACCGCCAAACGTGTCAGAAAGCCACGCAGATATGGTCAAGGCGCTCAACTATACCAGCGGCTATGGTTCGGGATGGAAATCAAAGGGGATTATGTCTGCGCCAGACTGCCTAGCGCATATTAAAGCAGGTCGGCCCTATGCAATATATATCTGGTATATTGGAACGACCACCTACCACGTAGTTGTGGCAGCGTAGCAGCGATAACGCTTTGCAAATAGTCGACCACTGGTACTGGTGCACTGGCAGTGGGAGTTCTTGGTATCCCCATGCGTCGCTAGCCATTGGTGCGAATATTCAAAGCGGAAATAATGCGTTGTGGACCACCACATATTATTATTGAGGAGGAGGATTGGCTGGATGATGAAGAATAAAACCATTATTATGGCAGCCCTTTGCGTCTGCTTGGCTAGCTGCCTGTTTTCCGCACCAGTATTGGCCCGATCGCCGGATTATCATGGGGACATGGATTTCGGGTATATCAGCGAGACAATAGCCAATTTTGTGAATGAGTCCTATGCTAGCCTTGTACGCCAGGATTTTATTGGTGGGCTTCCACGAGATAACCAGCTGTGATATTGATTTTTCAGATGGCTATCAAATTTATGTCGGCACGGATATTTTTGTGGTTGGAGCCAGCAATCTACGTGATTTAAAGGGCATGCTGGAGAAGGGCACATACATTTTTGAAGTGCCGGTAAATGTCGGGGAGTGCACATTTGTTGTCAATATCTCACGCTTGTTGCCAGGCACAGAGGAAAGATATGCGCTGCTGGAGGATCCGGAGGGGTATAAGGCAAAAGTCGGGACTTGTGACATCACTGTGCTGCTCATGTATTTCCCCCAGAACCAAAATTCACAGACTATTATGCTACCGCTTACAATGCCTCTGGGATTAGGGACAAGACGACGCTGCTTGTAGGCGGGCTGCCATATTTCAGGATGGCGGTGGCTTTGTATCCAGGCGACAATGGGGAAATTGGCAAATTTGCTGTGATGAAACTGCCGAAAAATCACAAAGCATTAAGCGAAAAAGACCATGTTTTCGGTAACAGGAGATATGGTCTTTTGCCCTTTTGCTGGTTGTTATAGAATAATAATGGGATTATTCCGCAATAAGCCGCCTATATGCATGCCACCTGGCCTAAGAAAGCGCATGAATACGCCATTTGTGGCTACAGAATAATTCCACCTGTGGCTGTTTATTGGGCCAATCAGCCTTTGATGACACCGATTGTTTTAAGTTTCTTCACTATTCTTACCAAATCTTGCTGGTTGGCCATGACTTCGCCGATATCCTTGTATGCAAACCTGCTCTCCTCTGCAATGTCTTTTTTATTTAGAATGCCCAAAGCTACCCCTTGTTTTTTAAGGTCAGAAATCACAATATCAGCCGAAAAACGCTCCATCGCGCCTTTCCTGGAATAAAGCCTGCCTGCCCCGTGGGATGACGAGCAAAAACTTTCCTCATTGCCCAAACCTTCAACAACATAGCTGAAAGAGCCCATCGCCCCTGGGATCAACCCCAACTCCCCTGCCCTTGCCCGTGTCGCCCCTTTTCGGTGGACATAGACATTTGAGCCGTAGTGGTTTTCAATGGAGGCATAATTGTGGTGGCAGTTGATCTCGCCAGTGTATGAAAACGAGAGGCTAGTGTGTTTGCCAATCCAGTTTTCTATTGTCCTGCAAACCGCCTCCAGCATTTTCGAGCGGTTTTCTTTTGCGAAAGACAATGCCAAGCCCATCCATTCAAGGTATCCTTGGCCTTCAGGCGTGCTCACTGGCAAAAAAGCCAGCCTCCATTCGTCAGGCACAGCGCTGTGCCATTTTTTGTTCAAATCTCTTGCTGTTTTGTCAAAGTAGTCGCATACTTGCTTGCCAAAATTCCGGCTTCCTGAGTGGACCATAATCCCGAGAAATCCCTGCTCGTCCTCTTGCAGCTCGATAAAATGGTTGCCGCCCCCCAATGTGCCCACTTGGTAGCAGCCATTCTCAAAATGGCTTGCAAGCTCTGGGTATTTGCCGTACTTGTCCATTTGCTCCAAAGCGGCGCTAAAAGTATCGCAGCTCTGGGCTTCCTTGTGTTTGCTAAAGCCTACCGGGATATTGCGAAGCATATCGCCGATGATTCCATTTATCAAGCTGCCGTTGGCTGTCTTTATGCCGCGGATCTCATCCACATGGATGTCTGTGCCTATGAAAGCCATCCCGCATCCGATGTCTACTCCAACTGCATTGGGTATGACAACACCTTTTGCCGCAAGCACAGCCCCCACAGGCATGCCCATGCCCCCATGGGCATCTGGCATCAGGCCCACCCATTTAAACGCGAAAGGCAGCTGGGCCAGGTTCCTTGCCTGGCTCATGCAAAGCCCGTCTGCATGGGCCTCGTCAGGCAGCCAGGCTTTGATAGGCACTTTTGAGCTTTCATCTGAAATTTCAAACATATCTATTGGCTCCGTTGTGTTTTGTGTCCATCATACATTGCCTTTGCCTGATGCGTCATATAAAAAAACATGCGAGGCTGGTTTAGCCACCAAAATGGTTGCCAAGGCGGCTTGCTGCTATGGTATAGTAACAGAAGGGGATGCAAAAAATGACGACAAAGAGGTTGGATTTATGGGCGGGTTTTCAGAGCTGACGAAACGGTTTGACAATATACGCGATTATATGCGGGATTTCTTTGTGTACGGCTACAAGTCCCGCGCAGACTTCACCAAGAAATCCTCGCGGACATATGACAACGCAAAGCGACGCGTTGAAAGCTATTTGGGTAAATACATGAAATGGGACTATATCGGGAAAAACAAATTTTCATTTGTATCAATCGATTGCGGGAGCATTCCAGTCAACCCCCTTTATGCGGCATGGAAATCAAAAAGCTTTACCAACAACGATATAATGCTCCATTTCTACATACTCGACGCATTGAAGGACGGGCCTATGAAAGTAACCAGCCTCACAGACCATGCAAGCGAAAAAAGCCTAGCTGCTTTTGACGCACAGACAGTGAGAAACAAGCTAAATGAGTACACTGCCTTGGGGCTTCTCAAAAAAGAGGCATCTGGCAAAGCTTATGCCTACAGCCTGGATAGCGCCCCCGTCCCCCATCTGGACAAACTCCTAAGCGGGGTGAAGTTTTTCCAAGGCGCAGCGCCATTCGGGGAAATCGGAAGCTATATTCTGGACAATGAAAATGAGACAAACGATTGCTTTTCCTTTAAGCATTACTATATTGCCCACACCTTGGAGGATATTGCCCTGGAAACGTTTCTTTCGGCTATTAAGCAAAACAAGGCTGCAACTTTCGAAAACTTTAGCGAGCGTTCCCAGAGAAGCGTCATTATCTACGGGCTGCCGCTAAAAATCTTGGTTAGCGCAGGCACCGGGCGGCGTTTTGTGTGTGTATACTTGCCTGGCACAAAGCGCTTTAACGCATACCGCCTAGACTACATAAAAAGCATTTCGCTTGACGAGGAAGAAATGGAGGGCGCGAAAGCGATAGCGTCCAAGTTGGACAGAAACCTTCCAAAAGCTTGGGGCGTGACATTCGGAGGCGGAAACAAACGCAGCGAAGTTGTCAAAATCAAGCTTTATATCGATGAGCACAAAGAGCAATACATCATCGAGCGCATTATGCGGGAAGGCCAGGGCGGAGTTTTGGAGCGCGGCCAGGATGGCTCATTTGTGTTCACTAAAGAGGTTTTTGACAATAGCGACATGGGTCCTTGGATCAAGAGTTTTATTGGCAGGATTGAAGGCCTTGAGAGCAACTCCGGCTATGCCGCCAAACGGTTTTACGAAGACATGCAGGCAATGGCCGATATGTATGGGATTTATACGGATGGCAGGGAGGATGGGAATGGAACTGTTCTCTGAGATTTACGGAAGCTATTTTGCTGTAGTGTCCCAAGTGCTTAAAGAAGCAAGCCGTGGATTGGGCAGGGAGGAAATCGAAGCCCTGGCAAAAAGAGGGGCGTTCCATGAAAGCGCATACCATCTCCTGCCCATGTTATTTTCCAGCGAATGGAATTTCCTTGAAGAGGAAGAAGGGATATACACATCCAGGATCAACCCGGCAAATAGGCCGATGTCTGAGCTGGAAAAATCTTGGCTGAAAGCCTTGCTTGCCGACCCGAGGATCCGGCTTTTTCTGGACGATGGCGAGCTTGAGGATTTGGATGGCTATCTTTCCAATGTCCATCCGCTGTTCAATTATGGGGATTTCCACTTCTACGACAAACATTTGGACGGGGATGACTACTCGAGCCAAGGCTATATCAAGATATTCAGGGCGGTTTTGGATGCGACCATAAACCGCAAAGCACTGGTGGTTGAATATGAAAGCGCCAAAGGCAGCCGCTCTAAGCGGATATTCCATCCACACTCGATATCCTATTCCGCCAGGGATGACAAATTCCGTATGATGTGCGCGGTCTACAACAATAGAAGGCAAAAGCTTGAGAGGGCTACTTTGAACCTTTCGCGCATCAGCTCTGTTGAGGCTTCCCCCCTCAGATTTGGCGTTGACATCGACCAGCAGGTAGCTAAGCTGTATAGCAGTATCGAGTGTGACCAGCCGCTGTTGCTGGAGGTTTCAACTGAGCGCAATGCCATTGAGCGCCTCATGCTCCAATTCGCGTCATTCAGGCGCCAAACCGAATACGACAAAGACCGTGATATCTATATCTGCCAAATCTGGTTCGACCCAATGGATGAAACGGAGCTTTTGATCCGTGTCTTGAGTTTTGGCCCTGTAGTGAAAGTGTTGGGACCTGAAAGCTTCCTTGCCCAAATCAAAGAACGCATAACGCGGCAAATCGAACTAAACAACATGCATAGGGAACCTGGATATGTGTGATGCCGGCATAGGGCGATTTGGAACCTTGCGGTTTATATAGACATAAATTGTGAAACCCTTTTGCTATGCAAGAAAAAAGAACACAGTCGGCCGGCGCCAACCGGGCATTCTGTGTTCTTGGCAAATAAGCCTAGATATTTTTCCTGTATTCGCTTAAATCAACTTCGCCTCCGTCAGGATTGATCAGCACGGCAAAAACAGCCAAACGCCCATCATCTATCGAGCTAGTGCATGTTGAGAGAGTAATTATCTTGTCGCCATGCACAACCGGCACAGAAGTCTTGATTGACGAGCGGGCCTTTATCCTGGAGATAAAGCTTTCAAAATTGCTGCCATAAGTGGGCTCCCTGTAGTCGTAGGCTGCCTCTACAACGCATACAGCAAAGATCTGGTAGTAATAGTCTGCATCCTTTGTCTGCAATACAACAAAGGGGTCTTTCTCATACTCAGCTTGGATCCTGTAGTTTCTCAACCAGCCAAACATTGTCCCGTTTTTCATCGAATGGCCATAAAAGACCGTGTTTTGGTCGGACAGGTCGGATTTGTTCCTGTAATCCATGTAAATGCTGCCGACAAACTCGCTCTTTTTCTTGAATGTGTGGCTCAAGTAGTAATCATTGTCATTGCCTTGCAACACCGGGTCAGAAAGGCCGGCACCGGTCAGCACCATTGAGAAAACATAATCAGGGTTAAGAGCTTTGATTGCGGCATATTCGATCCTTGGAATACTGGTGCTCGAGGCGCTAGCAAAAACTGGCTCGTATTTGACCAGCTCGGCAATCTGCCTTTTTTCAACTTCCTCATCGCCCTGGTGGCTTTTCTGGATTGGAATCAATCCCAACCTTGCTGCTGCCACGCCTCCGCCCAACAACGTTAAAGCGAATAACAAGGTTATCAAAACAGGGGCAAGCTTGGCTTTGCTTTTCGCTTTTGATTTTGTTCTGGCATTTTTTGGCTGCGCATGTTTCCTAGCCTCTGGCGTCGCTGCTATAGAGGATTGGAACCTAGCATTTATCGAGCCGGAAGGGGCGCTTAAAGCCTCTGCCTTGGTTTCGATAGCAGGTTGTTGCTGGGGCAAAGAATTAGTTTGGTAGGCGCCTGCACGGATCGGCAATGTGTTTGTATCATATGCAGGCGTTTGGGTCTGCATCGCCTGGGTCTGGAACATTGCCCCTTGGCGCGGCAACGTCTGGTTGTCGTATGTAGCTTTTGCATCTGTCTCAAATGCTAACGGCATTGTTGATGCAGTTCTGGGGTAAGAGCCTGTTTGGGAGCTGTATGCGGACGTCGATAGCCCGTACTCGTCGGTTTTGGCTTTGTTTTTTGCCCTTGGCAGCCTTTTGGAGGGCACTGGGGGGCTAATCCTCAACAGGGCAGCTTGGTTTGCGTCTTTTAGTCGAAAGACACTGCTTGGATTATAGTTTGCCATCGTCATCACCTCACGATCCAATTATAACTTTATTGCAATTATAACATGCGGCTTTGGCAATTTGCATGTGCCTATGGAAAAAAAATGCTTTGCAAATTAGCAGAAAACATGCGGATTCTTGCGTAAAAACTGTCGAAATCTGCATAGTTTTATATCACTCCAACGGTTTATGCGAAAAAAAAACTCCCGGTTAAGGGAGCGTTTTACAACTTTTTTATACATACCAGGATGAAGGTTTTATAAAGCTTTGAATCTAACTGCATCAGCGCTGGCTGGATTTACGGCTTGTATTGGGCTTTGTCCACTTGCCCCCCATCAGGGTTCAACAGCACTGCGAACACTACCAAACGGCCGTCATCAATCTGGTTTGTGCAAGTCGACAAAGTAATTATCTTGCTGTCCTTGTCTACTACAGCAGAGGATGTGATCGACGACTTCTCCCTCATCTTCGTGACTAAGCCGGTGAAGTTGTCCCCATAATCAGCCTTGCGGTAATCATACTCTGCCTCCAGGACACATATCGCAAATATTTGGTAGTAGTATACTTTGTCTTTGGTCTGCAGTATGACAAACGGGTCTTTCTCATACTCGGCTTGGATCTTGTAGTTTTTCAGCCGCCCAAACATAGTCCCGTTTTTCATGGCATGGCCATATAGGACCGAATTCTGGTCTGACAAGTCTGGCTTGTTCTTATAGTCAAGGTAAATGCTGCCTGTCGCATTGCTTGTTTTGTTGAAAGTGCGGGTCAGGTAATAGTCGTTGTCTTTGCCTTGGACTACCGGGTCTGCGATGCCTGCCCCGTCAAGAGACATCCAAAATACAAAGTCCTCATTGGAGTTTTTGAGGGTTTCGAATGGCACAACGGGCACTTTCCAGCCAATTTTTGGATCAGCGTGGGTTCCATTAGAACCACTGTTAAAAAGCGCATCGAGCGCTTCCTTCTCTATCCTAGCCTCCCGTTGGGGCAAGTATTCTTTTAGGAACATAAACCCGCTAAAGGCGAACACAAGGGCGAATACGGCTAAAGCGATCTTGTATGGAAAAGCCATTTTTGCCTTTGGCGTTGCAGTTTTTGGCTCTTTTTCCTTTTTGCTCCTCGTTTCCCTTGCCGGGCGCGCTGGCGCATCACGCCCAGATCGGCGTGATGCGCCAGCAGGAACAGGACGGCTAGCGGTTGTTGCCCTGGCTGCTTCCCTATTTTTATTTGCTATGTACTCATCATAAGCCGGCTGCCTCTCGCCACTAGAGCCTGCAGCTTGGTAAAACGGCTCTTGGCTCGCTGCTTTTCTTGGCGGCGGCGCAGAGGGCTGCGTCATCAAGAATGGAATTTGGCGGCTGTCTTTCAGACGATAGACTTTATTTGGATAGTTTTCCATAAATCATCACCTCTCAAAACACTTGCTATTATACCATAACGGAAAAGTTTTCCGAATAATTGGCTATTTGTAAATGCCTCTTGAAAAAAAACTTCTAGATTTGAATTAGCTGGAAATATACGAAATCCGGCGTTAAAAAACTGTCGAAATCTGCACTATTTGATATCGCTCCAACGGTTTATGCGAAAAAAAACTCCCGGTTAAGGGAGCGTTTTACAACTTTTTTATACATACCAGGATGAAGGTTTTATAAAGCCTTGAATCTAACTGCATCAGCGCTGGCTGGATTTATGGCTTGTATTGGGCTTTGTCCACTTGCCCCCCATCAGGGTTCAACAGCACTGCGAACACTACCAAACGGCCGTCATCAATCTGGTTTGTGCAAGTCGACAAAGTAATTATCTTGCTGTCCTTGTCTACTACAGCAGAGGATGTGATCGACGACTTCTCCCTCATCTTCGTGACTAAGCCGGTGAAGTTGTCCCCATAATCAGCCTTGCGGTAATCATACTCTGCCTCCAGGACACATATCGCAAATATTTGGTAGTAGTATACTTTGTCTTTGGTCTGCAGTATGACAAACGGGTCTTTCTCATACTCGGCTTGGATCTTGTAGTTTTTCAGCCGCCCAAACATAGTCCCGTTTTTCATGGCATGGCCATATAGGACCGAATTCTGGTCTGACAAGTCCGGCTTGTTCTTATAGTCAAGGTAAATGCTGCCTGTCGCATTGCTTTGCTTCTTGAACGTGCGGGTCAGGTAGTAGTCGTTGTCTTTGCCTTGGACTACCGGGTCTGCGATGCCCGCCCCGTCAAGAGACATCCAAAATACAAAGTCCTCGTTGGATTCTTTGAGGGTTTCGAATGGCACAACGGGCACTCCACCTCCGCCGGAGAGGCCTGGAGTGGTGATTCCCCCACTATTACCGCTACCGGGTATAAGCGATTGGATCTGCCTCTGTTCTACCTTCGCCCGCCATTGGGGTATATATTCTTTTAAGAACATGTAGCCGCTAAAGGCGAACACAAGTGAGAATACGCCCAAAGCAATCTTGTATGGAAGAGCCATTTGCACCTTTGGTTTTGCAGTTTTGGGCTCTTTTTCCTTTTTGCTCCTTGTTTCCTTTGCTGGGCGCGCCGGCTCTTCACGCCTGGAGCTGCGTGATGCGCCAGCAGGATAGGATGCAGCAACAGGACGGGCAGTGGTTGTTTCCCTGGCTGCTTCCCTATTTTTATTTGCTATGTACTCATCATAAGTCGGTTGCCTGTCGCCACTAGAGCCTGCAGCTTGGTAAAGCGGCTCTTGGCTCGCTGCTTTTCTTGGCGGCGGCGCAGAGGGCTGCGTCATTAAAAATGCAATTTGGCGCCTGTCTTTCAGACGATAGACTTTATTTGGATTGTGGTTGTCCATAAATCATCACCTCTTAAAACACTTGCTATTATATCATAACGGAAAAGTTCTTCGAGTATAAAGAAACAATTAAAATGCCATAAGCGCACTGCATGATGGAACAAACTGTATTCATATTATATTATAGCAAAATAGGCCTTTGCATGCATCATGCTGCCTTTTTTCTTTTGACATCCACTCCATTCCAACAAAAAAAGCCTATAAAATAGGCATTTAGTTGCTGCGCTTTGTTTAGGTATTTGTTGCTCTGCCAAATTGGATTTGCTTATAATTTCAAATGAAACACTTTATTTTGCGTGCTAATACTTGATCATTTTGATGATTTCTTTTTTTAAGAATTTTACGATTCTCTTTTCCAACCGGGAAATATATGACTGTGAAATCGACATCATGTCTGCAACTTCTTTTTGGGTGCGCTTTGTCTCTCCATTGACACCAAACCTCAGGTTGATTATGTACTGCTCTTGCTCCTTGAGTTTTGAAATTGCCGACTTCAAGATCAGAAGCTCGCTCTCCCTTTCGATATCGCTCATAACAGGGTTGTCATCCCCGGCGATAATATCCCCAAGCAACAGCTCGTTTCCGTCCCAGTCGATGTTCAATGGCTCGTCAAGGGATATCTCAATCTTTTGCCTGCCAATCTTGCGCAGATGCATAAGTATCTCGTTCTCTATGCATTTTGAAGCATATGTGGCTAGTTTAATATTTTTATCAGACCGGTAGGTGTTTACGCCTTTTATCAAACCTATAGTGCCGATGGAGATAAGGTCTTCCAGCACTGACGGGTTAGAATCAAACTTCCTAGCTATGTAAACCACAAGCCTCAAATTGCGCTCGATCAACGCCTGGCGCGCTTCGAGCCCGTCTTCTGTATCAAGCATCCTGATATATTCCTCTTCCTCGCTTTTAGTAAGCGGCATCGGAAGGGCATCGTATGCGTTGATGTAATTAATCCATTGGCGGGGCAGCCGCCTAGCATAAAGGCGCACACGGATCTTTTCAATTAGCGCTTTGAGAACTTTCATAGACACACCTCTCTAAAATCAGTCTTATATTGCACACCCCATCGTACTCCCAAGAGCCCGGAAGCGGGGCTCCGCAAAAGTAGGCGGGGGCTAGTATGTACTGCCCGTTTATAGCAGCCAAGTCAGCTTTGTAAACGAGCCTGTAGCTTTCTGTGCCCACTCCCGACAGCTTGGTTACGCTAAATCGGCTTTTGCGCTCATCAGGCACTTCATGGACGAAAGAGGCAAATTCTGCGTATCCGCCCACTGACGAGCAGCTTGCCCCGCTTAACTCAAGAAAAGATTTCTCCTCCAAAACCGAGATTGACGCGCCAAAGGGGGTCTTTGCCAAGTTGCCGCTATCGTCAAACAAAACTGCTCTAATTGACCTGCCTTCGCTTTTGATGTTGAAAGTGGAATATTTGGCTCCTTCTAAAGATAAAAACGATTTTCGATAAACCGTAATTGTGGCAAATGCGCCCAAGGCAGCGCCCAAAACAGAGGTGATATAGCTTGCTGGCCCAAAACCGGCAGCCAAACTCGTCGATGCAACCATTGAAAGCGCAAGGACACACCCTGCGGCTGAAAAACTGGAAACCAACATTAGCGCTGAATTAATAACTAGCTCCCTTAGAGCAATGTGCGGGGTGATGCATAGCGCCATCAATACCAAAGCGGCCAGCTTCCAGAAGGCAGTTGCATAAAAACGGTTAGCCACAACCAAAAACATATATGCTACTCCGACAAGTGCCCCAAGGCATGCCCTGGCCCACACAATTTTAATCCTGCGGGCTTTATATGCCGACAATGCAAGTATTAAGTTGCATGCAAAATTCATTGCAAACAATTCTTCCCCATAGACATATCTCATTGCACGCCCCGCAAAGTAATATACAAGTAATTAGTCCTATAATTTTGTCATAAAAGATTAAGACAGCTTATGAATTTGATTTAACAACTAATGCGCCAGCGCCTCGATATGGCTTTGGGTAAAATGAAAAAAAAGGCGGCTAGCCGCCTTGAGAGAAATCGCTTTCTTCAAAAGCATTTGTGTCTGCGCCAAGATATGACATGCAGGCAAAGTATACCATGCCTACCATAGACAACATTGCGCCGATGGCGGAATCTGCGACAGTCTGCGGCAACGCACCGGCATCAGCCAGCGCATTTGCCTGCGGTTTTTCTGCCGCTGCGGTTGTACTAGTTGGCGGCAGCTCTTGTGCCGTAGCAGGTTCATTTGAGACTATGCCCATCCAAGAAACCTTGTAGGCAGACTCGTACTCTTGGATTGAAGGCACATAACCCGCCTTGAATTCATACTTGGCAACATCCATATTTTAGCAACCTGCTTGTTTATGAAGATGCTACATCTTATGCTTCAAAACTGGTTTTTATGAGTCATTGTTATAAGGCCGCTAGGCTAGCTCTAGAGCTATCTGGGCCATTTGTGTGAATGATTTCTCCCTCACTTCTGAGGATGAAGACTCCCCAGTAGCCAGATTATCGCTTACTGTAAGTATCGCAAGAGCTTTGCCTCCAAGCCGGGCCGCATTGAAATAAAGCGCTGCAGCTTCCATCTCCACCGCAAGCACTCCCATGTCCCTCCACTTCTTCCACTCGTCAGGGTCAATTGTATAAAACACGTCGCTTGACAACACGTTGCCCACTCTCACATTCCTTTGGCTTCCCACAATTTTTTGCGACGCCTCATAAGCGGCTAATAACAAGCTAAAATCGCTAATTGGCGCATAGACACCATTTAAACGGTTTTGGCTTGTGTAAGCAGAGTTCGTGCAAGCGCCTTGTGCGAGAATAATATCTGCGACATTGATATCTTCAAGGTATGCCCCGCATGTGCCAATTCTAATAATTTTCTTTGCCTCATAGTGGTCAAACAGCTCATAGGAATATATGCCAATTGACGGCATGCCCATCCCTGACCCCATTACCGAGACGTGTTTTCCATTGTAGGAGCCCGTAAAGGCAAGCATGCCCCTCACAGAATTTACCTGTTTTGCATTTGAAAGGTATTTTTCAGCCACATGCTTAGCCCTTAGCGGGTCTCCCGGCATCAAGACCAAGTCGGCAATATCGCCTTTTTGCGCCTGGTTGTGAACAGTTGTCATTTGCTTCCTCCATTGATTCTATGTGTGTTGATTTTAGCAAAAAAAAGCCATGGGCGCAAACAAGCTGGCAGAACTGGCTAATTTGCATGTTATTTGAAAGTGGGTAGTATAAAAAAAAGTGTAGTTGCGCACAATAAACCTGTTTAATAAACAGTCTATAAGGAGCGCCAATTCATGAGTTTCAACGATTCCGATACTTTCTACAACTTGCTGGCAGCTTTTATGGAAGAGTCTAAAGTGCGCAACAAATATGAGTTTTACGCAGAGCGGGCAGAATCTGACGGTCTGTATGTGCTCAAAGATATTTTCCAGAAAACAGCAGACAACGAGAAAGAGCATGCAAAGTTATGGTATAAGGCACTAAACGACCAAGAAATATTAAGCGAGCCTGAAAACTTGATTGAGGCTGCAAAGCAAGAACACTATGAGCATGATGTGATTTACGCCAATTATGCTGCTAAAGCACTTGAAGAGGGATATATTGACATAGCCCATAAGTTTGAGATGGTAGCCCAGATAGAAAAGCTCCATGCCCAGCGTTTTGAGCAATATTTAGAGGAGTTTCGCTCTGGCACACTGTTCTCAAAGACAAATGAGACAAATTGGATTTGCACTAAATGCGGCTATGAGACAATGTCCATGGAAGCTCCGATGGTCTGCCCCATTTGCGAACACTCGAAAGGCTACTTCCAAGTCGCATACAACCAAGGGCAACAAACTAAAGGCAGCCCCACATCAAAAGCGAATAAAGGCAATTAAGGCATTAAAAAAATCTCCTTGCGCTATGTATAAGGAGATTTTTCACATGTATGCCGGATCCCAAGCATTTTTCAGAAAGGAACCGCCACGTTATGTACATGGAACACGCTTGAAAACTAAGCGTTCTAAATTAAACGCAGTTTGACTCGCCGGCGTCCTCAGCATCTGTTTCTGCTTGGATCAGCTCGTCTATTGCATCATCGATTACTTCCGCATCAGCTTCTTCTTCGGTGTCAACTGAATCAAGCTCAGCTATTAATTTGTCAATCTCAACGATAATTGGCTCATAGTCAGTTTCCTCTGCCCCTTTTTGGGACTCGTAAACTGCTTTGCCCAGATCTCTGTACAGTTTTGCAATTTGGGACTGGATCTTTTCGATTTCGATCCTCTTCTTGGCAGAGCTATAAGCTACCTCTGCTTTGCTTGAAACAGTGCTAGCTAGTTCTGAAGCTTTCTTCATAGCAATATCGGCAAATTTTCTACCTTTTCCGACAACACCTTCCACTTTGTCTTTCATTTCATCACTCATCGGCAATTGCTCCTTGTTATTTTTTTGATTATAACACAACAAGAGCAAAGAAAAATTGAGATCATTTTTTTTAATCTATTTTTAGCAGTATATTTAATCCGTTTTCTACAATAATAAATCCAGAAAGAAAAATTATGAGGATGGCAGATGGGCAACAAGTTAAGAACAGCTATTGCTGTACTGATGGCGTTTTCGCCAGCACTGCTCATTTTCTCCATTTACAAAACATCATGGGTCATTCCATCAATGGCATTCATGAGCTTCGCAACAATTGGGTTATTTGCAATTGCCCAAAAGATGAATAACTACTCATATGAAAGCGTTCCTTTCAAGGAAGAGAGCGAAAGGGAGACCAATACAGTGAAAGACGATATCACTTTTGAATCAGTAGCCGGTGTCGAGGAAATCAAAGAAGAAATTGAGGAAGTGGCTGATTTCTTAAAGAATCCCAACAAGTACAAGGTGTTTGGGGCAAAAATACCAAAAGGCATACTTTTTTATGGCCCTCCTGGAACAGGCAAAACGCTTATTGCAAGAGCTTTGGCAAATGAGACTGAATCAAACTTCATTTACGCAAGCGGTTCTGAATTTATAGAAAAGTTTGTAGGCGTGGGAGCAAGCAGGGTGCGCTCAATATTTGAACGAGCCCAAAAGAGATGCCCATGCATTGTGTTTATCGATGAGATAGACGCTATAGGAGTCTCAAGAAACACAGACAACAACTCAGAGCGGGACCAGACCCTCAACCAGCTGCTAATCGAGCTGGACGGGTTCAACCAAAACGAAGGGGTTGTTGTAATCGCGGCTACCAACCGCCTTGACATGCTTGATGACGCATTGCTGCGTCCTGGCAGGTTTGATAGGCAAATTTATGTAGGCAACCCCTGCCTTAATGCCAGGGAAAAGATCTTGCAAGTCCACCTAGTGGGCAAACCAGTAGCTAAAAATGTAGATGTGAGAAAGATCGCCAGCAAAACTGGCGGAATGAGCGGCGCGCATTTAGCGAACATTATCAACGAAGCTGCGTTGATAGCAATCAAAAAGAAAAAGAAGACTATCGCCCAAGAAGATTTTGATGAAGCTATAGTCAAGACAAGCGCTGGGTTGAAGAACTCTAACATGCTTTTGTCTGAAAAGGAAAAGCAAAGCATCTCCTACCATGAGTCAGGGCATGCAATTGCCGAATGTTTCTTCAATGGCAAGATGCCTGACAGGCTGACTATTGTCCCCCATGGCGCAGCATTGGGCTTTATGATGGTGGATGGGGGCGAAGACAAGATGCTTCTCGCCCAAGAAGACTTGGAGAAACGTATATGCGTTCTTCTTGCAGGCAGAGCCTCAGAGGAGCTGGTGTTCTCTGAGCTGACTACCGGAGCGCAAAATGATTTGCAAAAAGCTAACCAGCTAGCCAACCAGATGGTTTGCGATTTTGGGATGAGCAGATACAAAAACAGGGTTTTCAACAGGCAAATGGATGCGTTTATGAGCAAGGAGATAAATGAGGAAATCACTGCAATCCTTGATTCTTGCTACAATAAAACCTTGGAGATGCTTTCAATCAACTTTGAGATGCTTGAAAAACTCGCACGAGAACTTCGGGAAAAAGAATTGATAAAGCGGCCAGAAATCGAGAAAGTGCTCGAGGGCTTCAGCATTACTGCTGCTGCAGAGTAGGCGACAATCCGCTCCAGCACAAACAAGTTGCTTGATATTGATGGCTCCACTATTAATAATTAACTGCGAAAAAAAAGCCGCTCCGCTCTAAGGGGCGGTTTTTTACACGCTTGCTTTCATATCCATTAATCTATGCCAAAAGCTATTTCATCAGATAATTAATTTAATAAAATCCTTCTTTGCACATTGGTGCCGATCCTTCCTCTAAAACTCCGTGTTTACGTTAAAAAAGTCTTTGTATCTCAATGATTTCGGATTTTGAAATGCAAAATTTATAAAAGCCTCCACCTTTTCCAACAAATCTTTTGGTGGTTAGTTACAAAAGAAAACAAGTTCAAATAATTTTGAATATCACCTCTATTGAAACCATAAGTATCTAAGATTTTTTTAGAATGTCATGAGCACGATTTGCTGGATTCATAGGGTTTTTTTGCATCTGGCAGTCTTTTTAGATCCGTTGAGTTGTATGCTTTTCAGGCTCAATTCCTTGATAAGCTTATTGTAGGCAGCTTCTTGATCGTGGACAAGTGTTGAATTAGGCTTGATGTGGTTTTAAATGAAAGACAAAGTGTCCTCGACATAGGGTACACTACCATATTCTACGCTGTCCAATACGGTAAGTCGGATCTTGAGGCTTGTTTTCCATGCCACTATACCTGGCTAAAATGATACAAAAAAAAATGGCATCTTTTTGCTTCATTAAATGCCATAATCAAGTTCTTGTACTTTTTGGGGCTGTTGCATGCTATTTTATATTTGCACAACAGCCCCACTATTTTTGGTGAGCCCTATTTGGAATTATCTTTTTTTGGAATCAGCAAAACGGTTGTCGTTGTTTTGCCTGCTGCCGCTATTCTGCCCAGTGGCATTGTTGCTCTGCCTAGAAGCCCGCCTGCTCCTGGAACGGGAGCCAGAGCCGTAAAAGTCTCTGAAACCGTCGTTTTTAGGTCTTTTGTCTGCTTGCTCAGAGCGGTTCCTATCAGGATTGGAGCGTTGCCTATTGGCGCCAGATCCCTCCCTGGATGGATAGGAATCCCTTGCTTGTTTCCTGGCAGTGTCTACAGATGGGGTGTCGCCATATATTTGCGCTGCACGCCTCTCTGCCCTGCTGACAGCGTCAGATTGCCTATTGCCACCTCTGGGAGTGTATTCAGACCTGTCGGATGCGCCTCTTGACCGCGATCGTGAGCGGCTGCCCGATGAGCGTGAAGATCCCCTAGAGCGGGAGCGGGACCTATCCTCAGCAGCGGCCAGCGCCACAAGATCCCTTTGTTCTTGGTCTATGGCTATTGGGATGATATTAGCCTTTGTCGACTTGATTATATTCAAAAGTTTCGAGCGGTCTTTCGAATAGATCAGTGTAAATGACTTGCCAGTATTGTTTGCCCTGCCTGTCCTGCCAACACGGTGGATATAGCTGTCCACATCATCAGGGATGTCGTAGTTGACCACCGCGTCGATTCCATACACGTCAAGGCCTCTTGAGGCTACGTCAGTGGCTACAAGGTATCGCAACTGTTTGTTGCGGAATTTTTTCATAACCCGTTCTCTTTGGGTTTGCTTCAAATCACCGTGAAGCGCATCTGCTTGGTAGCCATTGTCTAAAAGCTCGTCAGCCAATTCGTCTGCCATGATTTTTGTGGCCGTGAAAATCAGGCATGAATCGAAGTTGTTTTCTTCGAGCAATGAAAGCAATGCATCCATTTTGCCATTGCGCTTGACTTCAGAGTAGTATTGCTCTACAGCTTCAACTGTCCTGGTATCTTGTGCAATTGTCACCCATTCCGGGTCTACTTGGTACCGGTCGGCGATCTTTTGGACTTCTTTTGACAACGTCGCCGAGAATAGAGCCGTTTGCCTTTCTTGGGGCACAAAGCTCATAATATCGTCTATTTCATCGATAAAGCCCATATCCAATATGCGGTCTGCCTCGTCAAGGATAACCATTTTCAAGCCATCAAACCTTGCCGTGCGCCTGTCAAGATGGTCGAGCATCCTGCCTGGCGTAGCGACAACGATTTGTGGTTTCTTTTTGAGCGTATCAATTTGGCGATACATGGAATCGCCTCCATAAATGTTTACGAGCTTGACTCCGGGCATGAATGTAGTCAGCTCCCTAAACACAGCCGTAGTCTGAATCGCCAACTCTCTTGTGGGGCAAAGGACGAGAATTTGGATCCTAGTGTCTTTCAGATCCAGCGCTTCAAGCGCAGGTATCGCGAAGGCTGCTGTTTTGCCTGTCCCTGTCGGAGCTTCGACAAGCAAGTCTTTTTTATCCAGCATTGGCTGTATAGCTGCTCCTTGAACTGGTGTCGGGTTTGTGAAACCCAGCTTGTCCAACGCCCTCATGATCGAAGGCGACAAGTTAAAATCTTGGAAATTTTCTGCCATTTTCTTCTTTTTATTCCTCACAATTATTGTTTTCGTTTAGCAAATCCGACGCGCGCTTCGCGAGGTTATTTCACCAAAAAATTTCTAAGCTCTTAACTTGGGCATACAAAAAGAGCCTTCTCTCCAAGGCGAAGCAAACAACACTACACATGGCTATCTTAACCTCTCAAAACGCAATAGGCTAAGAAGACATGCTAGGCTTCGCCGCTTGATAAAGGCTCTTGCCAACATTATCTTGCCGGCTTTGCCGGCTTCCAGCTCATTCCACTTGTGGCTGGTCACATTGCATTTTTGAGAAAGGTCCCGCCTACAACAAAGGCGGGCGGCTGCAATTTGCGCATACTATTAATTGAAGTTATCAGGGGCGCCTGGCGGGCGGCTAGTGCGCATTGGGCAGCCGGACAATGGCGAGCGCTTTCCTTCAGCACTCTATTCCAAGCCGCTTTTTGTTGTTAGCAACAATTGCGGCGCATGTGTGTCCGGTTGCAACAGATGTGCCCACTTTTGGGCTATCTGTCAACGTAAAATTTGCAACATTTCCATTATATCAGATAATTGCTATTTGTAAAGAAAAATCTCTAACACTTGCGATACTTTGTGGATCAGTAAATTCCCAAAGTAAGTTCCACAGTGGAAAACCGGGTGGCGTTTAGTCTGGGACGGCAAATGATGTAAATTTTAGCAGCCTGGAAAATTGGAAATTCCAAACGAATTGTCCGGATTCCAAGCGCCGATCTTTGCATATCCCGAGCATGCATCCGACCTGCCCAGCCTGAAATCAAGCTAAACGGTAAAGAGCATTGCATGCTGCTTAGAGGATGTTTAGTATCTCCTCAAAAGAACTGAAATAAATGACAATACAAACATTTGGCAAAATGTGCTCAAGCGCCTTTCGCAAACCTTCCACAGCCTCCGGCAATTATCAGCCCATCCGAATGA
>Ga0082212_10001393_pt1 | contig 35636 bp, 34 predicted proteins | sample TergutNt197P3_FD_71548 | JGI IMG/M metagenome (GOLD analysis project Ga0082212, IMG submission 71548) | Neocapritermes taracua P3 segment gut microbial communities from Petit-Saut dam, French Guiana - Nt197 P3 | ecosystem: Host-associated > Arthropoda: Insects > Digestive system > Gut ...
TGTCGTTATATTCTGTAGAGCGTGTGGTATACTCTCGTCGTAAACAAAGAATAATAGGGAGTGATTGTATATGAACGAGCAGTATAGCAGCGTCAGATTACACGAAATTTATCCGTCTTTAGTGGGATTGGATTTATCAATTGCCGAGCTTGACCCTGGGGTTCCTGTCTATAATTTCTTAATGCGAAATGGGATCGATAACGTACATCTGTTGCTGGAAATGAGCGAGAATGATTTAATGAACACGAAATCGCGCAGTCCTAGGCAAGCTGCACTTGTTGAGTTAATCGTTGATAAACTGCGCGAACTATCCGATTCTCAATCCTGATAATAAAGGAGACAAGTAAATGATTGAACTTAGAGGGCAATACAATACCGTGACCGATATATGCGTTCGCATCTTGAAATCCGTTGTGAAATGTTAGAGCGGGGGTTATATGATGAACATATATAGTTATTTGCGTTCACCTGACATTGCCGCTCACTGCGAAAAAACCGGGCATGTTTTCAATCCTCTTGAAATGGCGGTAATCGTCGCTCTCAGCAATAAAACTATGAAAGAAAAACATTCAGCTTGGCGTGAAATTATCGCCGCTTATCCAGACATGCCAATCCGTTCGAGTAATTGCTTTAAGGCGCAGGATAGTCTTCACGAATACCTGCGGGAACTTATCAGATGCGAGGAAAGAGGACTTGTATTGTTCTACGATGCTGACTACGGCTCTGACCACGTCGCGGTGTTCCGTCCATATACCGTAAGAAATCGTCACGACCATAGTGATGATTTGGGCTGCTATTTTACTGTCGAAGAAGCATGGAAGGCAATCCGCGACAGTTCGGACGATTGGATAGAGGATAGGATTTCCCACGCAATAATCTACAAAGACCATATGATGTATGACTGTGAAGCGGATGACCAAGAAGAAGTATGGCTAAATTGCGATGGCGAAGTGATTTACTGCGATGGTAGATATAAACACTTCTTAGATTGGCCCGACGAGCTTGACATGATTTTCGTTCACATCCCCGTGCCATTTGAAAAAGGAGATTTGGTTGAATTTGTCGGCGATACTAATGGCTGTGGGCCTCGCGTACTCAGAGACTTACCGCACTGGCAGCCAAACTATGAAAAACAGCTCTCCGGCGAAATGAGCGACGGCTCTGACATGATAGCAAGGATATATTTTATAGACGATGAAGGTCAGCTTAATTTTAACGACAGCCCTTGTTTTCTGCATGAGTTGAAATACTACACCGATGAATGTAAGGGATACGACCGTTTTTTACCGTATCTGAGCTACTATATGAAAGAAAACAAAGAGAATATCGACGTGCTGATTCATTCGTACAGTAAAATTAAAGTTCTCACCGAGTATGAAAAAAGAACCAGCTTTCTCGATAACGAATTTTATTGGTGGACGAAACTTATCGAGGAAGCAACCAAAACACAAAACATTCCACATGGAGGAGACTAAGATTATGGATATTTATCGTTTTATAGACTCAAAGGACGTTGCGGCGCATTGCCGCGAGATCGGCAAGACGTGGAACACTTTTGAAATGGCGGTTATCATCGGGCGCAGCAACAAGACAACGGCAGAAAGGTATGAGGCTTGGCGTGAGCTGATTGATCATTATCCCGATATGCAGACTCCTGGGAATCGCCATGAAAGCATTCATAAAGAACTTGCTAAGCATATGGTTAATGAAGAAAGAAAACTCGCTTACTTTATGACGCCGCAACCTGGCGCCGTCTACAGATACGATATATGGTCGGATGAAAATGATTGCTGGTCGAGGTCCACTTTCCAATGCGTTGAAGACGCCATTAAAGCTGCAAAGGAGATGTGCGATGATGAAGCTGCGGTCATTCGTGTGGAAAAAGTCTACGATATATATGTGAATTACGAGCCGCTTAGCATAATAGCTTCGCTTGATTCTGTGGGCAATATTGAATCGTTGAATTTTTACGCTTTAGGCTCTAGAGAAGAACGCACCAAAATGTTTCCTGATATAAATCCTGATATCTATTTTGTAGATTGGGGCGGTTTTCTTTGTTCGGACTATACCTATGTGGACATACCGACCCCATTCAAACGCGGCGATATTTTGACATGGGGAGATCATATCTTTGTTCTTCATTCTCTTGATAGCGACAACCCTGAACGGCTTGCGAAAATTGTGGGGCTTTCAAACGGTTATAATTATGGCACGGAGGGTTGGGGATATTTTGTGAATGACAACGGATGTTTATACGGTGACCATATTAGCGGAAATGATGCCTATGAATACTATCACGGAAAATTAGAGGGCAACAATCGCTTACTCCATTATGTGAGTCTGTATTATCAAGATAAAATTGACCTTGCTGCGCTACTCAATATGCAGTGCAGGATTATATTGGAATGCCAACTGAGTAATAACTTCAACATTGATTCGCATGGCTGCTATGTACCTGTTGATCTTCTTGCCGAAAACCGGCTAACTCAAGATGAAAAAGAAGAATTGGAACGCACAGACGGCGTTATGCCGTGGGTCGTCGGAAAACTGACCATCCATCAGGTCGATTTTTTGGTGAGGGAGTACGGTGGCGACAGGGAGAGTGTGCAATTAGAATTGAAAGATTACGGCGGTTGGTGTCTGGGTATGTGTGCCGGGATCGTGCATGACGAAAACTACTACGAAAAAACAGGCGACGATAAGTTCAACCCCGCGAGAAGGGATATGGCAAGGATGTTTTTAGCGGCTTACGATTGCACGGAAGACGGTTGGATTGACAAACACACCGAACCAGAAACCGGCGCGGAAATCGACGGCGTACACATTCCCATGCCGGATCATTCAAAATTACCAACCGAGGAAGATTGAGGGGATCATAATTTATGGATAATGATAACGCTACGGCTTGGATGCTGCGGAAAGACGGCTTGGCTGTCCCTGTAAAAGCGCATATTTACGCAAATGAATACGAATTGGACGAGTTGCTTGCGCTAGCGTACTTTTTGTGGAAAAACGAAAGAACGCACAGCAAAAGAGAAGTAGGCGTGTTCCTCGACGTATGGTCGTATCACACGTTCGCGAAGCGGATGAAATCAAGAATCTTCGTCTATGATGAAGTAGTGGACGCGATCAGCCAATACCTTACGGAAAAACCGTATACCATATTTCCGGAAAGCTTTGCTAAGGTTATCGCCGCCAGATACTCCGGTTTGCTTAGAAAACGCGGCAGGGGAGAGTATATCTGCGCGTCGTATAGACCGTCTTCAGCACCGCCCTTGCGTGGGAAATATACATATGCGACAAACTCCTATCAGGATGGCGAGGCATTATGGTGGCTGCTTGATTGGGGTATTTCAAAGCAGATTAACGACGAGACCCTGATAAAGCTTGGCTGGTATCTGATCAATTTCCTGGAAACCCTTTTCATTCGGGCGCGTTATGGCGGGATGTACAATACTGTCGCGGGTTGCCGCGATATGTATTTCAGAGTTGCTAAAATTGATTCATATAACTGGCTGCCCACTCGTGTTAGATTTGACGATAGAACTTCAATGGAATATCGCAAGCGGCACTTCAACTGGTATCCTGTGATTTATGATTTTGTTGAAAAACGCACCGCAGTTATTGATACGGTAACGATTATTAGAGATTATGAGGCAACGAATAGCGATGATTTTTTTACGGATTCAAAAAAACGACCTTTCGATAAAATGCCGATACAAGTCTTTTTATCCGGAAATGGCGACATTGACTTGAACAATACCATCCAAAGAAGAATCGCTGAATGAGAGAATAGATAATAATGAGGATGAGACGCTGTGAACATCTATGCCTTTTTTAACTCTCCCGATGTAGCGGAATACTGCCAGAGCATCGGGCATAGCTTTAACGCCGTGGAAAGCGCCGTTATGATCAGCCAAAGCGACTCGCGTACGATTGCGGAAAAACACGCGGCTTATCGCGCGATAATCGCGGATTATCCGGATATAAAAGTCCCGCGAGGGGGAGATGCGTATATTTCGAGCTTTCATCAGGCGCTTGGTGATGTAATCGCATACGAGGAAGCCATACTTAAAAGGTTATCGACGCCCGAACCGGGAGCGGTTTATCAGGCGAATATATACGGCTGTGCCAGAGGGCTCTTCTCAAATTGCGACAAAGCCCTCGCGGACGCTTTTGCGTATACTCAAGGTGAGGAAGATGCGCAAGAAAGCTTAGACGGCGAAGTATTTGATTATTCGAGGATAACAATAAACAAGAAATATATAGACCCGGAGAATGAAAAAACGATCAGCGCGGTATTCTCCCGATCCGGCAAAATGATGAGCGTACGCCAGACCGGCGTCATACAATGGGATGAGAACGATGAATATGATGTATTCAGTCTGCTTGAGTCCATCTATATCGATATACCCATACCATTCAAACGCGGCGATCTGGTTGAAGTTGTCGGCGGCCATTTATTTGGCAGATCGGCTCTCCCATATGGAGGCGTCTACGTCCTTAAAGATACCTGCCGGGAGTATAAGCGGCATGAGAAGATGCTTTATCGCAGCGATTTAATGGATATGACAGCGGAAATATTTTATGAAGAAAACGGCTCTGTCGAGTGCGAGGTTATGCACTTTTATCCGGACTTACGCTATTGTCGGCGCGAATTGGAAGGCGAAAAGCGGATATTGAAATATATCAGCCTGCATATGCAGGACAGGCTTTGCCTGTGCAGCCTGCTTAAAATTCAGAAATACCTTATGTTGGAGGAAAAGGCCAGTGAATTAAAAGAGAGTTATAACTTGCAATATGAACTGAATCAAATAGGCGACAAACTGCTTGAAGGCAGTGTCGCCAATAAAGAAAAACTATGGAATCAGGGCATTATGCCGATAGAACCATGAGATTTCCTCGTGGTTGCCGATGATTCGTGATGTTTAGAAAGGTTGGGGCCTCTTTGTGTGATACCGTCACCCCTTTGTTATGCCAAAAACAAGACGAATCCGAAACCGTCTCCCATTGGGATGATCGGGTTCGGATTATCTTGTGAGTATGGACCCTCAGGGGCTCGAACCCTGGACACCCTGATTAAGAGTCAGGTGCTCTTCCAGCTGAGCTAAGGGTCCATGCGTCAAACGCCATGCCGGGCGGCTCTCCCGGGGGGAGGAGCCCGGTGGTTATTATACCCTGAATCGCAACGAAAGAAAAGAGGAAATAAAATTATTTTTAGTATATAATGACGCCAGGCAGACGCCATATCGGAAAGAGGGAGGGCATGGGCCATGAAGATAGTCATACTCGACGGATATACCGAAAACCCCGGCGACCTAAGCTGGGAAGGGTTTGAGAAGCTGGGCGAGCTCACCGTATACGACCGCACGCCCATGGAGCAGGAAGAAATCATCAGGCGCATCGGAGACGCCACAGCCGTGATCACGAACAAGACCCCCGTGAGCAGGGCGGCGATGGAAGCCTGCGGAAACATCAAGTACATAGGCGTATTGGCTACGGGCTACAACATCGTGGACGTGGAGGCGGCTAAGGAGAAAGGCATACCCGTATGCAATATCCCTACATACGGCACAGCGGCGGTGGGGCAGTTTGCCATAGCATTGCTCCTGGAAATTTGCCACCACACCGGCCATCACGCCGCTGCCGTGGCTGAGGGCCGCTGGCAGACGAACCCGGACTGGTGCTTCTGGGACTACCCCCTCATCGAGCTTGCCGGCAAGACCATGGGCGTCATCGGCTTCGGCCGCATCGGGCAGACGACGGGCAGGATAGCGAAAGCCCTTGGCATGAAGGTCATCGCCGTCGATGAGGTCCAAAACGACGCGGGCAGGGAGATCGGCGCTTACGTCGGGCTGGATGAGCTATTCGCGGAAGCGGACGTCATCAGCCTCCATTGCCCTTTGTTCCCTTCCACCGAGGGCATCATAAATAAGGACAATATCGCGAAAATGAAGGACGGCGTCATCATCATCAACAATTCCCGTGGGCCCCTCGTCGTGGAGCGGGACCTAGCAGACGCCCTGGAGTCGGGGAAGGTGTACGCCGCCGGGGTTGACGTGGTATCCAGCGAGCCGATCAAGGCGGACAATCCGCTGCTAAACGCGAAGAATTGTTTTATCACCCCGCATATATCCTGGGCGCCCCCCGAAAGCCGCAAAAGGCTCATGGATGTGGCGGTGGGCAACCTGAAAGCGTTCATTGACGGAAAGCCGGTGAACGTTGTTAACTAACCAAATAAAGCTGCCGCGACATATGCGGCGCGCAAAGCTTCATGGAGCACTAAGGCTGCTTTGTCGAGAAATCCTGCTCGATGCGGGTAAAAAGCTTCCGGAACGTGAAGAGCAGCGCGACGCCGATGAGGAAGGGGGCGGCCATAGCGCGCCACATGATTTCGTAGCCCATAGACTGGGCGACGACTCCGCCCACCGTGGGGCCCAGTAGGTTTCCCAGATCCATACCGATGAAATTTGTGCTGCTGGCGGCGCCCCGGCGCTCGTTGGGGACGGTCTTCATACTCAGGGCCTGCATGGCCGGCTGGCAGGCGCCGTAGCCGAAAGCCGAGATAAAAGCGGCGAAGAGGAAGCTCCAGAGCGTATTGGAATAGCTGATGACAAAGAAAGACAATACATTGCAGAACAAAGCGGGGATGACGACCTTCACCAGGCCGAACTTGTCCGTCAGCCTCCCGATGATGGGCCGGGTGACCAGCATAGTAGAAGCGCTTACTAAAAAGTACAAGCCGATATTGCCGGCGACGCCTTGGTTCCGCGCGAACACGATGAGGAAGGAGCCTACGGTGGTGGAGCCTGTGTTCAGCAAAAACAGCATCGTGGAAGGGAGCAGGGCTTCCCTGGCGATGGTATTGTGAAAGGAAAACTTCAGCGTCCTAGTCCGGACGAACTGAGTCTTGATCTGAAAAGCCAGAAACGCGGCGACGAGCATGACGCAGGCGTTGATGATAAACGTAGCCGAATACCCCACCAGGCCCACCAGCCACAGGCCGATGGAGGGCCCAAGCATCTGGCATACCACCTGGGCCATGGAGTAGTAGCCGATCCCGGTGCTGTACTTATCTTTGGGGATGAGCTCCGACACCATCGCCATGCAGCAGGCGTTGCCAAAGGCCATGCCGCAGCCCTGCAGAAGGCGGAAGCACATCAGCGAAGGTATGGTTTTCGACATGCTGAAGCCGAAGAAAGCCGTAGCTAAGGTCAGCGTGGCGACTACCACGATGTATTTCCGGTTATACGTATCCATGATAGGCGCCGAGATGAAGCGGAACGCGATGGACGCAAAGGCGAAAGTGCCCATAAGCAGGCCGATGGCGCTTGCCGGGGCGCCCAGGGAGTTGGCGTAGATGGACAGAAGGGAATTGCTCATCAGTTGCCCCATATTGAACGCCATATTGGTGAAAAATATACTGATGAAGGCCCTGTTCCAGATCGTAGTCGGCTCCTGGCGGAGTATGGCTTCCCCGGGCGTGTCGCTGCTCATTGTTCCCTCCAAAGAATGACATGCGCCGATAGCGCGTCGATTCATCATTTGCCCTGTCGTCATTTGTCGTCATTTGCACCCTGTCGTCATTTGCCCTTGACGAGCCGGGTTGATTCATCTATAATACAATTAATGATTTATAAAATCAACAATGGTAAATAATACCATATGAATGAGGTGAAGTATAATGGCGATCAACGCATTATCAAGCAGCTACCTTAATTCGATGTACGGCAATATCTATTCGCCCTACAATAGCGGCTACCTCCAGCAGAGCTCGGCCCTGAGCATGCTCAGCAGTTTAAATAACTTGGGCAGCGTCAAGAGCATCAGCAGTATTTACAACATAAACGACCTGAACGCTAAGATGAGCAGTTCCCTGAGCGAGCTTAGCGACTTGCTGACCAACGGCTTCAAGGTGAACAGCTCAAGCACTTCGGATAATGCCCTGAGCTACCTGACCACGATAAAGACGGCTTCCCAGAACCTGAAGACTTCGCTGAGCAGCCTGATGGGTACGTCCAGGAATTCGGCTTTCAACACGCTCAGCCCCGTTTCCTCGGATACGAAGAAGCTTACGCTGGATACTTCCGGGGCAAAACCCGGCGCCGGTGTAAGCGATATGAGTATCAACATCGACCAGCTTGCTTCCGGCCAGGTCAATAAGGGCGCGGCCCTGACGGCGAACGCCAATGCCGGAGGCTTCGCCATGTATGAGTTCTCCATCGAGAGCGGGGATAAAACCCACCAGTTCACGGTGGTGGCTACGGATCAGGATACGAATAAAACGCTTCAAGATAAGATTGCCGCCGCGATAAACGCGAAAGGTATCGGGATCAACGCTACTGTAGAGCACAACACGCAAAACAACACCAGTACGCTTTCGATCCAGACGAAAGACACGGGGAGCGGCGCGGCATTTTCCATACAGGATCTGTATGGAGACGCCATCGGCGCCACGGGGGCGTCTACCGTACTGCAGCAAGCCCAGGACGCCATATACCGCGTGAACAACGGCGAGCAGCAGACCTCCAAATCCAACACCATCGATCTCGGCGGGGGGATCATGGCTACCATGAAGGAGGCTTCCGCCGATACGATAGAAGTGTCGATGAAAGCCGACGGGTCGGCGGCGCTGGGCGCGCTCAATACCCTGGTGAACAGCTACAACGACCTCGTCACCGCGGCGAAAGGCAGCGGCTCGGATAAAGCCCTCCAGCTCAATTATCAGCTCGCCAGGACGTTCAATACTTACTCCACTTCCCTCGCCAGGCTGGGCATAACCATGGATTCCGGCGGTAAACTGTCCCTGAATGAAGACAAGGTGAAGACTGCCGCCGAGACCAAGGAGCTCCAGCAATTCTTCAGTCAGGACCGTTATTCGAACTACGGGTTTGCCAACCGTTTGTACAACCTGGCGTCGGACATCAACTCCAACCCCATGAAGTACACGGATCTGACCAGCCTGGGTTTGTTCAACTACAATAACAATCCTTATTCCCCAGCCCAGATGATGCGTTATAACCAGGCTTACAGCGCCGGGTTATTTGTGAACATGTTCGTGTAGGCGGCGCCGCTCAAGCAGCGGACGCGGCTGATCATCAGACAGCAAAGGCTTTGTATATGGGCGGCGCGCCGTGTCCGGATACAAGGCTTTTTTGCGGCGTCATTCCATGGGCGGCGCTTCCCCGGCGTTTGGTTGCGCCAGCCACGGGTCGGGGAACAACGCCGGCTGGCGGCGTTCCGGCTCGGCGCCTGTGGCTTCGTCTGTGGCTGAGGCGGCTTCCGGCGCGGGCGCGGCTACGGGCTGCGGTTCCGCAGGCATAGGCACGGCCGGCGTATCCACCGGCGCTGTCGCTGCTTCCGCCGGCGCTGTCGCAGCTTCCGCCACCTCAGCAGGCTCAGCCTCCGTCGCCGCTGTTGCTTCCGGCACAGTCGATTCTGCCTCCGCAGCGGATGCCTCCGGCTCTGCCGCTTCAGCCTCCGGCGTAGGTTCAGCTTCCACAGTAGCGGCAGCCTCCGCCGCTGCCGTTTCAGCCGCTTCCATATCATCGCCGTCGGCGGGCGGCTCGGGAGCCCCGGGGCGCTTAGCTGAAGCATGGATGGCAGTTGCGGCATAGCATAGGCATATAGCCGACATAACCATCGCCCAAGCCATATGGCTCATGTCATACAAGCGCAGCCCAAACAACGGGGAAAGCAGAAACAAAAGTAGATAAGCCGCGTATTCCAGCACCCTGGTCATGCCGGATATGGTAACGACGCAAAGGGCGGCCCCGATCAGCGCCGGGAACCACCATATGCTGATAAAGAAGCTGTAGCGCCCGTGATTATATGAAGAGTAAACTGCGAGCCCTGCCCAAGCCAGCAGATACGTCGCGGAAGCGGCGGTATTGACCATCTGCGGCGGGCTGCCGTAAAGCATGCAGCCCAGATTGATATATCCGGCCATGACGCTGACCATGACCGTCAATAGTATTAGTAAGCTGCCGACGGGATTTTTCATACTTCCACCTTAAAAGGATGAATTTGTAAACTTTTTATGGAATTAATACGAAAGACTAGATTTTTTTAACAAAATATAATATAATATCCAATATATCGAGCAAATGGAGGCTGTAATATGATTAAGGTCCTGTGGAGAGTCTTTTCTGCAGTATTATCCGTTATATTGCTGCTGGGTAGCTTCGGCGGTTCGGCTGCCGCTGCGGTCAACTTCTCGGTGGGCTACTATGATTATGATGATTTTTTCACTATTGATGAAGATAATCATATCACAGGTTACGCCGGAGAGATACTGGATATGGTCGTGGCGGCGAATACCCATTGGAATTTTGTACCCGTGAAGTTTGACCGGGGGGAGTTCCTGGAAAACATGCGCAAAGGCTTTGCCGCGATATCGGTCCAAAGCCCTTTCGGATCCGCTTCGGACAACCCCAGGTTCTTCACCTATTCCGAATATCCCGTAGGTACTGAGTACGGGGTTTTCTACACAGACCCGGACAGGGATATCTATTACGAGGACTTCACGGCGTTTGACGGCATGAAGGTAGGCTCTATCACCGGAGATATGCAGAACAACTTATTTAGCGCGTACCAGAAGGAAAACGACTTTTCTGTCGAATACGAATTATTCAATACATTGGAAGAGATGAAGCAGGCCCTGGAGAACGGGGCGATAGACGGATTGATCTATGGCGGCGTCGTGGAGCAGGCGGATCTGATGATCATCGCCCGCTATGCCGAGACGCCCCTACATGTGGCGGCCAACCAATGGGGCGTGGAAGCGGGGCTTCTCGAGGCTTTCGACCGCGTGCTGGGCAGCGCTTTTGCGGGGAACCCGTATTTTCTCGATGAATTATATATGCGGTACTTCGACGAAGCCCCCAGGGCAGTCCAGGCGCTGACCGAAGAGGAGGCGAGCGCTGTTGCCGGCGTGGCGGATCCGGATCCGGGCGTGGTAGACGCGGTCGAACCGCCTCCCCCCGCGGTTGAGCCTCCGGCAGGCTCCGAGGATGAGCCGGCTACCGGCGCCGAAGACGAGCAAACGACCCCGGCTGTGATCATAGAAGAAGACGCCGGCGATAAGAGGATGACCCAGATCGGCTTCATCGTAGTCGTCGCGCTGCTAGCCGTGCTGATTGCCGGTACCTTGATACGGAGAAGCGTAGCGGAGCGCGCCAAGGCTGCGAAAGCCGGCGGTAAGCGTAAGGATACGGCCAAGGCTAGGAAGCCGGCGCCTTATGCTGAGCGCAAAGCGGAGGCGCGGGCCCAGGGGGCGGCGAAGGCGCAGGCGAAAGTAGAAGCCAAAGCCAGGGCGGCATCAGAAGCAGCGACGGAGGCGGAGGCGCGGGCGGCGGCGGAAGCGCAAGCCGAGGAAGAAGCCAGAGCCAAGGCAGCGGCAGAAGCGGCGGCAGAAGCAGCACAGGCAGAGGCGGAAGCCGAAACGCGGAGGCGGGAGCAGGCGCAAGCACAAGCGCAAGCCGAGGAAGAAGCCAGAGCCAAGGCAGCCGCAGAAGCAGTGGCAGAAGAAGCGCGGGCGGCGGCGGAAGCGCAAACACAAGCGCAAGCCGAGGAAGAAGCCAGAGCCAAGGCAGCCGCAGAAGCAGCGGCAGCGGCGGCGGAGGCGGAGGCGCGGGCGCGGGCCGAGGAAGAAGCCAGAGCCAAGGCAGCGGCAGAAGCAGCGGCGGAAGCGGCGCGGGCAGCCGCGGAAGCGGAAGCCCGCAAGGACGTTGTGGATAGCATGCTCGGGCGCTTTGAGACATTGGCAGGCATTGGCATAGAGGACTCCGCTGACTACGGGGCCCCGGAGTATACGGACGACCAGATCCGGGGGGAGATATACCTCAGCGGCCTGACTATCTCCCTGCAGCCGAGGTACTCCGCGGATCAGAATACCATCGTCGGCGCGGAGGTCTCCATATCCTGCCGCCACCCCATCCGGGACAGGGTCTATCCCGAAGAGCTGGTCGGCTCCCTCTCGCAGAAATCCAAGCTCTATGTGCTTGACCGCTACATTTTCGAAAGCCTTTGCATGTGCAAGCCCCAGGATAAAGTCGATCCATCCGAGACCTTCGCTATCGTCGTGCCGGTTTTCACCGAAAGCGTGCTCCAGCCTGACTTTAGCCAATGGTATATAGATGCTGCCAGAAGCTATAACGTTCCGCCGGAATGCTTCCGCCTCGATTTGATTTATCACTGGCAATCGGAGCAGGACCAGCACGTATACCAGGCGTTGAATGAATTGACGGCCGCGGGGTTCCGCGTGGCGCTAAAGGATGTGGGCAACGCGAATTATCCCCTGGCTTTACTCAGCGAGGTGGAGATGGAGGCTATCGTCGTAGCCGAGCAGCTGATCGTGGACGCTTTGTCGAATGATAAAAAGAAAAGGCTGCTCATCGCCCTCAAGAACCTGTGTATGCAAATGGACTTCCGTATGGAAGCGGACCGTATCGACTCCAGGGAGAAGCTGCAGATCATGACCATGATTGGATGCCAGGTCTTCCAGGGCAATTTCCTTACCCGGGCCATACCTTTTGACCAGTTCTGGGAGTACAAGCAGCGGCTGGAGACCCGCCTCGTCAGTTAGCCGGAGCTAAGCGCGAAAGCGCGTACATGCAGCCCGTGAAGCGAAGAGCTGTGAGCGGCTCGCGGAGATGGGGACGATGGTAGGGAGCGGCGAAGTATAAAACAAACAGGGGCTGTCCGGATTCTGATTTTGCATCAAATCTGAGACAGCCCCTTTGGTGTTATGGAGTACTAGTGTGTTTTGCGAATGATGCACTAGATCGTTGCTGGGGTGGGAAGGCCCGTATAGCCGATTAGCCGGTCTACAAGGTTGACAAGGCTGAGTATCTCCGGCTTGGTGATCTGGGCGTCGGCGCCGACCTGGTCGCCTTTCTTCCTCATCTCATCGTCGATCAGCGACGAAAACAGGATCACCGGCAAAACCTTTAATGCGGGGTCGTCTTTGATGAGCTTGGTGAGGTGATGGCCGTCCATCTGCGGCATCTCGATATCCGTGACGACGCAGGCTACATGGGACTTCACCGGATCCCCTGAGCCTTTGATCTCCGTGAGGTAATCCCAGGCCTCCTGGCCGTTGTCCATCTTGATCGTGTTGACGTATCCGGCTTTGTTTAATGAATTGATGATCACCTTGGACAGCAGGGGGGAGTCGTCGACCACAAGGAGCGGCGTGTCCGAGCGGGCCCGGTTGCCGAGCACGTCGAGATCGCTGATTTGGATACCGGTGTGCTCGTTGATCTCGGTGACGATCTTCTCGAAATCCAGTATAGTGATCAGGCGCCCCTGATACTGCGCGATGGCTGTGGCTACGCCTTCCTCGCCGCCGTAGATGATCTGATCCGGCTTCTGCAGCATGGTCCAGGATATGCGGTCTATGCCCACCACCGAGTGGACATGGAAGGCAAAGTCGAGCTGATTGAAGCGGGTGATGATAAAGATATCCTTGTCGGGATTCTCCGAGGGGCCCAGGCCGAGATACTTCGATAAATCGACGACGGTGATCACGATGTCTCTCGGCTTATATATCCCTTCGATCACCGGATGGGATTTCGGCATCGGGGTGACGGCGTTTGACATCATGATTTCGATGACCTTCGCTACATTGATCCCAAACAACTGGCCGCCGATGGTGAACTCCATGATCTCCAGCTCATTTGTGCCGCTTTCCAGCAGAATATTTGTTTGCATATCGTCCATAGATAATCCTCCGTCACGTACTGATCGTATTGATCAGATATTCCTGTCCAGATACACGCCTTCGGCTTCGGAGGGCTGTCCGGCCTGAAATGCGTTATCCTTGCTTTTAGCCCTGGTCACCGTGGTGGTCGTGCCCCCGGAGATATAAACTTTGCCGCATTCGGGGCACATAGCGGTCTTGATCACCACGGATTGGCTGACGACCTCGCGGCCTTCCCGCTTGGCCTTAGCCTGCTCCCGGCCCACATGCTCGTTCTCGTGGGCGCGAACCGCCGCCGCCGCCCTCTCGGGGCTGATCTTGGTGGGCGTCTGATAGGAGACGCCGGGGTCCGAGGACTCGTCCTGGTACCGACGGTTCTTGCAGGTCTGGCACTCCCTCTTACCGGCAGCGGCAGCTTTGTCGACCGCCGCGGGCTTTCGCGTCAGATCGTTCCGGAAAGCATCCGGCTCCTGGGCACCCTGGCCTTGCAGCACAGCCTGCCCGGGTGGGACGGCCTTGCCCAGCGTCGCTTCCTGGCCGGGGGGCAGGCTCCTGCCCTGGGCTGCCGCCGCGTCCCAAAGGGAACCCCTGGCAGCGCCGGCATTATTTCGGTATTGTTGATACTGAATATAACGTTCGTGTGGAGATACCTGATTCTCGCCCGATCCGATTGGCTCAATCATCAATATCCCTCCTTGAATAGGCGGTACTAAAGATATATCCATTATATCATCGGTTTTTTTCATTCGCAATATGTGGAATTCGATAAAAGCTATTTCACTGGGGTACAAAATCGTGGTATAGTAGAAAAAAACGGGGAAGCGGCGGCGTAGGCCCGCGCGAAGAATGAAAATGAGGTACATCGACGACCCCCGGCCGCGGTATAGGGGCCGGATAGCGTTCATCATCATCAATATCATCATTTCGGCGGCGCTACTGATATGGTCCCGCCGTATACCGGCTTTCGGCGAGTGGTACGCCAGGCGGGTTTTCCCTATATTTCCCCTCATATTCGGGCGGCTCTCTTCCGTAGCGCCCTTTTCCCTTTTTGAGTTCATCACGCTGGGCGTCCTGGCCAGCCTGCCACTCATCGGTTTTGGGAAGCTCATCGCCCGCAAGAAAGCCGGTAGCGGCGGTCGCTTTTGGGATGAGCCGGGCCCACGCAAATCCGCCGGGCAAGCCATCCTTAACCTCTGCTGCGTCGTGTGCGGTCTTTTTCTCGCTTTTGTGCTCACTTGCGGCGTCAACTACAACCGTGAGACCTTCGCCAGCCAGGCGGGGCTGGAAGTGCGCGATTCGTCGGCCGGCGAGCTGAGGCAGCTGTACAGGTTGCTGGCCGCTCAAATCAATGAGCTGCCGGAGGATGTGTGGTCCGGCGCAGGTACGGGCGCGGCCCCCGGCGCCGCTTCGTACTATGGAGGCGCCCATGGCGGAAACGACGCCCCCGATGGGGCGGCGGTTTTCACGGCCCAGTCTCTGGACAGGGGCGCGCTGAACCAGACCGCGGCTAAAACGATGAAGGAGTTGAGCGTTTCCTACCCGGGGCTCATCGATTATTACCCGGCGGCGAAACCTGTCTTTCTGTCCGATCTACTGTCCCGCTGCCAGCTGTGCGGATTTTACTCCTGCTTCACCCTGGAGGCGAATTACAACCGCAATATGCCCGCCATCAACGCCCCTTTCACCGTCTGCCACGAGCTGGCCCATATCTCCGGCTTTGCCCGGGAGGATGAAGCAAACTTTGTCGGCTACCTGGCCTGCAGCCGGTCGGATGATCCTTACTTCCGATACAGCGGCGTATCCCACGCTTTGCGCTACGCCCTGAACGCTCTGTACAGCTTTGTGGACGCCGAGGAGTACCGAAAGCTGTCCGAATACCTGCCGGAGCAGGTCTGGCGGGACTTCGAAGAGGACAAAAGCTACTGGCGATCCTTCGAAGGCAGGACCTCGGAGATCTATCACGCGGCGAACGACACCTTCCTGAAGGTCAATAACCAGGAAGACGGCATGAAAAGCTACGGCCGCATGCTAGATCTGCTGCTGGCTTACTATAGGAACACCGGGGAGCTGGATCGCTACAGCGCGGCGCCGGAGCCAATGCTGGCAGAAATATCTGTTTCCGTGGAAAGCATCCTCAGCCCTTATGCTATACTCGCGGACCGGGAGACCGGCGCCGTATTGTTCGCCAAAGACAGCGGCGTGCGGGCGGAGCCGGCTTCCGTGACGAAGATACTCACCGCGGTCACTGCCATCGAGCTCATCGACGACCTGGACGCCGTCGTGACTATGCGGCAGCGGGACTATACGGACCTGTACAGGCTAAGCGCGTCCCTCTCCGGCTTCAAGGTAGGCGAGACCGTGAGCTACCGGGACCTCCTTTACACATTGATGCTGATTTCAGGCTGCGACAGCGCTTACGCCCTGGCAAACAACCTGTGCGGCAGCTTGCCCGCTTTCGCCGAGATGATGAATAAGAAGGTCGCCGAGCTGGGCTTAAGCGACAGCCATTTTGTGGACCCCAGCGGCCTCACCGCCGAGGGGCACTACTCTACTGCGGAGGATACGGTCGTCCTATTGGATTACGCGCTCAAGAATCCAGTATTCAGGCAAATCCTGGAAACCAGGACGTATTGGGTCCCCCCCACGAACCTGACGTCCGAGGAGAGGGAGGTCAACAGTTCGTTCTTTTCCCGGCTTGAGCGGAGCTTCGACGACGGACACCTGGACAACGGCGCCCGGCTGCTGGGGGGCAAGACGGGGTTCACCAACGCGGCGGGGCTTTGCCTGGCTACCGTGGGGACATTTGACGGCAGGGAATACATCGCCGTGATATTTGGCGGCCCGGGGAATAACCGGACGCCCCAGTACAACTTCATGGATGCCATGACCCTTTTTGGGGCCATGAGCAAGTAGGCCGTGGGCGCAGCTCATCTTAGACGACATTTCAACAGTATGGAGTATCGGAAGATGTTTCTTATCTTTGGATTTGGAAAGCAAACCTTCAGGGAGTACGGCAAGACGGAGGAGCAGGCTTGCGGCCACTGCAATAAGACGGCGGCCCAGGTCCTCGTCAAGGTCACCAGCTGGTTCACCTTATTCTTCATCCCTCTGATCCCCTATAGCATGAAGTATGTGCTGATTTGCCCGCTGTGCGACGGTTACCGGGAAGTGCCGAAAGAGGAGCTGGAGGATATCCTCGGCGGGCTGCGGCCCATGGGCGAGCCGGGTGCAGGCGGGCCGGAATATGGCCGGATCGATGGCGGCGGATTGCCCGGACGGAATGATGCGGGCGGGGATGAGTATGCCGACTTGCCGGATATCTCCGAGCCGGACAGATACGCGGGAAAGAATCCCACACAGGTCGCCTATCTGGAGAAAATCGCTGCCCATGAAAGGGAAAAAGACCTCGACGCCAGGGAGAAGGCGGTCGAGGCCAGGGAAAGGGCCGTCGAAGCCAGGGAGAAGGACCTCGAGGCCAGGGACAAATGACGAAGCATTAGACTCATAGCCGGATATGATAGATGCGGCTTGGCCTGCCTTTTGACATGCTCTTTTTGATCCCCACGATTTCCGCGTTCCCGCTGTTGACCAGCGCGTTCAGAAACCGGTTGGCGTTTGCCACCGTCACCTGTAAAGCGTCCGCGAGGTCGTGGTTCGTGAGCTCGTCTGTGCCCAGGAACTGCAGGGCGGAGCGGATCCTCCTGATCGTGAGCAGGGAGAGCCCGGCTTTGCTCGCCAGATCCGATATACTGTCCGTCTGCCCGGCGCCTTCGGAGGCTGCGGGCTTGATCTGCAGGGAGATGACCTGCCCTTCCTCGGTGACGACGCAGCTCGTGCCGGAATCCTCCGTGGCTTTCCTGGCCAGCAAGGCATTCTGCCTCGCCGTGGTGATGTCATTCCCTATGCCGTAACCGATGCGGACGTTGATGCCCTGGGTGCTGAAAAGGAAGTAACCCAACTGGCAGCCGGTATAGTTCCCGGTGATCCTCTGTACAGTCAGATGGGAGGTCAGTATCTCATAGCCCTGGGCGAAATACTGGATGGTGAAGTTGGACGTGTAGTGCTTGCTGAACTCCAGGAGCGCCTTCTGGATGCGGATGCTGTCGTGGCTGATCTCCTGAAATTCCTTTTGGTTTTCCCCGTCCGGCAGTATCATGATGGAAGCGGGGAGGCCCTCGGAGCGCTTGCTCATGCGGATGCGGTCCCAGAGATTATCCAGGGCCTCGATGATGCGGTGCCGCTCCGGCCAGACAAATACGAAAGGTATACCTTCCCTCTCCATGGCGGCGGCCACATTCGCAAAACGGCATACGATCACGTCGAACCTGCCCTGGCGCCATAGCTCCAGGGCGTTTGCTTCGATTTGCGTCTCCATATTGATGAAATCCTCCAGATTCAGCTCCGAAGTATAGCTTATCTGCTTCTCATCAAAAAAGGCGATATTATTCACAAGATCGTCCAGGGAACGGATGTTGTCCTTATAAATCATCGACGTATCCACAAGGACGCGGGAAAAGTTGATGTTTCTGTTCTCGCTTAGCATAATGAAAAAAGTCTTAAAGTAATTGACGGAGTTCCTGTCCAGATAAACGATGGGCTTCTGGACGTCGGGGCTGTTCTGGTACAGGAATCTGCCCGTAAGCGCGTTCGATACCAGAAAGCCGTCGTATTGATCCATAAGGGAAGGTATCAAATCAAGGAGGTGATGCTGCTTATCATAGGTGACTAAGTCGATGGCGCAGCGCTCCCGGTATGGCGCGACGATCTCCTCGAGGTAGGGTACGAGGAAAGGATAGGTCAAAAAGCCTATTTTATCCATTATAGAACACCTCTTTCTTAATGGAAATGAGATAAAATCAAAAAGTAATATTTAATAAATGACAGTGTTCTAATAATAGTATATCAGATGGATGATGGTAATAGCAATAGAAAATCATAAGAAATATCAGATATTGATGATATCGCGCGGGAGATTGGCTCGCGCTATTTATTTTTGGCGATAAAAACATATTTATAAACAATGATATTATAGTGAGGCTTAGGCAATGCTTGTATGATTTGATCGGCGGGGAAAAAGCTTCAAGGTACTTTAAAGTATTTAGCAATTAAATGGAAATAAACTTGATGAAAAAAGTCTGAATTCCGTGAATTATGATAGAAAAAAGGAAAGTTTATCCGGGTAATGAAGGGAAGAAACCTTGGCGCGGAGCGGATTTCTCCGGTACGTTTATTTTTCTGTGGAAAAACAGCAAAAAAAACACAGAATCCCCTTGACCTTCAAGTTGCTTCATCATTGAAACTTTGATTAATCAAATTAATAAGCGGAAGGGGAAATTGCTATGAGTATTGGAGAAAAGTTGAAAAGCCTTCGGCTGCGGATGAGGAAAACATTAAAGGAGGAAAGTGAAATACTGGGCGTATCTCTGAACTCAGTCTACCGCTGGGAGCACGATCTGGCTTCCCCAAGAAAGTCCATGCTGAAAAAAATCGCGGAATACTATGAAGTGCCGCTGGACTGGCTGATCCAGGAAAGCGCCTGGGAGGACAACATCGAGCGGCTGAGCGTCGTACTGCCCTTTGAGTTCAGCATAGAACAACAGCTCCTGAGGTTCTTCAGAAAGCTGTCGGAAAACGATCAGTATAAAGTGCTGGGGTACATCGAGCGCTTATATGTGGAGGATTTCGATAGGCAGAAATATAAGGAAAACACGTCCCAGTAACGTGGCGCTTGTGCAACGCTGCGCTTGTACCCCGTGGCGTTGACGCCACGCCGCACTAGCGGCGCCGCTTGGGTTTTGCTACAGCGATGCAGGCCTGCGCCAGATACTGGGAAGGATCCTGGCTGCTTATCTCGTCATGGAGATACATGAGATAGAGAGGACCGGCGAGGTTTAGTGAATTATCCGTCGCGTAGGTTTGCATCCGCTGGGGCAGATCCCCCATCTCGGCGTAGTATCCCCTGGCAAAGCCGACCAGGTAGTCCCCGGCTTTGCGGGTATAGTTCCCCGTGGGGTCTATGGAGAAGAAGCGGTCGGGCCTGCCGGGGTTGCTGATAAACGAATCCAGGGAATCATAATAGCCGCCTACGGGAAAGCTCAGGTTGATGTGATGGTCGTCCGAGTGCTGAACGACGGAGGTCAGAGGCTCGATGAACGTGTCCCCCTCCTCATAGTGGTTGCGGGGCCAGAGGATGAGGGCCTTGTCTTCCCGGTATAAGACGGAAAGCTGCGCCTCGTCGATGCGTATCCCGTAGCGGATCAGCTCTTGCCGGGCGTGGATGATGGAGTAACGCCGCCGGAGCTTGCGCATCTCCATGTCCATCTGCCTCTCATGCTTCTCCAGCAGCCGCAGGAGATTTTCCGGGTCGCGCTCATTACGAAGCTCGCCGATGGTCCGGAGAGGAATCTCCAGTTCGCTTAATGTGGTGACAAAGTTAAGGGCGGTCAGTTGTACCGGGGAATAGTAGCGGTAGTTGTTGTCGGGGTTACGTAAAGCCGGGGAAAAGAGCCCGATCTCATCCCAATACCGCAGCGTCGAAGTGCCGATGCCGGATAGCCTGGAAAAGTCCTGGATGGATAGAAAGTCCTTCATGCGGTTGCAACCCCCTTACTGGTATTCTACCATAAAGTGTGAAGAATTAACACCTTGCTGCCGGATAAGAAATCGCAAACCAGGCAAATCGTTACAGTTCAGGGGGTCAGGGGCCCAAAGCTTGGCTATTTACCGCGATGGTTCACAGCTTCGGCCAGATATAGCAATCGTTTGATACAAACCCTAACGACTCCAACGCGACGTCGTGTCGCGTTCCGTCTGGTGCGACGTCCGTGTCGCACCCACGGATTTGCCAGGTTAGCGATTGCTTATCTGGCAGACGAAGCCGTTCAATCCATCGCTTACAAATAGCCACGCTTTGAACCCCTGACCCCTTGAACTGTAACGGCAAATCCGCAGGCGTGCAGATATCTGGCCACGCCCTTGACTTTACATCACGCGTTTTGTATACTGGATATGCAAATCACTTGCGCAGCACTGGCGCCCGCGGGGGCGCGGAAAGCAGGCCTTGAATGAATTTCGGCGCGAAGCTTAAGGCGCAGCGCGTATCGCGCGGATTGACCCAGGACGAGCTCGCTGAAGCCATAGGGGTTTCCCGGCGGACGCTGTGCTACTACGAGCAGGGCGGTACGTATCCGAAGAACCGCTCCATCTATACGAAGCTTGCCGCTTTCTTTGGGCTTGACGTGAATTATTTCCTTACCGAGGATGAAGAATTCCTGGCGGAGTCCGCCATACGATATGGGCGGCGGGGCCTTTCCCAGGCGGAAGCGGTTCTGGCCCAGGCGTCGGCGCTCTTCGCCGGCGGCGAGCTTTCCGACGAAGACAAGTTGGCTTTCATCCGTGAAATCCAGGAGCTGTACTTTGATTCGAAGGAGAGGGCGAAAAAGTTCGGCGCAGCCCGTTCGTCTTAGGCTGAGGTTATCTTATGACAGACCGTATCTACAATGAAGTTAATCGCATCATCAGGAAGTACGGGATCCGCGATCCCTTTGAGCTCCTGGACGCCATAGGGGCGGTCACCCGGATATCCCACCGCTACCCCCCCGACGGGCTCAAAGGCTACTGCACCATTATGAATAGATGCAAGTACGCGGTCATCAACGGCTCTCTGAACGAGACCGACCGGAGGGTAGCAGCCGGGCATGAGGCTGCCCATCTGATCTTGCATAGGGCTCAGTTGATGGGCGGCCCGGCAAGGGCGATGCGGGATTTCGACCTCTACGACGGCGTCAGGCTGGCCGAACGCCAGGCAAACACTTTCCTTGCGGACTTTCTTGTGACCGACGCGGACGCCCTGGAGGCCGCCGCCGCTGCCGACGACTACTTCGACGCAGCCAGCGAGTTGTGCATACCCGCCCCGCTTTTTGCCTTCAAGCTGTATTCGTTGGCGCGCCGGGGCCATCCCATGAGGAGCCCCGCAGACTTGGACAGCAGGTTCCTCAGGCCCTGAGATGAGAAGCGCCATAGCCGCGGGCGCTGCGGACGCGGCTCGACCAGGTAGACAAACACACGCCCCCAAATGTTGTAAGAAAAAAACGGTTCCGAGGAGCATATCTGTGATAAAATGTTGATAGGATTCAACGGTTTGCTCCTTGACGAAACCAAGGGGGATGAGCTTTATGGCTATGGCAGTATTAATGGTGATTAGCTCCGTCGCCGCCGCGGGCGCCGTCTTCGGCTCGGCGATGGTAATGAAATTATTAAAGACGGCCGAAAGGCAAAGCCGCGACCTGGAAGAGCTCCGCGAAGCCGTGAGCCGGCCGGCAGAGCAGGCTGGGGGCGGATCCCGCGGCGCAGACGCAAGCGATGAGCCGTATGTCCGGCAAAGCGCAGACGCCGGATACGCGGGAGGAGAGCCGGGCGCCGGGCAAGTACCGGCGTTTGTCGGAGAGCCGGGCGCCGGGTTAGAATCGGCGCAGACCGAAGAGCCGGAAAGGCGCCTGCTATCGACAAGAAGAAGCGGCCTCGACCGGAGGGCGCTGAGCAAGGGGATAGCCGGGCTTGATATGGACAAAGCCATCGACCGCTTTGGCGGAGACGAGGACGCCTACCTGGAGGTACTGCGCTCATTCGCCGTCAATACGCCGCCCTTGCTTGCGCAAATCGAGAAAGTGGACGCCGAAAGCCTGGGCAGCTATGCCATCATCGTACACGGGATCAAGGGCTCGGGCCACGGGATCAACGCGGATATATTTGCCGACGTGGCGGAAACCTTCGAGAAGGCGGCGAAAGACGGGAATCTGGACTTCGTCGCTTCCCACAACGCGGCTTTCCTTGGCGCGGCAAGAAAGCTGATATCCGACATCGAGGCTTTACTCGCGGAGGTATACGTCCTTAATCCGAAACCTGTGAAGGCAAGACCGGATCAGGGGGCTGTAGACCGGCTCCTGCAGGCGTGCAAGGCTTATAATATGGACGGCGTCGATATGGCCATCGGGGAAATAGGGCTCTATGTATACGAGGACGACGACGGGCTCGCGGAATGGCTGCAGATGAACGTGGAACAAATGAATTTCGCCCAAATCATCGAAAAGCTTGAGCCGGCGGCAGAAAGGCAAGGGGGTGAGGACGATGGATAATACGCGCCTGAAGATCATCCTGGTTGACGACAACGCTGCGAATCTGACGATAGGCAGGAATCTGCTTAGGACATTTTATGAGGTTTACCCGGCGCCCTCCGCCGCGAAGTTATTCGAGGTCTTAGAAAATGTGATACCCGATCTGATTTTGTTGGACATCGAAATGCCGGAGATGAACGGTTATGAGGCGATCAAAGTCATGAAGGCCGATCCCCGTTTTTCCCATATACCCGTCATCTTCCTTACGTCGAAAAGCGACCCGGAGAGCGAGCTGGAAGGCTTCGACTTAGGCGCGGTGGACTATGTCTCCAAGCCCTTTTCCGCGCCGCTGCTGCTTAAGCGCATAGCGAACCAGCTACTGATCGAGCAGCAAAAGAAGGAGCTGCGTGCGAGCCAGGCGGCTTTACAGGATTACGCGGACAATCTGGAGGTCAGGGTAAGGGATAAGACGGCGGAGGTGTTCAATCTGCAAAACGCCGTGATGGCTACCGTCGCCGACCTTGTGGAGTTTCGGGATAAGCATACTGGGGGCCATATCAACAGGACCCAGCGTTATCTTCAGTCCCTCATCGAGGAGCTGGTCAAGGAAGGGACATACGCGGAAGAAGTCTCCACATGGGATATGGATTTCTTCCTGCCCTCCGCCCAACTCCACGATGTGGGCAAAATCGCCATTACCGACTTGATACTTAATAAGCCCGACAAGCTGACTGAGGAAGAATTTGAAATCATGAAAACCCATGTGCCCGTGGGCGTGGACGCCATTGAGAGGATCATGGGGGAGACCAACGAGCAGCACGCTTTCCTGCACCACGCCCTGCTCATCGCCGGCACCCATCACGAGAAGTGGGACGGGAGCGGATACCCGGTGGGGCTAAAGGGGCATAACATCCCTCTCGAAGGCCGCATGATGGCGTTGGCTGACGTGTACGACGCCCTTATCTCTGAGCGCCCGTACAAAAAGGCATTTACCCATAAGGAGGCATGCAAAATCATCGAGGAAGGCGCGGGGAACCATTTTGACCCGTTGCTGGTGGAGGTCTTCCGCCATGTGGAGGACGACTTCGAGAGGATTGCCCGAGAAGAAGGCAACGACGGTAGAGAATGATGGCCCAGTATACTTTGGTTCGCAGCCGGCGGAAGACCCTGGCTATCCACATAACCAGAGACGCCGCCGTGGAGGTCAGGGCGCCCATGAAGATGCCCCTGGACTACATTGAAAGCTTCGTGAAGAAAAAAGAGAAATGGATCGAAGAGCATATCCACAGGCGCGAACGCAGCATCGACGAGCAAAAGGCTTTCACCATCAGTTATGGCGATCATGTATTATTTTGCGGCAGGGAGTACCCGGTCCGGGGCAAAGAGGGCCGGCGCGCCGGGTTTGACGCACAAGGCGTATGGGTGCCGAAGGGGCTCTCGCCGGAGGAGATCAAGTACGCCGTCGTCCAGGTTTACCGCAGCCTGGCGAAACGCCTTCTGAAGATGAAGGCCGACGAATTCGCAGCCATCATGGGGGTGACGCCGGCGGCTGTGAAGATCACCGGAGCGAAGACGCGCTGGGGCTCCTGCTCAGGGAAGAACAATATCTGCTTTTCGTGGAGGCTGGTGATGGCGGAGACTGACGTTATCGACTATGTGGTGATCCATGAGCTTGCCCATCTGAAGGAGCTGAACCACTCGCCGCGGTTCTGGGCGATAGTCCAGGGGGTCATGCCGGACTACAAGGAACGGGTGAGGAAGCTGAAGAAGCTCCAGGAAAAGCTGCTGACCCAGGACTGGAACGTCGGTTGATGGAAGCCCCTGTCTCCTCATAAACTACGACACTTGCTGGAAACGGAAATTTTGGAAGCAAGGCATACTTGATAAAAATAGTCAAGTATGATAATATAGAAACAAGGCACAGGAACACTCCGGTGGAGAGCACAAACAAGTTTCGGAGAAAGAGACAAGAGAGGGGGAGACTATCATGAATGATGTGTTTAGCTGCAACACCTGCCTCAGCGCGGATAAGCCGCTGGAGAGCTTTATCGCCGGCCTGCCTATGGAGACGTCCCACCACAGGGTGGAATCCCAGGAGACAAAGTGCGCCTTCGGGCTACAGGGCGTGTGCTGCCGGCTTTGCGCCAACGGTCCGTGCCGCATCACCCCGGAGTCGCCGAAAGGCATATGCGGCGCCACCGCCGACGTGATGGTGACGCGAAACTTCCTCCGCGCGGTGGCGACGGGTTCCGCCTGCTACATCCATGTGGTGGAAAACACAGCCCGCAACCTGAAAAACATCGCCCGCACAGGGGGCAGGCTGAAAGGCCCTGGGGCGCTGAAGCGCCTGGGGGAGAAGTTCGGCATCGAGGAAGCCGACGAGCACAAGCTGGCGGAGAAGGTAGCCGACGCCGTACTGGACGATCTGTACAAATCGGACAAGGAGCGGATGGCCCTGACCAAGAAGATGGCTTATCCGCCGCGCTATAAAAGGTGGGAGGAGCTTGGCATCCTGCCCGGCGGCGCCAAATCCGAAGTATTCAAAGGCGTGGTAAAGACTTCGACAAACCTGAACTCCGACCCTGTGGACATGCTGGTAGACTGCCTGCGCCTGGGGATATCCACAGGCATCTATGGCCTGACCCTTACCAATCTGCTGAACGACGTCATGCTGGGAGAGCCGGAGATACGCATGGCGCCGGTGGGGCTCAGGGTGATCGATCCGGACTACATCAACATTATGATCACCGGCCACCAGCACTCCATGTTCGTCTACCTGCAGGAGCGGCTGATATCCGCCGAGGCGATAGAGAAAGCGAAAGCGGTCGGGGCGAAGGGCTTCAAGCTGGTGGGCTGCACCTGCGTGGGGCAAGACCTGCAGCTGCGCGGCGCCCACTATACGGAGCTCTTCGACGGGCACGCGGGCAACAACTATACCAGCGAGGCTATACTGGCCACCGGCGGCATCGACGCCGTGCTGTCGGAGTTCAACTGCACTTTGCCCGGCATCGAGCCCATCTGCGACGAACTGCTGATCAAGCAGATCTGCCTGGATAGCGTGGCGAAAAAGGCCAACGCGGCATTGAAAGAGTATGTCTTTGAGGACAGGGAGCGGATCAGCGACGAGATCATCGGCGAGGTCGTGGACGCCTACCGCCAGCGCAGAGGCAAGGTGGAGATGCGCCTGCAGGGGGATCATGGCAACGACAACTCCCTCACCGGCGTGAGCGAGATATCCCTGAAGAAGTTCCTGGGGGATACCTGGCAGCCACTGATCGACCTTATCGCCGCCGGCAAGATCAAAGGCGTCGCCGGGGTAGTGGGTTGCTCGAACCTCACCGCGGGCGGCCACGACGTACTCACGGTAGACCTGGTCAAAGAGCTTATCGCCAGGGATATCATCGTGCTCACGGCCGGCTGCAGTTCCGGCGGCATCGAAAACGTAGGGCTGATGAAGCCGGAAGCCGCGGAGCTGGCAGGCCCGTCGCTGAAAGAAGTCTGCAAGTCCCTGGGCATACCCCCCGTGCTGAACTTCGGCCCCTGCCTGGCCATCGGGCGGCTGGAGGCTGTAGCCACGGAGCTGGCGGAAGCCTTGGATATCGACATCCCCCAGCTGCCGCTGGTGCTGTCGGCGGCGCAGTGGCTGGAAGAGCAAGCCCTGGCGGACGGCGCTTTCGGACTGGCATTGGGGCTGCCGCTCCATCTGGGGCTGCCGCCCTTCGTCACCGGAAGCCCGATAGCGGTATCGGTGCTCACCGAGCAGATGAAAGCCCTCACCGGCGGGCAAGTCATCATCAATCCCGACGCGGAGAAATCCGCGGACATCCTCGAACAGATCATCGTGGAGAAGCGCGCGGCCCTCGGCCTGCCGAATTCCTGAGAGGGGAGGGGATTGACATGAAAAGGATAATGATCGAGTTGGACAAGTGCGACGGGTGCAAGAATTGCTCCGCCGCGTGCATGCAGGCTCACCGGGAGGACGAAGGCGATATCTACACGTTGAACCTGGGCGACCCCGGTAACGAGTCCCGCAATTTCATCCTGATGAATGACCAGGGGGCTTATGTGCCAATCTTTTGCCGCCACTGCGACGAGCCTGAATGCGTGATGTCATGCATGAGCGGCGCCCTGGCTAAGGACGCGGCGACGGGGCATGTGTACTATGACGAAGAGAAGTGCGGCGCCTGCTTCATGTGTGTGATGAACTGCCCCTACGGGGTGCCGAAGCCCGACCGGGTCACCATGAGCAAGGTCATCAAGTGTGATTTTTGCCGGGACGATGAAGAAGGGCCAAACTGCGTACGGATGTGCCCGAAGAAGGCCATCCATGTGGAGGAGGTGGCAGTATGACGAAGCATGTGATCATCGGCGCCGGCGCGGCGGGGGTCACCGCCGCCAAGACGATACGGGCGCTGCGGCCTGAGGATGAGATCGTCATGATCGCGGAAGATGAGTTGGTCGGCTCCCGCTGTATGCTCCACAAGTATATCAGCGGGGAGCGGGATATGGGCGCCCTGAGCTTCGTGCCCGAAGATTTCTTCGAAGCCAACCGCATCGGGTGGCGCGGCGGCACGGCGGTGACTTCCGTGGATACGGCAGCGAAATTGGTACGCTGCGGCGACGAAGCCGTATCTTATGACAAGCTGCTCATCGCTACCGGCTCCGTCAGCGCCATCCCCCCCATCGGCGCCCTGCGGACGGCAAAAAATGTGTATGGGCTCCGTCACCCCAGCGACGCGAAAGCCATCAGGGAAGCCGCGGCGGAGGCAGAGAAGGTCGTGGTGATCGGCGGCGGCCTTGTGGGTTTGGACGCTGCCTACGCCCTGATGGAGCTGAAGAAGGACGTCACGGTAGTGGAGATGGAGACCCGCATCCTTGCGCTGAACCTGGACGACCGTGCCGCCAAAGCCTACCAGGAGCGCTTTGAGGCGGCTGGCTGCAAATTCCACCTGGGGCGCAAGATGACGGGCACAGTTGAGAATGACGCCGGCGACGTCATTCAGGTCGCCCTGGATGAAGGAGGGCCCCTGCCTTGCGACTTCCTGGTGGTAGCCACGGGGGTACGCCCGGCGGTGGCTTTCCTGGAAGGCAGCGGCGTCGCTTACGAGAGGGCGGTGACCGTGGATAAGGGCATGGCGACGAACTGCCCGGACGTCTACGCGGCAGGGGATATAGCCGGCTTATCCGGCATATGGCCCAACGCCATGCGCCAGGGGGAAGTGGCGGCGAAGAACATGTGCGGCCAGGCCGCGGCTTACGAGGATACCTTCGCCATCAAGAACACAGTGAACTTCTTCGGGCTGGTCTCCCTGGCTGTGGGCGAAAGGGAGCCGGGGGAGGGCGACCATACGGTGGTCCGCGAAGACAGGAAGAACTATAGAAAAGTGATCCTGAGGGATGGGCGCGTCAAAGGCGTCGTCCTCCAGGGGGACGTCTCCAACAGCGGATTCTGGCAGTATCTGATCAAAAACAGCGTCCCTGTCGACGCCGTCCGGAAGCCCGTCTGGAAGCTGTCCTACGCGGACTTCTGCGACCTGGACGAGAAGGGCGAGTACCGCTGGAAATCCGTGGGGTAAAGCGGAAGAAATCGACAGCAAACGATGGAAGCCGCCGACAATGAAAAGCAAACCTAAGTCTAAAAAAGCCCGTCAAGGGCTTTTTTAGACGGTTTTTGACAGGCCGTGTTAAAACGAGTATAATCAGCAAAGGGCAAGCTAATCGTTAGCATAAGGGGAAAGATATGGCTTTCGAAGAATATTTGAAGAGTAAATATAATTTTAACGAACCGATTTATATTGATGAAATCCGGTTCGAGAATTACTCGCGCTCGTGGATTTATATGCAAATCAAGAAACTTGTCGAGTCGGGGATACTGAAGCGCTTTGACGCCGGGATTTATTATTTTCCACTAAAGATGTCTTTTGGCGATACGTGCCTTGACCCGCGCGAGGTCGTTCGAAAAAGATACCTGTCCGACGGGGACGAGGTCTATGGTTACTTGGCCGGGTTGTCTATGAAAAATGCTGCGGGGCTGTCGACACAGTGCCCAAACATGCTGGAGTTGGTATCAAATAATGAGTCGGCTCGGGTACGAGATATCAAAATCGGTTCTCAGCGCGTGCGCGCCAGGAGATCAAGGACAAGTATTACAAAAGAAAACGTCGCGGTATTGCAGTTTTTAGATCTAATGAATGTGACGAACTTCCGCTTTATGGATGATAATGAACGATATATGCTGAAGAGGTATATCCGGGATTCCGGCGTTACGCTTGATCAGATAGAGCAGTACGCTGGATTTTTTCCTGCGAAAGCGACGAGGAGCCTGATGGAAAGCGGAGTAGTAAATGAACTTACATGACGACAGGAAGGCATTTCAGGCGTTAGCCGCGTCAACTGCCCAATATATGGGGATAGGGGATGTCGGCTTGATCGAAAAAGACTATGTTGTGTCATTGTTTCTGGAGAGGATTGCTGCGTTGCAGCCGGAAATCGTATTTAAAGGCGGCACTTCCCTATCTAAGTGTTACAAAGTGATCCGGAGGTTTTCAGAGGATATCGACTTGAGTATGGAAACAGACCGAGCAGGTATGACAGAAGGGCGCCGTCGGCGTCTTAAGCAGGACGTTGTCTCGATCATCGATGGGTGTGGGTTTACTTTGGTCAATCCGGAGCAGATACGAAGCCGCAGGGATTTCAATCGCTATATCGTTGACTATAAGCCAGTCGGCGTTTACCCTTTTCTCAAACAAAACCTCATCATCGAAACCTCGTTGTCTATCAAGGCTTTCCCGGTGCAAAGCATGAGCGCTTCAAGTCTGATCCATGATTTTTTGTCCAGCAACGGCGGTAACGAAGAGATAGAGCAATATGGGCTCAGACCGTTTACGATTAGGGTATTATCGTTGGAACGGACGTTTATCGATAAGGTCTTTGCCGTAGTGGATTATTATATCGATGGAAATGCTGAGACCCATTCAAGGCATATATATGACTTGTTTAAGCTTTATCCAAGGATCAAATTTAACTCCGCTTTTCGAGAGATGGCTGCCAGGGTTCGGGAGGAGAGGAAACCTCATACTTACTGCCGCTCGGCACAAGACGGCGTAGATATCAGTCGATTGCTTAGCGAAATCATCTCCGGCGAATTCTATAAATCTGATTATAATACGATAACCCGGACGCTTCTTTTCGAGCCGGTGGCGTATTCCGACTCGATCTCAGTACTGCAAAAAATAATCACCGACCGTTGCTTTGTTAATCAAGGGATAAAATAAGTTAATAAAAAGGAGGAAGTACAAAATGGAGTTTTTTGAAACCGTGTTAGCCCGCCACAGTTACAGGGGCGAATTCGAGCCGACGCCCGTACCCCGCGAGGATCTGGTGAAGATATGCGAAGCCGGGATCCAGGCGCCCACCGCCGCGAATATGCAGAGCCAGCGTTTCTATGTGGTGACCGATCCCAAGATGATTGAAAAAATAAGGGAAATCTTCAATCCGCCGGACTCCCCCCGCAAGCAAATGGGCGTCGCTACCGCGCCCGCGCTCATCCTCCTCGTCTCGAAGCTGATGAAGATGGGGGAGAGGGGCGATAGCCCCTTTGAGCTTCAGGACTACGGCGCCGCGGCGCAAAATGTCTTGCTCGCCATCGCCGACTTGGGCTACAGCACAGTATGGACGGACGGCCATACGAATTTCACAAAGAGCTTCCAGGAGAAGATCGGGAGCATCATCGAGTTAGACGACGACGCCAAGGTACGGGCTGTGCTGCCGATAGGGATACCCAAGGAGAAAGGCGGCAAGCAAGCGCCGAGAAAGAGTTTTGATGAGCTAACGAAGTTCTACGAATAAACGAACAGGGGGCGTGGGTTTGATTTTCATCACTTATGGCAATGACGCCAGAAAAAACACTTACGATATCCTGGCGGCTTCCGACATCGGCGAATACCTGCACGCGAAGGACAAGGTAGCGATCAAGCCGAATCTCGTCACGGCGCGTCCGGCTTCCGACGGCGCTACGACCCACCCCGAAGTCGTCGAGGGCATTATCCTCTTCCTGAGGGATTTCGGCGTCAAGTCCATAAGCGTGATGGAGAGTTCGGCAGTGGGCGGCAATACGAATACCGCATATAAGAATTGCGGCTACGATGAATTGTCCCGCAAGTATGACGTACCACTGATCGATTTAAAAGCGGGGAAGCATACTACCCTTGAGTATAAAGGACAGAAGCTTGGGATATTTGACGAGGCGCTGAAAACGGATTTTCTCATCAATGCGCCGGTGCTGAAAGCCCATAGCCAGACCCGCCTGACCTGCTGCATGAAGAATCTGAAGGGCTGCATACCGGACAGCGAGAAGAGAAGATACCATACGCTGGGGATACACAAGCCGGTCGCGGCACTAAACGCTCTACTAAAGACCGGGTACAATGTAGTCGACGGGATATGCGGCGATCTTTCCTTTGAGGAGGGGGGAAGCCCTGTAGAATCCGGCAGGATCATAGCGGGGCGCGACCCGCTCCTTGTGGATTCCTATTGCGCGGAGTTGATCGGCTATAACCCGGGCGAGATCGGGTATCTGTCTTTAGGCAGGGAATGGGGCCTGGGGGAATACTACTCCGATCGGACGGAAGTAGTAGAGCTTAACCGGGAAAATAAGCCCGTGTTTCAGCCGAGGGGCAGCCGGACGGCGGACAGGTACAGGAACCTCATCCACGAGGACTCGGCTTGCTCGGTATGCCACGCTTCCCTCATCTATGCCCTGCACCGCTTGGGCGGCAAGACGTCTGCCGCAGATAAAATCTGCATTGGGCAAGGCTTCCGGGGGAAGAGCGGCGGCGGCATAGGGGTAGGCAACTGTACGGGGGGATTCGCGAAATGCGTACCTGGCTGCCCGCCAAAGTCTACGGATATCATAGAAGCGTTGAGATGAAACGGATGTAGCTCTCAGCGGTGTATTTTTCTATAAAATGGCGTATAATATCATCAATAGAAAGACAGATTCAGATAAGGAGGATACTAATCAATGGAAAAAGTACGTTTCGGGAAATCCGGCCTGATGGTCAGCAAAATCGCTTTCGGCGGCATACCTATCCAGCGGCTGAGCCTGGATGAAGCCGTGAAGGTTGTGCGGGGCGTGATCGCGCTGGGGGTCAACTTCATCGACACCGCCAACGGCTACACGGACAGCGAAGAAAAGATCGGCGCCGCGATCAAGGGCATGCCCAGGGACAGTATCGTCATCGCCACCAAGTCGGGAGCGCGGGATAAGAAGACTTACCTGGAGAACCTGGATCTGTCGCTGAAGCGCCTGGGCGTGGATTATGTGGATTTCCATCAGCATCACGGGATATCCTCGGCGGCGGACTGCGAGAAGATATTCGGCGAAGGCAGCCCTCATGAAGGCATGGAAGAAGCCGTACGCGCGGGCAAGATCCGCTTCCCGGCGTTTTCCAGCCACCACATCCCCACCGCTATGGATATCATGAAAAAGTACGACTTCGCCATGGTGCAGATACCCTTCAACTATGTGGACGACACGGCGGCTGAGGAGATCATCCCCCTGGCGAAGAAGCTGGACATGGGCTTCATCGCCATGAAACCTTTCGGCGGCGGCTTGCTCAGCGACGCGTACCTGTCCATCAAGTATCTGTCGAAATTTGATAGCATCGTGCCGGATCCCGGCATCGAAAAGCTTTCCGAGATGGAAGAGATCGTCCGCATAGTGGAAGCCGGGGGAGAGTTTACGGCTGCCGACGCGGAAGCCATCGAGAAGGCGAAGGTGGAGCTGGGGGATCACTGGTGCCATCGCTGCGATTATTGCCAGCCTTGCCCCCAGAAGATCGGCATAAGCGGCGTACTCACCGTGGAAAGCGCCATCAAGCGTATGCCTTTCGACCGTGTCAAAGGGATGGCGGGCAGAGGCGTAGAAGCCGCCCGTACCTGCCTGGAGTGCGGAGAGTGCGTGAAGAAGTGCCCGTACAACCTCAATATCCCTGAGCTGCTGAAGCAGAAAATCGCCCTTTGGGATAAGCTCGCGGCCGAACACGCATAGGCAAGCCATATGACGAAAACAAACGCCCTGCGTATCCTCGATACGGAAGGGATCCCTCACAGCGTCCGCGAGTATGACGCCGCCGATGGCAAGATCGACGGCCTCAGCGTCGCGGAGAAGATCGGGCGCGACCCGGGCTGTGTGTTCAAGACGTTGGTGACCACCGGCAAGAATACGGGGATCAATGTGTTTGTCATCCCGGTGGAGTTCGAGCTGGATTTGAAAAAGGCCGCCGTCGCCGCTGATGATAAATCCATCGAAATGATCAAAGCCCGGGATCTGGAGCCACTGACCGGCTATATCCACGGTGGCTGCTCGCCGGTGGGCATGAAAAAGACGTTTCCTACCTTTATCGAGGAAACCGCCGAGCTGTGTGAAGCCATCAATGTCAGCGCGGGGCGGATCGGTTTGCAGATGGAGCTTGCCCCGGCGGATCTCGCCCGGATCACCGGAGCGGTCTTCCGCGACCTGATATGATACGCATATCGTAGTCATCCAAGGCAAAGGGCATTATACGGATAAAGAATAGAACAACCGCAATAAAAACCCGCCCATCAGTCCCACGAGGGATGACGAGCGGGTTTTTTTCTTCCTTTGAGGGCTGCTTCGTTACAGACACAAGAGAACCGTCCCCCTGTGCTGTGCTTAGCCGACGGCCGCCAGGGCGCAGCCGATGGCGCCGCCGTAGACGGCGTCCTCCGGGATGATGAAGTTCACCCCCGAGCGCGCTTTCAGCCCGGCGACTACCGCCGCGTTGCGGGAGACGCCGCCCAGGAGGACGGTGGTGTCCTTCGCCGGCGTGACCTTATCATGGAGGATGGAGTTGAGCCGGACGACTACCGTGTTGATCACCGCGCCCATGACCTGATCCTTGGGCGTACCCTTGTTTAGCTCTTCCAGGGCGTCCAGCTCCGCGAATACCGGGCAGCCGTCGTTCACAAAGACGCCCTTGTCCGCGCCGACGGGAAACTTGCTGATCTCGTCCAGCGTGTAGCCGAGACGGTCGGCCATCACATCCAGGGCGAGCCCCAGACCGGCCATGCATTTCTGGTTCAGGGTGACCTCTTTGAACTTATCCCCGTCCAGGGCTACGACCCGGGTCTGATCCGCGCCCACGTCCACCACGTCCGTCACACCGGCGAAGAAGTACTTCGCCGCTTTCGCTTCGGCGATGGCGTCGGTGATGTGATCCGCGGCAAACTTCACGTCAAATCTGCCTATACCGGTAGCGAATACCTTTTCCACATCGTCGGCCTTGAGCCCGGCGGAAGCCAGCGCGCCCTGATACAGCTTCTCTATCTTGTCGGCCCTGCCGGCGCTTCCGGAGACGTCCGCGGCTTTCGCCAGGACCTTGCCGTCGGCCATGACGGCGATCTTTATGCTGTCAAATCCTACGTCTATACCTGCTGTCTTCATTTATAGCACCCCCTAACTGATCTTTCTCAGGCCCTGGCTCTCCATCCACACGTCGAGCTGATCCAGGAAGCGATGCTCGTCAAGGTCGGTGCGGTCGCCCGGCTGGGACCCTTCGTAGTGGAGGACACGGACGCCCATCTCGCTCAGGCGCAGGCCTTGTTCTTTTCTGGTCAGCGTACAGCCGACTCCCCCGCGCCACAGCGCCATGATGGCGCCCTGGACGCCGAAGCCCTCGGCGAAGTCCGTGATCTCATTCTTGCGGAAATACTCGTCGTCCTTAAAGCGATGACCCCGGGCTTCCCTCAGCACATAGCGGACGGCGTCTTCCCTGGTCTTGATGTCCGCCGCGGGTTTCTCCGGCTCCCGTATCTTGCGCCGCTCGAATTCCTTCGTCTCCCGGTTCCAGGAGACGGAGCCGGCCATCATCTGGCTATACTGGGAGCCGATGCACACCGCGCCGTAATGCTCCATATAGCGCATATACTTAAGGAAATGCCAGGGGGAGGGATGGGCTTCCATCCAGCGGTAGCGTTCGTTGCCTACCGCGGCGATCTGGTTGTCGGCGCGCCACTGGATCTCGTCGATGAGGGCTTTCCAGAAGTCGCCCAGGATCTCAGGCGGAAGCCTGGTGAGGCCGCCCAGCGTATAGAAGGAATACAGATCCTTCTGGCTCAGGGGCGAGGGGTACCTGGTCATGAGGTTCATGATCCGTATGCCGTGGTCGCTCATCTCCCGGTGGAATTTAATATCGTCGATGAAGCGCTGATCGTCAAATTCCGTGTCGAATATCCTTTCGATATCGGCGATGATCTTCAGGGTGCACCAGACCCGGGTCTCGATGAGCTCCTTGTCCCGGGCGGGGTCGTCCGGGCCGAGATACATGGGCCAGTCGCCGCCCCAGCGGGGGATGGGGGAGAGATCCATACACTGCTGGCCGCGCTTGGTATGCTGGTCGCAGGGATCGGTAAAGGGTACGCTCATGTCCCGGTAAGGGAATACACTGTTGTCCTGCTGATAACCCAGGAACTGGACGCCCCAGCAGTTCTGCACATAACCGCAGATCTCCCGGCCCCAGCCGCGAACCTCGCTGGCTAAGCGGGCCTTGCGGGAGAACTCATCGCTTACGCTGGCCATCATGGCGCCCACGGGGTTGTCCTCGATGATATTTAAATTGGAAAAATAATCGCGCCAGCCTACGTCGCCCGTGTTGCCGTGGGCCAGCAGCTTCTTTTCATCGGCCGCCGAGTCGTCGATGGACTGCTGCCAGTACGCCCGTAAAGCTTTCGCTCTGTCCCAAATCTCAAGGGGTTTGGTTTCCCATAGCTGATTTGTAGCCACTATTCTACCTCCTTCT
>Ga0082212_10001394_pt1 | contig 35608 bp, 30 predicted proteins | sample TergutNt197P3_FD_71548 | JGI IMG/M metagenome (GOLD analysis project Ga0082212, IMG submission 71548) | Neocapritermes taracua P3 segment gut microbial communities from Petit-Saut dam, French Guiana - Nt197 P3 | ecosystem: Host-associated > Arthropoda: Insects > Digestive system > Gut ...
GTGCACCCGAAAAGCCTGGGTTCCGTCGGCATAGTAAATGGTATAGATGACCAGTTCACCACTAAAGCGCAGATTAGCTTCGCCGCGCGGGGCAACGTATCCATACCAGTAATAGTCAAAGTTGTCTTCCTTGTCGGGCACAGGTGCGGTTTGCACAAAGCCTACTTGAGAGATTTCGGCAATTTCGCATACCGCTCGCAATGTTTTCGGAAGACCTAAAGCGTCGCGGGCGGTTCCGTATTCAACCCCTTCGGTATAGACGGGGTTAATCTTTCTCTCAAAGCCGATGATAGTGGTTGAATCCGCAGCATAAGCACCTGTCAAGCTGTTCGGCAAAATGCCGGGCCAAGAAATCACCAGCGTTAACGCAACGGCTAATTGCACGAAGATACGTATCTTCGTGCTTTCCTTTTTTCTGGGAAACATGGGTACACCTCGATTTTTTGAATTTACCTCTAAAGTCACAGTTCTCCTCGGTGCCAACAACAAAACCTCAGTTGAAAGCACTACTTCTACCTAGATTACCTCTAATCCGTCGTCGATCTTCCTTGAGTGTTTTTCGCACACTCGAACGCACTTACTTAAACCTCGCTTAGGCTATTCGACTCGCTATTTAGTTGTTTGGGCTTGTTTTAATACGTCCTTAACAAGCTCCTACGTTCTCTGACAGGCTCTTACTTCTCGATGCTTTCTGTATACTCACATGCCGTGGATGAATAACCACAGGTAATGCTACTTTCGGTACCTTACTATAAGAAAGATACTATTCCAATAAGATATGCAATATTTTTTTAATATTTTTGGAAAAAATTGAAATTTATTCGTATATTTTTGAAATCCTATGCAGATTTGTGGTCGTTTTATGCATTTTTTCGGATAAAAATGCCTTGCAATTCTACACAATGGAGCCGCGATTTGTCATTGCGAGGAGTACGCGTAGCGTACGACGCGGCAACCTAGTCGTTGATGTGCAGGTTAAAGATTGCGGGTCGGGCCCGCAATGACGATTAAGGGATCGTAAATCGATGGCAAAGTCAGAACCCGCCGTCTGAGTGGTTGCTGTCGAAGGGGTCGAAGTTTTCTCTGAACACTAATTATTTACTTTACTATGATTTCAGCAGTGAAGCGCACGAAGATTCGCAGAATCTGAGTAGCGAAACGGGTGAACTGAGACCCCTTCGACAGTGACCGCGCAATCAAGATTGCGAGTCGAGCCCGTAATGACGAAAATGCGAAATGACCTGCGTCAACCTGCATATCAATGACTAGATTGCTTCATCGCTGCGCGATTCGCAATGACGGGAAGTCGAGCCCGCAATGACAGAAAGTCAAACCCGCACTAAGCAAGCTAAATCAACCCGAGGGCTTCCCGCGCCATTTCGCGAAGGCGGTATTTCTGAACCTTGTCCGAAGCAGTCTTGGGGAAATCCTCTACGAAGAACACGTGCTTGGGCACCTTATAACGAGCCATGCGCTCAATCCCAAAATTGCGCACATCTTGTTCAGTCAAGTGCTCATAACCAGGCTTCACCCGCAGGAAGGCTCCTACAATTTCACCCAAGCGTTCATCAGGAATACCGACAATCTGCGCGTCGAGCACTCCAGGCATCCCTAGGTAGAAATTCTCAACCTCAAGCGGATAGATATTTTCCCCGCCGCGGATAATCATGTCTTTCACGCGCCCGATGATGCGATAGTAGCCATCTTCGTCCAGCACGCCTAAGTCCCCCGAATGAAGGTACCCGTCCTCATCGATAGCAGATGCTGTTTCATCAGGCATTTTGTAGTAGCCCTTCATGACGTTATACCCCTTGCAGCACAGTTCTCCCGCTTCGCCCACCTCGCAAACACGGTTGGTATCAGGGTCAATCACCCGCACCAACACTGGGTCATGCTTGCGCCCGATAGTGTTGCACTTGTGGTCGAGGTCATCCTGAATCGTTGTCTGAGTAAACACGGGACTCGTTTCGGTAAGACCATAACAGATGGTCAGTTCGCTTGCGTGCATTTTTTCGATAACCGCGCGCATAACTTCGGGCGGACAGGGACTACCCGCCATAATTCCCGTACGCAAACAGGTGAGGTCGAACTTGTCGAAATCGGGATGATTCAATTCTGCAATAAACATGGTTGGCACGCCATAAATCGCACTCGCGCGTTCCTTGTGTATCGCTTGCAGTACCAAGCCCGCATTAAATTCTTCGGTAATAATCATAGTTGAGCGATGCGTCAAGCACGCCATCACGCCCAGTACACACCCAAAACAGTGGAAGAACGGCACGGGCAAACACACGCGGTCGCTCTCGGTGAGCGCTTGACCTTCCCCAATGTAGAAACCATTATTCAAAATATTGCGATGCGTGAGCATGACCCCTTTCGGGAATCCCGTCGTTCCGCTCGTATACTGCATCATCACGACATCATTGTTGTCGAATTTTCCCTGCGCCTGTTCAAAGGCATCTTGAGGCGTATGGTCACCCAAAAGCAGCAATTCGGGAACGCTGTAAAAGCCCCGATGCTTTTCAGGGCCCATATAAATAAGATTTTTCAACATCGGGAATTCTTCGGATACAAGATGTCCCCGCTGATGGTTTAAGGATTCAGGCACCAGTTCGCGGATAATCCGCAAGTAGTCTACATCGCGATATGCATCAATGACGCACAGCGCCTTCATGTCGGATTGCTTGAGCACGTAGGCAAGTTCATGGCTTTTATAGACGGGATTAACCGTAACCAAAACAACGCCGATTTTTGCCGTTGCGTACATAAAAGTGAGCCAATCGGGAATATTGCGCGCCCATACACCCAGATGATCACCTGGTTTTAGCCCGATTGCCAAAAGACCCCGCGCCAGATTATCGGTGCGTTCATCAAAAGCTTGATAAGTCCAACGAAGGGCGCGGTCGGGATAGACCACAAATTCGTGGTCGGGGTCGCATGCCACCTGTTCTTTGAAGTAGGCACCGATAGTTTCTTCAGAATGTAGGAGATAATCGGGAGAGCCAGGCTCCCCGCGATACGTTTCGTTTTCAGTCATAATCCGCTCCTAAAAAGGGGTATACACAACAGCGAGGAATTTTGCGCTTTGCCCTTCGTGGGCACGCACCTGATGCGGCACGATGGAGTCGTAGTAAAGACTTTCACCTGGATGAAGCACATACACTTCCTTGCCGTACTCTATTTCGACACACCCGTCTATGCCGTAGAGGAATTCTTCCCCTTCATGTTGGGAAAGTTCGTGGTCAATTTCGCCCGTAGGTGAAATCGTGATGATAAAAGGATCCATGTGGCGCGAGGCGCGTCCTTCAGCCAAGCTGAAAAATCGCAGGTCACCTGCGTCAGATACCGTCTCAAGACTATGCATCCGCGTAGCTTCGGCAATGTCGTCGGCTTTGAGATACACTGGCCCGATTGAATCATCATCGTCCATCAAGGTGCCCAAGCGCACCCCTAAAGCGCGAGTTATTTTAATCAAAGGAGCAAGCGAGGGAGCCATTTGTCCCGCTTCAAGACCTTCAATCACCGATAAGTCGCAGTCGCAGCGTTGGGCAAGTTCGACTTGGGTAAGCTGCAAGGACTCCCGAAGTGTCGTGAGTTTTGTTCCTAACGTAGATGATGAGGTCATGGTCTCGCTCCTTTCTTTTGTTGTCGGTTGTCTGGCACCATGCGCAAACAACATAAGCGAATACCGAATAGTTCTGGGTAGTGCAAGGTAGTTGCTGGATAACACAGCCTTTTATTGTAGCGCAAGAAAAGGCACCTGAAGCGCGCGGATTGAAGATTTTCCCTTCGACAGTGGGTGACCGAAAAACTAAGATTGCGGGTCGAGCCCGCAATGACGACCTCGCTATTATGTAAGTCACCGCAAAGAGCTGCTGATTTTCTCTACATTTAAGCTGCGGACGGCGGAATCGAATATTTCTGTATACGTGCCATCCTGGCCATAGACCTCTTCATGTGTGCCGTGTTCTACAACCTGCCCTTCCTTCAGGACGTAAATCATTTCCGCATCAACGAACTGCGAAATGGAATGAGAAATCATGATGACCGTTCTGTCCTTCTTTATGGCATCAAGGCTGTTTTTTATCTGCTCGGTAGCAACCGCATCAAGGCTTGCCGTTGGTTCATCCAAAAAGATAATCGGAGGTTTCTTCAAGAAAAGGCGCGCAATAGCAATCCGTTGTTGCTGCCCACCCGAAAGCAACAACGCCGAAGCGTTATAGCCATCCGCGTGCCTGATAATTTCTTCGTGAATATAAGCCTGCTTTGCAGCATCGACCATTTCTTCGTATGACGCTTGCGGATTTCCGTACAGGATGTTTTCAGCAATGGTTCCGCTAAAGATATGATTCTTCTGCAAGACCAAACCGATATTTTCCCGCAAATAGCGCGTGTCGTAGTCGGACAGAGAAACACCATCGAGCAAAATTTCACCGCTGTCGGGTTCATAGAATTTATCAAGAAGGTTAACCACCGTGCTTTTCCCCGCGCCCGAAAGCCCCACCAGCGCCGTTATCCTGTTGGGAAGGATGGTCATGTCCACACCCGAAAGAGCCTGCGTGCCGTTTGGATAGGTAAACGCAACATTCTTCAACTCGAATTTCCCCAAGATGTTTGTCGGACGATAATCCCCCGATTGTTCTACCTGATGATCGGCATTCATGATGTCGAAAAAGCCTTCAGCATAAATAAGCGCGTCGTTCACTTCGCCATAGATTCGATGCAGCTGGCGGATAGGGGCGGTAACGTTGTTGAAAAGCATAATGTGGAGCATGATTGCCCCAATTTGCATCTTCCCCGCTAACACCAGGTATGCGGTGAGAATAATGATGATAACGATACCGATTTGTTCGATGAAGGTCTTGAGGCCGTCGTACTTGAAATTTGTTGAGCGCGTTTTCATCTGTGTATCGGTGAGCGCTGTTTGAAGCTCAAATTGCTTCTTTGCTTCAATATCTTCGCGGTTAAACGACTTGATGACGTTTATCGATTCGAGGATATTGATTATCCCGCCCGATTTATTTTCGCGATATGAACGAATCTCACGCCGCCAACCTTTCAGGCGTTTTGCCTGCTGTAGGCTAACAAAAAAGTAGACAGGGATGATGGCAAGCGCCACCAAACCAACGAAAAGGTTGGCATTGAGCATCCCAATAAGCGCCACCAAGGCAGAAGTAAACAGCGGAAATATTTCGATAAAGAAGCTTTGCACTGTGCGAACAATGCTTGAAACGCCCTGGTCAATCCTTGTTTGTAGCTTGCCTGACCCGCTTTCATCGTCGGCGAAAAAAGCTAGCCGATAGGTTAAAACCTTTTCAATTACCTGCTGAGCCAAGTCTTTTGAAATGAGAATCCTGATTTTTTCGCCAAAGAATTTCTGTCCAAAGGTAACAAGGATGCTCAATACTTCCTTACCCAAAAGAATAGCCGATATCAGGGCAACAAGGGAAAGACCGTCTGCGAGCGGTTTTTGCTGTTCAAGCAGCGTGGCAATGCTATTGACGGTGTATTGCAACACGTAAGCATTGACTTGTGCAGTAAGTGCTCCCACAAAAGTCAAGAGCAGCGCGAAAGCAACCAACCACTTATAGGGTCGGACATAGGGTGCGATGCTTTTAAAAAGTTTGAACAGCGTCATCGGGGTGCTTTTCGCTCGCTTTGTTAGTTGTGCTCGTCGGGCTTGTTGTTGGTCACGTCAAAGGCGTTGCTAGTTTTGCTTTATCTCAGCGTTTTCAACCAGCCATCTGCTTGCCTTCATGCGCGATGCCGCTTCCCGAAGGATATAACCACACCCTGCCTTTTCCATTTGCTCCCGCACCAGCGCGGGCTGTTGTTGCGGACTCATCGCTCGACAAGCCGCCAAGATGTCCTCATCGTTTAAGCTAAAGTTTTCATGGCGAAACACCGCATCAAGCGTATAGCCCTCAACAAGAGTTTGGCGCGTTTGCATCATCAGCATCATGCTGAACTGCTGTTCACCACCGTTTTGTTCGACAAATTGCTCGAAGCTGACGTTGTTTTGCTGAAGGTCGGCACGCAAATTCGTCATAAGATTTTTGCGCATGTCCTCATAAACAGGGTCAGCAATCTTTCCTTCAAAGCGCTTCGCCATTTCGCTTGTAGCAAGCTGGCGCTTATAAGCTTCCTGTTCTGCCTGATATGCTTCGGTAAGCTGAGCACGCAACCCGTTTTTGAGGTTTTCAAGGCTTCCCAGCATAGGCATGTTGTCTTTTACCCACGCATCAGTAATCGCAGGAATGACACGCTTTTGAAGTTCCTTGACCGTCACCGTGCATTGGATGGTCTCTTCGATTTCGTTTCCTTTATCGTCGAAGTTCGGAGCGCTAAATTCAAAAGATTTCGTTTCCCCCACATTCATCCCAACGATGTTTTCATCAAAGCCATCAGGCATATAGCCAGCGCCAGTCGTGTAAGCGCGCCCTTCGGTGCAAAGCCCGCGGATGGGTTCGCCCTCACGGGTGGCGTCAATCGCCAGCATCATAGAGTCCCCCATTTTAACGGGGCGAGGGTCGCACGTTTGATATTCGGCGTAGTTTTCTGCGATATGCGCTATCTGGTTTTCGACTTCTCTTTCGTCAAGTTTGAACTCGGGCACCGCAATCACCACGCTGTCATACGAGGTCAATTCATATTGGGGCTTTTCTGTCACCTCAAGACTGAACTTGTATTCGGCGCCACGCGCAAGTTTTCCCTTGGATGTCACGTCGGGAGGATAGGCAGGAATTAAGTTCTTTTTATCCAAGGCAAAGGGAACGAGATACTCCGCCGCCGAAGGCTCAACAACCGCGTCAAGGTTTTTTATTCCCATAACCTCTTGCGCCACTTCTTCAATCGTTTTGTCGGCTTGAGGACTCAGGTTCATCTGGTGGGCAAAAGCAAACTGTGCGGCATTAAATGCCTGTTCAACTTCGGTTACCGTTGCAGTTGCCTCAAGGTGCAGCCTGCCATCTTCGAGCTTTTTTTGCGTTACTTTCATCCCTGCTCCTTTGCGTGAAAATGCGCCTCTCAGTATTAACTTTTGGCATTAATTCTTAGCTTCGATTATTGCTTATAAGTAATAATACCTCTTAGGATTACGAAGCATTGTAACGCAAAGGTGGGCGTTGAGCTATTCGCCTCAATCGTTCGTAAGTTCTGTTTTGCAGAAGGTTTCGCACAAATCGGCAATGGTGATGCCCTCAAAGAATTCTTCCAGCTGGTCATTGAGCCTTTCCCACATAGGCAAGGTGCGACACTCAGACGCTCTTTCGCAGGTATTCGATTTGCCCGTCAAACACGATACTGGCTCAAGTCCGCCCTCAACCAACTTCAAAACACTTCCAACCGTATAGGATTCAGGCGCGCGCGTCAGTTTATACCCGCCGCCCTTTCCGCGATGCCCCACCAAAAATTCGTTGCGAATAAGGGTGGGGAGTATATTCTCAAGATATTTTTCGGAAAGTTCTTGCCGCCGCGCAATGTCTTTCAAAGGAATGAAGCCATTTTCAGAACTGTTGCCAAAACTAGAGTTTTCGGCAAGGTCAATCATGACGCGCAGGGCGTAGCGCCCCTTTGTGGATACTAACATACTAAGACCCCTAACTTTTTTGAGCATCGAGCAGTGGTTCTATCGACCTTCATCAGGCTTACCAACCCTTGTTAGCCCTTTTGTCAGTCGTTCGCTGCTAAACGATAAACCAGCTCTTAACTCAATCCTACCGCTTATGATGTGAAGATGTCTTTGTGCCACGCACTCCGACAGGTTTTTCTGATGGCGAAAAGGATTCACTTTCTTCATTATTAAATCCCGTGCGCTCAACCAGAAGTCGCTTGAAGAATTTACCAATCGCTTTTTCGGTGTTGCCCGTAAAACCGATAATGGCGCTTACTTCCTCATAGCTAAAATTTGAAATATCAACAATGCGAGACTCTCCATTGCCGAGATACCTAAATCCTAAAATCCTACCATTTTTCCCTATGAAAAATCGCTTTACAAAGCCGCCTTCGTTGATGCGTATGAAAGGCCAGACTTTGACTCCTAAAAGCCCTAAAAGCCCCCTTGCTTTGAGGGTTTCCGTCGGCAGCCATCCAACTTCTTTGGCTTCCTCGGGAAAAGTTTCTGCACGTTGTTGCAACAAAGCAATTATCTCGAGGCGCTTTTCTTCTTCTTTTTCAGCCCGCTCGTGTTCGATGTCTTGTTTGCTTTGTTCTTTCTTTTCGTGCTCTTCTTTTATTTCGAGCAATTCTTCTTTACTCAACCCAACCATAGAAACATCCTTGTAGTTGATATCCTCAATATCAGGATTTTAGCACATGCGCATTTCATGTTGGCAATTCTTCATAAAGTAAAAAGGCGGCAACATAAGGTTGCTGTCTGGTTTCCTACAATTAGCGAGAGGCTTTCGGCTTCATAAAGAACAAGGGCGCCCGCAAGCGCCCCGTAATCTTTAGTTGTTGGCGAAAAGTTCGATGGTATCGCCTTCTTTAAGGGTAACCATCGCTTTTTTCCAGGTGCGAGTCTTACCGATTTGGTAACGGACGCGCTTGGGCTTCGCTTTGACGTTGAGTGTGTTGACCTTCACAACCTTCACATTAAAGATTGCCTCAACCGCTTGTGCTATCTCAACCTTATTGGAGGTTTTCGCCACTTCAAAGGTGTAACAGTTCGCACTCATCATGTCGTAGCTGTGCTCCGAAATGATGGGGCGAATGATAACTTCGCGAGGGTCTTTCATTATGCAAGCACCTCCTCGATGCGCTTTAAGGCATCCATGGTGAAAATCAGTGCCTTGTTGTCGATTAACTCATAGGTGTTTGCCTCAGCAACAGGAATGACGTTGACCCGCTCTAAATTGCGCAGGGAAAGATAGGCATTCACATCATCATCAGCGATAACAACCGTAGTGCGGTGGTCGCATCCAAGTGCCTTGAGCGCTGCCGCAGCTTGTTTTGTGGAGGGTTTTTCGAAACCGAAAGAATCCACGATAATCAGTTCCTTGTCAGCCAGCTTCGCTGAAAGCGCTGAACGCATTGCCAGTTTCACGACCTTGTTAGGAATCTTGAGCGCATATGAGCGCGGATGCGGTCCGAATACGACGCCGCCGCCCGTGTAGTGAGGCGAACGGATGCTGCCTTGACGGGCACGACCAGTGCCCTTCTGGCGAAACGGTTTCTTGCCGCCACCGCGTACCTGACCACGGGTGAGCGTGGAACTGGTGCCACTGCGCCAAGCGGCGCGCTGCGCGCGTACCACTTCATGCATGGCGTGCATGTTCGGCGTCACACCGAACACATCAGCGGAAAGCGTGGCGCTCTTGACCTTCTTGCCGCTTGTGTCTTTTACTTCAATACTTGCCATCAGGGGTTCTCCTTAGGAACTCTTATTGTGCCAAACGGACGCGGACTACGGCGTTTTTGCCACCGGGTACCGAGCCTTTGATTAAGATAAGATTTTGTTCTTCGTCAATTCGTACAACTTCAAGGTTTTTCGTGGTGACTGTGTCAACGCCCATATGCCCAGGAAGTTTCAATCCCTTGAAAATACGCGACGGCGTAGCACACTGACCAACCGAACCAGGAGCACGATGGAAGTGCGAACCATGTCCGCCAGGACCGCCGCCGAAGTTGTAACGCTTCATAACACCAGCAAAACCCTTACCTTTTGAGGTGCCAGTCACATCAACCTTCTTTGCTTCGGCAAGATTTGCAACGGTTACTTCATCGCCTACGGCGTATTCAGAAGCCGCGTCAACACGCACTTCGCGCAGATAGCGGGTAGGCTCAACGCCTTGTTTTTTGAAGTGCCCCGCCATCGGTTGATTAAGTTTCTTTTCCTTGATAGTGCCAAAGCCCAGTTGAACCGCTTCATAACCGTCGGTTTCTGTGGTCTTAACTTGACAAATTGTGTTCGGCTCCGCCAAAACGACGGTAACTGGCTGCACGCGGTCGCCGTCAGAAAAGACTTGCGTCATGCCGAGTTTTTTGCCGTAGATAGTATTAATCATCGTTCACACCCCTTACAGCTTGATTTCGATGTCGACGCCAGCAGGAAGGTCCAAACGCATCAGGGAATCGACCGTATTCGGGGTCGGCTCCAAGATATCGATCAAGCGCTTGTGAGTGCGCATCTCGAACTGTTCACGCGAATCTTTGTCAACGTGCGGAGAACGCACGACGCAGTAAAGATTGCGCTCCGTCGGCAACGGAATCGGTCCTGAAACTCTTGCACCCGTTTTCTGCGCGGTGTCAACGATAAGTTTCGTGGATTGATCCACGATTTCATGATCGTAACCCTTCAAGCGAATGCGTATTTTTTGATTAGCCACTTGTTATACCTCCATCATGGGGAAAGCGCATCGAGAAAGCCGTGTGGCTTACACGCTGCCGCCTGCCTTATTGATAATCTCTTCTGCAACACTTTTCGGAACAGGCTCATAAGAATCGAACTGCATCGTATAAACGGCACGACCCTGCGTAGCGCTGCGCAAATCGGTTGCGTATCCAAACATTTCACTCAAGGGAACTTTCGCGTTGATAGTCTTGGCATTGGCGCGATCACCCATGCCTTGAATCTGCCCGCGACGGCTTGAGAGGTTACCCATAACATCGCCCATATAGTTCTCGGGCGTTTCAACTTCAACTGCCATAACAGGCTCTAAGATTACCGAACCAGCTTTCCTAAGCGCTTCTTTGATTGCCATAGAACCAGCAACCTTAAAGGCAGCTTCTGATGAATCGACTTCATGGTAGGAACCGTCAACGAGGCTCACCTTGATGTCTACCACGGGGTATCCCGCTAAGATGCCCGAATTGAGCGCTTCTTGGATACCGCGGTCAACAGGCGTGATGTATTCTTTCGGAATGACACCGCCCACAATGCCGTTGACAAATTCATAACCCGTGCCTGGCTCTTGCGGCTCAAGATTGATGACCGCATGACCATACTGACCACGACCACCTGACTGGCGGACGAATTTGCCCTCGATACCTTGCACTGCCTTAGTAGCAGTTTCGCGATAAGCAACCTGTGGCTTGCCGACGTTTGCTTCAACCTTGAATTCACGCAGCAAGCGGTCGACGATAATTTCTAAGTGCAACTCGCCCATACCAGCGATGATAGTCTGACCAGTTTCTTGGTTCGTTGAGACCTTGAAAGTCGGATCCTCTTCGGCGAGTTTTTGCAAAGCAACGCCGAGTTTATCCTGTTCAGCCTTCGTCTTTGGCTCGATAGCAATATCGATTACTGGGTCGGGGAATTCCATTGCCTCAAGAATAATCTGCGACTTTTCGCCACAAAGTGTATCTCCCGTGGTGGTGTCTTTCAAGCCAACGGCGGCACAAATGTCACCCGCCGAGCAGCTTTCGATATCCACCCGATTGTTTGAATGCATTTCCAAGAGACGCCCGATGCGTTCCTTCTTGTCCTTCGTGGCGTTAATCACGTAAGAACCAGCATCCAGTTTGCCCGAATACACCCTGAAGTAGGTAAGTTTGCCCACATAAGGGTCGGTCATGATTTTGAACGCAAGCGCGGCAAACGGTGCTTTGGTGTCGGGCGGGCGTTCTTCTTCATTTTTGGTATAGGCATTTATTCCCTTGATTGCAGGAACATCCAACGGACTGGGCATGAAATCAACCACGGCATCGAGCAGTTCTTGGATGCCTTTGTTCTTGTAAGACGAACCGCAAAATACGGGATGTATCTGGCAAGCAATGGTACCCTTGCGGATAGCAGCACGCAATTCTTCAGCGGTGATTTCTTCTTCCATGAGAACTTTTTCCATGAGAGCATCGTCGAAATCTGCCGCCGCTTCAATAAGGGCTTGACGATGAAGAACTGCTTCATCGGCGTAATCGGCAGGAATCGGCTCTTCGGCGGGGTAAATCATACCCTTGTCGTCCTCGTTGAATTTCCAAGCGGTGTTGGTGACCAGGTCAATGAGTCCATCGAAATGGTTTTCAGCACCAATAGGAATTTGAGCGGCAATTGCAGGAGCATCAAGGCGGTCCTTCATCGTTTCGATTGCGTTAAAGAAATCAGCGCCGATGCGGTCCATCTTGTTGATGTAGGCGATGCGCGGCACGTTGTAGCGATGCGCTTGACGCCATACGGTTTCAGACTGTGGCTGTACGCCCGACACGGCGTCGAACACAGCGACAGCGCCGTCGAGCACGCGCAAAGAGCGCTCAACTTCAACAGTAAAATCAACGTGACCAGGGGTGTCGATAATCTGTATGCGATAGTTCGTGTTGTCTTTATCCCAGAAACACGTAGTCGCCGCAGAGGTAATGGTCACCCCGCGTTCTTGTTCTTGTACCATCCAGTCCATCGTGGCAGCGCCGTCGTGGACTTCGCCGATTTTGTGGGTCTTACCGGTGTAGAACAAGATGCGCTCGGTCGTCGTCGTTTTACCAGCATCGATGTGAGCCATGATGCCGATGTTGCGGGTATCTTTTAATGGTGTGCTTGACATACCGGGCAACACTCCTTACCAGCGATAGTGCGAAAACGCACGATTCGACTCTGCCATTTTGTAGAGGTCCTCGCGCTTCTTCACCGACGTGCCCGTGTTATCGGCAGCATCCATGATTTCACCCGCAAGACGCTCTTGCATGGTCTTTTCTCTACGCTTGCGGGAAAAATCGACAATCCAGCGAATAGCAAGCGTGGTGGCGCGACGAGAATTAACTTCCATCGGCACCTGATAGGTAGCACCACCAACGCGCTTGGGCTTTACCTCAAGCGTAGGACGAACATTGTCCATAGCTTTCTTAAACACGCCAAGCGGGTCAGTGCCCTGTTTTTGCTCGATGATGTCGAAAGCCCCATAAACTATGCTTTCAGCGACGGACTTTTTCCCATCGAGAAGAATTTTGTTGATTAACTGCGTAACCAACCGATTGTTGTAAGTTGCATCCGGCTGCACTTCGCGGCGGATTGCTGCTGCACGACGCGGCATAATATCTCCTTAGTTTCCTAGCCCTTGGGCTTTTTTGCACCATAGCGGCTGCGCGCCTGGTTGCGGTTGTCTACGGCAGAACAGTCGAGTGTTGCACGAATGACCTTGTAGCGCACACCAGGCAAGTCTTTTACACGACCGCCACGGATAAGCACCATAGAGTGCTCTTGGAGGTTGTGTCCGATGCCAGGAATGTAGGCAGTCACTTCCATGCCGTTGACCAAGCGCACACGACAAACCTTACGCAATGCCGAGTTGGGCTTTTTCGGGGTTGTGGTATACACACGGGTGCACACGCCACGCTTTTGCGGGTTACCTTTCAAAGCTGGGGTCTTTTTCTTATCGACCTGCTTTTCGCGACCCTTGCGGACCAGTTGGTTGATTGTTGGCAAATCTAACTCCTTAGCTTTTGGCTGTATCCTTGAGTGCGCTTAAACACAAGCGCCCCCTTCGTGTTATCCTGTGTACTCAGCTGTTGCACACGTTCCTCACACGAAAATAAACGCCCCCTTCAAGAGGCGCGACGGAAAACTTTACCACCCACGAACAGGCTTGTCAAACGCCACGCACCCGGGAGTATCTATGTGAGAAAGATGGAGAAAGCGCTGATGAGGGCGCTGCCAGATGCGTTTGTTGAATTCAAACAATTTATTTTTTTCTTAAAAGACACCTGCCATTGCGGGTGTTTTTCGTCATTGCAGGCAAAGCAAAACAATCCAGGCAACAACGTGAAAAGTCGTCACCTGGATTGCCTTAATTACTAACGAATACGTTACCTATGAGAAAAGTTGCCCAATCGGAGCAAAGTGCTTCCCTGCCTTGGCAAACAAATCATTGCGGTCTGCCCCACCGAGCGTCAAAATCGGCGCAAAGGTCGCAAGCAGACTCAAAACTGCAACGCCTTGCCCTTTAAGGCTCTTCAATGCGGCAGGAATGTCCGAAGAATTGGTCAAGAGCATTTTTACGTCATCGGCGTTGAGCTTAATGCCCGTCGCACCCGAAAGCCCTGATTCAGCCACCACATCAAACGATGCTGGCTGGGCGAGTTTCAACATAACGGGAGGAGTTGGCATGCCGACAAGCTGGGCATATATCTTCTTGCTTCCCCCTACTGGGAAAACCTTGTCGACAGCTTTACGCTGGCTGTCGTTAAGGCTTTTCACAAAGTTGTCGCACAGCTGCGGCATCTTCGTATTTGCCTCACGAATCTTGTCACTGTAATCGTTGGTTTTCAGATTGTTAATAACGGTGTCTACGGTTGGCGTTCCCACAATAACGCTCCTTTCCTAAGATTTAACCTCAAGCGAAGTATACCCCGACTGCCGAGGCGATACCAGCTTGATTTCAGGTAATTTTATCCCGCAAAGGCGCTAATAATTGCTTCGATAAAACGGGCGTTATCTTCCAGGTCGCCAACAGCGATTCTCTCGTCTAATCCGTGGTAGTTTTCCATGCCAATACCTAAGGTTATCGGGCGAAGTCCCTTTGCCTGCAACACGTTTGCATCAGCCCCACCCCCTGAAAAGGCAGTCGTGGGCACTAGAGAAATGCTGCGCGCGATTTCTTGAAGTTTACACACGAGCGGGTCGTTTTCTTCGTAGAAAATTCCCGCGTAATCGAGTTCCCACGTTATGGCAACACTTCCACCAAATTGTGCGGCACCCGCTTCAAGCGCGGCGGTGATATCGTCGCAACACGCTTTGACCCTTTCTTCGAAAAGCGAACGACATTCCCCTACCACAACGCAGGTATCAGGCACAATATTGGTTTCGCGCCCCCCTTCGATAATCCCGATGTTTGCGGTGGTGTGCTCGTCAAGGCGCCCCAGTTCCAAAGCAGATATTGCGGCAGCTGCCATCTGAATTGCGGATGTGCCCGCCTCAGGGTTCGCACCCGCATGTGCTGCTTTGCCTGTAAAGGTTGCGCTGAAGGTATAGTGAAACGGCGCGCCAACAATGATGGTTGCAGGAGGTCCACCCGCATCAAACACGAAACACGGCGTATCTTGTTCGAAAAGGTCTGGGCGAAGTGCCTTTGCGCCCAAAAGACTCAATTCTTCACCTGCAGTAAACAAGACGGTAATTTCAGGGCGCGGCAAACCTTGTTCAACCACTGAGCACAGCGCTTCTAAAATAGTTGCAATGCCTGCTTTGTCATCAGCGGAAAGAATGGTATCGCCTTGAGATTTGATGAACCCGTTTTCGACAATAGGCTCAATTCCTCGACACGGCTCCACGCAGTCCATGTGGGCGGAAAGTACGATACCCGCAGAAGAGACATCGGCAGGGGCAGGGCTTTCAGGGAATCGCGGAAGTTTCGCAATGAGGTTTCCCGTGTTTGACCCTGTTTCAGGTGCGGAATCGTCAACAATCACGGTAAAACCCAGTGAAGTGAGTTCTTTTTCCAGATAGGCGGCAAACACCGCTTCTTCGAGCGGAGGACTGTCTATCTTGACCATCTCTATAAAGCTCTCCAAGAGACGCTGCTTGTTCACCTTCTACCCCCTATCCATTCGCCCTTAAATCACGTCCGCGATTGCGAGCGCATTCGTCATTGCGGGTCTGACCCGTAATCTTTATCCTTTCAACAAAAAGGCAGAGCAGCAAGCCTAGCCACCAAGGATGCGCGCAGCCACCTGTTTCTTGCGGCTCAAAATACCTGGCATCCACGTACCGCCAACACCCGTGCAGTGTATGTTGAACACCCGATTGACAATGCGGCGATTTCCTTCGCAAATAAACTGCGAACCTTCAGCCATGATGTCGGTAATCATGAACAACACAAATTCATAACCGTGCGCCTTTTCCAAGGTGCGCATGTATTCACGGATTTCCACTTCGCGATTCATGATTGCGTCTAAGTCAACCGTTTCATGCTGGGCGATAAGCACCGTGGCATCCCCGATTTGGAATTCCTTTGCATCAGTGCCGACCAGCTTGTCGACCTCGGCATGAGCGCCGCCGCCCCGACACTTGAACACTTCCAAGCCAAATTCAATCGGGTCAACCTTTGCAAGAGCACCCAAGCGCTCTACCTGGTCTTTATCGATTTGCGTGGTAGTCGGGGATTTTAAAATAACCGTGTCGGTCAACACCGCCGAAAGCAGCACTTTTGCAATACTTTCAGGCATTTCAACCCCATGCTTTTCAAATTCCATTGCCACGATGGTGGCGCTTGACCCAACGGGCAAATTCACAAACTGGATAGGGTTTGCTGTTGAAACATCCCCGATACGATGGTGGTCGATGATTCCAAGAACTTCTGCTTCTTCAATGCCGCGCACCGCTTGGCTGGTTTCGTTATGGTCAACGAGTACCACCTTGCGCTTCGGGCGCGCCGTAATGTCCGAACGAGTCATGATGCCGATACAGCGCTGTTCATCGTCGAGCACGACCGCTTCGCGCAAAGAACTCGCCATCAAATCTTCGACCGCTTCTTTCAACAACCCTTCTTTGTCGAGTGCAAGCACCTCGGTTTCGGTGATGTCGCTCACCTTTTGCCCCAAAGAAGCAATCAAATCGGCAGCAACCGCCATAGAATTCGAACTATCCTCTAAAAGTTTGTCGGTCGCAGAAATATAGCGCTCGGCAATCATGCGCGTAGTGATAAGCCCGACGTATTGCCCCGCCTCATCAGTCACCACCAGTGAGCGCACATTGTTGCGGCGCAGGGTTTGCCCCGCATCAATCAACGCGGCATCTTGGGCGATGGTGATAGGATTGGGTGTCATCGCATCAGAAACGCGCGCGTACACATGGCTAATGATTTTCGGAAGCGGGAAGCCATTTGTTTCAAGCACCCAGGTGCTTTCAGGAGGAAGCGGACCTAAGCGCACGGGCTCAAACGTGAGCACCTCATAGGTGGAATCTTCAGCAGACCTGCGTTTCTCAAGTTCGTTTTTCAAGTACGCATAGCCAACAGCCGAACATATCGAATCGTTGTCAGGGTTGAGATGCCCCACAACGACAACAGGTGATGTCATGTCACGTTCCTTTCTTCGTCGGTTTTACTCTAGCCGACCTTCACGATGGGCGCAAATTCTTTCATGAGTTTTTTCGTGGTACTCGTTTTCGCAAATTCGATGTGAAGCGTGTCGCCATCGACCTTTTTCACTTTTCCTCTGCCGAAAACTTTGTGCTCAACCACATCCCCCGCCACAAAACTTATGTTTGCCGCCGCTTTTCGGTGCGCGCTCACGTCGACACCTGCGCCAAAACGTGCACCGCCCTCGCCTTGGGCGGACGCGACCGATTTCCCAAACACCTGCCCTCTTCCCGCTTCAACGCCTGAGCCTGAAATCCCTTTGCGACTACCCCGTTTTTCCCAGCCAATTCCTGAAAATCCTGCTGATCCAAGCCCCGTTGTGGTGCGCAGATTCGCAGGTATTTCGTTGACGAAGCGCGACACGGGGTTCGCCGAACTTTGTCCGAAAATCTTGCGTGCATAAGCGCAGGTAAGACAAAGTGTTTTTCGAGCCCGCGTAATTGCCACATAGGCAAGCCTGCGCTCTTCTTCAAGCCCCTTGGCCTCTGCCACGGAATTCATATGGGGGAAAAGCGTTTCTTCCATACCGGCAACAAAGACGGTATCGAATTCAAGCCCCTTTGATGAATGAACGGTCATGAGTGTGACCGCCTGTCCTCCTTCATCCATGGTGTCAAGATCGGTACGCAGGCGCACCCATTCGATAAAATCGGCAAGCGAATTGCCTGAAAGGATACGGGCAGGAGCCACTTCTTCTGCAGGGGCTGCGTCGGTGGTTGGCGCTTCTTCTGCTTCAGCGTTCTCGTTCTCATTCCCGTCCGCAACAGTCGGCGGCGCGTAGTCCGCATCTTCGTCGTCGTGCGTTTCGGCAAATTCTTCAACAACCCCGAAGAATTCCTGTATGTTTTCAATACGACCGCGCGCCTCGTCGGTACTCTCAAGTTCGAGAGCGGCTATCAGCCCGCTTTTGTCCACAATCGTTTCAACCAGCTTGCGTAAATCGCCGCTGAAGGCTGTCCCCTCTTTGATAATCTGCACAAACTCGCCCAAGACACGCCGCGTTGAGGCACGAATGTCTTCGTCAACCACCGCAAGTTCTGCCGCCTGCATAAAGGGAATGCCGCCTGCCCAGGCAAGCTGTTCGATTCTTTCAATGCTCGACTTTCCAATGCCGCGCCGCGGCACGTTGACCACACGTTTTGCGGCGATATCGTCAGCTGGGTTCACCGTCAAAGTAAGGTATGCCATAACGTCACGAATTTCGGCGCGGTCGAAAAAGCGCGTACCTCCCACGATGCGATAGGGTACCCCCGCGCGCAAAAACATATCCTCAATCATGCGGCTTTGCGCATTCGTTCGATAGAAAACGGCAACTTGGCTATACGATAGCCCCTGATGGTGGGCTTTTTCAATCTCGCCCGCAATCCAGCGCCCTTCGTCGCGTTCATCACTTGCCATATAAACCGAAATAGGTACGCCCGCTTCCCCGTTGGTGAAAAGTTCCTTATGCTTGCGGTGCTGATTGTTGGCAATAACCGCGTTAGCTGCACCAAGTATCGTGCCAGTCGAACGATAATTTTGCTCTAGTTTGACCACTTTTGCTTCGGGATAGTCGGTTTCAAATTCAAGGATATTGCGAATATCGGCACCGCGCCACGAATAGATGCTCTGGTCATCATCGCCCACAACCATGATGTTGCGATGCGCTTCAGCCAATAGCGTCACGATAGCGTACTGCGCGTGGTTGGTGTCTTGGTATTCGTCAACGTGCACATAGCGGAAGCGCTTTTGGTAGGCTTCGAGCACATCGGGGTGATGCTTTAACAACAAATAGGCATACATCAAAAGGTCGTCGAAATCAAAAGCGTTGGCAGATTTGAGCCGTTCTTGATAGCGCGTATAAACCCGCGCCGCCATTTTGCTTGGGGCATCACTTGCTTCTGCTTCAAAATCCCCTGGCACAACAAGTTCATTTTTCGCCGCCGAAATGCGATTGCGCAGCATGGGAATAGGGAAACGCTTCGGGTCGATATCGAGTTCTGCCATGACTTCTTTGATAAGCCGCTTGGCGTCGTCGTCATCATAAATGGTAAAACCAGGAAGAAATCCGAGCCGTTCGCAATCTGAGCGCAGCATACGCACGCACATACTGTGGAAGGTGGAAACCCACATACCCCGCGCGGCATAGCCCACGAGCGAACTTAAACGCTCGCGCATTTCTGCGGCAGCCTTATTGGTGAAAGTAATGGCAAGGATTTCCCAAGGAGCCGTGCCTAAATCGTCAATAAGATGAGCAATTCGGTAGGTGAGCACGCGTGTTTTGCCGCTGCCCGCGCCCGCAAGCACCAAAAGTGGGCCTTCAGTGCAGTGCACGGCTTCCCTTTGTGCGTCATTGAGTACCCCATAATCCAGTGGCATAAGACGCTACACGATTTTCTTTCCGAACACGGCAGCAATTTCGCGCAATTCTTCAATCAGTTCACTGAACTGGGATAGCGTCAGCTGCTGTGGGCCGTCACTTAACGCCGCTTGCGGGTTGGGGTGCACCTCAATCATGAGCGCATCGCACCCAGCGGCAACCGAAGCTTTCGCCAACGAGGGCACCAAATCGCGCGCACCCGCAGGATGGGACACGTCTACGCATACGGGGAAAAGACTTTGCTTGTGAATCACTGGAACCGCCGAAATATCAAGGGTGAAACGGGTCGCCGTTTCGAAGGTACGCAGCCCCCGTTCGCACATCATCACATTTTCATTGCCGCTTATCGTGATGTATTCAGCAGCGGCAAGCCATTCAGAAATCGTTGCCGCCATGCCTCGTTTGAACAGCACCATTTTGTGTGATTCAGCGGTCACCAAGCCGATATTTTTCAAGAGCGAAAAATTCGCCATATTCCGCGTGCCGATTTGCAAGCCATCAACATAAGAATGCACCATTTCGCAGTGAGCCGAATCGACCACTTCCGTCAAGGTTTTTAGATTATAGGTTTTTCCCGCTGAGCGCATAATTTCAAGACCTGCTTCGCCCAAGCCCTGAAACGAATGAGGGGTCGTACGCGGCTTGAAAGCGCCGCCGCGAATCCAACCAAGACCCGCCTTAGCAATACATTCAGCAACTGAATCGAACTGTTCAGCGGTTTCAATGGAACAAGGACCAGCGAAAATCGTTATCTCGTCAGTTCGCGTGCCTAAATCAGGCAAGGATGTGTTAATTGTTTCGTTGCTCATAAGGACGGCATCTCCTTCATCACCTTTAATATGCCCTTATAGATTTCGCGCAAGTTGTCGTTATAGAGCGGTCCTTCGTTATACCCATACACGCGCTCGAAAATTTCCTCTTCGCGCCGCGGGTCGTACAAGCCCATATGCGCCCCAGGCTTGAGTGCCCGAATGGCAAGCGAAAGTTCGGTGCGCGCATTAAGAAGCTCAACGATTTCCTTATCGAGCGCATCTATCTGAGCGCGATGCTCTTGAATTTGCGACAACGCATCGTTTCCGTCAGTCATGGTGATTCCTTTCGGTAAAAGCCTTTGAAACCTTGGGTTTCGGTTGTGTTTCTTCATCCGTTTCTGCTTGTTTTTCCTCGTCCATAATAGCAAATGAATCTTGGGGAAGTGCCCCTTTTTGACTACGCTTCCAAAATTCCTCGGAAATTAACAGCCCAACGGTAATTGCCACCATGCCAACGACGGCAAGAAGGGTGACAATTTCGTTGATGAGGACGTGCGCGGCAACAATCGAAATCGCAGGAATCGTGTAGATGTATGCCGAAGCCGCCACTTCGCCGATAACCCGCATCGCAAAGTTCATGGCAACGTAACACAGACACGATGCGAGCACGCTTAAATAAAGAATCGGGCCTATCACTTCAAGCTGAAGCCAGGTCTGCAAAGGTGCGCCTACAAAAAGGAAGTCCGCCGTACCTGAAAAAGGTATCAACAAAAACGAAGCAAGCGTGCCCCAGAAAAAAATACGTCGGGTGATGGCGATGTCGTCCATGACCCGCTCCATCGTGCGAATCTTGCGAATGGCCACCGTGTATCCCGCCCACGACAAACATGCAAGCACGGCGAGGAAATCGCCTATGAGATTCATCTGTATTTCAGCGCCATTAGTTGCCACGCAGGCAACGCCGAACACGGCAAGTGCACTTCCGAAGAAAAACCACTTGCTCGGTTTTTCTTTGAAAAGCAGCCAAAAAACGGCGGCGATAACAAGGGGGCTTATTCCCGTGATGAGCCCGACGTTGGAAGCATAAGTGAAGTAAAGAGCTGTGTTTTCAAACAGAAAATAAACGGTCACGCCACCCAGTCCTGCAAAAATGAAGTACTTTTCATCGCGCCAATTCGTGAAACCAAGCTTGGCGCACGGAACAAACTGCATCAACAACCAGGCTATCAAAAAGCGCGCAATAAGCATTTCAAGTGGTGAAATTCCTTGTTCAATGAGGTATTTTGAAGCAGCGAAGGTGCTTCCCCATAAAAGCATAGCGGTTAAAACAGCCAGATGCCCGAAAAGTTTTCTTTGTCCCGTTCCTGAAAGTGCGCGAATTTGTGGAGTCATACCCTGTCCGTTAAAATCCTAGATAAGACCACCTGAAAGTGCAAAATAACCCAGCACAATCACGCCGACAACAATGCGATAGATACCAAACGGAATAAAGCTGTGCTTTTGCACGAACCCGATAAGAAACTTGATGGAAACAACCGAAAGAATGAATGCCGTCACGATTCCTATTAACAAAACAACGACTTCGGTCGAAGTCATCGAAAGCCCGATGTTGAGTAGATACTTAACGGTTTTGAGCAGCCCCCACCCAAACATAACAGGAATCGCTAAAAAGAAGCTAAACTCCGCCGCCGCAACGCGCGAACACCCTGTTAACAAGCCACCAATAATGGTCGAGCCAGAACGGGAAGTGCCAGGAATAATGGCAAGCGTTTGAAATGCACCGATAATGAGCGCCGTTTTCACGTTGATGGCATCAACCGTATTGATTTTATAGCCTGTTGTGGTGATGGTGCTCCCATCGGCGGTAACATTGACGGCGGTGTTGTGGGCGTTGCTGATGCGGGCATTGCGAGCGGTGTCACCATTTGTACGTGCGTGCTTTCCGCGCACCGAAGCCTGCCCCTGCGCCGAAGCCTGCGCCGTGCCGCCTGTTGCCGTTCCGTGTTTTTTCTTGTGGTACATCTCAATAACAATGAATACGATGCCGTAAAAGATAAGCGCAATCGAAACCGTAATCGCACCATAGAAATTATCATGAACCCAGTCATCAAAGGCAAGCCCGATGACAGCCGCAGGGATACACCCGATAACCACCATGCCCCACAGCCGCCAGGTGCTCTTTTTTTCAGGAGCGGTTTTCTTTGCCGAAAAGGGGTTTAGCTTGTTGAAATACAAAATAAGAACCGCCATGATAGCACCCAGCTGAATGACCACCAAGAAAAGTTCCAAAAATTCGGGGCTGACCTGAAGTTTTATAAACTCGTCAACCAGTATCATATGACCTGTCGAAGAAACAGGCAGCCATTCGGTGATGCCTTCTACTATGCCGATGACAAGGGCTTTAAGTGCTTCAAAAAACATGAATCCGTATCCTTACTGAGCCGCTCGCGCGCAAGCAATTTCGCCTTCACACAAGGCAAGCCTTGAATGTTTCATTTTCCGTTCGTGATTGTACACGACCGACACCACGCATACCGAGAATACATCGAATGTCTTTCTTGTATTTTTTTGTGTTTGCCGCCTTTCGGCATTGAGGGCTTTCGCTAAATTTTTGAAACAACATTTCATACCCGCTCACAAAACGGCAATTCCGTTTAGAATGAGTTTGGTTAGGATGGATAGATTCGTACTTGCTAAAAACATTGAGTTCGAAAAACGCTGAGGTGCCCTGTTGAAGCATGCACAAGAAACAAAACCTAAGCCCTATGGCAAAATCGCGCTTGCGTGTGCTCTTGCGGCACTGGTGGGTTTAGCCTGTTTGCAAGCCTATTGGATTTTTGGAGGAAAGACCTCAGCGGATTCCCGCCCCAACAAGGTCATCGAAATCCTTTCTCCCAACGACCCTATTGCCAACCCCAGCGAAGAAGAAGTTCGCCTTCTCGAAGCAACGCGCGCAGGCGCCGACCCCAAGGATCCCAATGTTTTGTTCTTGCCGCTTCCCCTTCTTGCAAGCTATGGCGATTTGCAAATTCATTCCCCCATTGTTCCCCGCGACCTCACGGAAATTGAATTCCATCAGGCGACGTATGACACAGCCCTGCGCTTGACACCCTTGGTTACCATCGTTGATTTAGAAGAAGCTACCGAAAACCACGGCACCAAACGCATTCCCTATCAGGAACAGCCGTTTGGAGCGGTTCCTCTTGTCGCCGAAGCAGTCAGCACCTGGCGCTTAGATTCCGAAGGTGACGAAATGACGTCCATAGACGTTGGTGCTACGACGGGTACGGTTGCCTATGCGCCTATCTCAGGAACGGTTGTCAAGATTCTCACCTATTCGCTCTATGGACTTATCGACGACTACGAATTGCATATCCAGTCTCCCGACTATCCCGAACTCGACATCCTCGTGCTTCATCTCGAGCAGCTTACCGTCAAGGTTGGGGACGAAGTAATTGGTGGGTGCACCCGTATCGGAAAGGTGCGCGATTTAGCGGCCGCAGGAATCGACAACAACCTGATGAACATCACCGAACCTGATGATCCAGGCAATCATTGCCACGTGCAGGTAAACGATGCCACCCGTGAAGACTACCGAGGTCTTGAAGGGGCGCTCGATATCTTCGACGGAAAAGGCTATGCTCGCCCCGCTGCGCCAACAGGCGACGAAGAGTCAAGCGGATATTAACCACTTCGCGCAAACAAGAACGCCCTCACCTCAGTAAGGGCGTCTCGACTAAACTACAATTTGGCTGCAACCAGGCTTCACCTAAGCCTCACCTAAGTTTCAACCAGGCTTCGCCTAAGCTTCAACCAGATCTCACCTAAGTTTCAACCAGGCTTCAAGCAAACCTCGGTTCTTCGCCTGGCTATTTATCTTGATTCAGTGTGCTCCCGAGCATTTCACCAACCACACCAGCAGCATTTGCCAAGCCTTGAACCTCAAGCGGCATAAATATCTTGGTTGCATTTCCGTTAGCAACAAACTTCAGCGTTTCAAGGTAGCGTACCGTAATCAAATCTTGCGTGGGGTCGCCTTCGTGAATTGCACCAAACACGTTAAGGATTGCCTGCGCTTCACCTTCAGCATTGAGGATTTTTTGCGCACGCTCAGCATCAGCAATTTCTTTGATGGCAGTTGCCCGCCCTTCTGCTTCAAGGATGGCGCTTTGCTTGGTTCCCTCAGCACGAGCAATGGCAGCGGCACGGTCTCCCTCTGCCTCAAGAATCATCGCACGACGGTCGCGCTCAGCCTTCATCTGGCGGTGCATTGCTTGGGTTACGTCAGCAGGTGGTTCGATGCGTTGCAGCTCTACGCGTACCACGCGCACGCCCCATTTGTCGGTCGCTTCATCGAGAATGTCGCGCAAAGTGATGTTGATTTTCTCGCGGCTGGTCAAAGATTCGTCCAACTGCATTTCGCCTACCACGTTACGCAGATTGGTCTGCGCCAACTTCGTTGCAGCAAGATAGAAATTTGTCACGTTATAAATGAGCTTGAAGGGGTCGGTTGCTTCGTAATACACAACGGCGTCGACCGTAACGGCAACATTGTCCTTGGTGATAACTTCTTGCGGAGGAACATCAACGACATTTTCGCGCATGTCAACCTTAGTCACGCGGTCAACAAAGGGAATCAACAGGTGCAAGCCAGGTTCCCAAACTCGCAAAAACTTACCCAAGCGCTCAACCACACCTTTTTCGTATGGACGGATGATTTTAATCGAGCGAATGGCATACACCAGCACGATAAGAAGGATAATGAGTCCAACAATACTGGTAATGGTGAAAAAATCATAGGCTGACATTGGTGCCCCTTTCATCTAAGGCTTCAATAAATTTTCTTACACAAGCGCTCTTACACCGCTTCAACGATAAGATAGGTTCCTTCGACACGCAACACGCGTATCTTGGTATCAATGGCCAACTGTTCGCCCGTCTCGGTTGATACGTTCCAGAGTTCGCGGTCAATGCGCGCCCGATTCGCGCCCGTAGGAGCATTGCCCTCAACAATCACGCCCGTCATATCGATAAGACGGTCAACTCCTGCCTTAACTTTTTCGGCTTTAGAGGTCAGTTGTTTGAAGAAAGGTCTCACGAAAATGAGGCAAAGAATCGACACAACGATAAATAACACCCACTGGAGCCAAAGAGCAGCGCCCAAAAGGTTGCCGAGAAGAGCCGCAGTTGCCCCGAGAGCAAAAGGCAACAGGAAAAACGCCGTTGTGAGCATTTCGCCGATGTAGAGCAAAGCGGCGAGTACTATCCAAATCCAAAGCCACGGTATTTCAGCCATGAAAACCTCCTTTTGTTCTTATCTTGCCATTATCTCATGGAATAACCAGCCTTGCAGAAGAAATTTCTGCAAGGCACAACTCGAAAGATATTTATGCTTAATCGGACAAGATAAAGAACCCAGCCATAACTCAACTCCCCAAACACACAAAGCAACAGCGCGTTGCTTGTTTTGAGGGCAGCACTGTTGGTATATTGAAAGGTGGCTGGACATGAACGTGGGAATGAAAGAATTATTTCCTTTTGGAAAGGTAGCGAACCATGGAAACTAAAGAGGTGCTTGCAGAACTTCGCAAGAAGAACGGGTTTACCCAAGACGAAATGGCAGAAAAGCTATTCGTAACTCGCCAGGCAATTTCTCGTTGGGAAACGGGTGAAACCACCCCTGGTACCGAAACCCTGAAACTCATCTCCAAGGAATTCAACCTGTCAATCAACACATTGCTGGGACAACCCCAAGAACTCATCTGCCAAAGTTGTGCCATGCCGCTGCACAACATTGACGAACTCGGCACAGAAACTGACGGCGGCGTAAACGTCGAATACTGCACGTATTGCTATAAAGACGGCGGCTTCACCCAGAACCGCACTATGGAAGAAATGATAGAGGCTAATCTGAAATACCTCGACCAATGGAATGTTGGGCAAGGAACAAGCTATACCATAGATGAAGCACGCGACATCTTGAAGGTGCACTTAGCTACCTTAAAGCGCTGGCAACCTGCCTAATGTCTTGAAAACTCCCGACTAATCTACTATTTGATTGAAGATTTGTCTGAAAATGCCTGTAAGCAAGCGCGGTTCTCTTTTGACACGAACTCCTACTGCGCTGGAATATCAAATACGAAATCTGCCTTCAGAGAACAGAGTTGTGAATTAGCCAGCGGCTTCCGCGAACTCGCGTTATTCACTACTAATTTCTATGATATAATAACATCTTATATTAGATTTGCATAAAGGATTGCTATGTTTATTGAACGCCATATTAAAAAAGCTGTGTCAGAAAGGGCACGGGAAAAGGGGGCTGTTGTCCTTACAGGAGCACGCCAAGTCGGCAAAACAACGCTGATTAACACCATGATGCCCAACATTGCCCAGGCGACCTTCGACGATATAGCCGTTCGACGGAGTGCCATCGAAGAACCCGCAGCATTTTTACAATTAAACCCTCCGCCTCTTTTTATTGACGAGGTGCAGTATGCTCCGAATATTTTCCCTTATATCAAAATCGCACTTGATAAAAGCAAGCATAAAGGAGATTTTTTTCTAACAGGTTCTCAAAGCTATGAGCTAATGCACAATGTAAGCGAAAGTCTCGCCGGACGCGCCGGGATTCTTCAACTTTTAGGCTTATCGTTCCGCGAGATGAAAAACGATACGTGGAACGAACCCTTTTTGCCAACCTTGGATTATCTAATAAGCCGAAAGGATGCTAAACAGAATTTTTCCGCCAAAGAAACGTGGGACATCATTCACCGAGGCAGCTTGCCAGAACTATTTGTCCAGAGAACATTTGACTGGCGAAATTTTTATGCGGACTACGTAAAAACCTATATTGAGCGAGACATTCGAGCACTGGCGCAAATTGCTGACGAGATGCAATTTTTGAAATTCATGACCGTTTGTGCTGCCCTGACAGGACAAATGCTAAACCTTGCATCCATTGCGAGAAATGTCGGAATCAGCGAGCCAACAGCAAAACGATGGCTCTCAATCCTGAAAACAAGCGGGATTGTCTACCTCCTCAAACCATACACTAATAACACCATCAAAAGAACGGTAAAGACTCCAAAGCTTTATTTTTTGGATACAGGTCTGGCGGCTTACTTGACCCGCTGGCTTACTCCCGAAACTTTGTCTGAAGGAGCAGCAAGCGGTCATTTCTTCGAAAGTTTTATTGTTGCAGAAATTCTCAAGAGCTATACAAATGCAGGCAAGGAAGAAGATTTTTATTATCTTCGCGACTCAAATGGCAACGAGATTGACCTTCTTATTTTCCACAACAATACCTTGTTCCCCTTAGAAATCAAACAACGTTCAACTCCTACATCAAAGGACATAAAGGGGTTTGACATGCTAAGCAAAATTAAAGGGGTCAATATAGGTGAAGGAGGCATTATCTGTCTTTCACAAGAACTGCTGCCCTTGAAAGACAATCATCGAATTATTCCTATATGGGCAATATAGCGGCAACCTGCCTAATGCCTTGAAAACTCCCTTGTTTTGGATTCGTGTTCCTCTGTGAGATAATCTTTGCAAGCAAATTCACCTGCAGAATTCGACCACAGCAAGAACGAGCAAGAACAAACAAGTGAAGGCTGGACAAATGAGCAGCTTCAACAAAGCAGTAAAGGGTTTCTTTGACGATTTAGTCGCCGAAGAAAACACCACGACAAGGAGATATTTCGTCTACCTGAATGAAGCGATTGCAGAGTTTTTCGAAGTCGGAAGCATGCAAAACGCCTACGAAGTCTACCGCTGGTTCTTAGACATTTACCACATCAACTACGCCGACAAGGCCTCTTTCCTCGACCTTCTCGATGCCATGAGCAAGTATGAAGAAAACGTGGCAACCATGAACGACCATCAGCGCGACCATTACGTACATTCCGTAAACGTCTTTTTGCTGGGACTCTACGTTTATCGCTGCAATTCCAACTACCGAAAATGTTTTGCCACACAAATCGAGAAGCGCTGTGAAAATCCCCACTATGTTGCAATCGATGAAGAATTTTTATTCTGCTGGGGCATAGCTTCGCTGTTCCACGACATCGGCTATCCTTTAGAAATTGTGTCGACTCAAATACGAAAGTACGTCGAATTTGTAGCCAGTGTCTCAGAGGAAAGTTCAGACGCAGAGCCCTTTATCGATTTCATGAACTTCCCCGCGCTCGACTCCATTCAGCTAACGAACCCCAGGCTCATCGAAGTGCCGCACTCTATGCAAAGCAGCCAAACCGCCGCCGCCTCAAAAGAAATCAAGCCAACCGACATCCTCGCGCACAACCTACACCTTTCGTTTGGGCTTGATGCTGCCGATATTAATGCGGCGATACAAGGTTATCTTCGCTATATGCAAAAAAGCAGGTTTTTGGATCACGGCTTCTTCAGTGCGATAATCGTTTTGAAGTGGTACGGCGAACTCCTGCAACATTCCGTGGCGCCCTCGTCGCTTTTGTTTAACGAAATAGCGCTCTCATCAGAAGCTATTCTGCTTCATAATTACTATGCGGGCACCCTGATGAAGTCGCCGCACGACTTTGGCACGCTTTCCCCCGAGACAAATGCGCTCGCCTATTTGCTGATACTGTGCGACGAATCCCAGGAATGGAATCGTAAAATTTTCGGAGAGAAAGACCTCAAAAAACTTCTCTTCATAAATAACGCCCAAATCAAAGTCGATGAAAACTCACTTGAAATCAAATACGTCACTGAAGCAGGCGTATTCCCCGATGATTTTCCGCAACTTCGAAAAGCCGCCCTCTACAAACGTCTCAACGTAGAGCAACTATTCAGTTCAGGCATCAACATTTACGCCGAAACGGTGTCGGGATACTATCTGGAACATTCCTTGGGCTATCTCGTCATGCCGCGCTTGTTGGTAAACCATTTAGAACAGCTCGCCCAAATGGTGCATGAGGACTATGTGGCAAAGCAAAAAGAGCGCGACCCGAACCAAACTCTTGAATACGAAACATGGGATAGCCTTCCGCCCTCAATGAAGTACTCAAACATCAGGCAAGGTGCCGCCATATCGGACAAACTGAGCCGCATACGATGCTATCTTGACAACGAAGGCGAAGCCAACAAAGAAGTTGTCGCGTTTTCCGACCAAGAAATCGAATACTTGGCTGAATACGAACATGAACTTTGGGTCAAGGAACGCGAAGAAAGCGGCTGGACATTCGGCAAGGTCAAAGACACCAAGAAGAAACTTTCGCCCTACCTCGTTTCCTACGGTGAGCTAAGCGACGACATCAAGGAACTCGACAGAGACACCATTCGAAACATCATTCCCCTTACCAATGCAATCGGATATAAGGTGTATAGGATTTGAGAAACACCTGGGAAATAGCATTCGTTTTTGCTGTGGCGGTCTTGGTCGGCGGATTGGTCGTTGCCCTGTACCGAAGCCCCCGTTTGCGCAGGGTGAAGTCCCATGATGCCATAGCTCGCTTGCGTCGAGCACCCTTAAAGCCCCTCTTCATCGTGCTGATAAGCGTCTTTCTTTCCCTAGTAATCCTTTCCTTCCCCACCTCTCTTATGCATTTTGGAAGTAGTGCCGTTGGTGTTTTGGAATCGATCCTTTTATCCATCCAATCCGTGCTACAAATTTTCATGATTAATGCGCGGTTTGATTCTGTTCTCGGCGGCATCGACGGGCTTAATTCATGGGTGCACCCGTGGTATATCCTGCTTACCTCTACCCTTTGTGTGGTTGCCCCGATTCTCGTTTTTGGTGTTGCTCTTTCTTTTGTGCGGGTTCTATCCGCTTGGCTGAACTATCGGTTGTTCAGTTTTCGCTGTGATGCCTTTATCTTTTCTGCGCTTAACTCCCGATCTTTGGCGCTCGCGGAAAGTGTAAGCGAACACTATTCTCAAACGAAAAAGAGACGACCGATAATCTTTTTCACCAATGTTCACGCAGGGTCGTCTTTTGCCTTTTTAGGCAACGACCACCACGAAAGCGACAAGTCGAACTACGAACTTATCGAAAAATCCCGTTTGATGGGCGCCATTTGCATCAAGCAAGACATCTTAAGTTTTAGATTCGACGTTCACAGCAAACAAAGCCAGCTCAACTACATCATCATCGGCGACAACAAAACGCAAAACAACGCCGAAGCCTTAGAGATTATCAATCGATACTCAGGAACCGAAGCAATTGAAAGTGTCGGCTATCGCGTTTGGCAGCGAACGGAAGAAAATACCTCTCTTTTCGTATTTGAGTCATCGAAAGGCAGCGAACTGCTTTTAGACGGCAAGGGCAGCACGATTAAGGTTCGTCGCATTAACCGAATACGCTCATTCGTCTACGATTTCCTCTGGAAAAATGGGCACGAACTGTTCGCTGCGTCAAAGGATGTCGCCAACGAAAAGCACATAGGAGCAGTTATCGTTGGGCTGGGTAAATCGGGTACGGAAATGCTTAAGGCGCTATCGTGGTACTGTCAAATGGACGGATATAGCCTGAAAATCGATGCTTTCGATTCCCGCGAAGATGCACAACAAAAACTCGAACTGCAGGCGCCTGAGCTGGTTGGTTCGAAATTCCAAAACAGCACCAATACGGGCGAAGCGCAGTATTCGATAAAGGTTCACGCGGGCGTCGATGTTGAATGTCAGGCGCTCGTAAACGAAATTAACAACCTGGCTGATTCGACGACCTTTGTGTTCGTTTCACTTGGTGACGACGATAAAAGCCTCGAAGTTGCCGTGGCGCTACGGGTGCTTTTTGAACGAGCAGGGCGAACCGATTCTCAACCGCACATCTATTCGGTAATCCACGATTCACTGAGGCAAGAACATTTAATCAAAACCTACACACAGCCCGACACAAGCTACGGTATTCGTTTTATTGGAGCATACGAAGAAATGTTCTCCTACGATACGGTGTTTAATTCCGCGCTGGAAAAGCAAGCAAAAGAACTGCATATGAGCTGGGCGGACAAAGATTGTAAAGAAAGCACCGCTTACTATGAGGAAAAATGGAAGCACGAATACTATCGCAATTCGTCTATGGCGCAGTTGCTCCACAAGGACGCACGCAACAAACTCAGTCAGGCTTTCGGTGAAGGGAACACCCCTCAACAACCGACCATCCAGCCCGACAACGCATTAAGCAACGCACTGAGCAACAACGAATCTCTTAACAAGGCGCGCTTAGAGCACCGACGCTGGAATGCGTACATGCGCTCGGAGGGCTGGGTCTATGCTTCTACGCGCAATGATTTAGCAAAAACTCATTGCGATTTGGTAAGTTTTGACGAACTGCCCTACGCCGAACAGCAAAAGGACTACACAGACAAGGACTAACCATCATGGCTGAACCCACCTACGCCGCTTTTATTAGCTATCGTCACAAGCCGCTCGATACCGCAGTGGCAAAGGCAATCCATCGACAAATTGAAACCTATCGCATACCTTCACACATAGCGAAAAAGCTTGGTAAAAAGCACCTGGGGAAAGTTTTTCGTGACCAAGACGAACTCCCTTTGACGGATGACTTAGGTGAAGGTATACGCCAGGCACTGCGCAACAGCGAATGGCTTATTGTTGTCTGTTCGCCCGATACGCCCTTGTCAAAATGGTGCATGGCAGAAATCGATTACTTCATCGAACTCGGACGCAGAAACAAGATTCTCACGGTGTTGGCCTCGGGAGAACCCGATGACTCTTTCCCTTTACAGCTTCGTTTCAAGGAAGCAGACGGAAAAGTGGTAGAAAGCGAACCGCTCGCAGCAGATGTTCGCGCCCACAACGATGCAGCATCGGTGCGCAAGGTGCGCACCGAAAAGCTACGCTTGCTTGCTCCCATGTTGGGTGTGGGCTATGACAATCTGAAGCGCCGCCAACGTCAACGCCTGCAGCGGCGCGTTGCAGGCGCGAGTATCTGCGTTGCGGCACTTTCTCTTGCGGGTGGTGCTTACGTGGTCAACCAAAACGCAATTGTGAGAGCCGAACGTGAGACTGCGCTGATAAGCCAATCACAATTCCTTTCGGCGGCTTCAGCAGAAAAGCTTGCAGCAGGAGACCCTGCCACTGCCGCCCTACTTGCACTCGAGGCACTGCCGCAAAACCTGAAAAAACCTGAACGTCCCTTGGTAGACGAAGCAGTCGTGGCTTTGCGCAACGCACGCGCCTCTCAGATACAGGGCGAATACACGCTGACAGGAGGCGTGTCCCAAGCCTTCTTCCCCGATTGGCAATACCTGGAAAAAGACCGCGTACTAACCTATTTCGACAACGATTCCCAATACTACTATCACCTGCTAACAGGACAGTTAATCGGGCAGACAAACGGCGTGCTTGAAGCGCACAGCCCCGAACATTCGCTGATAGCGGTATCAGAAGAAATCCCCAACCCAGACCAAACAAAACGTCTTACCCTGTATTCTTTGAATGATTTCAGCAAGCCTTTGCTTGAGATTTACGGACAAGACACGCGTAGTCACTTTTCGTTTGCAGCAGAAGGACGCTCCCTGTTCTATTGTCTAACGCGCGTCTCTGTCGACGAAAACTACGTGGGGCTGCTTGATGTCGAAAGCGGAGAAAGCCTGTTCCATTTGACCGTGCACGATCTGTTCCCCGACGTAAAACCCAAAGAATTATCCCAACCCTATCTGGCGAGCGCTGCAATAAGTCCTGATGGCAAAAGGATTGCCGTAGGTATTGGTCGCGCACCTGAAGGGGCACCCGTAGTCGAGCTCTACGACACTTCTTCTCGAGCCAAGACCACTTTACTTGAGCACCAAACCACCAATGGCGAGGACATCTGGTGGCTTGAAAAGGGAGTTTATAGGTTGGAGTTCAGCCCCAACGGGCTGCAGCTTCGCGTAATCGACAATAAGGGTGAAGTGCACCTTTTCGATACAATATCGGGAGAGCACATCGTTTCAATTCCCTTTAAAAAAGGTGGAGAAAGCATCCAGGGCCACGAGGTTGGCAGGGTTCACGCTGACTTTTCTCCTGATAGTACTCACCTAGCTGTCTGGATGCCAGGAGGAAACCTTGAAGTATATTGCCTAGATACGCAAGAGCGGGTTGCTCAGGCAGACCCCCTGCTCGGTACCATAGATTATGCAGGCTTTACTGCGGATAACACGCTCATATACCTTCATGTGTCCTCTAGTGAACTTTTCGTTTTACCCCTGGATGCCCTGGATTCGCAATACACGGTGAACATTCCCGATTTATTATTTGACCAGGTTCGAGGGCTCAGCGTCCATGCGGATGGTTTTACGGCAGTCTCTCGTCGTGGAACCTACCAACTGTGGGAACATTCGCCTTCTTTGCTTCCCATTTCTTCGGAGTCAGGCGCAAACACTGCGGCTCCTGCCTTTGACATCGTACGTTTTAGTGACCCTGCCTTGAGTAGAGATACGGCGCGCGTCTTTAGCCCCGATGGCACACAGTTTGCTGTTTCAAACAATAGTATTATTTCTATCTATGACACAGAGAGCCTCGAGCGGCTGGTGGTAGTTGAGCAAGAAACAGCCGAGCCATGGGTGTCTGTTTTTATTCAATCAAATGAACTGCCACGAACCCAGCAGCTTCTTTGGCTGCCCGATGGCAAGCGCCTTTTAAGCACGAGCGTTATTGGCGGCGCGCGCGTAATAGATGCAACAACGGGGACTGTACTTCATTCATGGGAGTCAGAATATACCTCTTCGCCCTTTGCCACGCTTGCCGCCGTATCACCCGACGGACGCTTCTTCGCTTTAAACAACCCGTCTTATCTGGGCGGAATGTATGATTTGGATACCTATGAAAAACTCTATGATTTTCCTGGTGAGTTTACGGATAATAATAACAACGGCGCTATGAGTTATGTTGATGGCTGTTGCTTTTCTCCCGATAGCAGCCGCTTTTATATGGGGTCTCCTGATACGCTTGTTGCAATAGATCCGCGTACGGGTACGCGATTGATGGAACTGCCCTATAAGCCAACGTATGGCATGGCAATCTCTCCCGACGGCACAAAGTTGGCTTTTGGCGGAAGTGCTTCTGAGGGCGGACTTGTTGACGATTTCTTTATTATTGACACCGAAACAGGCAATGAACTTTGGTATACGAATGTTGAAGTTGGTATCCGCGGAATCATTGCGTGGAGTTCAGATGGTTCATTGGTGGCCGCAAGTGACACCAATGACAACCGCACAACCCTTTGGGACAGCACAACAGGCGACGTCATAGGGGTTTTCGATGGATATGACCCGCAGTTCAGTGCGGATTCACGCTTGCTGTTGCTGAACGGTTTTCCTGCGCTTGGTAAAGGCCCACAGAGAACAGATTTGAGCTGTGTGCTTTATAATATTCAGAGCAAGCGACCCTATGTGTCGCTTCCCGCAATCGGCGTGCTGAGTCCTGTCGATGGTGGCGTGCTCATGCAAAATGCGATGTGGTATGAAAAGCCGCTCGAAACCTTGATGGCAGAAGCACGCATGCAGCTTGCAGGTCGTGAACTCACCGATGCCGAACGCCAACAGTTCTCCCTGGAATAGCCGCACACCCCGCACCAGAAAAGTTGCTGCTCATAGAGGCAACGGGCTTCTGGAAGCTTGGGGAGGGTTTGAGGCAGGGGTTCGAGAATTTCTCTGCATACATAATTCTTCCTACCGCACCAGGAAAGTCGCTGCTCATAGAGGCAACGGGCTTCTGGAAGCTTGGGGAGGGTTTGAGGCAGGGTTCGAGAATTTCTCTGCATACATAATTCTTCTTAATAAGTATGCAGCAGCGCAGCGCACGAGGATTCGAAGAATCTGAGTAGCGGAGCGGGTAATTCGAGAGCCCCTGCCTCAAACCCTCCCCAAGCTTCCCCAGAAAAACAAAAATATCCTCTGTGAGCACGACGTCCTATCCTCCCACGGACTACACCGCAGTACTTTCGGCGATGAGAGGCTTAACTACCGAGTTCGGAATGGAATCGGGTGATCCCTCTCTCCATGGTCGCGCTCATAGAAGATATTCTCCGTGGCACACTGGGATGCCACTTCTCTATGAAAACCTATTCTGTTTTCAAATAGTGTGCACCCTGAAGGTTACATAGCGTTCATAAATCACAATACATCGTAAAGATTAATTTTATAGGATAAAGAGCTCGACCAATTAGTACTGCTCGTCTGAATACATTGCTGTACTTACAACTGCAGCCTATCAACCTCGTAGTCTACAAGGGGTCTTACCAAAAAGAGAACTCATCTTGAAGACGGCTTCCCACTTAGATGCTTTCAGCGGTTATCCGTTCCGAACGTAGCTACGCAGCGGTGCCTTTGGTAGACAACTGCTACACCAGAGGTTCGTCCATCCCGGTCCTCTCGTACTAGGGACAGCCCTTCTCAATTCTCTTACGCCCGCGGAGGATAGGGACCGAACTGTCTCACGACGTTCTGAACCCAGCTCGCGTACCGCTTTAAATGGCGAACAGCCATACCCTTGGGACCTACTTCAGCCCCAGGATGCGATGAGCCGACATCGAG